>Ga0126313_10001423_pt1 | contig 12669 bp, 15 predicted proteins | sample Plot105A_FD_89954 | JGI IMG/M metagenome (GOLD analysis project Ga0126313, IMG submission 89954) | Serpentine soil microbial communities from UC McLaughlin Reserve, CA, USA - Plot105A | ecosystem: Environmental > Terrestrial > Soil > Grasslands | place: USA: UC McLaughlin Reserve, Lake County...
ACCCGGGTTGCGACGCAGGCGCTGGCGGCGATTCTCGGCGGGACGCAGAGCCTGCACACCGACTCGTACGACGAGGCGCTTGCGGTGCCCACCGCCGAGGCCGCGCTCCTCGCGCTCCGGCAGCAGCAGATCCTGCTCGAGGAGACCGGCGTCGCATCGACGCTCGATCCGCTGGGAGGGTCGTGGTTCGTCGAGGCGCTCACCAACAAGGTCGAGCGCGAGGTGTGGCGCTACCTCGACGAGATCGACCGGCGCGGTGGCATGGTGGCGGCGATCGGCGAGGGCTACCCGCAGCGCGAGATCGCCGATGCCGCGTATCGCTTCCAGCGCGAGTTCGACGCGGGCGAGCGGGTGATCGTCGGCGTGAACGGGTACACGACGGCCGAGCCGATCCGGGTCCCGGTCCTCGAGGTGCCCGAAGGCTCGCTGGAGCGGCACATGGCCCGGCTCGAGCGGACGCGCGCCGAACGCGACGGGGCGGCGGTCGCCGCGGCGCTCGAGGGGTTGCGCGAGGCCGCGTCGCGACCGGGCTCCAGCGACAGCAACCTGATGCCGCACTTCATCCGCTGCTCCGAGCGGTACGCGACGCTCGGCGAGCAGTGCCGGGTCCTGCGCGAGGTGTTCGGGGAGTACCGCGAGCCGGTCGCGGTCTAGGCGCGCACGGACTCCGCGAACGCGAGCGCCTCGGTGATCGACCGGGTCGCGCGATCGGCCTCCACCGCCTCGGCGATCCCGGGATGGCTTGTCACCATCCCGCCCACGAGGACCGGGATCCGTCGGCCGCCCGCAGCGCCACGTGCCTCGCGAACGCTCTCCGCCAGCTGCCCGACGAGCGATGCGTCCGCGGCCGACAGGGCGACGAGCGCGACGTCGTTGCGACCCACGAACGCTCCGAGGTCGCCGGCCGGCAGGTCCGCCCCCAGGTTGGCGACGGTCCAGCCATGCTCGGCGAGGACCTGCTCGAGGCAGGCGAGGCCGATCATGTGCTGCTCGCCGGCGGCCCCGGCAAGGACGGCGACCGGACCCACGCGGTGTTCCGGGCCCAGACTCGGTCGCACGCGCTCGAGGGCGCGCAGCAGGGTCCGGGACGCGAGATGCTCCTCGGCCACCGTCCACTGACCGGATGCCCATCGCTCCCCGACGATGGCCATGGCGTCGCGGACCAGCCCGTCGAACACGGCCTCGCGCGGCGCCTCGGCGAGGGCGTGCCGCATCGCCCACGCCGCCAGCTCGTCGTCGCCGTCGGCGAGGAGGCCGGCCAGCAGCTCCGGCGACAGCGACGCCCCGGCAGCGGCCTCCGCGGCACGGGGATCGACGGGCGGGAGTTGCATCGGCAGGTCGTCGCTCACGGCCGGGACTCTAGCGCACCCCGGCCCGCGACGGCGCATACGATCCGTCGCGCAACCGCCCGGCGTCCTCGTCGGGCACCGCATCTCGATGACGGAGGCGTGTCGGTGAACGAGCACGGACGATTCACGGGTCGAACGATCATCCCGCTCGAGGCCCTGGACCACACCGCCGACGCGCACGAGGTCGAGGGGATCGACCTCGGCGACGGCGACGTCCCATTCTCGGTCATCCTCGTGCACGGGAGGCCGGGGAGTGGACCGCGCGTCCACCGCCATCCGTATCCGGAGGTGTTCGTCGTGGAGGCGGGCGAGGCGACGTTCTTCATCGGCGGCGACGAGGTCGCCGTTGGCGCAGGGAACGTCGTCGTGAGCCCGTCCGGCGTTCCCCACGGGTTCCGCAACACGGGAGCCGCTGAGCTGCGGCTCACCGCGATCCACGGCGGGCGCCGGTTCCAGACGGAATGGATCGACGGCGCCGATCCTGCATGGACGTCCCGCCAGCGCTGAGAGCGCCTACGATGCCCGCATGTATCTCGACGCCCTGTCCTTCCTCGAAGACGAACGCGACGCGTTCCGCCCCTACGAAGCCCTCCTCGAGCTGACGGACGAGCAGCTGGAACGGCCTGTCGAGGCGGCCAACGGCTGGAGCGGCCGGGACCTCATGGGTCACATGGTCGTGTGGCAGGAGGCCGCGCTCGCGTCCGCCAAGGAGCTCGCCGTCAACGAGCGGAGCGCGACGAAGGACCAGGCGGATCGCGATTGGGACGCGACCCCGGACGCCGGGGACCGGATCAACGCGGAGCACCTGGCACGCTTCCGCGACCTGCCGCTGGACGAGCTCCGCGAGCGGTTCCGCACGACTGCGGGCGAGCTCCGGGGATACCTGACCGTCGTGCCCGAGTCGCGCTGGATCAAGCACGCGGACAACCAGAACTGGTTCTTCTCGGAAACCATCGAGCACTACGAGGACCACGCGGGCGACCTCTCGGCGGTCCTCGCGGCGGCCCGGCCGTGAGCGCCGAGGGCAACGGTCACCTGCCGCACATCGGGGACGGGGTCGAGGACGCGCTCGATGCACTCGACGACGAGCCGCTCGACGAGGACGAGGTCGCCGCGGGTGCCGCCGCTGCCGCAGACCCGGTCTCCGAGTCCCTCGACGAACGAGTCGAGGCGGTGGTCGACGAGCTGGGCGAGGTGACGCGGTTCCGAGAGGGCGGAGCCATCCGGTACGCGGCCGCCGGTCAGGTCTTCGCCGTGCTGGATCTAGACCGTCTCGAGGTCGGGCTCGACCAGCGGGTGGCGACGGCGGCGCTGCGGACGCCCGATACGGCGCCGACGTCGAGCGGGCCGGGCTGGATCGCCTTCACCCCCGCTGCCATCGACCGCTACGCGCTAGACCGCGCCGAAGCCTGGGTGCGGCTCGCGCACCGCCGCGCAACCGGCCGCTGAGCGTCACGCAGCGGGCCGCCCAGCTCGGGACGATCCGCGACGCGTGATGCCTCAACACGCGACGACCCCGGTCGGGGACCGGGGTCGAATGTGCGGCGCTTGGACTGCGGGTCGCTCGGACCGGCGTGATGCCGGCGCAGGTCAGGCGGGCTTCGGCGCCTCGACGGTCGGGAGCTGGAATGCCTGCTCCAGCTGCTCGAGCGGACGGAAGCCGACCACGCCCTGGGGCTGAGCGCCGGGCTTGAAGTACGCGATGGTCGGGATGCTCATGATCCCGAACGCCTGCGAGAGGCGCGGGTTCGCGTCGACGTCGACCTTCACCACGTCCACCACGCCGTCGTACTTCGCGGCGAGCTTCTCCATCTCCGGTGCGACCATCTTGCACGGCCCGCACCAGGTGGCCCAGAAGTCCACCACGACCGGCTTGTCGTTGTTGAGGACGAGCTCCTCGAACGTGGTGTCCGTTGCGACCTTGATCTCCGCCACGAGGCGGCTCCTTTCTCCTGCCGAGGCAGGACCTCCCAGCGCCCGATCAGCGGGCGAGCGATTGCAGTAGCTGGCAGGCCTCGAGGACCTTGGGATCCGCGAGGCGGTAGTACACCGTGCTCCCGTCCCGCCGAGCGGCGACGAGTCCGGCCGAGCGCAGCACCGCGAGGTGCTGGCTCATGTTCGGCACCTGACACGCGACCCGGCCGGCCAGCTCGCCCACCGATGCCTCGCCGCCGGCGAGGGATTCGAGGACGCACAGGCGCTTGGGATCACCGAGGGCGCGGGCGACCGCGGCGGACCGCTGGCGCTCGTCCTCACTCGTTGCCTGGATGTCGATCACGCTCCCAGTCTGTCACTGGTTGCGCAAGGACGCAAGTCCAGCGACACGGTGCCCCGGCGTCGTATGCTCGCGATCGTGACCGATGGCCCCGTGACGCTCGCCGGCATCCGCGAGACCCGTGCCCGGCTCGGCGATCGGATCCACCACACGCCGCTCCTGTCCTCGGCGACCGCGGCGAGGGTCGCAGAGCAGGCAACGGGCGTGCGACTCGGGGACGGGCGCCTGTACCTCAAGGCCGAGCATCTCCAGAAGACCGGGTCGTTCAAGCCGCGCGCCGCGCTGGCCCGGGTCGAGGCGCTGACGCCGGACGAGCGCCGACGGGGCGCGATCACGATCTCGGCGGGCAACGCCGGGCAGGCGTACGCCTGGGCGGGACGCGAAGCCGGCGTCCCGGTGACGGTCGTCATGCCGGCCGGCGCGGTCGCCTCGAAGGTCGCAGCCTGCCTCGAGTACGGGGCCGAGGTGGTGCTCCACGGGACCCACGTGGGCGAGGCGATGCAACGGATGCACGAGCTCGTCGAGGAGCGACGGCTCACGATCGTCCACCCGTACGACCAGCCCGAGGTGCTGCTCGGGAACGGGTCCTGCGGTCTCGAGCTGCTCGACGACCTGCCGGCGGTCGACGTGGTCGTCGTCGGGGTGGGTGGTGGCGGGCTGATCGGCGGCGTGATGGTCGCCCTCAAGGAGTCACGGCCGGCCGTCCGCGTGTTCGCGGTTGAGCCGACCGGCTCGGAGGCGCTGGCACGTGGCCTCGCGGCCGGCAAGCCGGTCCCCGTGATGCCCTTGAGCATCGCCGACGGCCTCGGCGCGCCGATCGTCGGCGCACTCGCGCTCGACGTCGCCCGGCGATATCTCGATGGGTCGTTCCTCGTCGACGACGCCACCATCCTCGGCGGCCTGCGGTTCGGCCTCGAACGGCTCAAGCAGGTCCTCGAGCCGGCCGGGTCGACGGCGCTCGCCGCCGTGCTGACGGGGGCGATCCCGCTGCGTGACGGCGATCGTGTCGCCGTGATCCTCTCGGGCGGCAACGTCGCCACCGACCGACTCGGCGAGCTGCTCGCGGCCGCCGCTCCAATCCCACCCACGACCGCCACCGGCACGTGACCGAGTCGATCCCGGAGCTCGTCGGCGAATCTGCGCCGGCCGCGGCACCCCCTGCTGCCCCTCGCCGCACGCCGCGCCTGGTGTACGACGGCGGGTTCATCGGGCCGATGCTCCCGCCCGACCCGCTGTTCCTCGGTACACCGCTCGCCGAGCCCGTCAGCGAGGCGATCCTCGCCCTCCCACTGGGCACGCGCCAGCTCGTCGCGGCCGCGCTGGACCTGCTCACGCGGCCCGATTCGGGTCTTCGGTCCGCCTCGTTCTACATCGGCCTCCTCGTCCTCGTCACGGTCGCGCCGGTCGTCGTGCTGCTCGGTCTCGCGGCGTCCGTCGCGGTGCCGCTGTTCGAGCCATTCGCGCCGTCGTCGCTCGACGTGCCGATCATCATCGGCACGTTCCTCGCGGTCGCCGGGTACTTCGTCGCGGCGGTCGAGAGTCGCGTCCTCGCGACCGCCGTGATCGGTGGCCGTGCCGAGGGTCGCCCGCTGCGCCTGCGCGAGTCCATCGCCGTCGCTCGCCGGCGCTTCTGGACGGTTCTCGCGGCGAGCCTCGTCGTCGGCTTCGTCACGATCGCGGTGTCGGCCGTCATCCAGCTCCCGATCGAGCTCGCCCTGGGCAACGTCCAGGCGATCAACTTCGGGCTGTCGCTCATCGTCGGGACGCTGGTCGGTGCCCCGTTCGTGTACGTCGCCACGGGGATCGTCCTCGGCGAGGTCGGGACGTTCGAGGCGATCCAGCGATCCGTGCGGCTCGCGCGCGCCCGGAAGCGGCTCGCCATCGTCGTCGCCCTGTTCGGCATCCTGTCGCAGTTCATCGTCCTGTTCGGCGTGTCGATCGGCGCGGACGTCGTCGTGCGGATCGTGGACGGCACAGGCGTCGCAGAGGCGTTCCCGCCCGCGCTCGTGATCCCGCTCGCCGCCGCGCTCGTGTTCGCGTTCGGCACGCTGCTGTTCCTCGTCGATTCGATCACCGCGGCGCCGGCCGTCTACGCGTTCGAGGCGCTGACCCACTACACCCACGGCCTCCAGGTCGGCCGCGATCGAGCGGCCGGCGGGCGGACGATCTTCGGCCCGTGGCTGACGCCCGGCCTCGCGGTCGGGGCCGCGGTGGGGGTGCTGATCGTCGTCGGCGGCGTCGTCGGTCTGCCGCGCTAGGTTCCGGCGAACGCCTTCGTCAGGGGAGCGGACGCCACGCGCGGGCGAGCAGCAGCGCGATGGCCGCGAGCGCCGCACCGGCGGCGACGAACACGACGCTGAGCTCCACGGTCTCGGCCCGGGTCACGATCGTCGTCGGCAGGCTCTCGAACACGGCCTGGAGCTCCGCGGCGCTGCCGGCCGGCGAGTACGTGCCGCCGGTCAGGTCCGCGACGGCGCGCAGCGTGTCCTCGTCGATGCCACGCCGGAACCCGCCGCCTCCAAACCCGCCCTGACCTCCGCCGAAGTTCCCGGCGCCGGGCTCGTTCCCGATCAACCGGCGCCGGCAGCCCTCGCCGATCTCCCCGCCCTCGTCCGTCCCGAAGCCGATCGTGAACACCCGCAGCCCGCGGTCCGCCGCCTGCTGTGCCGCCTCGAGCGGCTCGACGCCCGCGTTGTTCGCGCCGTCGGTCAGCAGGACGATGATCGCGGGCGAATAGGCGCCCGGCAGCACGGGCTCCGCAGGCAAGCCGGGCCGGCCGTCCAGCTCGGCTGGAGCGACGTTCGAGTCGATGCCCGCGATCGCGTCGATCGCCGTGAGGATGCCACTCCCGATCGCGGTGCCACGTCCCACCAGCAGGCTTTCGATCGCCTCGAGCAACGTGTCCTGGTCCCGGGTCGGCTGCTGGAGGATCGCCGCGAACGAGCTGAAGCCGACGATCCCGACCTGCGTCCCCGCGGGCTGGTCCACGATGAACGCCGAGGCGGCGTCCTGGGCGGCGCGCAGCCGGGTCGGGTCGATGTCGTCGGCGCACATGCTGCCCGACACGTCCATCGCGAGGACGATCGTCGTCTGGTTGGACGGCACCGCGAGCACCGCGACGGGTCGCGTCAGCGCGAACGATGTCGACGCGATGCCGGCGAGCAGCAGCGCGACCGGAAGGTGACGGCGCCAGCGTCGTCGCTGCGGGCCGGCCGCCGCGAACAGCGACAGGCTCGAGTAGCGCGCAGCCTGCGGCCGCCGCCGGCGGCGCGCCCAGAGGTACACGAGGAGCACGAGCGGGACGAGCAGAAGCGCGACCAGCAGCTCGCTCCACAGCAGGGTCACGGGACGAGCCCGGTTCGGGCGAGCGACACGGCCGTCCCCGCGACGAGCAGCAGCAGCCCGAGCGCGGCGACCGGCGCCGTGAGCTCCTGCTCCTCGACCCGCGCGACGAGCCGGCGCTCGAGATCGGCGTACACCGCCCCGGCGGGATCCGGCTCCCCCGGACCCACGTACGTGCCGGCCGTGAGATCGGCGAGCCGGGTGAGGGTCGCCTCGTCGAGCCGGGTCTGGACCGAGAAGCCGTCGAGGTCGAGGGTCACGCCCGCCGTCGTCCCGACGCCCATCACGAGGAGGCGGATCCCCCGGTCAGCGGCAAGCCGCGCGGCGCCGAGGGGGTCCTGCTCGGTCGTGTTCTCCCCGTCACTGAACAGGACGATCAGCGTCGCCGCGTCCGAGCCGGGTTCCGCGCCGGTCGGCCGTTCCGTTGGCTCCGGCGTTCGGCTCGAGTAGTAGTCCGCGGGCGCGGCAGCCCCTGCGGCGTCGATCGCGTCGAGCGTCGAGGCGATCCCGTCGGCGAGCGAGGTTCCCTCCGTCGGCGTGAGGCGGTCGATCGACGCGAGGACGGCAGCGGTGTCCTGCGTCGGCGCCTGGACGGTCATCCCCGCATTGCTGAATGCCACGACGCCGATGACGACGCCCTGCGGCCGGCGGGCGACGATGTCCCGTGCCGTCGCCTTCGCTGCTTCGAGGCGGGACGGGTCCGCGTCGGTGGCGGCCATGCTCGCCGAGACGTCGAAGGTGAGCATCAGCGTGCCCTCGAGGCGTGGGACCGCGACGGTCGCCTGGGGCCGCGCGAGCGCGATGACGAGCACGGCAAACGCCGCGACGACAACGGCTCCCGCGAGACGATCGAGCACCGGGTGCGGCGATCGGGCGGCGGTGACGGGCGCGAACGTCCCCGCGAGCGCGGCGACCCGCTGTCGCCGGCGCGCGTCGAGCCGGCGGGCCGCGACCACGCCGAGCGGCACGAGCAGGAGGAGCACGAGCGCCACGGGCCACAGGAACGTCATGCCGGGACGGCCCTGCGGCGCTTGCGCTCGGTCGCGAGGCGGACGATCGCCCGGACGAGGTCGTCGTCCGTCGAGAGCGTCACGACATCGACGGCCGAACGACCGAACGCTGCGAGGATCTCGGCGTCACGGGCGCGTGCGGCTGCCGCGAACCGGTCCCGGAATCCGCGATCGCCGGTGTCGATCTCCAGCTGCTCCCCGGTCTCCGCGTCCTGGACGAGGACGATGCCGACGTCCGGCAGCTCGCGCTCCCGAGGGTCCACGAGGCGGACGGCAAGCAGCTCGTGCCGCTGGTCGAGGACCTGCAGCGGACGCTCCCAGCCCGGCGTCGAGATGAAGTCCGAGACGATGACGACCAATGAGCGCCGCCGGAGCGTCCGCGCTCCTGCCTCGAGGAGCGCGCCGAGGTCGGTGGCCGGCGCGTGCGAGCGCATCGGCTCGCCGAGCAGCTCGGCGGCCAGGCGCAGGACCGCCGTCCGCCCGGACGCCACGGGGATCGTTCGCCGGCCGTCGCCTCCGTCGACGATGGCCGCGATGCGGTTGCCGCGTCGGGTCAGGATCCGGGCGAGCGTCGTCACGAAGTCGACGAGCACCGTCCGCTTGAGCCGGTCGTCGCCGACGGTGCCGAAGTCGACGGACGGGCTGAGGTCGAGCAGGAACCACGCCGTGATCTCGCGATCCTCGTGGTACTGGCGGACGTACGGCTCGGTGGTCCGCGCGGTGACATTCCAGTCGATGTACCGGACGTCGTCGCCCGGCTGGTACTGGCGCAGGCCGGCGAGGTCCACCCCGGGACCCCGGAACAGGCTGCGGTACTCGCCCTGGAGCAGGCCGTCCAGCCGCCGGACGACGTGCCAGTCGAGGCGCTGGAGGACGCGCTCAGGCGCCGGCGACGACGGCATGCTCTCGCAGGGGGACGGCGGGCGGCGGGACGCGCTGGAGGATCGTGGCGAGGATCCGGTCCGCGGAGATGTCCTCGGACAGCGCCTCGTACGAGAGGACGAGCCGGTGGCGCATCACGTCGGCGGCCATGTCGAACACGTCCTCGGGCAGGACGTACTGCCGTCCGCGGAGGAACGCGAGGGCCCGCCCGGTGAGGATCAGGTTGATCGAGGCGCGGGGGCTCGCCCCGAACGTGATGTAGCGGCCGAGCTCGGGCATGCCCAGGCGGCCGGGGGTCCGGGTCGCGACGGCGAGCCTGACCGCGTAGTCATAGAGCGATGGATCCACGAACACCGCGTCCGCGGCTCGCTGGAGGCGTACGAGCTCGGCGGTCGACAGGACCTGGCTCACACGTTCGACCGCGTTCGTCATGCGCTCGACGATCGCGAACTCCTCGGTGGGCGTCGGGTAGCCGACGAGGACCTTGAGCATGAACCGGTCGACCTGTGCCTCGGGGAGCGCGTACGTCCCCTCGGTCTCGATCGGGTTCTGGGTCGCGAGCACGAGGAACGGGTCGGGCACGAGATGCGAGTCGTGGCCGATCGTGACCTGGCGCTCCTGCATGACCTCGAGCAGCGCGGACTGGACCTTCGCGGGCGCCCGGTTGATCTCGTCGGCGAGGAGGAGGTTCGTGAACACCGGCCCGAGCGAGGTGGTGAACTCGCCCGTCTTCTGGTTGTAGATCCGGGTCCCGACGAGATCCGCGGGCACGAGGTCGGGTGTGAACTGGATCCGCTTGAAGTCCCCGCCGATCGCCTGCGCGAGGGTCTTGATCGCCATCGTCTTGGCGAGGCCCGGGACGCCCTCCACGAGAAGGTGGCCGCGCGCGAGCAGGGCGACGATCATCCGCTCGAGCAGGTGGTCCTGCCCGACGATGACCTTCTTGACCTCGTACAGGAGCCGCTCCATTGGGGCGGCGTCGGTGCCGTTCTGCTGCGCCAGGGGGTCGTGGTCCACGGATCGCTCCTCCTGCGTGCCTGGGGTCAGTAGTTGGGGAGGCCGGCGGCGCCGCCGGCGACGTCGATCGGCACGGCGAGGCCGATCCCGATGAACACGTGCTGCTCGGTGGGGTTGATGAGGGCCGTCACGATGCCGACGACGCGGCCGTCACGGTCGAGCAGGGGACCGCCCGAGTTGCCCGGGTTCACCGCGGCGTCGATCTGGATGAGGCCCGTGTGGACGATCCCGGTCTCCGGGTCGCGGAACGAGCGCTCCAGTCCCGAGACGACGCCGTTGCTGAGGGATCCGTAGAGCCCGAACGGGTTCCCGACCGCGAACGTCTCGCTGCCGATCTCCAGGCCGGCCGGGTTGCCGAGCACGGCCGGCACGATCACCGTGGGGCCGTTGTCCGGCTGGAGCACGGCGATGTCGTTCTCCTCGTCCGCGCTCGCGATCATCGCGTGCGCCCGGGTGCCGTCGGCGAACCGGACGGTGATCGTCTCGGCGTCGCGGACCACGTGGAGCGCGGTAAGGATCTCGGCCGCATCCGTGATCACGACGCCCGTGCCCTGGCCGTCGTCCGTCCGCACGTCGGGATCGGCGCCCTCCGACTCGATGAGCACGAGCGACGGCCGGATGAGCGCGTAGGCGCCCTCGCCGCGCGCGGGCGGCGGGGTCCGGCTGGCGAGCGCGGACTCGATCGCGTCCCGCACGTCCCCCCGGGTGAGCGGCACGGCTTTCGGCTGGAGCGCCGACCACGCCAGGATCCCGACGAGCATCAGGGCCGCGCCGAGGCCGATCGGCGCCGCTTGCCGTGCGACCCGCCTGGCGCGCGCGGCTCGCGCGTCGCGTGGGTCCGCCGCCTCGCCGTCGCCGAGCGAGGAGGCCGGGTCTGGCGCGGGCGCGGGCGGCTCGTCGAGCAGGTAGGTCACAAGGACACGGCCTCGAGCGGCGGACACGGGTGGCTCGGACGTTGAATGGTGAACGATCGGAGGGAATCCCGCCTGTGATCCGGCTCGGAGATCCGAGCGCGTTCGTGGTCCATACGGCGAGGCCCGGCGCGGCGGATTGCGCGCGTCAGTCGATGCCCAGGTGGTGGAGGCGGTCCTCGTCTGCGATCCCGAGGTGGTGCGCGAGCTCGTGGAGGACGGTGATCCGCACCTCGTCCGCGAGGTCGTCGGGGTCGGGGAAGTCGGCCTCGAGCGGGAGACGGAACAGGATGATCCGGGTCGGGATCGGCACACCGCCGCCGCCCCACTCGTCGAGCGGGACTCCCTCGTACAGGCCGTAGAGCGTCTCGTCGGACCGGAGCCCGTTCTCCCGCAGCTGGTCGGCCGTGGGCTCGTCGGCGATCACGATGGCGATCTCGTCCAGCGCGTCGCGGAACGGAGTCGGGATCCCGGCGATCGCCCCGTCGACCAGCGCCGCGAACGGGGCGTGTCGCGTGACGCGGGGCCGCCGATCGGCGAGACGAGACCCGCGGCGGCGCTTCGGCACGCCCGTATCCTAGCCGCGATGGCCGCCGATCCCACGCTCCCGCTCGAGCCGTGGTCGCCGGACGTCGCCGTCGCACCCGCGCCCGATCCGGCGCTCGAGCCCGAGGGGTTCGTCGTCACCGCGGACGACGGGACGCGGTTGCACTTCCTCGACTGGGGCGGGCCGGGCAACGCGGCCGGGGTGCTCCTGCTCCCGGGGCTCCTCCAGCCCGCCTGGTCGTGGGCACCCGTCGCACGGCGGCTCGCGCGCGTCACACGACCGGTGGTGGCCGACCTTCGCGGGCAGGGGCTCTCGGACTCGCCGATGAGTGGGTACGACCTCGGCACGCTCGCTGCCGACGCGGTTGCCGTCGCCGAAGGGTCCGGACTGCTCGCGCGCGGCGCCATCGTCGTTGCCGGACATGGGTTCGGCGGGATCGTCGCGGCGGCGGCCGCCCACGTCCTCGGGCCACGGTGCGCGGGCGTCGTCCTCGTCGACGGTGGTTGGGAGCGGCTCGAGGTGACCACCGACGTCGACGTGGACGAGTTCCTCCGTGGGCTCGACGAGCCACCCGAGGTGCTCCGGTCGATGGACGGGTACCTCGCCGATCGTCGCGGCTACGACCCGTCCACCTGGGACCGCGACCAGGAGCGGGCAGCACGCGACGCGGTCGTCGAGACGGCGGCCGGGCATGTCGTCCGCGCCGTCAGGCCGCACGTCGTCGAGGCGATGGTCCACACGATGTTCGGGTGGGACCCGGCCATTGGCGTCCGAGACGTCGAGTCGCCGATCGCGGCGCTCGTGGCGCTCGGTTCGGCCGACGCGGCCGCCCGGCTCGCCGAGCTGCGTCGCACGGCTGACGCGCATACGGCCGCGGGCAACCGTGCGTTGCGCGTCACGGGCTTTCCGGGCGTCGCCCACAACCTGATGCGCTACCGCCCTGCAGACGTCACGGCCGCGATCCTCGGGATCGCCTGACGCTGCGGTCCGCGGGTCGCTAGCATCGCCCGCCATGCGCTTCGTCTACTCGCCGCTCCACCTCCGGCACGACATCCGGACCCAGACCGTCATGGGCGTCCAGGTTCCCGCGAACGAGGTCGCCGAGCGGGCCGAGATCATCCGCACCGCGCTGCTCGCGGATGGCGGATTCGATGCGTCGGAGCCGACCGAGCACGGCGCCGAGCCGATCGCGGCCGTCCACGACCCCGGCGTGCTGCGGTTCCTCGAGACCGCTTGGGACGATGCGGTTCGCCTGCGCCACCCGTACGACTTCCTGACGCCGGAGACGATCCCGAACCGCGCCGCGACGGAGGGCATGTCACCGCGGTACGGGCAC
>Ga0126313_10001424_pt1 | contig 12667 bp, 11 predicted proteins | sample Plot105A_FD_89954 | JGI IMG/M metagenome (GOLD analysis project Ga0126313, IMG submission 89954) | Serpentine soil microbial communities from UC McLaughlin Reserve, CA, USA - Plot105A | ecosystem: Environmental > Terrestrial > Soil > Grasslands | place: USA: UC McLaughlin Reserve, Lake County...
ACCCCATGCCAGCGACGGTTCGCATAAGACCGGAGGTCATAACGGCGCACAGGCTCAGGATCGAGATGTTCGGCCTCGAGGACGAGGACATCGAGAACACCATCCGCATGAAAGGCTGGGCCTGGGTTCTCGCCCGCCGCGGGTGGGTGTACGCGGGCGAACCCGACTTTATCTACCGTCAGATCAGGGAGGTCGTCATCGCCCTGCCTGATATCGCATTCGAGCCTGACGCGATCGAGGAATCCGTGAAGACCGTGCTGGAGAAGGCCCGTACGGAAGAGGAACGCGAAGAGGGCCGCCGGCTCCTGCGCCGGGCCTTCGAGAAGACCGGCCAGCTCGCCAAGGCCGAACAATTCCTTTGACCGCCTGATCTCACGCCTTCAAGCGAAAGCCATCCAGTGTCCTGCAAGCAGAGTAGTTCGCAAAGAGTACCTTCTTTCTACGTACTCGGGTGCATAGGAGAAACAAACTACTCCTCCAAGCCCTCCTCGCTCTGACGGCTTGCCTACCAGCCACCATCCGTGGCACGACACGGTGGGGTAGAATCTAATCCACCACTACTACGCGAAAGGTTCGGCATGGGAAAGCGGATTCTCCTGGTCGAAGACGACGCCAACTTCAGGGTTCGGGTGTTGCTGGGGGTACTGGCCGTGCTGTTGCTGGTGGGGTTCGCGCCGGGATGCGGGCTGGTGTCCAACCAGGACAAGCAGGAAGCGAAGAAGAAGGTCGAGCAAGAGGCTAAGCAGGCCAAGCAAGAAGTAAAGAAGAAGATCGAAGCCAAAGGAAAACAGGCTAAGCAAGAAATAAGGAAGAAGATCGAGGCCAGAGGAAAGGAGGCCAAGAAGAAGCTCGGCGCCAAAGAGCAAAAGGCCAAGAAGAAGGTGGAGGCCGGCAAGGAGGACGTGGAGAAGAAGGTGAATCACGTCCAGAAGGATGTAAACGACCTCCAGAAGAAGGTAAACGAGCTGCTGAAGAAGGTAGATGCTCTGGAGCAGCAACGCCAGAAGAAGCACAAGTAGGCGTCCGACTCGGGCAGATTCGCGCCCGGCGCGCTCATAGGGGATCAGCCCGTTCGCATCGGGCGGAACATCGAAAATCGCCCGCCCCTGTTTGCCGACCCCGGGGTTAAGCTGATTTAAGAAGAGGTTCTGATTGGTAGGCACCTACATGGTGGCGTCGGGTTCGCTCTCGTTAGTCCTCCCCTTGTAGTCCGTGGGATGCTTCATACTTCTCTTCGCAGGGGGTAGGGAAAAAGATAGGCCAGAGGCGCCCTGTGCCCGCACTAGGCCATCGCTGTGAACGTTAGAAACCCGCGGGGTTGTGTTGAGGGCCGCTAGCGATAGCAGAGGTCGGCCCGCTCGATCGGGAACTCGACCGGGCACCCGCCGCCCCGCATAAGCGGGACGCGGCCGTTCTCTGGACCGCCGGAGTTGAAGAGGTTGCGATCGCCACCGTCCAGCGGGCCGGGGCGGGTGCCACCCGTGGTCGGGTTACCTGTGGGGGTACCGCCAGTGTTCGTTCCTCCAGTGGTAGTACCGCCCGTCGTGGTTCATCCAGTAGTGGTTGCGCCTGTTGTAGTGCGACCTGTGGTGGTTGTGCCTGTTGTCGATCCTCCTGTGGTGGTGCCAGCCGTGGTGGTTGTGTTAGTGCCTCCTTCGGGGCGAGGCGGGAGACTTTCGCAGGCCACGCCCGGCTCATCCGAGGAGGCCTTTCCAGGCGGTCCGTCCAGGCCGTGGGGGTCGTCCTTATTCTGCTCGTAGACCATCTGTGCATCCTCCTGGTATAGGAAGTCGTCGCAGCGCAAGCCGCCCTCTTGCGACGACGATAGGGCGGTTGTCCTCCCCAGATCTTGCAAGACTTGCCACAGCGCAAAGCCACTGAGCAGCAAGACGGCGGCAAATACAAGCATCCTCCGTAACATACGTGGCATGATAACACTCTCTCAAGAGTCCTGCCTCCTCGCCATAGGACCGGGGCAAAGCCAAGGGCCGCGCCCAAGGAGAATGGTAGAAGAGCGCGGCCAAAGATAAGGTGCGGGGCGGGCCAACGCGAGCCGTCGTAGTACCTGCCCCGATGCCTGGGGCAGTGTGCGGGATACGCGAGGGCCAGGGCATCTGCCGGGTGGCACATCTTTTCCACAGGGCTTGCAAAAGGTCTAAACCCTGTAGGATCGGGGCTAAGCGAAGGCCGCGCCAGATAGTATAGGCGACCTGGCGCGGCCGATGTGATGAGGGAGCGCGGGTCTCGAGATGGGGAGGAGAACTCGCACGACCTCACCGCAACTCGCTACTGTATATAAGCGAGGCACTCGGTGCATCTGCCGAACGGCATATCTTTGCACACCTCAGAGACAAGGGGCCGCAGGCTATCCTTCTGTGGGTGGCGTGTTTGGTGATGGTTTCAAGAACGGCAACCTATCGTAGAGAACGAAGCGCTCGAAGTCGGGGTAGAACTCGCTGGTCGTGACGGGGGTGCGGGAGAACGAGGCGAGGGGCTCTTTGCCCTCCTCGCCCTTGCCGGGTTGGTGAAGGGCGATGCTGACGCTCTCGTCGTCGATCTCGATGACGTTGTAAGAAGGCGGCATCGTGCCGCGCACGCGCATGGTCGATACGGTGCCCGAGTGTACGACCCTAACACCTGAGATGCTCCAGACGTAAGGGACGTGCCTGTGGCCCGAGAGGACCATGTCGACCTTCAGTTCGCGCAGGATGGCCATGACATCGCCGGCGTCGCGCAGGTTGTTGACGTCGCGTCCCGTGCCCGGGACGGCGAGGATGTGGTGGTGGATCATGAGTATCCTCGGCCCACCGTCCCAGCCGCGGAACTCGGAGTCGAGCCAGCTGTAGTGCTCGCGCCCGACCTCCCCCTCGTCGAGGTCAGGCTTCGTCGAGTCGAGCGCGACGACCTTTGCCTCTCCCTCGGGGACGGGGATCCGGGCCGACTTCTCTCTTATGCCGAAGAACTCCTCGAAGTGCCTGTAGCCGACGTTCTTGGCGTCGTGGTTGCCCATCGCGTAGATGACGTTCGGGCACTCGAGACGGTCGAAGTAGTATCTCGCCTCCTCGAACTCCCAGCGGTATCCCTCCATCGTCAGATCCCCCACAATGGCGACGAGATCCGGCTCCAGGGCGTTGCTCTCTTCGATGGTGGCCTCGAGGAGATCCTGCCGAAACAATCCCGAACCTACGTGAGCGTCGGACATCTGTACTATCCGCAACCTGTCACTCCCTTCTGAAAGTGGGCCCGTCTGGCCCTCCTACCGGCCTTCCAACGTCTCGAGGAAAGCCCTAGCCTGCCTGAGCCGCTCGCTGACGGAGCCAGGGTTCGTGGAGCCTGCGGAGCGCTTGTTGTGCACGCTCCCGTCCGGCGTAAGTAGCCCTTCCGGCACCTCCGAGAGCACGGGATGGGCCGCCGCGAGCTCGTCTTGCGGCACGTCCTCCAGCGAGACGCCCAGTTCCTCACACCTCCTGACGAGCCTCCCGACGGCGTGGTGCGCCTCCCTGAAAGGGACTCCCCCGGCCGCCAGGAAGTCCGCCAGCTCCGTCGCGAGGGCGAATCCTCCAGCCGCCTCGGCCATCCGGTCCCCGTGGAAACGCGCCGTCCGTAGCATCTCGGGCAGGACGGCCAGCATCGCGAGCACCGAGTCAACCGCATCGAAGAGAGGTTCCTTGTCCTCCTGGAGGTCTTTCGAGTAGCCGAGCGGGAGGCCTTTGAGCGTGATCAGGAGTCCGTTCAGGTCCCCGATGAGGCGGCCACTCTTGCCGCGTATCAACTCGTAAGCGTCAGGGTTCTTCTTCTGGGGCATGATGGATGAGCCCGAGGAGTACGCGTCGCCTAATGTGGCGAACCCGAACTCGGCGCTGGTCCACAGCACCCATTCCTCTCCGAGCCTGCTCAGGTGCATCCCGAGCACGGCGCAGGCGTAGAGTAAGTCCAGGACGAAGTCACGCTCCGAGACCGCATCAAGCGAGTTGGTGAACGGCTCCATCCCCAGCTCTTCCGCCGTGAGCCTTGGATCTACGGGATGCGGTGTCCCCGCGAGCGCGGCGGCCCCGAGCGGTGAGACGTTTGCGGCCTCCCTGGCGGCCTCCAATCTCCGCAGGTCCCGCCTGAGGGCCTCGAAGTGGGCGAGCAGGTGATGGGAGAGCAGGATCGGCTGTGCGCGCTGAAGATGCGTGTAGCCCGGGAGAACGAGATCCCCGTCTTTCTCTGCCACCTCGATGAGCGAGCGCATCGCGGCGAGCACACCGACCCATATCCGTTCGGCCGCGTCCCTGGCAAAGAGGTGCAGGTCGAGTGCGGCCTGATCGTTGCGGCTGCGGCCCGTGTGCAACTTGAGCGCCACGTCGCCCACAAGCTCCTTTAGCCTGCGCTCGACCGCCGTGTGCACGTCCTCGTCAGAGAGATCCCACGAAAACGTACCCTCCTCGACCTCCCGTAGTACAGCTTCGAGCCCGAACACCAGCGCCGCTGACTCTTCATCCGAGAGAATCCCTTGCGCCCCAAGCATCCTCGCGTGGGCGATAGAGCCACGTAGGTCATGGGGGGCGAGACGGATGTCGAAGGGGATGGAGGCGTTGAGGCGCTCGAAGGCCTCGGCCGGCGGGGCTCCGAACCTTCCTCCCCAGAATGGTCCCTTGTGACTCTCGCTCACGGCCCGCAGTTTAGTCGACCTGACGCGAGAGAGTGTCCACTTTCATTTAGAGACCTGTCATAGACCCCGATCGCGGAGGCTACAGGGCGGCCCGTCCCCCTGATCCCGAACGGTTCGCCCGCTGCTGGTACAGCCTGACGGCACCCTTAATGGTGGAGAGCCCCAGCGTGGCATGCCTGGTGCGGCTGCCTATAACCTCTCTACCTAGAGAATCGATGAACTCCTCATAGTCGATCTCGAGGATCTCCTCCATACCGAGACCCTCACTCAGGATGCGCTCGACCACGATGGAGGTGGCTCCCATGCTTATGGTGTCGCCCTCTCCGATCCATGTGAGGTCCTCTACCTTGCCATCATCGCCTCCCTTGAGGTAGACGACCACCGACCCCCCGCACTCCGGGCTGCCGCCTGGTATCGCAACGTCGGCATCTCTCTGGACATCTCGATCGTTCTTGTGGCATGGGCTCCTGGCGTGCTCGACCAGGAGTTCCGCACCGCTCTTGCGCTCGGGATCCAGCTTCCCTTGGTTCGCTTCCAAGCCTCTATCTCTCTATGGGAGCCCGCACGAGGTTGCCCCACTCGGTCCATGAGCCGTCGTAGTTACGCACGGCCTCGTAACCGAGGAGGTACTTCAACACGAACCACGTGTGGGAGGAGCGCTCTCCTATCCTGCAATAGGCGATTACGTCATCCCCCTGGCCGAGGCCAACCTCACCCTCGTAGATCTCCTTTAGCTCATCGGCGCTCTTGAAGGTCCCGTCTTCCCTCACGGCTCTGGCCCATGGCACGTTCGCGGCCCCCGGGATGTGTCCTCCCCTGAGGGCGCCCTCCTGCGGGTAGTCGGGCATGTGTAGCAGCTCACCCTTGTACTCGCCGGGGCTCCTCACGTCGACCATCCGACCCCTTGCCTCCAGGTGCCTCTCCACGTCCTCCCTGAACGCCCTGATCTTGGAGTCGTCCCTCTGCGGAACGGGGTAGTCAGCCCTGGGAAACGATGGCACCTCCTGGGTCATCTCGCGCCCCTCGGCCTCCCACTTTACCCTTCCACCGTCCATAATCTTCACGTTGTCGTGGCCGAAGAGCCCGAACACCCAGAGGGCGTAGGTCGCCCACCAGTTGTTCTTGTCCCCATAGAAGATTACCGTCGTGTCAGGGGTAACGCCAAACTCCGACATGAGATCGGCGAAGCGCTCAGGGTCGAGGTAATCGCGCATCAGCGGATCGTTCAGGTCCTCGACCCAGTCTACCTTCACGGAGTTCGGGATGTGGCCTATATCGTAGAGGAGCACGTCCTCGTCCGATTCGACTATGCGTACGTTCTCAGTGTCGTCCAGGTGGTCCGCGACCCACTGGGTACTGACAAGGGCATCCGGATTCGCGTAGCCCTTCTCCTGTATCTCCTGCTCGGTCATAATCTCTCCTTGCTCGGTTTGCGCAGGCACGAGCGCACATTCTAGCGTATCTCCGATAAAGTTGGTCGAGTTTACAGCGGGTTTGGGAAGGGCCACCCCTTCCCAAGCCCGCGCTGGTCAGCTGGTCAGCACTTCAGCTAGTCAGCTTTTTGTTTCTTGCTGAAATGCTGACCGGCTGAAGTGCTGAAATGCGCGAGTTTAGCGAGGGATTACCCTCGCTAAACTCGCTATCAGTCCCTGTAAACGACGAGTTCGTCGAGGGCCTTCCGGCTCCGGCGTTTCGGCGGGTCGCCCTCGGCGTAACCGAGTGTAAGCAGCGCGTGCGGTACCAGCCTCGCATCGAGTCCAAGAACCTCCACCACCTTCTCCGGACAGAAGAGTGGCGCGCACATCCAGCCGGCGTCGAGGCCTGAGTCGTAGGCCGCGAGTAGCGCGTTCTGGGCCGCGGCCCCCAGGGACTGTACGGCCATCGTGGTCTCGCCGTGCTGGCGCTGTGCATCGGGGTATACATCGAGGTCTTCGAGGTAAAGGCAGATCAATACGAGTACCGGCGCGTCCAGCAGGCGCCTGCGGGAGCCTTCGAGGCGCTTCTCGACGACCTCAGCCCTCTGGCCCTCCATCTCCAGGTTGGCCCGCCACTCCTCGCCCATCGCATCGGCCAGACGCTCTTTGGTCTCTTCCTTTGTGATCACGGCAAAGCGCCAGGGTTGGCGGCCATGGGGGGAAGGTGCCCACCTCGCGGCTTCGAGTACCCGCTCTACGAGATCCTCAGGCACCCCCTTCTGAAGATATCGCCGGACGGAGCGGCGGCCATGAATCGTGTCGAGGACGTTGGCTCCGGAGGCGCCTTGCTTGTCGAGAGCGCCCCACGAGACGGCGTTCTCCGGGCGTATGGCGATGATGGGGTTCTCCTCTATCCTCATCTCCTCGTATTGGTGGTACTTGCCCCGCAGGAGCCGCACGGCCGCGGTGTGCTCCTCGGTGTCAGGGTCCAGAAGCTCCGCCTTGCCGCGTACCATCACGAAAGCGAGCAGTCCCCAGTCCTCGGTGTATCGGTCGGCGATCAGGGCTACATGGGGGTTCTCGAGGATGTTTCTGACGCGTTTGAGGTGGGATACGGGCACGTCTTTCGGCTTCTCGTCGAGGGCGATGTAGATCGAAGACTGCGCCAGGGAGTAGCACACGGGCACGGCGTGCGGGTTCCCCGCCCCGTCGGCGGTCGCGAGGCGGGCCACCCTCTGGCGCACGAGAAAGGCAGCCTGCTCCTCACTTAGTACGTTGGAAGTTACCCTCAAGCCGTTACCGCGTCGCGGACGCGCGGGACGACTTCGGAGGCGAACAGGCGCATGTTTGCGAGCGCCTGTTCGTGGGTGACGCCAGGAAGGCGGCCCCAGAAGCAGAGGTGGTCGTATGGCGCCTCCTCATGCAGCCCGATCAAGCCTCCCGCGACCTCCTCAGGCGTGCCGACGAGGTACCGCTCCCAGGGCAGGTCCTCCTCGCTGATAGGCTCCGGAGGCGGCTCGTCCCTGTCGGTGCCCCACTCGGCGTAGCGCGTGCGCTGGTAGGCGATGGCCGGGGCGACGATCTCCCTGGCCCGTCCGGTATCCTCGTGTACGAAAGCCACGCCGGAGGCCACATATGGGAACTCTTCTTCGGCGCGCCCGTGCCGCTCGAGCGCCGCCAGGAGTTTCCTGTACGTCTCGCCGAGAGCCCCACCGCCGGCCGAGGCGAGAAAGCCATCGGCGAGGCGCGCGGCCCTGTCTATGGCCGGGTCCGCAAAGGCGCCGATGTACACGGGGAGCCCGTCTTCAGGGCGTGGCCCGAAAGGCAGGTCCTCAAAGCGCCAGCGCTTGCCTTTGTAGCCCGTCCTTCCTCCTTGGATGGCGTGACGGATCACTTCGATCCCCTCCTCGAAGAGCGAGGGTCGGTATCTCCGCTCGAAGCCGAGCGTCTCGAACTCGTGCTGCACGTAGCCCTGGCCGACGCCGAGCACGAACCGCCCGCCGGAGATGAGATCGACCACCGCCGCATCCTCCGCCACCCTCAAAGGATGGTGCATCGGCAACAGGAGCACGTTCGTCCCGATGGTCATGGTCGTGGTTCTGGCCGCTATCGAGGCGGCGACCACGAGGGGTGAGGGCAGGTACCCGTCGTCCACGAAATGGTGCTCCGAGAGCCAGACCCCCTTGAAGCCGAGCCTCTCTCCCTCCTCGATCTCCTCGAGACACTCGGCATAGAACCGCGGGTAGTCCCCGAGCGGCAACTTCTGCCTGAAGTCGTACCACAACCCGAACGTCGGGGCGGTGCCGTTCTCTACCAATGCGTCGCCTGCGCTCACGCACCTAGTCTACAAGAGATGGGCACCGCGGGGCCCGGATCAGTAGTAGATCTTCTGTCCGACCGATATGATGTCGGGGTTCGGTATGCCGTTGGCTGAAGCGAGATAATGTACGGAGGTGCCAAACTCGGCCGCAATCCCAGAAAGGGTATCTCCCGGTCGCACCACATAGTAGTCCCCACCACCCGTATCAGGCCGGCTGGAGGCGTACCTGTGAGGCGGGCCGAAGGCGTGTCTCTGGCCTCTGGAATCGCTCGAAAGTGCAGCCGAACTACTGGTGCCGTAGCCGGCAGAAGGCCTGGCTTGGTAGCCGCCCCTCTCCGTCGCGTTGGCGCGGTAACCACCCCTGCCCGTCACGGTGTAGTTCACCTGATCCACGCCGGCCGCTGTCAGGCCAAGGTACTCGGCAGCGCCCTGGGAGAGGTCGAGAACCCGCCCCCCCGAGTAAGGACCCCGGTCGTTGACGGTGACCTGCGCGGAGCGGCCGCGGTACTTGACCGTCAACTGTGTCCCGAACGGCAACCTCCTGTGCGCCGCCGTAAAGCCGGAAGGGTCGAATACCTCGCCACTGGCCGTCAAAGATCCGTCGAAGCCTGGCCCGTACCAGGAAGCCAGTCCTGTTTCGGCCTCGGCGCGGTCGTCGCCAAGGACCAAGAAGGCGCCGATGAAAAGCAATACCCATAACAAACGAGACAACCTGAGCAAAACGCGATCCCCCTCCGTCTGCGTTAGCTTTATATCTACCTGTAGTTCAACATCAAAGTTCTGCGGCGAAGAGTATTTGCGCTATGCACGAGGAAATCAAGACGGTCCTCGCCATTATCATGTTGCAATAATCCGTCCCGAACGGCCTGAATCGACAGCCTCGGAGCTTTATCGACGAGGGCCGCAGAAATCGTTTACATAGGCCGAATACGGCCACGTCTGTCACGCTACGAGAGTGACCGGACTCTGTGTTAACATGCTGGCCGAGAAGAAAAAGTTGCAAAATATTCCTGTGAGAATGCTGGAGGGGCTATCTACACGGTCGATGAGGTCAGTAGTCTGCTGGGCATCCCCCGCCCGACCCTGTATCGCTACTTGAGGGAATATTCCATCCCACACCTGCGGAGGGCCGGCAGGATATCGATCCCTGAGGACTCCTTCGGGCGCATCAGGGAGGCTAGGGATCTCCACAAGGAGGGGCTCGGCACGGAATCCGTCAGAAAACAATTGCGCGAGGACACGGGAGAGCTCGACCGCAAGCTGGACAGGCTCCACCAGACGTTGGAGAGTCTGCGCGGAGACATCAGAGATCGCCCTGCTTCGGATGAGGTGGCCCTCTCCCCCACCCTGCGAACCATTCTCGCGCGCCAGAGCCTCCTAATGTCCGTGATGTTCAACCTCACGGAGATGGTGGAGGACTTACTTCTCGCCAGCGGAAAGCCAAGGAAGTCCCTCTCCGAGGGCCCCGGGACGGGGGACGCTCTACCCAAACTCCAGGCGCGGGACCGGCTCGGGATCCCGGGAAGCAGCCCTACTGCGGCGCACGCGATCTCCGCACCCCTCCAGGGTAGCGCCGGCCAGCCGCTCGCGGCACGGTCTACCGATTTCGGCGCCCTGGGTCGCCGGCGTCGTCGCGGCACCCTGGTGATCCTGGCGGCGATGCTGTTCGTGACCTGTCTGGCGTGGGCAACATTGGCCCTGTTGGGTACCGGCGACGCCGGATCGTCCTTACCCAGGGTAGCACAGACGGCGGACGAGCCTCCCGCTGACCTGAAGGCGATGGCGGCCCCTGGCGAGACGACCTCCGCACCGGATGGAAAGACCGAGGTACCGGACGTTTCGGGCCGGAGCCTCGAAGATGCCGTCAGGGTCATCTCCGACGCCGGTTTCGAGGTGGCGGAGATCAAGACCCAAGCGAGCCGGGCAAACCCTGGGAAGGCCATCCGAACAGAGCCCCGATCCGGCACCCCGGCGAGATCCGGGGCGCCTGTGATCCTAATGGTGAGCGGCGGTCCGCCCGGAGCCTCATCGAGCGCTCAGGGCACGAGTGCCAGCGTGGGTGCCACTGCGAGTGCCAGCGCCTCCGCCGGGTACGCGAATTGAAGGCAGTCTGCGAAGCAAATCGCAGCTACAGGAAGAGAGGTAAGTCGTGCAGCTAGAAGATAAGATCGCGATAGTCACAGGCTCTTCCCTGGGGATCGGCAGGGCCATCGCGGTCGCTTTCGCGCGGGAGGGGGCCTCGTTGACCATCAACTACAGGAGCCACCCCGAGCAAGGAAAAGAAGCTGTCGAAGAGATAGAGAAGAGCGGAGGCAAGGCCATCTCCGTCCAGGCCGACGTCTCCGAGCCCGAGGGCGTGAAAGACTTGATCCAACAGACCGTCCAGGAGTTCGGTCGCATCGACGTCATGGTCAATAACGCTGGCATAGAACAGAAGGTCCCCTTTCTCGAGACGCCCCTTGAGGTGTGGGAGAAGGTCATCTCGGTCAACCTCACGGGGGTGTGGATCGGCTGTCAGGAGGCCGCCCGTCAGATGGTCTCTCAAGGCAATGGGGGGCGCATCATCAACGTCTCGTCGGTGCATGAGGACCTGCCCATGCCAACCAACTCCCCCTACTGCGCAGCCAAAGGGGGCGTCAGGATGATGATGCGGACCATCGCCGTCGAGCTTGCCCCGCACGGCATCACCGTAAACAACATCGCCCCAGGCGCCGTCGAGACCCCCATCAACAAGAACCTCGACGACCATCCCGAGCAGCGGCAGGAGTTAATCTCGGAGATCCCCCTTGGTAGGATCGGGCGGCCTGAGGACGTTGCTTCCGTGGCCGTATACCTGGCCTCCGACGCCTCCTCCTACTCCACGGGAAGCACCTTCTTCGTCGACGGCGGTATGATGCGCCGGTCCGGGAGCCTGTGAAGCAGCCAGTCAGCACCTCAGCTAGTCAGCATGTCAGCTTTCATTGTCCGAGCGCTGGCTGAAGTGCTGACAAGCGGAAGCCGAAGGCTGGAGCGTGCTGACTAGCTGACATGCGCGATTGGCAGAGGGTCGATGACCCTCTGCCAATCGCATTACACGAGGAGCAGGCGCACACCGACGAAGATCAGCATGATAGCCAGGAGCAGCTTGAGCGGCTTGCCTGGGATCCAGGGTGCCAGCCGGCTCCCGACAAGGACGCCGGGGACGCCACCCAACAGCAGGGTCCCAGCCAGGGCGAAGTCGACGTTGCCCCGCGTCATGTGGGCTATGCCAACGACGAACGAGAGAACCATCGCGTGTGTGATGTCCGTGCCGACTATGACGGCCGGTGCTATGGGGTAGAAGAGGAGCAGGATGACGGCCATCACGCTCCCCGAACCGATAGATGTCAGCCCGACCAGGTAGCCGCCGAAGGCCCCGAATAGAATAGTGTAAGCCCTGCGCTTTCTGCTCATCGGGGTCTTGCCGTCCCATGTGCCCGGCCTGGGACCAATGTATCTCTTGGGCATAAAGTAGTCGCGGTAGATCAGGGACGCCCCGACAAGTACGAGGGTCGCGGCTATGATCGTGACCATGATCGACTCGACCTTCTCAGGGGCGAAGGAGCCCTTTATCCACTCCAGGGTCCCGACACCGAGCAGCCCCGCAGGGATGCTGCCCATCCCCAGGAAAACGGCGATCTCGAGGTTGACCGAGCGCTGCCTGAAGTGCTGTATAGAGCCGGTCATCTTGGTAAGGGTGGCGAAGGTCAGGTCGGTCCCGACGGCTGTGGGGGCAGGGACCCCGATCACGGCCACCAGAAAAGGCGTCATGAGCGACCCGCCCCCGACTCCCGTAAGGCCTACGAGGAAACCGACGAGCAGCCCGAAGAGTGCGGGGGCGGGATCTATCACGCCAGGCTATACCCGGCCTAGCGCCTCGACCGGCCTGAGATAGCCGCGCTCCTCGAGGTAGCCGATGACCCTCATCGCGCTCTCGTTAGGCTCCTCTTGGTCGGTCTTGATGTGAAGCTCGGGGGCGGAGGGCGCCTCGTAGGGGTCGGAGACACCGGTGAACTGGGGGATCTCCCCGGAGAAGGCCTTCTTGTAGAGGCCCTTGACATCCCGCTCGGCGCAGACCTCGAGCGGAGCATCGACGAAGATCTCGACGAAGTCCTCTCCAATGTTACGCCGGACCTGGTCGCGCACCTCCTTGAAGGGCGAGATGGCGCTGACGATCACACCTACCCCGTGGCGCGTCAGGAGGTCGGCGACGAACCCTATCCTCAAGACGTTGGTGTTCCTGTCCTCCCTGGAGAAGCC
>Ga0126313_10001425_pt1 | contig 12665 bp, 18 predicted proteins | sample Plot105A_FD_89954 | JGI IMG/M metagenome (GOLD analysis project Ga0126313, IMG submission 89954) | Serpentine soil microbial communities from UC McLaughlin Reserve, CA, USA - Plot105A | ecosystem: Environmental > Terrestrial > Soil > Grasslands | place: USA: UC McLaughlin Reserve, Lake County...
GATCAGCACTCGCACCATAATCGGCTCATCTCCTCGTGCGGGAAACCGATGCGATGCCGCTCCACGCATAAGATCGACCACGTATAGACTCTGTGCGCACTATACGCCCCATTTACCCGATCTGCGGCGGTGGCACCCTTTCGCAACTGAAAATGCACAAAAAGGTGCAAGCCACCGACCGTCGATCCGCGCGAACTTCTTAGAACTCCGTGAAGGCGAAGTTCGCTCTGCCCCATCTCCCCGCCCCAGAGGTCGTGGCCTATGAGGGGCCATAATACGGGCGGGTATTATCAGTGTCTTATGTATGCAAAGCACGCTCCCTTCCCGGCCCTACATAAGACGATCTGCAGCATAGGGCCGGGACGACGCGGAACTTCCGAGAAATCGGGTTAGGCGAAGTTGGGTGAATGATGCAGGCGGCGACTACTCTGGTCTCTGTTCCGCCTCTGCGTCAGGGCTCTGTTCTGTCTCTACCTGCTGTTCCCTCTCTACGTTCTGCTCTGTCTCCGCGCTCTGTTCTTTCGGGGAGGCTGGTGGTATCCAGCGCATCCCATTCTCTAAGATACGATACGATGCGCGCGAAGATCCGACGGCGGGCGCAACACCGTCGCTCCACATCTTGTAGTTCCTGATAAGGACTTTGCGGTCATCCGGCGCTTCCTTGTTGTAGATGTCCACGACTTTTGAGAACACATCCGTATGCTTACGCACTACGCGTTCATCGTCCTCCACGTCCTCCGCGTCCTCCAAGATGAATGGGTTATAGGCTTGTTGGGCCCCCCACGTCTCCGACAACATAGTGGCCGTACTCGGTAGCTGGCTAACCGTAAAAACAACAGGTGAGTTAGCCAGTTGTTCCAACAAGTCCAGCGTCTCGGGGTCTAGGTACATAGCGTACTTGTCCACGACGCGGTCCACCTCCTCTTTGAACTGCTTCACCTCGGTGCTGAGATACTGGTACCAAGGGATCCAGCGCTGCTGCGCGCCAAGAGTAACGGCCCTAAGAGACATGGGAACGTCTTTCGGGCTAGGCCCCATAGCATTGAAGTAGGTGATCTGTTCGAAGTAATCCTCGCTGAACAGGTCTCGTAGATTCGAGATCTCTCTATCTGGCTTGCGCTCCACCGAGGCCTTGTACATGTTGGCGAGCAATCGAAGGTGATGGAACAGGGGAATGCGTAGCTGCTGCAAAGCAATGCGGCGGTATCGCTTCTGATCACGTGCTTCCTTTCTCTTTATAACCGCGTCTATGAGCAATACCGTGAGGAGGATGCCCAGGATCTCGGTCCCCAAGTTGAGCGCGAGCCCCCTCCAGCCTGCCATAGCTGGAGGCAGCACGAAGGCGTAGGCGGCTAAGCAGAACGCTCCAAGGAGCGCCAATACTATGCACGACCCTACGAGAAGTGGGTTGCCGCGGTTCGCCCAGGCTCTCAGCCTCCTCACCGCTCCTGCCCCTCGTTGATCCGCGCCCGCCTCCTGGCCTCGATCAGCGCCCCCTCCCCCACCCTTCGGGGTACTGTCGAGCCAGCACCTTCTTCGCAAGCAGGCTCTCCAAGGCATCGAAGTGCGGGATCACGTTGCTCAGTAGGAACATCTCTGCGTAGATGATCGGGTAGACCTCAGCCCCGACCGCTCCTTCGACTTCGGCCTCAGCTGTAGCCTCGTCTGTGTACATCTCGCCGATGAGGCCCCGGGCTCGGCTAAGGTGGTACGCCGCCTCGGCCTCCTTCTGGTCATATCCGTGGGTGCGCTTCAAGCCCTCGATGGCCTCGCGGTCCCCCTCCATACGGTCCTCCCTGGTAGCTGGTCTCCCGCCCTAAGCGTAGCGCCCCATTCTCGGTTCTCAAGGCCCCGCCAGTACCCTACCCCTAACCGAGCCCTCCGAGGCCCTTAGCCGGCCATATAGCGCTCGATCGGGGGCGTGGGAGACTGCCTACTACAGTCGTCCGCACCCTGGAACAGAATCGGAATAGAGCCGGAACGTTCCGATCCGCATGGTGTTCCGCCTTCGCATAACCAGAGTTCTCGGAAGGCTACGAGGGCTTAGGCATGGGGTTTCAGGGAAGGGCTCGGAACCGGAACGGGACCGGAATTGTTCCGTTCCTTCGGAACTTCTCCTGGTCCTCAACGAACCGCTCTACAGCGGGGAGATATCTCCCCGCAACACAGCCTTGGCGGCTTCGACTCCCAAGGTCCTGACTACGAACTTAACCTCCTCGAATAGGTCGATGCGGCGCTTTTTCTCCTGCGGGCTGAGGTCCTCGTCCCTCTGCACCGCGCGGATCGCTGCCTCGAGGACGAGGGCGAGGCGCTCCTGGGGATCGGGGAGCTCCCCAATAAGCTCGTAACCCTCGGTCTCGAGATGGTAGAGAACGCCCATCGGGAGCTCGGAGTACGGACCCCCTCTACCGTAGTTCGGGCGGACGTAGCCCTCAGACTCTGCCCACCTGAACAGACCGACGATCTCTCCGCCGCTCAGTACGAGCTCTTTTGCGAGGTCAATACGGTGCGTGGTATAGAGCAGTATCACGCCGACTTCAGGGCCGCCCGAAACAATGAGCGCCCGCACCCCCGGCTCGCCTTCTCGCTCCGCCTCCGCAATGGTCCGGTTTATCACGTCTAGCATCCTCTGGACCTTTTGTAAGCGCGGGTATTGTTCCATCGCTGTCCTATCCTCCGAAGAGCCTTTGCCAGAATCCCTTACCCCGCTCGGCGTCGAGCTCCTCCTGCAGCCGCCGACGCTCGGTTCTTTCCGCTTCGAGGAGCCGCTCGAGGCGCTCCCGCTCCTCTCGCAAGGTGCTCTCCGTCCTCTCCGTGAGCTCCAAGCGCCCCTCTAAGCGTCCGAGCTCGCGCTGGAGGGCCTCTACCCTCTCCTGGTACTCTCGCACGCTCTCCTGGGCTTCTAGCGGGAGCTCCGCTACCGGGTCCTCACTCTCCTTCGGGGGCCTCTCCTCAAGACGGGCGTGTACGGCCCTCTGCGGGACGTGCCAGCGCCCCGAGCCGTCCTGCTCCCCCTCCAGTGAGCCCTCGGTCAGCCACTTCCTCACGGCCCGGTCCGTGACCCGGAGGATCTTCGCGGCCTGGGTGGCGGTGTATGTCTCTTCTCCCGCTTCGCTCACGGCCTTGCATCATAGCGCCCCGCCCGATGCGGGGCCGCGAGAATCCGATCTAAGGTCCGAGAACGTGGAGCAGGCCCCTACCCCTACGGAGCCACGCCCCGGCCCGGAGGCGGGCGTAGAGCGCCAGGAGGGCGGGGCTAGGAGCCCCTGGTGGCGCCGCCTGCTGGGGCGGTGAGGGCGGCCAGGCCGTGCCTGAGCGTGCCTGCCTGGGCGTAGAGGGGGAGCTCGCTGTTAGCCTCGACCACGGCCCTCTGAGAGCCGTCCTCCTCGGTTACGGAGGCGACCAGGACCAGCCGCTCGATATCGGCCTCGTCTCCGTAAGCTTCGCGTACCCGCTCGGCTAGACGGCGGGTCAGGGCCTCCGTCATCTCGATGGCGGCTTCGCTCTCGATGGGATCTCCTCTCCTGGGTGGCTAGTAGGTCCGGGGGTAGCTTACCCTCCGAGGCCGCGCGCAGGCCCTTAGAGGGCAACCTCACGCGCCTGGAGGGGCAGGGTCGGCAGGATCTTCCGCTAGTCGCCGCAGAGTGCTTTAACGGTTAGAGTGTCGGGTAGCGTAGGTCTGGGGAGGCGTGGATAGCTCGATAGGCATAGGAGATATAGCAGCTGTAGTCACGATAGCAGGCGTGACCATCTACGCGTTGGGTTTGCTCGGGTTAGCTATACCAATATCCACAGTGTTCACAAAGGATATGTCTACGGCTTGGTACGCCGTGTCTCTGATGCCTAGAACCGTCGTTGCAGGGCAAGGGGTACGCATCTGGATTCGATGGCCATTCCTCCTTACTACTTTGTTGCTCCTTATTATGTGGCTGTTATTAGGGTTAGGAGTGGAAGGCGCCAACAAGCCTGACCTGAGCATACCGCGTATACCGGGTACATGGCTGATACTGATAACAGGAAGTTCTGCAATAGTGTCAGCAGGTGCCGAGGTGTTCATCCGTGTTCTTCTTCAGCGCCAACCCTGGAGGGCCGTAGTCATCTCTAGACTACTCCGTACGATTGGCATAGTGATGCTGCAGGTACTCCTCGTAATCATGGCTTCTCCAGAAGCCATTCCGCTTACATACATAATCTCGGGACTCCTTATTGGAAGCTTCTTGGTGGGAGTGCCACCCGCTATTGAGGCCAAGCCTCCACTCCCTAAAGTGGAGATTACTAAGCAAGCCGCGTCCACAACGGAGGAGAACTCTAACCCCACTGAAGTAGAAGGTCATCTGGTAACACACAGCGATGGGTTCTGGCACCTCTTCGATAACCACAACGAACTATTATCTATTCCCGATGACCTGGTGCTAGAGGTGCGAACCTTCGGTAGGCAGCGGCTCCTGTCTGCGGCACAGCGGCGCAAGATTAGGGAAGTCATGAAGTCAGACGCGGAGAAGAATTAGAGAAGAACCGCCCCGGCGTGGCCGGAGTATAGGCTCCGGCCCGGACGCGAACCCGAGGGAAGGCGGAGGATGCCTTTACACGACGCGGATCAATGCCCCCAAAGTCCGCGCCACGACCTCGCGGTTCGCGCCCATCTAGCAGGCGGCGCGGTCGAGATCCACGAGCTCGGGGTGCTCGCGGTAGACCTCAGAGCGGGCGGCGGCAAGGCGGGCGCCCGGGTCGTAGATCTTGCCGAACCTCTGGGGCTGGCGCTCGATCTTTTCCTTGGCCAGCTTCGTCGCCACGCCCTGGACGTCGGCCTTCGTGAACTTGGTGGTCATCGTGTGTTCCTCCTTGCCGCCAACTTCTCTAGGCGGCGGTAGTGGGTACCTGGCTCGTCCCCGCTCCTTACGTCATCGTGGGGCTCCTCTCCGTGGCAGCGCCGGGACGGAGGGCGCATCCACCGGGTTGGCGAAGCCCGCGACCAACGCCGGCGCGGGCTCCAGGATGAGGCGGCAGTGCTCGGCGGCGGGCTCTCCGTAGGAGTCGCGGACGTGGCCCAGGGCGGTCTCCTCGATAACGCGGCGTACCTCCGGGGTGTGGTTGTCCGTGTGCCCGAGGCGGGCGAGATCGGCGTCGAACTCCTCCTCGATCTTGCGCGTGTAATCGAGGGCGGCACGGTAGCGCTCGGACGTCGGCGATCCCGCGCCGACGAGTGCCCCGGAACGCTCCGCCTTTAGCCTGGCGTCCTCCCTCCTGAAGCGCTCCATCTCGCGGTCCACGCGCCGGAGCTCCCCACGCGCGTGTTCGTCCCCCGCGTCGGCGAGCGTGGCGTAGATCTCCCGCGCCCTCGCCCGCTTCGTGTACGCTTCTTTAATCGCCTCGATCTTCTGTTGGTTGGTTAGTCCCATACTCTGCCTCCTCGGCTCTCGATCTTGCTCATGTCCTTCTCTAACTCCAGCACCGCACCCAGGTACGCCGCGACGGCGGGGTTCCTGGTCGGCATCGCCTCCATGCTCGCGATCTCCTCCGCGACCTCCTCGGCGGCACCCTCCAGCCCGAGGCCCTGCAGTTCGGTCCGGAGGGCCTTTAGGCGGGCCAGACGCTTCTGCACACCGTTCACCGAGGCCTCCCGATGGTCCCCGTTGGGCGGTCCTCGGCTGCCTCGCGACTCATCCGCACGCTATCAGGGGAAGTACCGGTGAAGTGGCGGTGATGTGCGGGACCCCTCGCGGCGGGCGCACCGAAGATCCCGACCGAGGCCTCCCCGTAAAGCAGGTCCAGGACCTCGACGCCCAGGGCGTCTGCGAGCCTACGCAGGGTGTCAGGCCTCGGCTCGTCTACCTCGCCGCGCTCGATCCTGGCGAGGTGGGAGCGCGCGACGCCGGAGGCCTCCGCAAGCTCCTGCTGCGTGAGGCCCCTGGCCCTCCTCCACCACCTGAGGCCCCTCACGGTGGGGGCTCCCAAGTGAACCGATGAGGGCGGATAGCGCCGCCCTCGTAGAGCTCGCGGATCTTGGTGGGAACATCATGGAGCAACACGACGGGGAAGTACCGTTCCACCTCGTACGGGACCTCGGCGAGCCCCCACTCGTCAAGCAAGTACGCCTCTAGGGCGTCGGAGGGTAGGAGACCATCAGTGCCGATGACGCGCGCCAAGACGACGAGGGCCACATGCTCTTGCACCCGCGAGAGGTGATCTTCTTGCATCCGCTCGAACTCCTCGTGCTTATCCGGCCGGGCCTCGTAAAGGGCTCGGAGGAAGAAGGGGAACCCAACCTCCCGCATCCAACGGGCGTAGATACCGGCCGGCAAAAAGATCACGAGCTTGACGTCGCCGGGACGCGTGACACCCGTAACGTATGCATGAGGTTCGTCGAGCATCAGCCTTCCTCCCTGAGCCGGGCCGCTTTCGCTCGGTGGTCGGCGGCGAGGGCGGCGGCCGTACTCTCCAGCCGGGCGGCCTGGACGAGGTGGTAGTCGGCCCACGCCGCCAGCTGTTCGGCCTCGAGCCTGGCCTCGTGCCTCTCGACGGAGGCGGCATACATCGCCTGGCGCTCCCGGTCGGCCGTGGTCAACGTCGTGTCCGTGGCTCCTCCCCTCTCACGCGTCGGGAACCTCCAGCAATAGCTCCGCGAGGTCGAGGGCGACCCAGCGCGACGGGTCAGAGTCCAGCACGACCCGTGCCTCGCCCCCCTTCACGTCCCAGAGCTCTCCCCGCCCCCTGACCGTATCCACCCGGCGGCCTATGAGCCCGTAGAGTGCCTCGGCGCTGGGAGGTTCGGGCAGCTTCTCCAGGTCCTCGGTCCATCCGTCCGCGTGCGCGTTGGCAGGGTGGGGGTCAGGCTGGACCTTGTGGCGGTTACGGAAGCCCGCCCGCTGGCGCAGGTGGTTCACCTTCTGCCGGATCGCGGCCTCCTCCTCCCCGCCGATCTCCCTGTGCTGCTCCAGGGCCTCGCGCCAGCCCTCTACGAGGTGGATCCCATCCTCATCGAGCTCTACAACGGGAGGCCCCACGGAGAGCTCCTCGCCTTTGTACCGACGCCGGCGGCCCAGGAGGTCGGCGAGGGTCTGCTTCTTGAAGTCCCGCCACTGCGTCTGGGGCCCGCCGAAGGCCTCCAGGAGTTCTTCGCGAGTCGCGCTCCCACCGTTCTCGACCAGGTAGGTGACGATCTCCCGACGCTTCTTGCCAGGACGCCTCACGGGCGGCTCGTCCTCCGAAAGAGAGCGCGCCTGGCGCACGCGCCGGGTGCCCTCGGCCACGCCGCGGCGGCCCTTCCTGCTGGGCGTAGACCAGCGCTGCTCGGTGAGGGGGGGTACTGCGTTATAACCACGGGACATCTCCCCGCCTTCGGCCCCTTCTTGCGGTTCCTCCGTCCCCCTCGGCCCTCCGTAGTTATAAAGGAGCACCCCCCTTGGCACGAGCAGCACGTAGGAGTCGGCCTGCTCGCTGCGCTTGCGCTCGATGCGCCGGAGATCTCCGTCCTCGACCAGTGCGCGCAGGCACTTCGAGGCGGTCGGCTGGCTCACCGCGGCGAGCTCCGCCACGGTCATGGAGGGGGCGACCACCTCGACGCCATCGCCGACCAGCTTGCCGTACTTCTCGGCCAACGTGAGGAGCCCCCGGTATGTGGACCGCTTCGAGCAGTCCCTCATCGTCTTCGCGGGCATCTCGGCTTCACGCCGCGTGAGATGGTCGAGGCCCCGCCGGAGTCCCTCGTTCCTGGAGAGCTTCTCGCGCTGGAGGTCCTGGGGGTCGAACGGGCGCGAGCGGCCGAGCAGCCCCTCCAGGGTCCCGCCGGCGGCCAGAAAGTCGTCGGCCCCGGTCTTCGAGCCGTCGGGCTGGTCAGGGAGGTAGACGATCTTAACCTTTGCCCCGCGTCCCGCGAGCCACTCGGCCAGGCGCTCCTCCGCCATCATCACCTCGGGCTTGCGGAGCATGTCGGAGTCGTAGCAGACGTGGACCTCGCGGTCCTCGACGGGGATCTCGTACATGTCGGGGATCGGCTCGCCGCCTGAGAGGTAGTTCCACACGCCGGCGATGGCGGCTGCCACGATCTCAATGCCCTCGCGTCTGGCGGCGCTGGTGATCGAATCAGCTTTCTTCACACCCTCGGTGAAGATTACCGGGATGTGCATGTCGCCTATCTTGTGGCGCTCCAGCACGTCGAGGACGTTGCCATCCCCTCCTCGGTCCTTGGGCGCCTGGAGGTACTTGCAGCCCGGCTTCTCCGGGTCAGGCTTGTCGGGCCTGAATACGTGGCTGCTCTCCCCGTTGGGGCGGGAGACAGGGAAAAAGAGGCCGGGGGCCCGCTCCTTCTGCTTCCGGGAGTAGACCTTGGGGAGCTCGCGCCCCGATCTGACGGTGCGAACCCCGCGCTCGGCGACGACCTCGGGGGAGATCCCGGACTCGTCGTAGAGCATCCTGCGGTGCACTTCGTCCAGGTTAGGCGTGTTGCCGTCTGTCCGGGTACGGTAAGATGTGTCCATCCGACCTCCTACTAGGCCTAGGGGGTTGGTGTCTCCGGGCCGCTCCCACTTCGACTCCATATCTGGGCGGGATCGGCCCTGCTTCTTGTCTGTCCTAGGAGGGCACATTCACCCTCTAGCCCGCGTCCGCGAGGAGCTCGCGCTCGACTTGGACGAGCGCCTTCTTGCCCTCGGGGGTGCGCTCGCGCCTCCTGGCTTCGAGCAGGAGCCGTTGCATACGATAGAGGGCCTCGTCGTCCAGGAGAGAGGCGTGGTCGCGGACCTCCAGCGGGAGATCCGGGTCGGCCGCGATCCTCCTGAGTGCCTTCTGCTCGGTCCTGAGCGCCGGGATCAGTTGCTCCCGCATCGCTTCATTGCCGAGCCGCTCGCCCTCCTCTAGGACCTCCTCATCGTCCGCCAACGCCCACGGGCTCGAGATCCCCTGCCTCTCCAAGGACCTCCTCAAGATCCGGGGCGCCAGGGCTTTTGGGTCTCCCGCTACCTCCGGGGGCGCGACGAGCTCCCCGACGTCTACCTTGAGGGCCTCAGCCAGCCTCCTGGCCGTGCTCGGGCGGACGCTGCGAACCCCGCGCTCCATCTTGGAGATTCCGTCCTGAGAGACACCCGACTTCTCGGCGAGGTCCATCTGGGCCATGCCTCTTCGTTCCCGCCACTCCTTCAACCTCGGCAGTTCCACAATCCTCCTCTCGCGTCAACAACGCCATGCTCAATTGCCTTAGACTCTATTCTAAGGTACTATTAAGGTATTAGTCAAGAGAGAAGCCCCGGCGCGGTTGCCGCCGCCCGAGGCACGACCCACAAGGAGGCCCTTGTGAGTAACCGAAGTGTAGCGCCCCCCGCCCCTACCTGCGCCGAGTTAACGGAGTGCCCGTGCTCGTGGGCTGAGAGGCGCATAGCCGAGCACGAGGCCGGGATCAGGGAGCGGAGGACCGTGGAGGAGCTCGCGGAGGCCCTGGCCGAGGAGGAGGAGCGTCTGGGCCGGGAGATGGCCCCGAGGGAGGCCCAGGCCTTCGCCCTCGGGTTCTTCTCTCCGGGCTACGAGACGGACGTGTTCGCGGAGATGCTGGCTAGCTCCGCTGGAGCCGCCCGCGTGGTAGGCAGAGGCCTCCCGATCAAGGACGACTAGCGTAGGATCATCGGGTCGGGCTTTCGGGCTCCGGTCCTCGACTGAGAGGAGGCTTAACGGTCTTGCCGAATAAAACCAGGAAGCGGCTCACGAAGGCGCAGGTTGCGGCCATCATGGAGTCCGCCCGCGAGGAGCTCGCCGTCGGGCACCCGATGACGCTCCGGCAGGTCCACTACAGGCTCGTCGCCAGGGGCGACACCACCTACACGAACACGAAGAAGGCCTACGATAACCTCTCCCGTTGGCTTCGGGACGCCCGGCTCGACGGGTCCGTCCCGTGGGAGTGGATCGAGGACCGCCTCCGTGTCCCGAGGAAGGTCTCCATGTGGGGAGGCCTGCCGGACTACATCGAGATGGTGAAGCGCTTTTACAGGCGGGACGTGTGGCAAGACCAGGGCAGTTACGTCGAGGCCTGGTGCGAGAAGGACGCCCTCTCAGGGATCTTCTTGGAGGCTTTGGGACCCTACGGCGTCACCCTGAACGTTGGCAGGGGCTACGACAGCACCTCCTCGATCAAGAACGCCGCCGACCGCTACGGCGACGGGGAGGGCGTCACGGTCTTGTACTTCGGCGACTTCGACCCCTCGGGCGAGGACATGGCGCGTTCTCTGCGGGAACGCCTGGCAGACCCGAAGCTGCCCAACGGGGGCTCGTGTCCCGAGATCGTCAAGTGCGCTCTGACCCCTGAGGACATCGAGCACTACGACCTTCCGCCTGACTTCACCAAGGCCACCGACAGCCGGCGCGAGGCCTTCGTCGCCAGGCACGGCGATGTGGCCGTCGAACTGGACGCCCTGCCCGTGGACGATCTCAGGGGGAGGATCGTCAGGGAGGTCGAATCCAGGATGGACCTCGACGCCCTCGAAGCGACCAGGTCGCGAGAGGCCGAGGATCGGCGCCGACTCGACACCCGACTTGCCCGCCTGCTGGACGAGGGGTAGGGAGCTAGGCCCCGCCCCGGTACAATTCGCTCATAGAAGGGCCGCCGTTCTCCCCATCCTCCCCGGCGGTCCTTATTCGTTCCCGCTGTCTCCCCCGTGATCCTTTTCGGGATCAAGCCAGTCCTCATCCTTGTCCTTGAGCCAGTCTTCGTACTTCTGCCCGGTCGGCATGGTGGCACCTTTTAGGGTTTTGGTCACGTAGTCCAGTTCCTGGTTCTGGATTTCTTCACGACCAAGCCTGACGATAGCATGGGCGCGTCGAAGTAGCTCCTCACTTGCCTCCTCGGATAGTTCCTCATGAGGTATTCCCCTGTACTCTCTCACGACCACCGCAGGGAACTCGGTCCTGATATTAAGGTTGGATCCTCTTAAGTTGGCGTTGCTGAGGTCGGCGCCGTCGAGGGTTGCCCCCCATAGGTTCACTTCTTCCATCCAGACCCCGCTCAAGTTGGCCCCGCTCAGGTTGGCCACCTCCAGGGAGGCACGGAATAGCTCGGATGTTCGCAGGTCGGCTGCGCTGAGATCCGCGTTGGATAGGTCGGCTCCGTGCAGGTTGACGTGGCTCAGATTAGCCCCGCTCAAGTCGGCTCCGCTCAATCCGGCACTCTCCAGAAGGACATAGCGTAGGGTTATCCCACGCAGGTCCGCCCCCCACAGATCGATCACAGCACGGGATCGGGATATTAGTCCCGCCTCGTACAAGAACCGCACCACGGTTCCCTTGCGAACGCCGTCGAGCCTAGATAGTACGGTTAACGTCCGCGCTCGCGCTAGGGTTCTTTCCTCATCGCCCTGGTTCGACCGGCGCAGCATAGACCGGCCCAGCAGCCTACCTTTGTCGAGTAGCAGTTGCCCTATCTGATCGAGGTACGCTTGGAGTGCATCGTCTTGCCTGCGTTGGTCGGCTATCTCCCTATCGGTCTTGGCCTGTTGGGCGGCTGTATCTCTATTTCTTTGATTCTCTGAGAGCGTGAACAAGTAGCCTCCTACTGCCAGCACGACAGGAACGATTAGGAGGTCTAGCCAGTCCCAGAGAGTCTTTGGAGGCAAGGTGTTTGGATTAACCTCTGAGCGAGGGAGGCCAGTCCAAGACCACCCGAAGACATAGCCGCAAACTACGATGATCAAGAACCCGAGGACCGCGGCGAGGCCAATCCCTAAGAGATTCTGCCTTCCGGCACTCTCCGCGCGAGACTGTTGCTGTTGATCCACCTGGTATTCCTCCTCCCTACGAGGGGAAGTATGGAGCATCTCGCGGACGAGGGCGAGTACACTGTGTTGTCTTTCTTATGTACGTCCTTGGCATCTCGCGGAGTCTTGCCATACATAAGTCGGGAACGGGGGAGCTCACCGCGGCCGGGGTATGGAAGGTACCATGTGCGCGAAGACTGCTACATGGGAAGGAGCAGCATGGGTGCGTACAGGAAGCTCCCCGGCGAGGAGCGGCGGATGGTGGGAGCATTCTCTGTCGAATGTCCTGAATGTGGAGCTCCTCCCGGCTTTGCCTGCCGCAAACCGGAGGGGAAAGGCCAGTACGACTCACACAAGGCCCGGAGAGAGCGTGCCTACGCTCAAGCCTTGGCCCTGGCCTACGCCACTACACGCCGCCTAGAAGACCCCGGTCCACGCACATAATACCCACGAGGGGGCATTCATCTCCCTGCATCTTCATGCACCACCACTAGATGTAGATCCCCGTCCCGCGGCGGGACGGCCCGCAGAAGCCATCCTCGCTCCTCTCAGGAGCGATCTATGCAAGATCCTGCAAGTGAACTTCGCAGAACTCCCCTTCCACGCACTCTGGTGAATAGGCACCGCGACTGGTGTGGGCCCATACGGAGCTATGGTATATGTCCTCCAAGAAGCGTCGAGGAGGCGTAACGCGATGCAGATGGAGATCCTGTACTTCGATGGGTGCCCGACATACCTCAAGGCGGAGAAGACCTTGCGGGAGGTCCTCGAGGAGGGCCTAGACGCAGAGGTCGATCTGATAGCTGTCAACACCGACGAGGAGGCCCAGGAGCTCCGGTTCGCTGGCAGCCCGACGATCAGGGTGAACGGAGAAGACCTGTTCCCCGTGCCGGAGCGGGCGAAGTACGCGCTCGGCTGCAGGATGTACGC
>Ga0126313_10001426_pt1 | contig 12648 bp, 12 predicted proteins | sample Plot105A_FD_89954 | JGI IMG/M metagenome (GOLD analysis project Ga0126313, IMG submission 89954) | Serpentine soil microbial communities from UC McLaughlin Reserve, CA, USA - Plot105A | ecosystem: Environmental > Terrestrial > Soil > Grasslands | place: USA: UC McLaughlin Reserve, Lake County...
CCTCTCCCAGCACATCCGCAAGCTGGAGCGGCAGCTCGGGGTGACGCTGTTCGAGCGCGACCGTCACCGCGTCGCGCTCACCGCCGCCGGAGCAGCGCTGCTCGAGCACGCCGAGCGCATCCTCGCCGACATCGCCTCCGTCGAGGACGAGATGCGCGGCTGGGCCGGCGGCGTGCGCGGCCTGATCCGGCTCGGCACCGCGCGCGGCGTGGTGACGCGACTCGCCGGCGTGCTCGCCGCCTTCGGCGCCGAGCATCCGCAGGTCGACGTGCACCTGCGCGAGGAGACGACGGCGGACATGCTCGCCGACCTCCACGTCGGGCGACTCGACGCCGCAACGCTGGCCGCCCTGCCGTCGCCGGCCGACGGGCGCCTTGCCTCCCACCCGCTGGGCAGCGAGCCGCTCGTGCTCGTGACAGCACCGAGCGGGCAGTTCGCCGGGCGGCGGCGGCTTGCGCTCACCGCGCTCGACGGCGTGGACCTCGTGGGGTACGGCCCGGGATCGGCCGTGCGCGCGATCATCGCGTCCGCGCTCGCCGACGCGGGCGTCACCCCTCGGATGCGGTTCGAGACCCGCGAGTACAGCACCGCGCGGGCCCTGGCCAGCTCGGGACTCGCCCTCGCGATCCTCCCGCGCTCGATCGCCGAGGAGCCGGGACTCCCCGTCCACGTCGTCACGCTCCGGCCCGCGCCGCGCTGGTCGCCCGTCCTGGCATGGTCCGCACACCGGCGCCCCGCGCCGGCACTCGCCGCGTTGATCGACTTCGTGGTCGCCGATCCGGCGATCGCCCCGCCGGGGTGACGTCGGCTCCCGCATCCCGTCGACCGGCAGAGCTCACCGCAGCGCGCGGAAGAACTGACGGATGTCGTCGAGGAGCAGGTCGGAGGCGTCGTGCGGTGCGAAGTGGCTGCCGCGGTCATAGCGGTTCCAGCTGACGATGTTCGCGTGGTCGCGGTCGGCGAAGCGCCGGACGGACTGGAAGTCCTCGGCGAAGATCGCGACGCCCGTCGGCGCGGTCGTCGGCTCGGCCGGACCCGGCCCGGCGTGGGCGTCGGCGTGGTAGCGCCGGACCGACGAGCCGATCGTGCCCGTCAGCCAGTACGCGGAGGCGTTGGCGAGGATGTAGTCGCGCTCGACCGACTGGCGGAACAGCTGCGTGACCCATGCGACCCAGCCGGCCGGCGAGTCCTGGAGCGCGTAGGCGAGGGTCTGCGGCTGGGCCGACTGGTACGCGTTGTAGGCGAGACCGCCGCCGGCGGTGAACTGCTCGAGGAACTGCATCGCCGCCATGTCCTCCTCGCTCATGTCGGCGAACTCCGCCGGGTCGCCCGACGGGAACGAGAACAGCTGCGTGACGTGCACCCCGACGACGCGCTCGGCGTCGTGGCGCCCGACCTCGGGCGAGACCTGGGAGCCGAGGTCGTTGCCGTGCGCGCCGTAGCGCTCGTACCCGAGGCGGGCCATGAGCTCGACCCAGGCGCGCGCGACGCGCCGCGTGTCCCAGCCCGGCTCGGTGGTCGGGCCGGAGAACGCGACGCCGGGCACGGACGGGATCACGAGGTGGAACGCGTCGGCCGGGTCGCCGCCGTGGGCGCGCGGATCGCTGAGCGGCCCGATCAGGTCGACGTACTCGAACACCGACATCGGCCAGCCGTGCGTGCAGATCAGCGGAAGCGCGTCGGCCTCGGGCGAGCGCACGTGCAGGAAGTGCACGCGCTGGTCGTCGATCGTCGTGGTGAACTGCGGGTGCGCGTTCAGCCGGGCCTCGTGTGCGCGCCAGTCGAAGCCGGTGCGCCAGTGATCGACCAGCCCGCGGACGTAGTCGAGCGGAACCCCGTAGTCCCAGTCGACGCCCGCGAGCTCGTCGGGCCAGCGCACCCCTGCCAGGCGCTCCGTCAGGTCGTCGAGGTCGGCCTGTGGGATCTCGACGCGATACGGACGCACCTCGGCACCCTCGGGAAGCACGCTCATGCAGGTCTCTCCTTGTCGCCGGCCGTCCGGCCACCCGCCGGAACGGAATGGTTTGTTCCGGCGCAGCGTATGCACACACCGCGGCCGGCCGCAACTCCGGTCGCCCGCCGCTACCAGCGGGCGCGCTGCTCTTCGGAGGTGGGAGGCGGCCCTGGCAGCGGCGTGCGGCCGGGCGCGCGCAGTGCATCGAGGTGGAGCGCGAGGTAGCGGGCGCGCAGCTGCGCGGTGCGCTCGGGCGTCGGGCCCGTCACGCCGGCGATCTGCTCGAACACGTGCGAGAGGTCGTCGGCCGTGACGTCCTCGCGCAGGACGCCGGCGGCCTGCGCACGCTCCACGAGCCGCCGGTTGAGCTGCTCGGCGAGCAGCGCGTTGCGGTACTCGCTCTCGGTCGGCGTGAAGCGGCCGGCGAGGTTGTTCGTGAGCGTGTGCGTGTCGGCCTCCACGATGCGCCGCATGAACCGCACGAAGACGTCCCACGCGTCGCCGTCCTCGTCGTCGACCGCGTCGCGGGCGACGTCGACGTACTGCTGCAGTCCGTCGGCGCACAGCGTGCGCAGCAGCTCGTCCTTGCCGGCGTAGCGGCGGTAGAGCGCGCCGATGCCGACGCCGGCGTGGTCGGCCACCGCCGAGATCGGGGCGTCGGGATCGGCGACGAACACGGCACGGGCCGAGGCGAGGATGGTGGCATCGTTGCGTCGTGCCTCGCCCCGGCGTCCGCTGAGCGGTGGCTCGTCCACGCCGCGAGCGTAGTCGGCGCCGCCGCTCGCGGTGGAAGTCGTGGCGGCGGCCGGCCCGGGCGCCGGTGCGGCACCCGGGCGCGTTCCGCGGTCAGGTCGCGCAGTCCGAGCGGTCGCCCTCGCCGGCGACCCAGCGGACGCCGCCGACGAGCTGCCGCACGAGCTGCCGGTTCCGTCCACAGGCGGCGTATTCGCGCAAAAGTCCGCGAATATGTGCCGACTGTCGAGCGCCTCATACCACGGATCAACGGAAGTCCCCGGGCGGCGCCCGGGTTTGCCCAGGGCGCCGACCGGCGAGTTGAACCCAATGCCCGAGACCGGCCGCGCCGCCAAGGCGATCACGAAGCTCGACGCGAAGCTCGAGAGCCGGAAGAGCCCCGTGCAGAAGGATCAGGAGACGGCGCCGATCGCCGACGCGATGAGGGCGTTCCACGAGCGCGGCACGTTGAGCTTCGGGATCCCGGCGCACAACGGAGCCCGCGGTCCGGCGCCGGAGTTCACGCGCTGGGCCGGGATCGACGCCGCGCGGTTCGACCTGCCGATGAGCCATGGCGTCGACACGCGCGACCGCGCGTGGAAGGTCCTCTCGACCGCGCAGGAGCTGTTCGCCGAGGCCGTCGGCGCCGACCAGACGTTCTTCTCCACGAACGGCAGCTCGATGAGCGTCCATGTGGCGCTGCTCGCGGTCGCCGGCCCCGGCGAGCAGATCGTCGTTGCGCGCAACCCGCACAAGTCCACGGTGGCCGGGCTGATCATGAGCGGCGCGCGGCCGGTGTGGATCGACCCCGACTACGACGACGAGCTCGAGCTGGCGCACGTCCCGACCGCGGACGCCGTCGCCGCGGCGCTCGACGCCCATCCGGACGCACGCGGCGCGATGATCTTCACGCCGTCGTACTACGGCACGAGCGCCGACGTCCGCGCGATCGCGCAGGCCTGCCATGACCGGGGCGTCCCGTTGGTCTCCGACGACGCCTGGGGGCTCGACTACGCGCTGACCGGCCACCCGGACCTGCCGCCGGGCGCGCTGTCGCAGGGCGCGGACCTCGCGATCGGCTCGGTGCACAAGACGCTCACGGGGCTCGGCCAGACGTCTGTGCTCTCGGCCCAGGGCGATCGCGTCGACATGGAGCGCCTGAGCCTCTGCTTCGAGCTCGAGCAGTCCACGAGCACCTCGTCGCTGCTGTTGTCGTCGATCGACGGGGCACGCCGCCAGTTCATGCGCGAGGGCAAGGAGCTGCTCGATCGCGCCATCCACAGCGCGCACCACGCGCGCCGCCGGCTGGGCGAGGCGGTGCCCGAGTTGCGCGTGGTGCCGATGGAGCGCCTCGCCGCCTCGCCCGCGGTGAGCGGCGTCGACCCGACGCACCCGCTGATCGAGACATGGCCCGTCGGCCTGACGGGGTTCAAGGCCGCCGACTGGGTGCGCGACGAGCGCCAGGTGACGTTCGAGCTCGTCGACCATCGCCGCGTGATGCCGCTGATCACCTTCGCTCACGGCGAGGAGGAGATCGACCGGATGGTCGCCGCGCTGCGCGACCTCGTCGACGCGAAGGGTGAGCCGGGCAGCGACGCGCGGCTCGATCTCCCGACCCGCGAGGAGCTGCGCACCGACCAGGCGATGACGCCGCGCGACGCGTTCTTCGCGCGGACGGAGCAGGTCAAGCCCAAGGACGCCGCCGGCCGTATCAGCGCCGAGCTGGTCACCCCGTATCCGCCGGGCATCCCGGCCGTCGTCCCCGGCGAGCGCTACACGGACGCGATCCTCGACTACCTGGAGCGCGTCGTGATCGCCGGCGGCTACGTCGAGGGAGCCGCCGATCCCGCGCTCGATCGCCTCCGCGTGGTCGCGTGAACGCCTGGCGCTCAGCCGTCGAGGATCGTGAGGTCGAGCCGGCGGAGCCGCTCACGGTCGGCCAGGATGTCGATCTCGGCGATCCTCCCGCCCCGGACCGTGAAGCCCCCGACCGAGAACGGCTCGCCGTGGAAGGTCGAGACGGCTCCGGCGGCGCCGTTGACGAGCGCCGGCTTGATGACTAGGCCGAGCCGCGAGTAGGTGAGCGCCTGGCCGGCGACCGCCGCCGCTCCGCGCACCTCCCTCCATCCGCCGCCGGGCCCGGGACCGAGGTCGGCGCGCAGCACGACGTCCGGGTCCAGCACGGCGACGAGCGCGTCGAAGTCGCCGTCGCGCGAGGCCGCGAGGAAGGCCTGGACGAGCTTGCGCTGCGTGTCGCGGTCCGCGTCGGAGGCCGCGTGCCTGTCTTGGACGCGGCGGCGCGCGCGGCTGGCGAGCTGGCGCGCGGCCTCGGGCGAGCGGCCGACGATCGGTGCGATCTCGTCGAAGGGCACGGCGAACATGTCGTGCAGGACGAACGCGAGCCGCTCGGGCGGAGAGAGCATCTCGAGCACGACGAGCAGCGCCAGGCCGACGGAGTCCGCCAGCAACGCCTCGTGCTCGGGGTCGACGCCTTCGGCGCGATCGACGATCGGCTCGGGCACGCGCACGCCGATCGGCTCCTCGCGCCGCGTGGCGCGCGAGCGGAGCATGTTCAGCGAGATGCGCGCGACGACGGTCGTCAGCCACGCGCCGAGGTTGTCGACGTCGCTCCGGTCCGAGCGGCTGAGCCGCAGCCAGGCCTCCTGGACCGCATCGTCGGCCTCGCTCAGCGAGCCGAGCATCCGGTAGGCCACCGCGCGCAGCCGGCTCCGGTGCTCCTCGAAGCTCGCCGCCAGCCAGTCGCGCTCATCCATCGGTCACATTCCTCCGTCGCGTCGGGTCATACGTCTAGACCCGCGAGCCGCGGGCGATGTGACGGATCGAACAGGAGAGCACCATGCGAGTCTTCGTAGCAGGAGCGAGCGGCGCGATCGGCACCCGGCTCGTGCCGCAGTTGATCGAACGAGGGCACGAGGTCGTCGGCACCTGCAGGTCGCCCGCGAACGCCGAACGCGTCCGGGCGCTCGGGGCGGAGCCGGTCGTGCTCGATCTGCTCGACGCGCGCGCCGTGCGCAACGCGGTGCTCGGAGCCGAGCCGGACGCGATCATCCACCAGGCCACCGCGCTGGCGGACATCCGCTTCACAAGGAACTTCGACCGCGTCTTCGCGCAGACGAACCGGCTCCGGACGGAGGGCACCGACGCGCTGCTGGCTGCCGCGCGCGAGGCGGGCGTGCGCCGGTTCGTCGCGCAGAGCTTCGCCAGCATGCGCAACGCGCGCGACGGCGGGTACGTCAAGACCGAGGACGACCCGCTCGACCCCACCCCGGTGCCGACGATGCGCGAGAGCCAGGCCGCGATGCGCCACCTCGAGCGGGTGGTCACGGAGGCCGGCGGCACCGCCCTGCGCTACGGCGGGTTCTACGGCGCCGCCAACGACGCGCTGCCGGAGCCGGTGCGCAAGCGGCAGTGGCCGATCGTCGGCGACGGCGGCGGCGTCTTCTCGTTCATCCACCTCGACGACGCCGCCGGCGCGACCGTGCTCGCGCTCGAGCGCGACGCCACCGGCATCTACAACATCGTCGACGACGAGCCCGCGCCCGCGCGCGAGTGGCTGCCGGTGCTCGCGGACGTGCTCGGCGCCAAGCCGCCGCGCCACTTCCCCCGCTGGCTCGCGCGGCTGTTCGCGGGCGAGGCCGCGGTCATGATGGGCACCGAGGCGCGCGGCGCGTCGAACGCGAAGGCCAAGCGCGAGCTGGGCTGGGAGCTCCGCTACCCGAGCTGGCGCCAGGGCTTCGTCGCGGCGTACGCGCCATCGGCCCCGGCGCGGGAACGAGCGAAGATGAAGGCCACGTGACCGACGGTCACGGGCGGTCGAGCGCCTGCACGCCGCGCCAGGCCGCCGGCACCGCCACCGCGCCGACGATCGCCTTGATGATGCCGCCGACGATGAAGATCGCGAAGCCGTAGTGGATGGCGTCGCCCCACTCCATGCCGGTCGACACCTTCAGCCACGGCACGCCGATGCCGAAGATCGCCAGCTGTCCCAGGCAGAACGCCGCGAACGCGACGAGCGGCTTGCGGTCGGCGCCGGCCTCCGCGAGGCGGCCGATCAGCCAGGCGGCGACGACGAAGCCGACGAGGTAGCCGCCGGTCGCGCCCCAGATCACGTCGAATCCCTGCTCGCCGTCGGCGTAGACCGGGAGCATGAGCCCGAGCACGAGGTAGAGCACCTGCGACGCGGCGCCGCGCTTCGCGCCCAGGGCGGCCCCGGCGATCACCACCGCAAGCGTCTGTCCCGTGACCGGCACCGGGGACGGTGGGATGTGGATCGAGATCTGCGCCCCCAGCACCGTCAGCAGGGCGCCGGCGCAGACCAGGACGGCATCCCGGGTCCGGGTGCCGGGCAGCACGTCGGCGAGGACGGGATGGCGTGGCAGGGTCGCAGTGGTCGCGGTCATGGTCGGTCTCCTGTTCCGGTCAGAGGCGAGATGGCCGTCGTCGAAGGTACCCGTGCGAGCCGGCGGATGCGCCCGCGCCGGCCCGGGCTCAGCGCGCGAGCGTCGCCACACGGACGGATGTCAGCGCGCGGCTGTCGGGGACGAAGCAGTGGCGCGCGTCGGCGCTGAGGGCCGGGGTCGGACATCGGGAGTCGGCGCACGCTACCGGCCCGCGTGCGTCTGCGAACGTCCACCGCGATGGATCCGAGGCCAGGATCGTCCGAGCCCTGTCGATCTGGGCGAGGCCCGTTCGTAGTGGGGATGAAGCGGGAACCGCCCGCCCGTCGCGAGGAGCGCCGCCAATGACGCAGTACCTGCTGTCCGCCCACACCGTCGAGGGCCAGGTCCGCGACCCGATGACCGCGGAGGAGATGGGGCGGTTCATGGAGCGTGTCGGCGCCCTCGAGGACGAGATGCGATCGGCCGGCGCGTTGCAGTTCAGCGGCCGCCTCCACGAGCCGGACACGGCCACCGTCGTCCGCGTGTCGGGCGGCGACGTGCTGACCACTGATGGCCCCTTCGTCGAGTCGAAGGAGCACCTCGGCGGCTTCTACATCATCGAGGCCGCCGACCTCGACGCCGCGCTCGGATGGGCCGCGAAGGTCACCGCCGCCGTGAACGCGCCGATCGAGGTCCGCCCGTTCCAGGACGCACGGGCGGCCTGACCGCGTGGGCCACGCCGATCGCGCACCGCAGCTCGACGAAGCCGCGATCGGCCGGATCTTCCGCGAGGAGTCCGGCCGTTCGGTGGCGGCGCTGATCCGCGCGTTCGGCGACATCGACGCGGCCGAGGACGCCGTGCAGGAGGCGTTCGCGATCGCCGTGCGCAAGTGGCCGGATGCCGGCCTCCCGCCCAACCCCGGCGGCTGGATCACGACGACCGCCCGCAAGCGCGCGATCGACCGGCTGCGCCGCGAGTCGCGCGGGCGTGAGCTGCTGGGCGAGGTCGCACTGCTCTCGCCGCGCGACGAGGATCCGGAGACGGAGGAGGAGGGACTCGTGCAGGACGACCGGCTCCGGCTGATCTTCACGTGCTGTCACCCGGCGCTCTCCACGGAAGCGCAGGTCGCGCTCACGCTCCGGTTGCTCGGCGGCCTCACGACCGGCGAGGTCGCGCGGTCGTTCCTGGTGGCCGAGCCGGCGATGGCGCAACGTCTCGTGCGCGCCAAGCGCAAGATCAAGGCCGCCCGCATCCCGTACCGCGTCCCGGAGGACGACGAGCTGCCGGCCCGCCTCCGCCCGGTGCTGGCGGTCGTCTACCTCCTCTACAACGCCGGCCTCACCGCCCGGACCGATCCGGACCTCTGCACCGAGGCGATCCGCCTCGCCCGGATCCTCGCGACGCTCATGCCCGACGAGCCGGAGGTGGCCGGCCTGCTGGCGCTGCTGCTGCTGACCGAGTCGCGGCGGCCGGCGCGGACCGGGCCCGACGGCGCGCTGGTCCTGCTCGGCGAGCAGGACCGCACGCGCTGGGACCGCGCGTCGATCGACGAGGGCCGGGCGATCGTCCGCCGCTGCCTGCGCCGCGGCCGGCCCGGTGCCTATCAGCTCCAGGCGGCGATCAACGCCGTGCATGCGGACGCGGCGTCGATCGAGGAGACCGACTGGCCGCGGATCGCCGCCTTGTACGACCGGCTGCTCGCGGTCGCCCCGACGCCCGTCGTGGCGCTCAACCGCGCAATCGTTGTCGGCGAGGTTCACGGCCCGGCCGCCGCGCTGGCGCTGGTGGACGAGCTGGACCTGGACGGCTACCACCCGTTCCATGCCACGCGCGCCGACCTGCTCCGGCGGCTCGGCCGGGACCGCGAAGCCGCGGCCGCCTACGAGCGGGCGGCCGCGCTGGCGCCGACCGACGCCGAGCGGGAGTTCCTCCTGCGCGGTGGCCGCGCGGCGCGTCCGCTGAGTACCCGGTAGCGACGCTACCGGATCAGGCTCAGCAATCGGAGTCGATCCTGATGCTTTGACCCGCCAGGATCCGCGCCATGCGCTCCTCCGGAACCCTCATGTGCCTCGGCTCAGGCGCGGCCTTCGGCGCGATGGCCGTCCTCGGCAAGCTGGCCTACGGCGACGGCGCGACCGTCGGCACGCTGCTCGCCGTGCGCTTCATGCTCGCCGCCGCGCTGTTCTGGGCGCTGCTGCTTGCCGGCGGGGCCGCGCGCGAGATCCGGGCGCTGGGCCGCCGCGACGTCGGTGTCGGCCTCGCCCTCGGGGCGTGCGGCTACGCGACCCAGGCGGGCTGCTACTTCGCCGCGCTCGAGCGCATCGACGCGTCGCTGCTGTCGCTGCTGCTCTACACGTTCCCGGCGATCGTGGCCGGTGCGGCGATCGCCTTGGGTCGCGAGCACTTCGACCGGCACCGGACCGTGGCACTGGTGCTGGCCTCCGGCGGTCTCGTGCTCGTCGTCGCCGGCGCCGGAGCGGGCGCGCTCGACCCGCTGGGCGCCGCGCTGGGTCTCGGCGCCGCCTGCGTCTACAGCGCCTACATCCTCGTCAGCGAGGGCATCGCCGCGCGCATCCGGCCGCGCGTGCTCTCGGCGCTCGTCTGCACCGGCGCGGCGGTGCCGCTGCTCGCCGGCGCGACGCTGCTCGGCCAGTTCCGGCCGGGCGAGCTGACGGCGGCCGGCTGGGGCTGGCTCGCCTGCCTCGCCGTCGTCTCGACGGTCGCCTCCATCAGCCTCTTCTTCGCGGGCCTCCCGCGCGTGGGTCCGACGACCGCCTCGATCCTCGCCACGGTCGAGCCGCTCGTCACGGTGCTGCTCGCGTTCCTCGTCTTCGGGGAGACGCTGGGCGCCGTGCAGCTCGTCGGCGGTGCGCTCGTCCTCGCGGCGGTGCTGGCGCTGCAGGTTGCGCGGGCCACCGGCGCCCCGGTGGCCCGCGCCGCGCGTCGCCTGCTCAGCGGAGCGAGATCGCGACCTGCTCCAGCAGGTCCATGCCCTCCTGCATGCCCGACTCCATCCCGGAGTCGATGATCGCGTCGCGGACCGCCCTGCTGGGGGCGTCGGTGAGGATGGTGAGCGTCGTGCGCCCGTCCAGCTCGGTGAACGTGATCGTGTTCACGACCCCGTCGCCGCCTTCCGGCGCCCCCTCGTAGACCTCGGTGGAGACGATCCGCTCGTTGGGGACGATCTCGCGGTACTCGCCGTGGAACGCGACCTCGTAGCCGCCATGCGCGATCATCACGAACCGCCACGTCCCGCCGACCCGCAGGTCGATCTCCGCCAGCGTGACCGACCCGCGATGGCCACTCCACCAGCGCTTGACCAGCTCGGGCGTGGTCCACGCCTTGTACACGAGCTCCCTGGGGGCGTCGAACGCTCGTGTGATCAGGATCTGCTCATCCGTGGGGAGCGCGATCGTCGCCGTCCCGCTAGTCGTCACCGCCATCACCTTGCTCCTTCTGCTTGAGGTCGTCCAGCACGACGTCCAGCCGCTCGAACCGCTCCGTCCAGAACCGTTCGTACGTGCGCACCCAGTCGTGGATTGGCTTCAGCGCGCGTCCGTTGAGCCGGTACAGCCGCTGCCGTCCTTCGTCCCGCACGTCGACCGCTCCCACTTCGCGGAGCACCCGCAGGTGCTTCGACACCTGCGGCTGGGCCAGCCCGAGCTCCGACACCAGGTCGTTGACGGGCCGCTCCCCGCCGGCGAGGACGTCCAGGATCTGCCGCCGCCGGGGCTCGGCCACCGCGTTGAACGCGTCCGCTGTCGTCGCTGCCCGGGCCATGCCCAGATCATATGCTCATATAGGCATATGTCAAGCCATCGCCGGCTCGCCGCTCCGTGCGACGAGCAGGACGTAGCCGAGCATGCCCCGCGCCAGCTCGTCGCGGGCAAGCCGGGCCAGCGCGACGGCTTCGCGGACGCGGTCCCGCTCAGGGCCCGGCGGGACGAGCATCCGGGCGACCCGCAGCCGGGCCTCCACGCGGTCGATCATCGCCGCCAGGTCGGCGTCCCGCCGCTCGACGGCGACCGGCTTGCATCCGGCGCCGCGCAGGAGCGCGAGGTAGCCGTCCTCGGCGCGCGCATCGGCCACGCACGCGACGCGGGCAGCCGCGGTGCGCAGCTCGGGCGGCAGCGCGCCGACCGTCGCCGTGACGTCGGCGATCGCGACCGTGCCGCCCGGCCGCAGCACGCGGACCATCTCGGCGACCGCCCGCTCCTTGTCCGGGAACGTGCAGAGCGAGCACTCCGACAGTGCGACGTCGAAGCTCGCGTCCGGGAGCGGCAGCGCCTCGGCGTCGCCGTGCAGGAACCGCACGCCGCCGGCGCGCGGGGCTGCCGCGGCTCGTTCGATCGTCTGCAGGCCGAGATCGACCCCGACCGTCTCCGCTGCCAGCTCACGCGCCAGCAGGCGCGCGGTCTCCCCGGTCCCGCACGCGACGTCCACCACCCGCGTCCCGGGCACGATCCCGGCCAGCTCGGCGAGGCGAAGCGTCGCGCTCGACCCTCCGGGATGCAGCTCGCCGTCGAGCAGCCAGCGTGCCGCCTCACTCTCATACAGCCGCGCGCAGCACGCCTTCAGGTCGCCCTCCAGGTCGAGCGGCGGCAGCTCAGGGAAGCCCGCGCTCATGGCGCAGGGGCGGCGGCGAGCGTCGCGCGCACCTGCTCGCGGTAGCCGGCGGCGTTGTACGCGCAGAACGGGATGATCCTGCCGTCCGGGACGATCTCGGCGACGCAGCACTTGCGCAGCTTCTCGACGTCGAGCGTCCACGCGTCCTGGAAGTCCTGCGCGACGACCATGAACCCGCGCGCGGCCACCTGCTGGAGCTCGGACGGCAGCCCGACGCCGCATGCGACGCACTCGAGCCGCTCGGCCGTCCGCTCCGTCCCACCCGCGGCCGACGCGGAGAACAGGCCGTTCAGCGCCGCGGCGACCTCCAGGTCCGGGACGGCGCGGTTGGTGACGAAGTCGAGGTAGCGGTCGACGTCGACGAGCCGGGGCAGGGGGACGAGATCCTCCCCGTCGTAGAGCGCGTACGTCGCCGAGCGGCACGTCGGCGAGCAGCAGGGGACCGCAACGAAGTCGTCCTCGCGAAACCAATCGGGCAGCTGCTCGCACACGGCGCGGATCACCTCGACGTTGGTGAGCCGGTCGAGCGGGTCGAACGCGGGGTGGCGGCCGGTGTGCGTGACCGGCTGGAAGAACACGCCGTTGACCGCCGGATGCTCGACGCCGAAGCGCACGATCGGGCCGACCTCGTGCTCGTTGACGCCCCGCTCCACCGCGGCGGCCAGCGAGACGCCGACGCCGGCCGCGGCGCACCGGTCCAGCGCCGCGCGCTTGACCTCCTGCAGGCGCCGGCCGCGGATCGCGAGGTGCGTGGCGTCGTCGAACCCGTCGAACTGGAGGTAGACGTGCACGCCGATCTCCGCGAGCGCGGGCGCGAAGCGCGGGTCGCGCGCCAACCGGATCCCGTTGGTGTTGAGCATCACGAGCGCGATGCCGCGGGACTTCGCGGCAGCGAGCATCTCGAGGATCTGCGGATGGATCGACGGCTCGCCGCC
>Ga0126313_10001427_pt1 | contig 12648 bp, 12 predicted proteins | sample Plot105A_FD_89954 | JGI IMG/M metagenome (GOLD analysis project Ga0126313, IMG submission 89954) | Serpentine soil microbial communities from UC McLaughlin Reserve, CA, USA - Plot105A | ecosystem: Environmental > Terrestrial > Soil > Grasslands | place: USA: UC McLaughlin Reserve, Lake County...
AGGAAGCGCGTCGCGCAGGAGACCTCGGCGGCGAGCTCGGCGAAGCGCTCCTCGGCGATCGGGTCGCGATCGATCCCGATCAACGTGCCGGCGGGGCCGATGCGGTCGGCGATCAGGCGGGCGTGGCCGCCGCCGCCGATCGTGCAGTCGACCGCGACGGCGCCGGGCTGCGGGTCGAGCAGCTCGATCAGCTCGCCGGCGAGGACCGGGATGTGGATGGAGACCATGTCAAGGAGTGTGGTCATGGAGGACGGTCACCCGGCGGACTGCAGGCCGGCGGCGATCTCGGAGACGTTCTCGAGCACCTCGCCGTTGTACGCGGCCCAGCCGCCGCGATCCCAGATCTCGAGGCACTCCCCCGCGCCGACAACGCTCACGTCCTTCGTGAGCTTCCCCGAGTCGAGCAGGAATCTGGGCAGCATCACGCGGCCGGCCCCGTCGAGCTCGGTCGGCTGCGAGTTGGCCATGAAGTGGCGGTTGAGCTTGCGGTACTCGGGCGACAGCGGGCTGTGACCTTGCAGGGCGGCGCTCGTCCAGGCGTCGTAGTCCTCCGGGCGCCAGATCGCGACGCAGTCCTCGAGCCCGGCCGCGAGCACGACGCCCTCGGCGTAGGCAGCCCGGTAGCGCGTCGGAACCGTGAGGCGGTTCTTCGCGTCGAGCGTCAGGTCGAAGGTGCCGCGGAAAGTCAAGGTCGTCCCTTGGAAAGAAAGGCGGACCGGGGTGGCTGGGTGGGAGGAGCCCTGCCACCCCGGTCCGATGGGCGCGCAAGCTATCCCACCTTCTCCCACTTTGCAACCCAAATCCCACAGGACTTCCCACTCGTGGCGCGTATGGGTGCTTCGAGGGGCCGCAATCGCCTCTGTGGCGGGGCGTTGCGCGGTGGGGCGCGGTGGGGCGCTTTTTGTCCAGCGCGCCGCACGGAGCGCTGCAGATGGGATGGATGGGCGCTGTCTTGCAGCGAGGGAGCGGCGCCGGACCGGGCAGCAGTGCACCTTTGCGACCGCTATCCGGTCGTAGATGTGCAGTGCTCCGTGGCGGCGCGCGGCGTGGCGGCATGGTCGACACTCCGCCGGTGTCTGACGAGGAACCCATCACGCCGGGGCCGCTCTCGGCGCTGCTCGGCTTCCGCCTCATCCACGTCGACGACGATGGCGCGCTGGTGGAGGCCGACCCCGCGCCGGAGCACCTCAACGGCGGCGGGATCGTCCACGGCGGCTACCTCAGCGCGCTGCTCGACACGACGACCGGCTGGGCGGTACATGCGCAGCTTCCGGCGGGCGTCGCCGCCCCGCACGTCCAGATCAGCGTCCAGTTCGTGCGGGCCGCACTCCCCGGGATGACGCTTGTCTGCCGTGGGCGCTGCGTCTCGATCGGCAGACGGATCGCGTCGGCCGAGGCGGAGATCACGCAGGGCGAGCGCACGATCGCGCGCGCGGTCACGAGCCACGCGGTGCTGGCGCGGACCTGAGAGAGCACTGCTCCTTTACGACTCCATACGAGTCGCAAAGGTGCAGTGGTCGCGATCAGCCCGCGCGCTCGGCGGCGGCGCGCAGCGCCGCGCGTGCGTCAGCCGCCAGCGCCTGCACCAGCTCCCCCGCCGGCCGAGCTTGCGCGAGTTGGTGTGCCTGCCCGGCCCACAGGTTGATCGCCTCCGCGTCTCCCCGTGTGCGGGCGGCGGCGCGCAGCGGCGCCGTGAGGTGGTGGACCGCGGGATAGGCGCTCGGTGCGTCGGCGTCGTGCTCGCGCTGGAAGCGGTTGACGATCCCGCGCGCCGTGCGGCCGCTGAAGGCGCGCGTGAGCGCCGTCTCCCCCTCGCTGGCGACCCGCTCGCGGTGCGGCGCCGACGTGCCGGCCTCTGGCGTCAGCAGGAGTGCGCTGCCGAGCTGGGCGGCGCTGGCTCCCGCAGCGAGCACGGCGGCGATGCCGGCACTACTCATGATCCCGCCCGTCGCGATCAACGGAAGCCGGGTCTCGGTGGCGACGAGTTGCAGGAGCGCGAGCAGGCCGATCGCCCCCGGCGCCGCGTCGTCGAACGAGCCGCGATGGCCGCCCGCCTCGGTGCCCTGGACCACCAGCGCGTCGGCGCCGGCATCCGCGGCCACGCGCGCCTCGGCGGGCGTGGTCACCGTGATCCACACGGCGACGCCGACGTCCTGCAACGCCGCGACCGTCTCGACCGGCGGACAGCCGAACGTGAAGGACACGACCGCGGGCCGCGCGGCGTGGAGGAGGGCGAGCTTGGCGTCCCAGTCATCGTCATCGCTGCGCGGGTCGCCGAGGATCGCGCCCTGCCGTTCCGCCTCCCCAGCCAGCCGCGCGGCGTAGTGAGCGACCCGTTCGGCGTCCGCCGGCCCACTCGGCGGGGCGAACAGGTTGATCCCGAACGGCGCGTCCGTCGCCGCACGGACGGCCGCGACATCCTCGGCGACTGCGTCCGCCGTCTTGTAGCCGGCTGCGAGGAAGCCGAGCCCGCCGGCCGCCGAGACGGCTGCCGCGAGCGCCGGCGTCGAAGGGCCACCGGCGAGCGGCGCCTGCACGATCGGCAGCGCGAGTCTGGCGGGACCGAACCGCGGCATCGGACTGACCGTACCGCCTCGCCTCCCGGACCTCCGGTCAGCCGATGAAGCTCGCCAGCAGCGCCGCGGCCACAAGCAGCAGCACCGACGGCACAAGCAGCAGTGCAACGACCAGCTGGATCTGCGGCGCAGCCTTGGCGGCGCGCTCGGCGAGCCGGCGCGCGTGGACGGCGCGCGCCTCGGCTGCCTGCGCGGCGAGCGCCTCGGCGAGCGGCGTGCCGTGGCGGGCGCCGCGCTGCAACGCCCGTACGAGCGGGACGATCCCCTCGCACGGGCTCCGCTGTGCGATCCCCGCCAGTGCTCGCTCGCGCGGCACCCCGAGCTCGATCTCGACCGCCGCGGTGCGCCACTCGCGCGCCAGCGGACCGCGCGAGCGCCGCGCGACCTCGGCGAGCGCGCGGTCGAGCGACAGGCCCGCGCCGAGCGCGACGCGCAGCAGGTCGAGCAGGTCCGGCAGCTCGAGCGCCATCGCGGCGCCGCGGACGAGCGTGCGGCGCCGCAGCCACAGGTCGGGGCCGAGGAAGGCGGCGAGCGGGAGCGCGAACGGCGCGAGCAGTCCGAGGCGGCCGGGCAGCAGCGAACCGAGCGGGAGTGCGAGCACGAGCCCCAGCGCACCTGCTCCCCCCTTCGTCGCCATCAGATCGCTCGCGCGCAGGCCGAGCGGGCGACCGGCTGCGGCGAGTCGCATGTCGAGATCGCGCGGAGCCGTCGGCGCACCGACGCGGCGACCGACGCGCGCGAGCAACGCAAGCGCGCGCGCCCATGCGCGGACACGGCCGCCGCCGCGCGGGCGCCGCGGTGTGAGCTCAGCGAGCGCGACGACGACGAGCGCCATGGCCATACCGGCGACGACTGCCGTCGCGCTCACGTGCACGACCTGCTGGCCTGGCCGACTGCCGCCAAGAGTCTCAACAGTCTCAACAGTCTCAAGAATCTCAAGAGTCTCATGACGAGATATGAGCCTCTTGCGTCACCAGAGCTCATCCCGCCACCCGCCCCAGCCGCCGGATCGCAAGCAGGCCGAGGAGCTGCAGGAAGCCCGCGAAGACGGCCAGCCACAGCGAGAGTGGGTTGTGCAGCACGCTGGCCAGCGCGCCAGGGCTCGCCAGCTCCGCGAGGACGGCCGCGCCCGCCGGCAGGACGCCCACGACACCGCCGGTGAAGCGCGCCTGCGCCGTCGCGGCGCGCGCGTCATCGGCGCAGCGGGCCGCCGCCTCCTGCGCACGGGCCAGTTCGCGCAGCAGCCCGACGAGGTCGCCGCCGGCGTCCCGCTGCAGCAGGATCGCGGTCGCCAGCGTGTCGTAGGCGCGGCTGTCCGCGCGCCCTTGCAGCGTCGCAAGCGCGTCCTGCAGCGGCTGCCCCACCGCGAGCGCCCGCCCGAGTGCCTCCAACTCGACCGCCGCTGCGCCGTCGACGCTGCGCGCCGCCTCCGCAAGCGCCCGTGAGATCGCGTGGCCGGCCGCGAGCGCGTCGGCTACGGCGCGTGCGACGGCCGGCGCGGCGCGCTCCAGGTCCGATCGGTAGCGCCGCTGTCGACGGCGCACGAGCGTCCGCAGACTCCACGGTCCGCCGGCCGCGAGCGCCGCGCCGACCGCCGGCCCCGCGACGAGCCAGCCGGCCGCCAACAGCACCAGCGTCGCGACCAGCACGAGCCGACGGCGCTCCGCCACGCTCGGCTCCGCGCCCGCGCGTCGCGCGCGCAGCAACGGTGTGATCAGCCGGCTGAGCGCGTCCCCGCGCGCGGCGCGCTCGGCCGCCGCGAGCACGTCCCACAGCGCAAGCACGCCGAGCGCCGCCGCAAACGCGGCGAGCGGCGCGGCGCTCACGCCGGTCCGTCCAGCGGCGCGACCGCCGCGCGCAGCCGGCGCCGCGCGGCCTCCAGGCGTGCAAGTGGATCGGCAGGCGACGCGGTCGCGGCCGCTGCAGTCGCTGCGGGCGCGTCGGCCGGTACCTCCGCCAGCCGCGCCGCCAGCCCCGCCGGCAGCGGCACGCGCCAGCGCGCCCGTCCGTCGCGCAGCGCGAACAGCTCGCGCGTGGCGATGCCGCCGCCGGCCGTGCGCACGACCTCACTCACCGCGACGATCCGGCGTCGGCCGTCGCGCTCACGGCGCTGCTGGACAACGAGGTCGATCGCTCCCGCGACCAGCTCCCGCACCGCCGCGTGCGGCAGCGCCACGTCGGCCATCAGTGCAAGCGTCTCGACGCGTCGCAGCGCCTCGTCCGGCGAGCCGGCGTGGACGGTCGACAACGACCCGTCGTGACCGCTCGCCATCGCGCTCAGCATGTCGAGCGCCTCGCCACCGCGCACCTCGCCGACGACGATCCGATCCGGCCGCATCCGCAACGCGTTCCGGACCAGCCGGCGGATCGTGACCTCGCCGCGGCCCTCCAGCGACGCCGGCCGCGCCTCCAGGCGCACGACGTGCGGCTGGCGTAGCCGCAACTCGGCCGCGTCCTCGATCGTCACGATCCGCTCGTCGTCGGGGATGAAGCTCGACAGCGCGCCGAGCGTCGTCGTCTTGCCGGAGCCGGTGCCGCCGCTCACCAGGATCGTCAGCCGCGCGCGCACGCACGCGCCGAGCAGATCGTGCAGCGCACGGTCGAGCGTGCCGTTCGCAACCAGTTCCTCAGGCGCGAACCCGCCGGCCCGGAAGCGGCGAATCGTCAGCAGCGGCCCGTCGAGCGCGAGCGGCGGCAGCACGACGTTCACGCGCGAGCCGTCAGCGAGGCGCGCGTCGCACAGCGGCTCGGCCTCGTCGGCCCGCCGCCCGAGCGGCGCGAGGATCCGCTCGATCGCGTGCCGCAGGTCCGCCTCGCTTGCGAACGCCACGTCGGTCGGCTCAATCCGCCCGCGACGCTCGACGTACACGCGGCCGGGCCCGTTGACCATCACCTCGTCGACGTCGGGATCAGCCAGCAGCGCCTCCAGCGGCCCGAGCCCCAGCGAGCGTTCCGTCACCATCCGCCGCAGCGCGGTGCGCTCCCCCTCGCTTAGCAGCGCCGCCTCGCGCTCCACCAGCGCGGCGACTCGCTGCGCCGCGTCCCCACCGTCCTCGCCCGCCGACTGGACGAGCCGCTCGCGCAGCTCCCCCGCAAGCTGCTCCAGACCGTCGGCTCCCGCGTGCACGAGGGCTCCGAGGGTCGTTCAGCCGCCGATTCGCCCCCCTGTGGACGAATCGGCCGCCAGCGCCGTCAGGCATCTCGGGCACAGGCACCGCTCGTGCGTCGCGCGCAAGTGCGCGAGGGTGGCGGGATCGAGCGTCACGTCGTTGCACCAGCAGCCGCCGGTCTCCGCGCCGCAGCCGAAGTCGCGCCCACACGCCTCGCACGTCTGCTCGCGGAGTCTCATGCCGCGATCATGCCGGACGGGCACAAGTCCGAACAGGTCCGGCCGATGACCGGGAGGATGAGCGTCGACGCCATCCCCACCCCCCTGCCCGGTGACGCGCCGGTCGCGATCGCGCGGCAGGCGATCCACGACCGCTGGACGAAGGTCGTCGGCTATTCGCTGCTGCTGCGGGACGCGGATGGCCGTCATCTCGCCGACGACGAGGAGCACGCCGCCACGCGCGTGATCGTCGAGACGTTCACCGGCATCGGCGTCACGGCGATCGCGGGCGACCTGCCGGCGCACGTGCGCGTGCCGCGACGCTTCCTGCTGGAGCTGCACCCGCTCGCGCTGCCGCCCGAGCGCGTGGTCCTGGAGGTCGCCGATCCGAGCCCCGAGGACGCGCCGCTGCACGCCGTGCTCGACCGCCTCGCGACGCAGCGCTACCGCATCTCGCTCGTGTGCGACCCGCGCGGGCCCGCGCCGTTGGAGCTGACCCGCATCGCCGAGAGCGTGAAGCTCGACGTCGGCGGCCTCGGTGACGCAGAGCTCACGGACGCCGCCGAGCGCTTCCGGCAAATGGGCGACACGCTGATCGCCGCCGGCGTCGACACGCCGGCGTTGCGCAAGCTCTGCCGCGCCGCCGGCTTCTCGCAGTTCCAGGGCTTCTTCCTCTCCACACCGGACGTGGTTGAGGGCAGCGCACCGCCGAGCGCGCGTGTCGGCGAGCTGCGCGCGCTCGCAGGCCTCTACGCGCAGAGCACGTTCGAGGAGCTGGAGCAGACGATCTCGCGCGACGTCGGCCTCAGCTACCGCCTGCTGACGTATCTCAACTCGGCCTACTTCAACCTCGCGCGGCGGGTCGCGTCCGTCAGAGAGGCGATCGTGCTGCTCGGGATGCAGGCGGTCCGCCGCTGGGCGACGCTGATCTCGCTCTCGGGTGCGCAGGACACGCCGCACGAGCTGACCGTCACAGCACTGGTCCGCGCCCGCCTGTGCGAGCTGATCAGCCGCGACCTCGACCCGACCGTCGAGGCGGAACCCGAGGCGTTCTTCACCGTCGGCCTCTTCTCCGTCGTCGACGCGATCGCCGCAGCGCCGCTCGCGCAGGTGATCGAGACGCTGCCGCTGACCGACGAGACTCGCACCGCGCTGATCGAGCACCGCGGGCCGATGGGCGACGCGCTCGCCGCGACGATCGCCTACGAGCGCGGCCAGCTCGACGTCGTCGCCGAGCGCCTGCCGGGAATCCCGGTCGCCGACCTCTACCTGAGCGCCGTCGGCTGGGCCGACGCGACATCCGGCGTGCTGCGCGCCACGACGCGCAGCAGCGCCGAGACGACCTCCGGCGAGAACTGAGAGCCGGAGCAGGCGCGCATCTCCGCGACCGCCTCCTCGACGGAGCGGCCGGGCCGGTAGGAGCGGTCGGTCGTCATCGCGTTGAACGCGTCGGCCGCAGCGACGACCGTCGCCTCGCGCGGGATGCGCGCGCCGGCGAGACCGTCCGGGTAGCCGCCGCCGTCCCAGCGCTCGTGCGAGGCACGCACGATCATCCCGACCTCGCGCAGCACGCCGCCGACGCGGTCGAGCATCCGCTGACCCTCGACGGTGTGCGTCTTCATCAGCGCCCACTCCTCGTCGTTCAGCGGCCCCGGCTTGTTGATGATCGTGTCGGGGATGACGATCTTGCCGATGTCGTGCAGCAGCGCCGCGAGCTCGACGTTGTGGCACTCGCGCTCGTCGAGCCCCAGTTCGTCCGCCACCTCCAGCGACAACGCAACGACGCCGCGCGTGTGGTCGCCACCGGTGTACTCGTCGGCCTCCTCCAGCAGGTCGCCGAGCAGCATCGCGATACCGCGGTAGGCGCCGCCCAGCTCGAGCGCCTGGTCGAGCCGCTCGTTGCGCTCGCGCGCGAACAACGTCAACAGCGCGGCGAGCGGCAGCACGAGCAAGAAGGCGTACGGATGGTGGTCGGAGGCGAACGCCGCCACCAGGCCGAGCGGCGCCAGCAACGCGTCGACGACCCACACCCACGCGAGCGCTCTCAACTGCTCGCGGCCGGGCACGTCGAGCGCGAGCCGTGCGCGCACCGCGTAGACGGTGAAGTCGATCGCGAACTGCGCGGCGAGCGCCAGCAGGTACCACGGCCAGTCCGACCAGCCGGGATCCGTCGTGTTGGCGGCCAACAGCACGAGCGCGGGCCCCATCGCGTGCCACGCGTCGCCTGGCAGCATCAGCGCGCGGCCGGGGTGCAGCACGCCGCGCCAGTAGTCGGGCAGGTTGCCGATCAGCATCCCCAGCAGCACGAGCAGCGGCACGAGCTGCGTCGGCAGCAGGAACAGCATCGGCACGAACGCGAGCTGCGTCGGCACCGTGTGGCCAACGCCGGCGTGGAAGCGCACGCGGGAGAGCACCGCGTAGGAGAGCACGAGCGCGATCGCAGGCCCGGCCTGCAGCGACGTGCCGGAGTCCCCGAAGATCGCCAGCGCGATCGCCGACAGGAGGAACGGCACGCCGATCGCCAGCTCGGCGCGGTACTCGTGCCAGGTGGGTGCCTCGCCGCGCGCCGGGCGGCGCTCAGCGGGCTGGGGCGTCGGCTCGCCGGGCGGCAGGCCCGGAACGCTGGGGCGCGCGTCCGGCGCCTCGATGTCCCCGATCAGCGCGGCCATCTGAGCGGGATCGGCTCGCCGATGATCCAGCCAGGTGTGGCGAAGGGCGGATAGACGCTGTCGAACGGCGGGTGCTTGGCGCAGACGGGTGAGGTCGGATCCGGCAGGCACGGATTGAACGGCTGCACCCAGGTTCTGAAGCGGGTGACCTCGTCGGCGTTCGCGAAGCCGTCGTGGTCGACGTCGTCGGGCCCGTCCGGGAGGGTGTCCCCGTCGGTGTCCGGGTCGAGCCAGTCGGTCTGCTGGTAGGTGAGCGTGTACGGCGCCTCGCCCGGATATGCCGCCTGCCACCACGGCGGCGTCATGCGGCCATGGGCCTCGTCCCAGTTCGTCAAGCCGTCGCCGTCGAGGTCCTTCTCGTCGTCGGTGAGGAAGCCGTCTCTGTTCAGGTCGGCCCATTCCGTCCCCGGCGGCACGGCGACCGGGCCACCGCTCGTCTGCGTCCCGTCGCTGTAGTTCAGCGGGAAGGTCGAGTGTCCGTACAGGACCCAGGCGGCGTGCTCGTCGGCCATCGAGAGGCCGTCGCTGTCGTAGTCGGTCTTCGCGTCGGATGGGTCGAGCGGGTTCGGATAGGGGCGCTTGCCGGGGTACGGCAGCGCGCGTGAGTTGTAGTCGAGCGCCGCCTCGTACTCGTAGCCGTCGGGGATCGAGTCGCCGTCGCTGTCGGCGATGCACGGATCGGTCTTGACTCTGATCTCGAGCGCGTTGGTGAGCGCGTCGCCGTCGGTGTCGGCCGTGGGCGCCGCGGCGGCGGACGCGAGCGTGCAGGTCGGCGCCGCCGGCGGCGCGCCGGCCGTTCTTCTCGGCGGCGAGGGCAGAACGAGGGGCGAGAGCTTGGGGGGCGTGAAGCGCGCGCCGAAGCGGCGTGCCAGCACACGCAGGCGGAAGCGGGTCGGCGCTCTGTCGCCGTTGTTGCGGACGGTCAGGAAGCGACCGAGCTTGGTCGTGAGCTTGACCGTCATCCGCGTCTTCGTGGCCGTGCCAGCACGCAGGAAGATGGCGGGAGCGCCATCGTGGAAGAAGACGACGGTGTTGCGGCCTCTGCCCGGCAGGAAGTTCCTCCCGACGATCGTGAGCGTCTCCCCGATCGTCAGTCTGAGCGGCTTGACGGACTTGATCACCGGCAGCGGCGTCGTCACGGCCGGCACCTTCTGATCCACCGCCGCAGCATGCAGGGTGGGCAGGCTGGCACCGGCGCCCACGGAGGGCACCAACAGGCAGCCGGTCGCGAGGACCGCGGTGACGAACTGGCGTCGGAACATGCGCTCGAGGCTTGGATCGGCCGTTCGCGACGATCCCTTGAGTGCTGAACGTCAGCGCAGCCGCTCGTCCACCGAAAGGCCGGCGCGCCCGGCACTGCGATCGCCGGGTGCACGCACAAGCAAGCGGATGTCCTGCGCGAACGTCTGGGCGGCGGCGAGGTACACCGCGTCGCGCACGCGGACGCGCAGATCGGCGACGACGCGCGCCCCGCCCGCCGTCGTGTCCGATGCATCGGCCGGAGCCTCGCGTGCTGCGAGCACCTCGACGTCCTCGAGCGCGAGCACGGTCGTTCCGGCACGGCTGCCATCCGTCTGACGCGTCACCAGGACGTCCACGCGGGCGCCGGACACGATCGCCCGCGGGTCGCCGTGCGCGACCACCTCCGCGACGCGCTCCCCCGGGCCCAGTGCGACCTCGACCGCAGCGTCGTCGGGGGAGCGCAGCACGGCGGCCGTCAGGATCGACCCGGCGGGCAGCGGCACGGCCGTGCGCGCGCCGGCGAGCCGCGAGGCGCTGAGGACCGCGTCGGGCGGGGCATAGCGGCGCGGCAGCGACCGCAGCAGCGGGCGCGCCGTCGCCGGCGAGACGCCCGCTGCGACCGGCGCCCGTGTGACGAGGACGGGGACGCTTGGCCCCAACGCCTGAACGAGTGCGGCCTCGCGGCGGTGGACGCTCGCCGCCGCGAGCGCGCCGAGCAGCAGCGCGAACGCGAGCAGCAGGAGCGCGCGGCGGCGGGGCGTCACGCCGCGCGCTCCCGCCCGGGGCGGTCGGGAGACGGAGCGCTCACGCGTGCGCCGACGCCGTCGGCAGCTCGAGCACGAGGCGGGCGCCGCACTCGCTCGGCGCCGATGACAGCCGGCCGCCAAAGCGCGCAGCGGTCTCTTCTGCAATCGCCAGCCCCCGCCCGCGCGCACCGAGCCCGGCCCGCGGGCGGCGCACCAGCTCCGGGACCGTCGCCGGCAGGCCCGGACCGTCGTCGAGCACCTCGACGCGCACCGTGCAGGCGCTTGCACGCGCTCGCAGCAGCACCTCACCCCCACCGTGCTCGATTGCGTTCCTGAGGAGGTTGTCGCACGCTGCCGCGAGGCGCAGGCGGTCGCCGCGCAGCAGCACCCCCGTGGGCGGCGTCTCGAGCCGCAGGCGCACCCCGTGGGCTTCCGCTCTCTCGCGCTGCGCCTCGGTGGCGGCGGCCAGCAGCGGCGCGAGCGCGAACGTCTCGACGCGACTGCCCGCACGCCCACCGCGCTGCGCGGCACTGAGGTCGTCGAGCGCGAGTCCGGCCCGGCCGAGCTCGAGGTCGAGCGCTTCCAGCGGCCCGCGCGCGGGACCGGGCGCGGATGCGTTCGCGGCAAGATGCAGCGCGAGCCGCGCGGCCGACAGCGGCCCGCGCAATTCATGGCAGGCACGAGCGACGAGCTCCATCCGTCGCGCGAGCACGACGCGCCAGACGGCCGCGATGCCGGCCGCCGCGATCCAGCCGCCGACGGTGACGGACGTGCTCATGCCTCCATCCCCACACCGGCGAGGACGGCGACGTCGAGCTCGGCGCCCAGCGGGCCGTCCACGAGGCGGTAGCCCACTCCCCAGACATTCACGAGGTAGTGATCGCCGTCGCGAGCGAGCTTCTGACGCAGGCGGCAGGCGTGCGAGTCGAGCGTGCGAGTGGAGCCGTTCGTGCGGAAGCCCCAGAGCGACCTGAGCAACTCCTCCTTGGAAAAGACTCTCGTGGGATCCATCGCGAGCGTGCGCAGCAGCGCGAACTCCTTCTGCGACACGGACAGACGGCGGCCGTTGAGCGTCACGGTGCGCGCGGCCGGATCGATCTCCAGCCCGCCGACGCGCAGTCTCCCGTGGCGCACCGTGCGCTCGCTGCGCCGCAGCAGCGCCTTGATGCGAGCGCGGAGCTCCGGATAGCTGAATGGCTTTGACATGACGTCATCGGCCCCTTTGTCGAAGCCGCGCAGGCGGTGCAGCTCGTCGATGCGGCCGCTCAGCACAAGCAGCGGCAGCAGTGGATCGATGCGGCTGGCGACGCCGTCGGCCTCGCGCACCTGCTTCAGCAGGTCGAGGCCGTCGCGGTCCGGCAGGGTGAGGTCGACGATTGCGAGGTCGGGGTAGCGCGTCTCCATCTGGCGCACTGCCTCGCGGGCGTTGACGGCGCCGATCGGCTCGAAGCCGTCAGCCGCCAGGTTGTCGGCGAGGAACGTCCGCGTATGGCGGTCGTCCTCGATGATGAGGATGGTGGAACGTTGTTCGGTCATGGCCGTCCTGAGGCGCGGAACGGCCAAGATTCGCCCCCGTCGCCGCCGCTTCGTGTGCGACGCGTCGCAGATCCGCCGCATTCGACGGATGCAGGTCGGCCGCGGTCTGCAAGTTCACGTGCAGCCCATCCGCCAACGGAGGAGTCGCGCATATGATGCCGACGCCCACGGACCGGGACGCACAATCACCATGCTCAACCAACGCGGAAACTACAGCTCAGGCGACGACTTCGTGCTCGAATACGGAGAGCTTCGCTTCACCTTCAACGAGCGCGACTTTGCTGAGCGCTGCGAGCAGGCTGCGCGCAAGCTCGGCTTCGTCGGCGGCCGCCTGGAAGGCGAGGAGGCGGAGGATCTCGTCAACCTCGTCGTCAACGGCGAAGTGCACGACCCCGCCTCCGCGCTCGGCGAGCATGTGAACGACTGCTGGCCCGAGCTCGTCGGCCCCTCCGAGCGCTCGCTCGTGCACTGGCTGCGGCGGCTGATCTTCCGCAGCGCATGGCTCGACCAGCGCGTGAAGGAAGGCGAGCTGGACGTCGCCTTCGACGAGC
>Ga0126313_10001428_pt1 | contig 12645 bp, 10 predicted proteins | sample Plot105A_FD_89954 | JGI IMG/M metagenome (GOLD analysis project Ga0126313, IMG submission 89954) | Serpentine soil microbial communities from UC McLaughlin Reserve, CA, USA - Plot105A | ecosystem: Environmental > Terrestrial > Soil > Grasslands | place: USA: UC McLaughlin Reserve, Lake County...
CTCTCGGCGAGGAGGTACAAGCCGCGCACCATGTCGTCGACGTAGCAGAACGTCCTCCTTTGAGAGCCCTCGCCGAAGACGGTGAGAGGACTGCCCTTCATCGCCTGGTCCATGAAGGTCGTGAGTGCCCGCCCATCGTGCGGGCGCATCCGCGGGCCGTACGTGTTGAAGATGCGCGCGATGCAGGTGTCCACTCCCTGCTGGCGCTGATAGGCCATCGTCAGCGCCTCGGCGTAACGCTTCGCTTCGTCATAGACGCCGCGCGGCCCGATCGGGTTCACGTGCCCCCAGTAAGACTCGGACTGAATGTCGTTTTGGGGATCGCCGTAGACCTCGCTCGTCGAGGCGAGCAGGAAGCGCGCGCGCTTGAACTTCGCCATCCCGAGCATGTGGTGCGTTCCGTAGGAGCCGACCTTGAGCGTGTGCAGCGGGAGCCGCGTGTAGTCGATGGGGCTCGCCGGGCTCGCGAGGTGGAAAATGAAGTCGATGGGCTCCTCGAGGAAGAGCGGCTTGGTGAGATCGTGGTTCAGGGACTCGAACTCCGGCTCGTGCGCGATGTGCTCGATGTTCTGGAGCGAGCCGGTGTCGAGGTTGTCGACGCAGATGACACGGTGCCCTTTGGCGAGGAGGTAGTCGCAGAGGTGGGAGCCGATGAAGCCTGCACCGCCGGTTACCAACGAAGATGCCATGTTCATAGAAGATAACCCGTAAGTCGCCGAAATCGAGGGTGCTGGCCTTGGAGCGAGCTCATCCCGCTCCTTTTGTGATGGATCGAGCCGACCTAGACACGCAAGGAGCGCGTCGCGCGCGTCCGCCCGCGATACGGTTTGCCTCGTGGATACAAGTAGCGCGCCCGCCCCGGCGCCTGAGTGGCCCCATGACGGTCTCGAGCGCGTCGAGCGCTGCCCGGCCTGTGGCTCTGCCTCGCGGCATCTGCTCTACGCGGACCTCACTGACCGCTCGTACCGGTGCGCACCCGGCCGCTGGAGTCTCGTCCGCTGCGACGGCTGTTCATGCGCGTACCTCGATCCGCGACCCGACGATCGCACGGCTCACATCGCATATCGCAATTACTACGACGGGGCGCGAATGCGACTTGGCGGTATGCCCCCGAGCGGCTGGCGACGCGCTCGCCGGGCGCTACGTAACGGCTACCTGAACGCCCGTTACGGATACGCCATCGCGCCGGCGTGGGGGCTCGGTCGGATTGTCTCTCCCTTCCTTCCCGGTTACCGGGAGAAGGCGGACGAACACATCCGGCATCTGCGCCTGCCGCCGGGGCGACCGCGGGTCCTCGACGTCGGCTGCGGGGAGGGCGAATTTCTGGCCGAGATGCAAGCTGTCGGGTGGACCGTTCAGGGCGTCGAACCGAACAGCGAGGCGGTTGCCCTGGCACGTGCGCGCGGCGTTCCGGTTACGCAGGACACTGTGACTGAGATGTCGCTGCATCGCGGCTCCTTCGACGCGATCACTTTTCGGCTCGTCCTCGAGCACCTGCGTGACCCGGCAGCTGCCCTGCAGGCGTGCCGTCGCGCGCTAAAGGCGCGGGGAATCCTCTGGATCGCTACGCCGAATCTCGATTCGGAGGGCCACCGGATATTCCGCGAGCACTGGATCCATCTCCAGCCCCCGCGTCACGCAGTCATCTACACGCCGGGGTCGCTGAGTCGACTCCTCGCAGACTCGAGCTTCGAAGTCGTCGCTCTACGAGCCTCGCGGCAGGCGAGGTGGTCTTTCAGGATGAGCGGTGCGCTGGCGCAGGACACGCCGCCGTTCGCGCAGGCGCCACCGCTCCGGGGAGCGCTTGCCTTGAGGGCCCGTCTCGCGGATATGAGAGCGCACCGTCGGCCGGATACCGCGGACGTCATGATCGTCATTGCGCAGGCGGCGTAGAGCGCTCGCCGCCGCGCGGCGGCGCTTTCGCGCGGCCGTCCTCCGGGTCCTCGGGCAGCCGCTCGCGCTGGTCCTCGTGAGGGCGGCGCGGCGCTCGGACCGGCAGCTCGGCGCCGCGCTCGTTTACCACCGCGTCGATGATCCTCCCGGTGACCCCAGTCGAGAGCTCGTTCCGGCGATGGGGACCTCGCTCTTTGCGGCGCAGGTTCGACATCTCTGCTCTCGCTACCGCGTCGTCCCGGGATCGGAGCTCCTGCGCGTCGCCCGGGACCGCGCCCGGGGCGACCCGTTTCCCATCGCCATTACCTTCGACGACGATCTGACAACGCACGTCCGGGTCGTCGAGCCGATTCTGGAGTCTGCCGCTGCGCCGGCGACTTTTTTCCTTTCGGGAAGATCCCTCCGTGAGCCCCACCGGTTCTGGTGGGAGCGCCTCCAGGACGCCACCGACCGACGTCTCGATCTGACGCTGCTTGGATTGGGCCAGGCGGCAGAAGTAACCGACATTCACGAACTCGGGCGCGAGATCGAGGCTTTGCCGCCGAAGGTGAGGCAGAGAGTGGAGGCCGATTTGGAGCGAATCGTCGGCCCCGATCCGACCCATGCCGGGCTGCGTGCCGAAGACGTCTGGCGGCTTGCGTCAGCCGGAGTCGAGATTGGATTCCACACGCGTCGCCACGACCCCCTCCAGGGGCTCGATGACGAAGAACTCGAGCGCGCCATGCGGGAGGGCCGCACCGAGCTCGCCGAGGCTTGCGGGCGGCCGCTGACTACGATCTCCTACCCACACGGGCGAGCCGACACACGCGTCGCCTCGGCTGCGCGCGCGGCCGGGTTCGAGATTGGCTTCACGGGATACCCGGAGCTCGTCACCGACCGATCCGATCCGCTTCTGCTCGGCCGGCTCAGTCCCTCGTACAACTCGCTCGGCGAGTTCGCGTTCGACGTTGCCTGGGCGCTTCTGCGAGCGACCGCTCAGCGATAGCGCGGCACCCAGGGCGGCTCGCTCGCGAGGTGGCTCGATCCTTCGGAGGAGCGGCGTCCGACTGCTCCGCGGGCCCATGCGACGGGGCGCTCGCCAAGCGGAGCTGCGAGTGCCCGCGCGAGGTTGCCTGGGTCCCGGTTGCGAACAGCTCCGGTGAGGTAAAGACGCGACGCGCGAAATCGGCGCCCGGCGCGGCGGTGGCCGAGCGCGACCCAGCGGGTGAAGGTCCGGCTGTCCAAGCGGACGCCCGCCGCCTCGCGCGCGTCACGATGCTTCCCTTCGACGTACTCGAACTCGGCGAAGATGTCGTCGTCGGTTGTCAGAAGCATGCTGCGCCGGTGTTCGATGCAAGCGACGACGACCTCCGGACAGGCGGCTGCTCGGCAAGACTGTGAGAGGCGGATCCAGAGATCCCAGTCGGTCAACTGGAAGAGGCGCTCGTCGAACCCTCCTAGCCGCCGCACCGCGTCCGACCTGACGATGACATTCGAACACCCGCCCCAGAGAACGTTCCGCGCGAGGAGGGTAGAGGCCAGAACGTCGGGATCCGGCGGAGCGAGCGAGTAGAGCCAGGAGCGGTCCTCCGCCAGGGCGGCCGCCCCGCCGTAGGCGAACGAAGCGCCAATGCTGGCAGCGGCATCGAGTTGCATGCGGAGTTTCCGAGGAGACCAGAGGTCGTCATCGTCGAGCAAGGCGATCCACTCGCCCCGGGCAGCCTCGATGCCCGCATTCCGCGCCCGTGCGACCCCCCGCGACTGCTCATGGCGCACGAGGCGGAGTCTCGGGTCGCCGAGCGCTGCGATCCCTGCGGCGGTCGAATCAGTCGACCCGTCATCTACGACCACGACCTCCACGTCCACGTCCTCCTGACTCAAAGCCGAGGGAAGCGCCGCCGTCGAGAGCAGATCCCATCGACCTCGGGTCGGAATGACGACGGTGATCTCAGGTGTGCGGCGCACCCGGTGGTCGCCTCGCGACGAGGAGCAGGTTCATCGGCAAGGTCAGCGAGCTGCGGGCGTAGCGACGTTCCGCTGCATCGAGGAAAAGCCCCACCCCGTTGACGACGAGATAGAGGGCAGAGAACGCGGGCCGGAACAGCCGGCGGACGTGCAGCCGCTCGGGGACGTGCCACTCGCCCATGCTCGCGATCAATCCGGTCAACGTCGCCCACGAAACAGCACGCCCTCCGTTCTCGACGATCGCCACGTCTTCCCACCCACGGAAGAGCCGGGCAAGCGACGGGCCGGTGAAGCGGTTCTCGGGAACCGCCCGGTCGTACTCCCAAACCAGCGGGACAGAGATCACCGCGTGCCCTCCGGGCCGGAGCACCCGACCGATCTCGGCCGCTCCTTGCTGCGGGTCTGGCACGTAGTAGAAGCCCTGAATGCACATGACCAGATCGAAGGACTCGTCCGGAAAGGGAAGGAATTCATCCGAGACGACGTCGGCGATGCCGTAGGGATTGCCGGGGACGTCGAGACCGGTGATGCGGGCTGTGGATGGTAAGAGGTCGTCGTAGGGACGGGTGCCGCAGAACACGTCGAGCACATCCTCCGCGTCCTTGCCCACACGTGCGAGCACGTCAGTGAGGTCGTCGACGAGACGGCGGACGTGGAGGTAGTCGAACTGCGTCGGCCTCGGGTGGCGCCGTGTGCGCCGCATTCTGCTTACGACGTCGGGCGGGAACGGCTGCTCGCCCCAGCGCTGCGCCCCTCCTTCCACCTCGACCGGCTGACCCGGCCCGATGCGACTTCGTCGAACCATTCTCTCAGCAGTCTGTGCCACCGAGAAGCGACGCGCCAGGTCGACGTCGACTCAGGGCCTACCTGCGGTTCCTCTCGCCCTTGTCGGGCCCGCACGCGACTGCGATTCTTTGGAGGGGTCACTGCGGTCGCCTCGGGAAGGACCTCTCGTCGAATCCCTTCTTCCTCGTCCTCGTTTACTGCTCATAGCATTCCTGCTCGTCGCGGCGCTGCTCCTTCGCGTCGACGGGATTACGCGGCAGTCGGTCGCCTCACGCGAGCTCTACGGCGGCCTGCTCGCCCGCCAGTACTACTTCGGCGAAGGGGAAGGGCTGTCGCCGCCAAAGCGTCGAGTCGTGCAAGAGCTCGACAGGGTCTTCAATCCCATCGAGCCGCCGGTCCTCAACCTTGCGTCAGCGGTGGGATTTCATTTGACAGGGGGAGAGAACCTTTGGCTTCCCCGTCTTTTCTCGGCGCTCTTCTGGGTCATCGGCGGGGTCTTCCTGTATCTCATCGCCGTCCGCCTGACGACCGGCGCAGGCGCCCTCATTGCTCTGGCGCTCTATTTGTTCTGGCCATTCGGCGTCTGGATAAGTCGGCGCGGGATGCCGGACGCGATGATGGTCGCGCTCCTTCTCGCATCCGCCTTGCTTGTGATCAGGTACTGGGAGCGGCCCTCGCTCGCGAGGCTCGTTGCTGCGGGACTGGTGTCTTCTTTCGCCGTGGTCGCAAAGCCGGGCGTTGCGCTCATCTTTCTGGTCGTCCTCTTCGTTGCGCTTGCTCTTTGGAATCGCGCCTTCCGAGCGACGCTCAGGAATGGACGGTTACCGCTCTTCGTGGTGCTCGCCTCGGCGGTGGCGCTCGCCTACTACGTCTACGGCACCTACGTCCGTGATTTCCTCGCAGGAGAGTCCGAATCGCGACTGGAGCCCGATCTGCTCGGCACGGGATGGTTCTGGAAAGGCTGGTGGTCGATGATCCAGACTTCCCTCCCGTTCCCGCAAAAGCAGGGCTTCCTCGCTCTCGTGCCGCTAGCCGCTTCCCTGGCCGGAGTCGCCCTCGCAAACCCGCGGACGCGAGCCGTCCTCATCGGCTTCTGGCTGGGCTACTTCGCTTTCGGGCTGACGTTCACGTACCACATAGCGACGCACTCCTACTACTCGCTCCCGCTCATCCCCATCCTCGCCCTCTCGATCGGCGTGCTCGCGGGCTTTGTTCTCGAGCGCCTGAAGGGGGCGCCCATCGCGCGCGGCGCACTCGTTACATTCGTCGCGCTCGGCGTCGCGGCGGCCGGTTTCAAGAGTCAGATTCTCTTGACTTCCGAGAACCCGCGACGCCTCGTCGCCGACTACCGCCGCATCGGCGAGGTGACAGGCCACACGACGCATGCACTCGTCATTGACCAGCTCCTTGTCAGTCCGATCTCGTACTGGGGCTGGATCGTCGCCAACTACTGGTACGAGCCGACGCCGGGCCAGGACCTCCCCGCCTCCGGCGATCCCTCGCCCGGAATCGATCCGAGTCAATACAGCTTCCTCATCGTCATGGACGTGGGCGAGCTCCAGACGGAGCGGAAGCTCCACGCATTCACCCGGGACCTCCCGGTCGTGGCGAGGACAAGCGACTACGCGGTTTTCGACCTGCGGGGCGCAGCCGCGAGCCGATAGCGCGCCTGGCCTTGCTCGGTCAAAGGCGGCCACATGGGACGGTTGCGAACCAGACTCTCGGGGGAGACGGAGCCACGAGGACCCGCCCGATCCTCTTGTTCGCTGCCGAGCAAGATGCGCGCGCCTTCGTTAGCTCACGATCCCATCGTGGACCTGGCGATCGATCGCTAACGACCGAGTAGTTCGCAGCCAGGAGGGCGGCGAGCCAAAGCAGCGCTGCACGACGACCCCATTTCCACCTAGCGCTTTCCCGGACCCGAGGCGCACGGTCGACGAGCGCGAGGATAGCCGTGGCTGTGAAGAGAAACGGCAGCAGGACATACCGCGCACCGTTGAGTTGGAAGACGCCGAGATCCGGATCCATCCCTCCGGTTCCGCGCCCGACCAGCTGCACGCAGAAGAACAAGCATCCGTAGCCCAGCGAAATGAGAACGAAAGCGACGGTCGCTCGCTCGCTCCGCCACAGGAGGAAAGCGATAACGGCGGCGATCAGGAGGAGCGCCCCGTGCGAGAACGTGCGCCCGTAGGCAAGCCAGGCGTTATCGAGGAAGCGATCTCCGACGAGCAGGCCGCCGGTGACACGGAGCGAGAAGATGTCCAGCAAGTCACTGGGCCGGAAGCCCCAATTCCGCCCGGGGCGCTCCCCGCCCCACGTGCTGAGCAACTGGACGGCGAGGCCCGCGACGAATACACCGGATACGGCAAGAGCGCGAACGCTGCGCCGTGCAAGAGGTGCGACGACCGCCAACGGCAACAGAAGCGCCGACAGCGGGTCGCTGAGCGAGGCCGCGAGCGCCACCGCGGAGCGAGAGCCGAGCGCAGCACTCGACTCGCCTTGCCAGAACAGGGCCCAGAAGCATGCAAAGAGGAGGTAGAAGTGGAGGTTCGTGGCGTTCGCCAAGAGGTCCGAGCCCGGCACCGGCAGGAAGAGGACAGATACCGCGAGAGCTAGCCTGGCAGCCCGAGAGCGCAGGACTTCAGCACTCGCGAAGTAAACGAACCCAGAGATGAGCGCGACGATGACCGAGGCGCCGGCGGCCATCACAGCAGCGGCGACTTCGACGGGCAGCGCGGCGGCGATGCCCGCGATGACCCTAGGGACGACGTGGATGTAGCCGCCGTTCTCGGCGAGGAACGTCCCCGGAAAATCGCGGAGAGCACCACTGAGGAAGACGCTTCCGTCCTCGGCCCACAGACTGTTCCACGGTGGGACACCTCGCTGTCGTGCAAGGTGAAGGAATGCGGCGCCGGCGAGGCCGACGAGCCCGGTCCCCACAAGCAGGCTCCCACGGGAGTAGGTTGGGCTAGGCTGATTCGCCACCGGTCACACGTTTGGCGAGGATACGGAGTAAGCCATTAGCCGCATTGAAGCAGCGACGTTCGGGATTCTCGTCGTCATCGCGCTGGTGGTGATCGGAGCTCTCTTCTTCGCGTTTTTGACCTCCGAACGAGCGCGAGAATGATCCCGTCGAGGAGCGCGAGCCAGCCGGGCGGCGTGCGGACATCCACGCGAGACCAGGAGGCACGCGGCGAAGCGACTGCCTAAGCCTCGGTGCTCGTTGGGTGGCCGTTGCTACCCAAAGGCTCCGTCGATGGGCGAACGTGACTCGAGTCGCCATTCGACCGGCGGCTGGACCACCCGGTTCCTCTCGATCAGCTCGCGACGATCGTCCGGGCGCGGCCAGATGCGAAACGAGAGAACCTCCTCGTCGAGGAAGGTCTGATACGGCGATGAGATGGAGACGCCAACGGTGTAGTCGGCCGCAGCGAGCACGGGCGGGATCAGGACCGAGAGCTCCCAAACCCCTGTTCCATTTGCCGAGGCGGCACTCTCGCCATGATCGGACCACCTCTCGTCGAGCACCCGTATCCCCCTCGCGGTTACGACGTAGACGCCGACATCGAGCCCGCCGACGCGTTCACGCGCGAGAAACCGCAAGCGAACGACAAAGGCCTTGTCGCGCGGGGGAGCGTCGACCGGAGCTCCGGCCTGGTCCGTTAGTCCAACCGAAAGGAGCTGAACCTGCTTGCCCTCGTCGAGAGGAAATTCCACCTGAGGTACTCGACGACCCCTCGCGGCAAGATACTTCTCGATGCTCCGAGTCGTCGAACCGTCGTACTGGATCACGCCGTCCTCGAGCCAGACGGCGCGCTTACACATCTGGGCGATCGCGCCCAGATCGTGACTGACGAAGATGACCGTCCGCCCCTCGCGCGCAAAGTCGGACATCTTGCCCAGGCATTTGCGCTGAAAATCGGCGTCGCCAACGGCGAGCACCTCGTCCACGACGACGACGTCGGGCTCGACATGCGCCGCTACGGCGAACGCCAGACGCAGATACATCCCTGACGAATAGCGCTTGACGGGCGTGTCGATGAACTTTTCGACTCCCGCGAACTCGACGATCTGGTCGAACCGTTTCCGTATCTCCACGCGCTTCATGCCGAGGATGCCGCCGTTGAGGTAGATGTTGTCCCGGCCCGAGAGCTCGGGATGAAAGCCTGTTCCCACCTCGAGCAACGCACCCACTCTTCCCCGCATGCGGGCAGTGCCCGCCGTCGGCTCGGTAATTCGAGCCAGGATCTTCAAAAGCGTCGTCTTCCCGGCGCCATTTCGACCGATGAGCCCCAGTGCCTCTCCCTCGTCCACCGTGAAGCTCACACCACGGAGGGCCCAGAACTCATGAGCGACCTGGTCCGAGCGGCGGAGCGAGAGACCCTCGCGAAGCGTTGGGCGCCAATGGTCGCCGATCCGGTAACGCTTGGTGAGATTGTGAGCTTCGATCGAACGCATGCGACTAGATGAAGTCGGCAAAACGGCGCTGGACCCTGGCGAAATAGATGAGCCCACTCAGCAGGATGAGCAAGCCGACGGCAAAGGAAACGAGCACCCAAGCGCCGGGGGCGGGTGCACCGATCAGCGACCACCGGAAGACCTCGACCAGACCCGCTATCGGATTCATTGCTAGCAGGAAGTGCCAGCCTCCGTGCACCAGCGAGCTGGGGTACACAACGGGGGTGGCGAACAGCCAGATCTGAAGGAGAAAAGAGAGTGCGTTGCGGACGTCTCGATATCTCGCATTGAGCGCCGATAGCCACAACGCGACGCCGAATGTGATCAGCACGGCCGCGAGAATCCAGAACGGAACGAAGGCGATAGCCGCGCTCGGCACGACGCCGAAGACGACCATGAAGACTCCGACCGCGAGCAGCGATATGCCGAGATCGATCAGCCCGGGCAAGATGGCGGCAAGCGGCGCGAGGAGGCGGGGGAAGTACACCTTCGTGACGAGGTCGCGGTACTGGACAAGGCTCTCCGCGGCGGCGCTTGCTGCGTTGGAGAAGTACATCCAGAGCGCAAGTCCGGCAAAGACGAACACGGGATACGGGATGCCTTCGCTCGGGATGTTCGCGAGCCGGCCTAGCACGATCGTGAAGATCGCCACACCCGCGAGCGGCTGGAGGACGGCCCAGGCGACGCCGAGGAGGGTCTGCTTGTAGCGGATCTTGATATTCCTGAGGGCAAGGATGAGGACGAGCTCACGCGAGGACCAGAGCTCAGGCAGATCGATTCGCGGAAACCAGCCTCGGGACGGCGCGTTCTCCGTCCATGCCCTATCGCCTCGTGTCGGCGTCCGCCCCTGGCTAGCTGAGGCCGGGACTTCCGCGACCGGCGGCGCTTGAGTATCAACCGACTGTGTACTTCGCTGCATCACGGCCACCCCTCAGAAGCTCCGCGCGACCGCGGTATCCAGGCCGCATCTTTGCCCAATAGCTGATCGTCGATCAGATCGAGAATCTTCTCGTCATGCTCGACGTCGAACTTCCGCGCGAAGAGCTTCGGTGAGCGCGCGAGCACTTCGAAATCTCCTGTCTCGAGGATCGCCGGGCTCCTTCCCCGCGTCCAGTCGATGTAGCGCAAGTTGTCCTTCACGATGGTCTCGGCGAGCTCCGAGTTCATGATCACAGTCTGGAAGAAAATCTCATCAGGTATGTCGACATGTTTGAAGAAGGAGACGACGTCCGGGCGCTCGCCGACGAAGCGGCTGATGTACTCGATGCATTCCTTCGATAAGCACCAGTAGGCGCCGCCGCCGAAGGGTCGCAGTCCTCTTGGAAACGACCGCTTCAGGGGCGAGCGCAGGTGATGGCCGTATGCCCGCAGATGCCAGTATTCGATCCGGTCGAGCCCTCCCCTCGGAGTCCACAACGGTTTGGGCAGTGAGTCGAAGGCCATGAACGAGCGGCCGCGGTTCTCCTCGAAGAAGCGCATGATGAAGTCGTTGGACTTGATCGGGTAGTCCTGCCCGGTCAAAAGGACGAGGTAATCGAAGGGGGCATCCCGTGCCATCAGCCACTCGATGCCCTTCAGCGTCGCTCGCACGTGACCGAAGCCGCCCCAATGGCAGTTGTGGCGCTCGAGGAAGTGAACCGAGGCGAGATCGGCGACTTCCTTCGTCAGGACAATGGATTGACCGTCGTCCGTCTTCTTGTCCACATGCACAAGAAACACGGCACCCTCGGCATCGAGACGCCGCACAAGGCGGGCGACCTGTTCCAGGTTCTTGTACGCCGAAATCAGGTAGGCGAGCTTCACGCTGATATCGATGCGCACGCATGTGCGCCCAGCGGCCTCACCAGCCGCAGCGAGAAGGATTCTAGCTGCGTGTGGAAAGGCCCTCGCTAGACGACTTGAGTCCGGCGCTCTTTTCGAACGCGGGCCAGGGGGGTCGCCGGCCTAGCAGGTCGGACAGTCGATCGACGTCGCGTTCGTAGATCTCGAGAAGGCGCCTGCGGATGTCTCTCTCCATCGGCGGTTTCTCCGCGCTGGCAACGAGCCGGCTCCGACCGTATGCACGGAGCGAACGCGGAAGCAGAACCCGTGCAACGGACCGAACTGTCCCGCTGCCGAGGAGCCGATGACCGAGGAGATTACGCGGGAGCGCGAATGGATTGTGCACTTCGGGCTCGATTCGCGCGGCCCAGACAGGGTCGACCTCGAGGAAGGCGAACACACGCTCGAGCGTATTCCGAATATCCTGAACGAACTCCTCGAAGAAGAGCACGAGGACGTTGCCGCCGAACTTCTCGAGATAGCGTTCGACCCGCTCGGCATAGAGGCCGCCGTTGACGTAGAGCGACGACACGCCCCAGGTTCCCGGCGGGCCAGTCAACTCTTCCGACACGGCCCCGGCGAACGACCGATGCTCGATGCCCTCGCGAACGTCGTTCCAGTAGTTGGAATACGCGCGTTCGAGCGGGTCGCGGAGCATGATCACGATCTTGGCGTCGGGACGTCTCAGCCAAATCTCCTCCGGAACGTCTGGATGTGAGAGGTACGAGGTGCTCGCTTCGCCGCGCACCTTCTCGGCGCGCGCAGCGGTGAAGAGGGAGAGGTACGTCGCTTCGTCCGTCACGTGGGGGAAGAACGCTTCGAGCTCGGGAGTGGGCCGAATGCGTGAGAAGAAGTGGGGCTCCTTCATAGGAGTCATGTAGACATCCGGGTGCTGGGCCAGATAGTGGTAGAGCGACGTCGTTCCGGCCTTCGCAGCGCCAACGATGAAGAGGTTGGGCCACGATTCGTCGCTCATGTGCCTCTTCTCACGATACGCATTTTGGCTTTCTAGCCTCGTAGTTCCACATTGAACCTTTCCTCTCTCACTTGTGGTTCCCATGCTCCTCTCCACATGGCATTCCCCAAATCCACAGGCTGATCCAAAAACCGCAATTTAGATCTCACACTTTCCCTGGATCTACAACATTCCTTCCGTAAAGCCGGCCCAACGCTGAAAGTTTCTCGCCTGATCTAGCCGGAGTCGGCTCTCCACGTCCGGACCGCGTGGATCGCCATGCAAACTTGCATGAGGAATCAACGCGACTCCCAGGGCCGCTTGTGCCGGCTGCGCTGCCCCGTTCGGGGTATGGGCTGATCCCCCAGAGAGGGATGCACCGAAACCAGCCGTCGCGATGATTCGTTTGCACCCCATCCCGGCGCGGCGGCCACGCCAGATTCGAAAGACCTGACGTGATCCCCTCCGCTCACACGAAACAAGGACCGCGAACAATACCGCGCGCGCGATGGTGGTCGAAACCGGGCGCGATCCTACTCGGTCTTTGCGCGCTCGCGGGCGTGACCGGCGGCGCACCTTACGCGGCAACTCCCGCCCTACACGCGGTGGCGAGCTCGACCACGCGTGCGAATTCGTTCACAATCGCTCGTCCGGTCAACCTCGCTCCCGGGGACCTGATGGTCGCTGCAGTCGCAGCCCGAACGGCAGCAGGGACTATCTCGTCGCCGCCAGGATGGACACTCATCCGCAGGGACATGAGCGGCAATATGGGAACCGAACTGAGTCAG
>Ga0126313_10001429_pt1 | contig 12638 bp, 8 predicted proteins | sample Plot105A_FD_89954 | JGI IMG/M metagenome (GOLD analysis project Ga0126313, IMG submission 89954) | Serpentine soil microbial communities from UC McLaughlin Reserve, CA, USA - Plot105A | ecosystem: Environmental > Terrestrial > Soil > Grasslands | place: USA: UC McLaughlin Reserve, Lake County...
ATGATCAACACCAGGCCGGTGGGCAGTGACCGCATCAAGGCGGCGAGCAGGGGGCGGCCGGGCGGGAGGAAGTTGCTGGTCAGGAGGTAAGTGGTGCCGAAGATGATCGGCGTCAACGCCGCGAGGTATGCCCATCGGCTCGAGGCTGCGTCGGAGGGCGGAGCCGTCACCCCACCCAGGACACGGGTGGCGGCCTGGTCGGTCACCTCTGCTCCACCGGGCCCGAAATGGATGGCTGATGCGCGACGAGATAGCTGGCCTTCTTGGTGCTGACCCAACGGTCGCACTGCCCGAGCTTGTCGACCGTGACATATCCCGACTGGCGGTCGTCGCGGCTGACCGGGGTCGCATGGCAGCCGGTCGCTACCAGAGGCAGGTCGGTGGATGCCACGTTGTGCACGGCGAGCACCTTCATCTTCTGCTGGACCTGATTGACCTCTAGGGTGCGCACCACATCGGGATCCAGGTGCGACGCAACGACGACCAGCGGACTGTTGGCCAAGATCACCTTTTCGAAGACCGGAAGAAGCTCGCGGATCGTGTTGACATGGTCCTCGCACAGCAGCACCCGGGGATGGTCGAGAACCGCCCAGGACGATGCGCGGTCGGTCACGAAGTAGTCCGAAGCGTAGCCGGCGTTGATCTTGGTGACCCCTGGTTGATCGAGTTGCTCTTTGATCTCCTGCCGCTGTTGGGGGCTCAAATCCGTTGATTCGGCATCCGATGGCGGGCGGTGGCCTTGAAGGTCGGACAGATAGCTGGGTGGTTTGGCGTCTGGCTTGAAGCGGGGGATGACCCGGTTGGGTGGCGCCAGCATCTCCGTCACCGCTCGCCTATTTTTGCGCCGATCCGCGAGCGCCCCGTAGATGACGGCGGCCAGCCCGACGATGATCACCACCGTCAGCCCGATGGTCCACGGATCCACCACTTCAGCCTGCCACAGCTCCGGATCGGGGTTGGTTGGTTGAATAACCAGAGAATCCGAAGCGGGTGAGTGATGCGGTACGAGAGTTGGGTCGAGCGCCAGGTACGCGAGGCGATCGAGCGCGGCGAGTTCGACAACCTGCCCGGGGCTGGTCGGCCGCTGCCTGGCATCAACGGCCGCGAGGACGAGAACTGGTGGGTGAAGGGCTTGCTCGAACGCGAGCAGTTGCCCATGCCGCTTCCTACCTCCTTGGCGCTTCGCCGAGAGGTCGCCGATCTGCCGCAAACGCTTGCCGATGCGCCGGACGACAGGACCGTGCGGGACATCATTGAGGATCTGAACCGGCGGATCCGCGACTCGCATCGCCGCCGAGTGGATGGTCCGCCGATCGTCGTCAAGCCGGTCGACGTCGAGCAGACGGTCACTGACTGGCGGCGCTCGAGGTCGCGCTGATCCCTTCGCGCATCTGACAGACTGTCTGCCGGTGTCGCCGCGTAGCGCGCGCGTCGGCGGGGCCTCTAGCTCAATTGGCAGAGCAGCGGACTTTTAATCCGCGGGTTGTGGGTTCGAGTCCCACGGGGCCCACCGTTGGCGATGTATGCCTTCGGCTGAGGCTTGACTTTTCTGCTTCGGCTGATGCTTTACACGGTTTCGGCTGATGGTTGACACCTACTTCGGTTGATCCTTGACACTCCCGTATGAGGGAGATGAGTGTGGCCGAGCAGCGGTATCGGGCGGTGCTCGCGGTGATCAGCGACGGCCGGACGGTTCACGAGGTGGCCGCCGCGGTGGGGGTGTCCCGGCAGACGATGCATGCCTGGCTGGGCAAGTATGAGGCCGGCGGCCTGGAGGGCCTCGGAGATGGGTCGCATCGGCCGCGGGGCTGTCCGCATCAGATGCCGGCGGTTATCGAGGCGGCGGTGTTGGAGGCGCGCCGGGCGCATCCGTCGTGGGGGCCGCGGCGGATTGCTGTGGTGATCAATCAACGGCTCGGTGTCGGGTCGGTGACCGAGTCGTCGGTGTATCGATGTTTGCGGCGGGCCGGGCTGATCGAACCCGACGGACGTCGCCGGCGGCGCCGGGACTGGAAACGATGGGAACGCGGCCGGCCGAACGAGTTGTGGCAGATGGACACCGTGGGCGGGTTTCTGCTGGCCGACGGTAGTCATGCGAAGGCGTTGACCGGGGTGGATGATCATTCCCGGTTCTGCGTCTCGGCCAAGCTGATGGCGCGGGAACGGACCCAGCCGGTCTGTGACGGGCTGACCGCCGCACTCACCACGTATGGGGTGCCGGAGCAGATTTTGACTGATAACGGCCGCGTGTTCACCGGGAAATTCTTCACGCCGCCGACCGAGGTGTTGTTTGATCGGATCTGCCGGGAGAACGGCATCGATCATCTGTTGACCCAGCCCCGCTCGCCGACCACTACCGGCAAGATTGAGCGGTTCCACCGCAGCCTGCGCGCCGAGTTCGACACTCGCCGCACGTTCAGCTCGCTGCGTGCAGCGCAAGGTGCGTTGGATGAGTGGGTCGGCTACTACAACACCGCCCGACCGCATCAGGCCTTAAGTGACGCGACTCCGGCTGAGCGGTTTCACGCCAGCCGAGCGGTCGACCAGCAGGGGTCGGGTTCGGCGGATCCCGTGGCGCCGGCCCGCCCGGTGGTTCAGTCGGCGGGCGCCACGGATCGAGAAGGCGACGGCTGGGTCTCTCGCAAGGTGGGCCGCAACGGGATTGTCTGCGTCAACTGGCAGCAAGTCTCGGTCGGCAAACACCGGGCCGGGTCCCGCTGCGACGTGCTGGTCACCGACCAGCTGCTGCAGTTCTGGATCGGTGCCGAGCTGATGAAGACCGTCACCCGCACCGGCAGTGGGGAGGTGAGGAAGAAACACGCCCAAGGCAGCAGCGCCTCGGGCTAACTTGTAATTCACAGTGTCAAGGATCAACCGAAGTAGATCTGTCAAGGATCAACCGAAGTCGAACAGGCCCACCGTTGGCGATACTCGTGTAAGTGTCATCTCAAGGAGAGACATACTCCGAGTTAGATGGTCAAGCTATTCAACAGATGGTCCGTAGGGTGCAGCCAGGGCTCATCGGTCTAACGGCACAAGCGTGTGACCGGGTCGAGTACCCAAGAACTGCGAACAAGTTCCAGAAATCAGCGCCAGCGGACCGACGAGTCGGTTGGACACCGCGCCTCAGCGGTCGCGTTCCACCATGTACGGGATAAGCGCGCCGACGAAGCGGCGGGCGGGCGAATCGGGGGCTGCGGCGAAGGCGTCTTCGAAGGCGATGACGGCGGACCGGGCGATGCCGCGAGCGAACTCGCCTGCGAAGGCGACACTGCCGTGCGCATGCATCATCACCGCGATCTCAGCGATCAATGCGGCGCTGCGCTCCGCGGGTGAGAGGGCCAGATAGTGAATCACACGCGCTCGATCTCTCGGCTCGGCTGCAGCAAGCAGGTGCGCCAGCATCAACGTCCGCTTACCTTCCCGAAGGTCACCGAGGGGTTCTTTGCCGTACACCGCCGGTGACCCGGTGAGGTTGAGAATGTCGTCTCGGATCTGGAAGGCCGCACCGAGAAAGAAGCCGAACCGGAGCATCGGTTGCAGGTCGGCGGCTCCGCGGCTGCCGATCAGCGCGCCGACTCTCAGCGGCAGCACGGTCGTGTACCAGCAGGTCTTCTTGATGATCAAGTCCAGGTAGTCATCCGCCGTGAGGTCCGTACGGCCGTCGCGCTGCCAGCCCAGCTCCAGAGCCTGTCCGTCGATCGTCTGCCGAGCCATGAAGTCGAACTCCGACCAGATCCGAGCGCTGAGACGCCGGCCGAGTCGGGTCTCGTTGTCCCGGAGGGCGCCGAGCGCGAGAACGGCCAGCCCATCGCCGGCGTTGATGGCCAGTGCCTGACCGTACTGGCGGTGCAGCGTGGGTTCACCGCGCCGCAGGTCGCTGTCGTCCTCGACGTCGTCGTGGACCAGAAATGCGGTGTGAAAGAGCTCGATGGCCGCGGCCGAGGGCAGGGCCTGCTCCACCTGCCCGCCGAAGGCCTCGCAGGTGGCCAGGCACAGCGCTGGCCGGAGGCCCTTGCCTCCTCGCTTCAGATAGTCGGCTGCCGGACCCGCCAGGTACGGCGACACGCCATCCGCACTGACATAGGTCAGGGCCGCGCGTCGGGTCAGGTTGTCATAACCCTTGAGCTCCTCCAGGAAGCCGGCCGTGGTGATGGTCACGGTCGGCTCTCCGGCGCCTCGCCAACCTCAAGTGCGACTGCAATCGACTCGTCAGGGGCGACGGAGATCAGCACCAGCCCGTGATAGGTCCCGGCGGGTTGGCCGACGGGCACGTCGACTCGGAGCCGGACTTCGCGCGCCTGTCCCACCTCGACCACGTCCAATTGCTCCGGCCGGAACGACACTGCGTCGGCGGGGATGCTGACCCCGATCGAGGAGGTCAGACTCGTCGCGTGAAAATCAACAGCGGCCGGCGAAGCCGTTGGGTTGTGCACCCACAGCGAGATCTCCGAGCGAGATCCCGTACTGGTCGCAGGTAGCACAACCCTTTCGAGCTGGGCCGTGCCCGTGCTGGTCATGATCAGCGCACTGGTGCTCTCGATCAGGCCAACCCAGGCCTCGGCGACCCTGGCCGCGCTGTCGGCCATCCAGCCCGTCCCGAATTCCTCGGCTGGAGCAGATGTGGCTGGGAAGGAGGCGTCCCGGGTGGCCCGATCGATGATCTGGGTGTAGCGGTCCACGACCGCAGCAGCCGAAAGTAGCCCGAAACGCTGCACATCCCCGATGAGGTATCGAGATGATTGATCCCCGGCCTGCGCAGCGGTCACGGCCTGCCCCTGCCGGCTCCCACCGTGCCCGCGAGGATGGCCCGTGCGGCAAGGACGCCGGAGCGGGTAGCAGCTTCGATGCAGCCGGCGTCTAGGCCGCAGGCGGTCCAATCCCCCGCTACGGCGAGGTTGCCAAAGCCGGTCCGGCCGGGAGCAATTCGATGCCTGCCGGAACCTGGCAGCGACTGGACATAACGATCTGATGGGTCGAGGTTGGCCCGAACATACTGCGCGTTCAACCGATCCTGACCGCTCCGATGTCGAGCATCGGACAGCACATCCCACCGGAACCCGGTGGCTTCCCGTGTACGAGGCCACAACGCGCCGACCTCCTGCTCCAGGAACTCCTGGAGCGAGTCCCGTACCATCTCTTCTCCTGCGGCCGGATTGGTGTCGGGCATCGCCCCGCAGAAGTAGGCGATGCTGCGAGGTATCCCTACGGATGGCCAGTCCTCCCTGGGCAGCAGGTGCGACATCGAGGCCCAGGTGTCGAACGCGTGGCCAAACCCGGAGAGAGTCACCCCACTGGGGCCGTCCCAGCCCAGCTCGGCCTCGGTCACGTCCAGCCAGAGTTGCGCCGAACGCGTGGCGACAGTAGCCACCGAGTCGATCATGCTCCGCCACCCCTGGTCAGTCGCGATCAACTCGGCGGCGACGTGGGGAATCATGCCAATCGAGGTGGCCAGTACGACCACGTCGAAGTCCCGGCCGGCCACCAATCCCTCCGTGGCAGTTCCCGGGGTCGCCTCCGCATGCGACTCGAGACCGAAACCCGGATCGGTCTCCAGCTGATCCACCAGGGGCCGGCCGGGCCAGCAGGGTAGGTCGTGAACGCGGATCAAAGGCTGGTAAAGGTCCCGTCCCGGCCGGAGGTCCGCCTGACGGGTCAGCTCGATCGACGAGACTGTCCGGCCGTGGTCCAGTCGCAGGCGGTCCAGGCGCCGGAAGAAGCGGAACTCAACCCCGCGGCGAGTGAGCGCCTGGTAGAGAGGCGCGAAGATGATCTCTCCCATCCCGGCCTGCATCCGCCAGAAGATCGATCCCTTGAAATCGAAGAGCATGCGGAAGGCGAGCTGCAGCCCGAGGCCCGCCGCAAACCGCGGCCGGGACCGGTCGCCGCCCTCGTAGGCGAAGGTCAGGTCGTACATCCCTCGGACGATGGCCGAGTCGACCGTCTCCCGGGCGGCACCATGGCGGGTCAGCCAGTCGCGGTAGTCCAGATCGTCGATTCGGGCAAAGTCGTCGGCCGACAGCAGCCCATCAACCGCCATGCCCTGGACATTGGTGACGATCAGATCGACCAGCTGCCAGGTCCGGCGAGCCGCTGGATCGGCGAGCACGACCTGACGCATGCCATCCCGCCAAGCCCCCAGGGCGGCCGCCAAGGATTGGCTCAGGCGATAGTCCAGCCCGCCTGCGGCGAGGCGGGTACCCCGGTCGACCGTCTCGAGCAATGCGGCCATGGCCGTCAACCCGGCGCCCCGGACCAGGGTCGCCCAGTCGGATGCTTCGGCTCTCGGGACCGGGGAGCCGCTGACGTAGACCCCAGCGGCGGTGCGCGGCCTGCTCACCGCCTGATGAAAGTCGATCAAGAGCCGCAGCCCCCGTGCTGCCATGTCCAGGGGCCGGATCGGCCGATCCTCGGCTGTGGGCTCACCAGGGACGGCGTCGTTGCCCGAGAACCGGGTGACGAAGTGGCTCCAGCCCGATTCCTGCCAGTCGGCGAGGCCGACATCACCAACGGGATTGACTGCGTCCCTCCACGAGCGGATTGGGCACTCCGGATCGGTGACGGGCCGGTCCAGCTCGCCGTACACCTCTCGGAGCACTCGAAAGGTCGCGTCGTAGTACCCCAGCAGGACATGCAGACCGTGCTCCTCGATGCGTCCGTACGCCCCCCGGCTGCTGGCGCCCTTCCCGCCGAGCCGCCATCCCCGCTGGAAGACGGTGATCGAATCGAGTCGATCCCGCCACTCCCCGGAACTCAGCTCCCAGGCCGTGGCAAGTCCTGCCATGCCTCCACCGAGGATGACGACGCGAGGCTTGATCACGATCAGCGGGCGAGCAGATCGTCGGCGATGGCCGTCTCGTCGCCGACGTACGAGCCCGGCATGGCCGATCTCGCCTGGTCGAGGATTCCGCGCCAGTCCTCTGGACGCGACGACTCCGGCAGTCGCGCCAGGTCGATCGCCGCACGCAGGCGGGCAACCCGCGCGCCCGTATCGCCGGCCACCCGAAGGGCGTCGATCAGGTCCGCGACCGCCTCGTCGGCATCTCCGCGTTCGGCCAGGATGTAGCCGGCACGGAGGCGCAGCAGTTCCGGCAGATGGAGATATTCACCAGACTTGCGAACCACGTCGAGCGCCTCGGCCACCAGATCCTGGGCGCGGCCGTAATCGCCGGACAGCGCGTGCAGCTGGGCGAGGTAGCTCAGGTTGGACGCGGCGAAGGCTTCCTGTCCGACAATTCGCAGAGTGTTCACCACCTCGGTCAGCATCTGCCGATGCGCCTCTTCGCGAGGCGGATCCGGCACAACGTAGACCGCTCCAAGCGTCGTCCAAAACACGTAGCCATACTCCTGGCCGATGGCCACCACCTCGGAGCCGAGCTGCCAGCAACCCTCATCGTCGCCCAGAAAGCGGCGGATCCAGGCGGCGTAGACCCGTACGAAGGCCCGGCTGAACGGACCCCGGGGCGAGCCGATCTCGTCGGCACGCCGGAACGCCTCCCGTTCCCAGTGCGCGGCAGCGTCGGACTCTCCGCGCAGGGTGCTCACGGAAGCAAGAGCGATCTGGGAGACGGCGATGGGGTCGTTGGGCAGCGGCCAGAACGGGGACACCGCCTGATCGGCGGGTCGGGCCAGGAAGCCCGCGATGCTGCGTTCAAGTTGCTGCCGAGCCGGTTCGAGCTGACCCTCGTAGAACTCCTGGAAGCCTGCGCAGGAGTCGACCTCGGGCTCGAACCAGGAGAACGCCTCCTGCGCGATCATGTCGGTCAGCCGGTCGATCAGGCCGCGAGCCGTCGACAGGTCGCCGCTGGTCAGCCAGTAGGCCCAGATGGCGATCAGGGACGGGAGCACCTCGGATCGCGTACCGAGGTGTTTGGCGAGCTCCTCCGCCCGTCGATGATCAACTTGTACGTCGTGCGCGGCGTATCCCTGCGTCGAACTCACGCTCAGCGCGCGCAGCATCCGAGCGGTTAGCTCGCTGAGGTCGCGGTCGTCGGATTCCGGCAGGGTCACCAGCAGTTCCAGTGCGCGGGAGAGCAGGCGGGTGGCCTCGGTGTGCCCGCCGCGAGCCTGTTCGGCTTGGGCGGCGGCGAGATAGAGACCTACGGCCCGCGCTGGCTCCCCGGCCAGGTCGAAGTGCTCGGCGATCAGGGCCGGCTCTGCGCCACGGTCCGCCATCGCCTCCCCCACGCGTGCGTGGGTCTGGCTGCGGACGTCGAGGACCTGGGTCTCATACGCGGCGTCCCGCATCAACGCATGACGGAAGCGATAGGTGTTGGCCGCTGAATCGCCCGGTTCGACGATGCCGCTGTCGGACAGGAGCCGAAGCTGTTCGTTCACCACGTCCTCGGCTCCGATGACTGCGGAGACGATCCCGGCGTCGAAGCTAGGACCCACGGTCGCCGCGACCTGGACCACGCGCTGATCCACCCCGGGAGCCTTCAGCCGCCAAGTGAAGAGCTCCTGTAGTCGCAGAGGCATGGCTTCGGTGGGCTTCTCATCGAGGTAGGAGCGCGTCAGCTCCTCAATCACCAGGGGAATTCCGCCCGCCAGCTTGACGATCGCCGCGGACTGCTCACTGGTCAGGTCTTTTCCCATGGCGATGTTGTCGACGAGCTTGGTGGCGGTGGCCCCGTCCAGACGGCCGAGCTCGAGCACTTCGACGGCATCCCGCCAGGGGACGGGGCCGTCGTCGCGCGTGGTAGCTACGGTGAGAATCGACGGCGGGTGCCGATCGACGAGCCGACCCAGCAGAGCGAGCGTCGACGGGTCGGCCCAGTGGAGATCCTCGACCACCAACAGATGTGGTCTTCGATCAGCGAGCGCCACCAGCCACTCGACGATTCGGCTGAGGGTCTCGTCCAGGAACGCGCTCGGATCAAGCTCGGGAACTGGATAGTCCGCGTTCTGGCTGATCCCGATGAGGGAGCCGAGAAAGGGTACGAAGCGCGCCGGATCCAGGCCGAGCGAGCTTAGGTGGGAGACCAGCGGCCCGAGCCGATCGGCGTCGTCGCCGGCGATGCCGAGCAGCCGTTCCATCGTACGGCCGATCGGCCAGAGGGAGACGTTGGCGTAGTACGGGAGGCAACCGACACCCAGCACCTTGCCGCCCGTCGCCTCCACGCGGTCGAGGATCTCAGCGACCAGGCGGGACTTCCCGATCCCCGCCTCGCCGACAACCAGGAAGGTGGCGCCGGCCTCCGGTTCCGTACCGTCGCGGACCGCCTCCCAGCGCTTGAGCATCTGGTCTCTGGGTTGATCCCGGCCGACCAGCCCAGCCTTGCGGTACCGCTCTGCCTCGAAGCGGGCGCTGGCGTACCGAGGCCGATCCACGGCGAAGATCTCGACGGGACGCCCGATGCCCTTGAGTTCTCGCACACCCAGGGAACGCAGGTAGAAGTCCGCGTCGACGAGTTGCTGGGTGACGTCGCTGATCACCAGCGTGCCCGGCACGGCCGCCTGCTGAAGGCGGGCGGCGAAGTTGGGCACGACGCCCACGATGGTGTCGTGCTCGGCGACGGAATGATCATGACGGAGGTCGGTGACGATCACCAGACCGGTGTGAATGCCGACGCGGATCTCCGGCGCCACCCCGAGACGCCGATCCAGGTCGTCGTGGGCGTCACGCATCGCCACGGCTAAGTCGAGCCCGGCCAGCACGGCCCGGCGTGCATCGTCCTCGTGTGGCTCGGGATAGCCGAAGCCGGCGAGGATCCCGTCGCCGGAGTACTGCATCACATGACCCCTGTACCGCTCGACGGCTCCTCGTGCTCCCGTCCGGTAGAAGGAAAAGAGGTCCCGCAACCGCTCGGGCTCCACCCGCTCCGACAAGATCGTCGAATCCACCATGTCGGCGAACAGGAGTGTCATCAGCGCCCGCTCTCCAGAAGAACCAAGCTGGCGCGCCGCGGCTCGCTGCAGGATCTGGGCGGCGCGCGGGTTGTCGGGATCAACGGCGCGCACCTCTTCGGCGGTGGCACGAGCCGGCTCGAGATCACCTGCGGCCAGCGAGGCTTCCGCGGCATTCAGCAGTCGTTCGAGCAGGCGGGCAAGCCTGCCCTCAGCCGAGGCCGCGGAGTCTGTCACGGTCTCATGTCCCGCTAGCCCGCGAGAGGTAGAGCTGCACCGGGGCAATGAGCTGGCCGTCGGGGCGTTGAAGGCGACCGACGTAGAGCCCAGGCGGGACGGACGTGTCCGTGGTATGGACCCGTACGCCGGGCGTTCCGCCCTCAAGGGTTTGCGTCGCGACGACCACGTTCGCGGAGGCGATGGTGGCACCGCCGGCTTCGATAGAGACCAAATCAGAGCACACGGGTCGAGCGGACGGGTCGATCCCGGGAACCGGGACGGTCGTACCCTCGCTGGTCTCGATGGAAGCAGGCGCAGCCATCGCGGTCGCCGCGCCTCGCGCGGGCTCGCGGGAGGCGCCCGGAGGCATGATTCCGGCGTCAAGTCCCTCCCGGCTGACCTCATCCAGCGTGTCCAGGCCATTGGCCCACGCCCGCGCCCAGTCCTTGGCGAGTTGGGACCAGTAGCGCGTCCCGTCGTTCAGCCAGTCGCCGGCGGAGTACGAACTCGAGCTCATCCGAGAGGTCACATCCTGGAAGAGGTCAAGGTAGGTGCGGGCCGAGTCGCCGAAGAACTTCGCCCAGGCATCCAAACTGTCGCCGAAGGGGTTGGGGCGCCGCGTACCGGCATCGCCGGGCGGAGTGTGCGTAGGGGTCGTCGGCGTACTGCTGTTGCCGCCTTCCACTGCCCTGCGCACCCAGTCGGTCCAGAACGGGCACACCCAGGTGGCCACCCGATCCCACCCCTGCTCGGTGAAGCCCACCATCTTGAGTGCCTTCACCCGGCGGACCGGTCCGGCGTTGTTGACCAGAAGGAAGCCACGGTCGACGTGGATCTGGTCGTCCAGGCTGAGGTCCAGCTCGTACGTCATGCCGGCCGCTCGGACGCCGTCTCGCCAGTAGTCGCAGTGCAGCAGGGTGTTGAGTTGCCGGAGAAGTTGCACCTGCTCGTGGAACACTCCGTGCCAATGCTCGTTGCCCAGCGGAGGGAGGCCGCCGGGCGGGGTGATGTTGACCGGCCTGGCGGCGCCTACGAGATCCATCCGCTTGAACAACAGCGGCCCCCGCTGGGGCCAATTGCGTGGGTCGACCCAGTCCGCGACCCCGTCGAATGGTGCATCGGTCTCGAACTCGGAGAAGACCCAGGTCGCGTTGAGACCACCGACCTTGACCTTCTTGGTGGTGCAGACGTTCTCCCCGATGAAGGCGGTCTCGTGGTGGGGCAACGCCTGTCCACTGCGAGTGGTGCGAAACGGCGGTCGGTCAGCACCGGGTGGCGCGGTCGCCGACTCGTTCACATCACTCAGCAACTGATCGACGTCCAGGCCGCGAGCCGCGGCCACCGATTCCGCGAGGAGGCGGTACTCGTGCTCGTACGACTCGTACTGCGGCAGGCCAGCTTGCATGAGGTTGTAGAGAACGGCCAGGCGAGCCGAGATGGGTACCTCCTGCTCCGAAGCCTCGGCGAGTGTTCGCAGGGCGTTCCCTGGTGAAGAGGCCCGGAAGTCGGGGACGAGCTTGGGATCGAAATCGCTGATCGTGCCGGACAGGGCATGGAGACTGAGGAGAGCGTGGTGGCGCGCCTCAACGTCGTTGTCGGCGGCAGAGTCGGGGGGACGGTCGGTCGTCATTTCACACACGCCTCGCTATCAGGTATCCGAAGCGGGTCCTGCCCGACGCGCTGCGGAGTTCTGGCTGGTCGCCTTTGAGTCAAAGTGTATGGATACGGGACCGTTGTGTCCCGCAGGATCGGATGTCGCTGCTCGCTGGCTCGCGCCCGATGGAAGGTCCTGGCCAATGTCAGTTCGGTGGCGGATCAGCTTCACTGAAGGTTCGCGTACACGCTGTGGGGTGGGCTAGCGGATTCGTGCTTTCAAGGCGGCAGTGCGCGTTCGAATCCCGTTGGGGATACTCGCCGAACCGCATCTGAGAATCCTCTGAGGTCAGATGGTCAGGCTCGGCAACAGCTCGCTGCTAGGGAGCAGCTAGGCCCAGCGATCGGACGGCGCTGGGGTGTGAGAGCTCCAAGAGCCCGAGGAACTCGATCCGCTGCCCCGTGGACTTCGTGATGTCTTGCTTGGCACGAGTCCCTTCATCGGTCAGTCAGTCGGGGCTTAATTGTCTTCGTAAAGCCTGCTTGTTGATCTTGGCCAGAATACAAACGGAACACAAGAGAGTCAGAAACTACAAGCGATCACCAACTAATGCAAAGCCCATAAGCCCTAGTCGGACAACCTTGCCCAACACTCACAGATGAGACCTCGTAATGCGGCTCATCGGAGATTTCGGTGGGTGAGCTTCCCGGCGGCCAAGATCATGCGGAGTCGGTAGTTGGCGGGGTTGCGGAAGCCGCGGGCGATCCGGCGGTGGAGTTCGATGATGCCGTTGACCGCTTCAGTTCCGCCGTTGCTAGGTCGGCCCGTGGTAAAGTAGGCCAGGACCTGCTCGCGCCAGGCGCGCAGCGTGCGGCCGAGTCGGGCGATCTCGGGGATCGGGCAGGACGGGAACGAGTCGAGCACGGCGGTCGCGATCACCCTGCCCTCGGCCAGGTTGGTGGCGTGGAACGCTGAGCGC
>Ga0126313_10001430_pt1 | contig 12637 bp, 13 predicted proteins | sample Plot105A_FD_89954 | JGI IMG/M metagenome (GOLD analysis project Ga0126313, IMG submission 89954) | Serpentine soil microbial communities from UC McLaughlin Reserve, CA, USA - Plot105A | ecosystem: Environmental > Terrestrial > Soil > Grasslands | place: USA: UC McLaughlin Reserve, Lake County...
AGCTGCGCGGCCGGGGGATCGAGATCCGCACGAACACGACGCTCGACGAGCTCACCGACTCGACCGCGCGCCTGAGCGACGGCGAGATCGTGCGCACGCGCACGTGCGTGTGGACCGCCGGCGTGCGGCCGCACCCGGTCATCGAGCGCCTGGGCCTGCCGCTCGACGGCGGCAAGCGCATCCGGGTCGACAGCACGCTGCGGGTCCCGGGCTTCCCGAACGTGTGGGCGATCGGCGACGCCGCCGCGGTGCCCGACCCGGCGAAGAAGGGCCAGGGGCCGACGCCGCCCACCGCGCAGCACGCGATCCGCCAGGGCAAGCGGGTCGGACGCAACATCGCCGCCGAGCTCGGCACCGGGCGCGCCCGCCCGTTCACGTACAAGACGAAGGGCGTGTTCGTCGACATGGGGCAGGGCGAGGCGGTCGCCAGCACGCTCGGCATCAAGTGGCGCGGGCGGCCGGCGTGGCTGCTGGCCCGCACCTACCACCTGGCCATGATGCCCGGCTTCAAGCGCAAGTCGCGCCTGCTCATCGACTGGAACGTCCAGCTCATGTTCGGGCGCGACCTCTCGGAGCTGGGGCGCCTCGGCCACCCGCCGACCCTCTCGGAGCCGGCGTCCGCCGGCGGGCCGCTTGCCGGCGACGGGGCCGCCGCGCCCTGATGGTCCACGACGCGCGGGGGTGGTGGATCGCCGAGGCCGGTCCGCCGCCGCTCCTGCCGGCGCAAGCCGGCGACCTCGACGCCGACGTGGTCGTCGTCGGCGGCGGCTACACCGGGATGTGGGCGGCCTGGCACGTGCTGGGGAACGACCCGGACGCGCGCGTCGTGGTGCTCGAGGCCGACCGCTGCGGGTTCGGCCCGAGCGGGCGCAACGGGGGCTTCGTGCAGTCGTTCGGGGTGAGCGTGCCCGCGCTGCGGGAGCGCTATGGCGCCGCCGCGGCCGAGGCGCTCACCGCTGCCTCGGAGGAATCGGTGCGCGCGATCGGCGCGTGGTGCGCGGCGCAGCGCGTCGACGCCTGGTACCGGGCGGCGCCGCACCTGGTGGTCTCGGCCGCGCCGGCGCAGGACGGCGTCGGGGCGGCCGCGGTCGACGGCGCGCGCGTGGTCGCGCTGAGCGGCGAGGAGGTGCGCGCGCGGTGCGCCTCGCCGCTGTTCCGCGGCGGGGTCGAGGTGAAGGTCGGTGCGACCGTGCAGCCCGCGCGTCTGGCGTTCGGGTTGCGCGAGCGGCTGCGCGAGCGCGGGGTGCGGATCTTCGAGCGCTCGCGCGTGGCGGCCGTCGAGGGAGCCACGGCGCGCACGCGCGGCGGTCGCGTGCGCGCGCGGGCGGCGATCGTCGCAGCCGGCGCTGCGAGCGGCGCGCTGCCGCCGCTGCGCGACCGGCTCACCGTGGCCTCGAGCCACATCGTGCTGACCGAGCCCGTCGCCGACGTGATCGAGGCGCTCGGCTGGACCGGCGGCGAGGCGATCAGCGACAGGCGCACCCTGCTGCACTACCTGCGAACGACTCCCGACGGGCGGATCGCGTTCGGCTGGGCGGGCGGCCGCATGGCCGCGGGCGCGCGGACGGGCGGGCGGATGGAGGTCGACCCGGACGTCGCCGGGCGCGCTCGCGCGGACCTCGTGCGGTTCTTCCCGGCGCTCGCCGGCCGCGCCGTCGAGCACGCGTGGGGTGGGCCGATCGACGTCTCGCCCACGCACCTGCCGTTCGTGGTCGCGCTGCCGGGCGGGCGTGCGCACGCGGCGTTCGGCTTCACCGGCAACGGCGTCGGGCCGTCGCACCTGGCCGGGCGCGCGCTGGCCGCGCTCGCCCTCGGCTGCCGCGACGGCCCGGCGGCGCTGCCGATCGTCGGGCCGCCGCCACGGCGAGTCCCGCCCGAGCCGCTGCGCGTCGCCGGCGCGGCGCTCATCCGGCGCGCGCTCGTCGCGAAGGAGGCGGCCGAGCAGGACGGCGCCCGGCCCGGCGCGGCGACGCGTGCCCTTGCGGCACTGCCCGGCCGTTTCGGGCTCCATATCGTCCGCTGAGCGTGCGTGGCGCGGTGTTGGCCGGCAACGCGTACGTGTTCGACGTCGTCGGCGGGGCCGGCGGCCTGCAGACGAGCAGCGGCGACTACCTGTTCCGCGGCGGCAACCTCGTCACCGGGTGAACGCCGGCCTGTGGGGGCTGCTGCGGGCACACGGCGCGCCGAAGGCCGACCTCTAAGCCGCTCGGCTAGCCCGTCCCCCGCCCGGGAGGTCCCCGACGCCTCCCGGGCGGGCGTCCCCCGACGGCCGCGTATCCTGAAGGGGCAGATGACGCTCGTCGACAGGGTGAAGCAGGACCTGACGTCCGCCATGAAGGCGGGCGAGAAGGACCGCGTCGCCGCGCTGCGCCTGGTGCTCTCCGAGCTGCAGAAGGCGGTCAAGGAGGGCGGGGACGACGAGGTCGCGGTCCTGCGCCGCGAGCGCAAGCGCCGCCAGGAGTCGGCGAGCGCGTTCCGCGACGGCGGGCGGCCGGAGCTGGCCGACGCCGAGGACGCCGAGGCCAAGATGATCTCCGCCTACCTGCCGGCCGAGCTGTCCGACGAGGAGCTGCGCGGCATCGTCGCGGAGGCGGTGGTCGAGACCGGCGCCTCGTCGCCGAAGGACATGGGGCAGGTCATGAAGGCCGCGATGCCGCGCGTCGCCGGCCGTGCCGACGGCAAGCGCGTCTCCGCGCTCGCCCAGGAGGCGCTGCGCAGCTGATGCGCCGCCAGATCGAGCTGTCCAACGAGGTCGCCCAGGCGCTGAGCGGCGCGCGCGACCACATCCTCCGCGCGCTCGAGGACCACGTCGACTGCGACCTGTTCCTGCGCGGCAACGTCGTGACGCTCGAGGGCGAGGCGGAGTCGGTCGCCCAGGCCGCGGTCGTGGTGCGCGAGCTGTCCGAGCTCATCGAGCAGGGCCACGAGATCGCCGAGGGCACGATCGAGGCGGTCACGCGCGCGCTCGACGAGCACCACTCGCCGGCCGCGATCCTCGAGGACGTCGTCTGGCGCCACCGCTCGACGAAGGTCGCGCCCAAGACGGTCAACCAGAAGCGCTACGTCGACTCGATCCGCCGCAACACGATCACGTTCGGGATCGGCCCGGCCGGCACCGGCAAGACCTTCCTGGCGGTGGCGATGGCGGCCGCCGCGCTCGCCCGCCGCGAGGTCAACCGCATCATCCTCACCCGGCCCGCGGTCGAGGCCGGCGAGCGCCTGGGGTTCCTGCCCGGCGACCTCATGGCGAAGATCGACCCCTACCTGCGGCCGCTGTTCGACGCGCTGCACGACATGATCGACCCCGAGAAGGTCGCCACGCACCTCGAGCGCAACGTCATCGAGGTCGCGCCGCTGGCGTTCATGCGCGGGCGCACGCTCAACGACTCGTTCGTGATCCTCGACGAGGCGCAGAACACGAGCCCCGAGCAGATGAAGATGTTCCTCACGCGGCTCGGGTTCAACTCGAAGATGGTCATCACGGGCGACATCACGCAGATCGACCTGCCGCGCGACCAGCGCTCGGGCCTCGTCGTCGTCTCCGACATCCTGCGTGAGGTGGAGGGCGTCGAGTTCGTGCGCTTCGGCGGCGCGGACGTCGTCCGCCACCGCCTGGTGCAGCGCATCGTCGAGGCCTACAACGAGCACTCGGAGCGGGCCGCGCCGGAGCTGCGCCCGGCGCCGGCGGACCGCCGGCGCGCGTGAGCTCGCTCGAGGTGGAGGTGATCGGCGACGGCGGGCCGGATGCGCCGCCGGCGCCGGAGGTCGAGCGGCTCGTCGGGCTCGCGCTCGCGTCCGCGGGCGTCGAGGCCGGCCACGTCGCCGTGGAGTACGTCGACGCCGAGCGGATCGCCGAGCTCAACGCCGCGCACCGGGGCACCGACGGTCCGACGGACGTCCTGTCGTTCCCGATCGACGAGGCCGGCGCCGCGGCCGGCCCGCGCGAGCTCGGCGACATCGTGATCTGCCCGCAGCACACGACCGACCTCCGTGAGGCGGTCGTCCACGGCGCGCTGCATCTCACCGGCATGGACCACGAGACCGACGAGGGCGAGATGCTCACCCTGCAGGCGGAGCTGCTGAGCTGGTGAGCGCGTGACCGAGCACGCGACCGGCACGCGCGCCGGCTTCGTCGCCCTGGCCGGGCGGCCGAACGTGGGCAAGTCGACGCTGGTCAACGGGCTGGTCGGGCGCAAGGTCGCGATCGTCTCCGACAGGCCGCAGACGACGCGCCGTGCGATCCGCGGCGTGGCCACCGGCGACGACCACCAGATCGTGCTCGTCGACCTGCCGGGCGTCCAGCGCCCCCGGGACCCGCTGACCGAGCGCATGCAGCATCGGGTCGAGAGCGAGCTGGCCGACTCGGACGCGGCGCTGTTCGTGCTCAACGGCGAGCAGGGCGTCGGTCCCGGCGACCGCTTCATCGCGGCCGCGCTGGGCGACGCCGGCGTGCCGGTCGTCATCGCGGTGAACAAGGTCGATCGCCTCGACCGCGCGCGCCTCCTGCGGGCGCTGACCGACGCGGCCGAGCTCGAGGTCGCCGACGAGGTGTTCCCGGTGTCCGCGCGCACCGGCCAGGGGCTCGGCCCGCTGCGCGAGCACCTCGCGTCGCTCATGCCCGCGGGGCCGTTCCTCTTCCCGCCCGACGACGCCTCCGACCAGCCGCTCGACGTGGTGCTCGCCGAGCTCATCCGCGAGCAGGTGCTGCGGCGCACGTTCCAGGAGATCCCGCACGCGGTCGAGATCAAGGTCGACGAGATCGAGCGCCGCGGCGACGTGACGGTCGTACGCGCGCTCGCGTGGGTCGAGGCCGAGTCGCAGAAGGGCATCCTGATCGGCGCGGGCGGGCGGATGATCAAGGCCGTGGGCACGGCCGCGCGGCGCGAGCTCGAGCGCGAGCTCGGCACGCGCGTGCACCTCGAGCTCGCGGTCCGCGTGCGGCGCGGGTGGCGCGCGGACGAGTCGCTGCTGGATCGGTTGGGGATCGAGTAGCCGCTGTTCGGTGGCCGTCCCGGGGCGGCGCTCTGGGGTGGCGCCCCGCGCGCTCGCCGGTGCCGTTCGCGGCGCTCGCGGGAGCGACCACTGTGGTCGATTGTGCCGACATGGACGGCAAGAGTGACCACGATGCTTCATCGCGGCTCGCGCTGCGCGCCACGCCGCCGGGCCACCCTGCCCTCGCTGCGCCGTCCGCGAACGCAACGACGACCGCAACACGCCGGAGCGGAGCGCCAACTACCCGATGACTGCGGTCGCCTCGACCTCCACGAGCTGACCGTCGTAGCCGAGCACGGAGACCCCGAGCAGCGTGCTCGCCGCCGGCGCAAACGGGGACTCCTGCACGACCTCCCACGCCGCCGACGGGTCGGCCCGCGCGCGACGACGTACACCGTCGTCCGCGCGACCTGCGAAGGATCCGCCCCCGCCGCCGCCAGGGCCACAGTCAGGCTCGAGAGCACCTGCCGCGCCTGCGCGCGCACGTCGCCCGGCCCGACGAGATCGCCGTCGCGGTCGAGCGGCACGCCGGCCGCGATCCACACTGTCGCCGGCGCGCGCGACACGACCGCGTGGGCGTAGCCCGGCGGCGGGAACAGGTCTGAGCTGGTGTGGCGTTCGAGCGGGGCGGGCATCCGGGCAGGCTGCCACGCGGCGACCGCCCACCGGCGCGCCAGTTGTCAGAATCCCCGGCCGTGGAGATCGCCTTCGACGAGCGCGGCCTCGTCCCGGTCGTCGTGCAGGACTGGCGCACCGGCGAGGTCCTGACCCTGGCCTACGCCAACGCCGAGGCGATCGAGCGCACGCGCGAGACCGGCGAGCTGCACCTGTGGAGCCGCTCGCGCCAGGAGCTGTGGCACAAGGGCGCGACGTCGGGCAACGTTCAGCGCGTCCGCGCGCTGCGGCTCGACTGCGACGGCGACGCGCTGCTCGCGCTCGTCGAGCCCGCCGGGCCGGCGTGCCACACCGGCGCGCGCACGTGCTTCCACCACGGCGACGTCGACGCGACCGCCCCGCACGAGGCCCTCCCCGCCCTCGAGCGCACGCTGCACGACCGCAAGGAGAACCGCCCCGCGGGCTCCTACACCGTCGAGCTCCTCGACGACCCGCCGCGCATCGGCGCGAAGGTGGAGGAGGAGGCCGAGGAGGTCGCGCGCGCCGCGCGCGAGGAGAGCGACGACCGCGTCGACGAGGAGGCGGCCGACGTCCTGTACCACCTGACGGTCCTGCTCCACAGCCGCGACCGCGCGCTCACCGACGCCCAGGACGTGCTCAATGGCCGTCGCCGCTGAGTCCGCCGCGCTGCGGGTCGAGCCGTCGCTCGCCGAGGTCCGGGCGCTCGCCCGCGCGCACAACCTCGTCCCCGTCCGCCACACGTTCATCGACGACTGCGAGACGCCGGTCGCCGCCTTCCTCAAGCTGCGCGGCACCGAGCCACGCTCGCCGGCGTTCCTGCTCGAGTCCGCCGAGCAGGGCCAGCGCGTCGGGCGCTACTCGTTCATCGGCGTGCGCCCCCGCGCGGTGGTGCGCTGGTCGCTCGGCGACGACGGCGACCCGTACGAGATCGCCGCGCGCGAGGTCGGCCGCTACCGCCAGGCGCCGCTTGCAGACCTGCCGCCGTTCTCCGGCGGCGCCGTGGGCTACTTCGGCTACGACCTCGTGCGCACCGTCGAGCCGCTGGGCGACCCGAACCCCGACGTGCTCGGGCTGCCCGACATGGCGCTGATGCTGTCCGACGTGCTCGTCGTGTTCGACCACCTCAAGCACACGATCACGGTGCTCGTGAACGTCTACGCCGACGACGAGGACGTCGACGGCTCCTACGCGGCCGCGCTCGAGACGATCGCCCAGGTGCGGCGGCTGCTGAACGGCCCGCTCCCGCAGGTCGCGCCCACGCCCGCGCGCCCGCGGCCCGAGTTCTCGCCGAACATGCCGCGCGAGCAGTTCGAGGCGATGGTGGCCCGCATCGTCGAGTACGTGCACGCCGGCGACGCCTTCCAGGTCGTGTCCTCGCAGCGCTGGAGCGCCGAGCTCGACGCCGACCCGTTCTCGATCTACCGCGGCCTGCGGGTCGTCAACCCGAGCCCGTACATGTACTTCCTCGACTTCCGCGACTACCAGATCGCGGGCGCCAGCCCCGAGCCGCTGCTGACCGTCTCGGGCCGCCACGTCTCGACCCGGCCGATCGCCGGCACGCGCCCGCGCGGCGCCGACGCGGCCGAGGACGCGGCCATCGCCGAGGGCCTGCTCGCCGACGAGAAGGAGCGCGCCGAGCACGTGATGCTCGTCGACCTCGGCCGCAACGACCTCGGGCGGGTGAGCGAGTACGGCTCGGTGACTGTCGACACGTTCATGGCGGTCGAGACGTACTCGCACGTGATGCACATCGTGTCGAGCGTGTCGGGCACCCTGCGGGAGGACGTCGGCGCGATGGACGCCCTGCGCTCGGTGCTCCCCGCGGGCACGCTCAGCGGCGCCCCGAAGGTCCGCGCCATGCAGATCATCGACGAGCTGGAGCCCGTCAAGCGCGGCGGGTACGGTGGGGCCATCGGCTACCTGAGCTACACCGGCGACCTCGATACCTGCATCCACATCCGCACCGTCGTGATCAAGGACGGGCGCGCGCACGTCCAGGCCGGCGGCGGGACCGTCGCCGACGCGCGGCCCGACTACGAGTACGCCGAGTCCGTGGCCAAGGCCAGCGCGGTGCTGCGCGCGGTCGAGCTGGCGCTGGAGCAGCCCGACTGGCCGTGAAGGTCCTCGCGATCGACAACTACGACTCGTTCACCTACAACCTGGTCCAGTACCTGGGCGAGCTGGGGTGCGACCTCGAGGTCGTCCGCAACGACCGCGCCTCGGTGGACGAGCTGCTCGCGGGCGACTGGGACCGCGTCGTCGTGTCGCCCGGGCCGTGCACGCCGAACGAGGCCGGGATCTCGCTGGAGGCGGTGCGCCGCTTCCCGGAGGCCGGCGTGCCCACGCTGGGCGTCTGCCTCGGGCACCAGTCGATGGCGCAGGCGTTCGGGGGGAGGGTGATCCGCCACATCCCGGTGCACGGCAAGACGACCACGATCGAGCACGACGGCCGCACGATCTTCGCCGGCCTGCCGTCGCCGCTGACGGTCGGGCGCTACCACTCGCTCGTGGTCGCGGACGAGGCAGTGCCGGAGGCGTTCGAGGTCTCGGCCCGCGGCGGCGGGGTCGTGATGGCCATCCGGCACCGCGAGCTGCCCGCGGAGGGCGTCCAGTTCCACCCGGAGTCGGTCCTCACCGAGTCTGGCAAGCGGCTGCTCGAGAACTTCCTGGCGGCCGACTAGTGCCCAACCCCGTCCTCACCCGCGCGATCGACGCGCTCGCCTCGGGCAGCGACCTGCCGCGCGACCAGACGGGCGCCGTGCTCGGCGAGATCATGCGCGGCGACGCGTCCGAGAGCGAGATCGCGGCGTTCCTCATCGCGCTGCGCACGAAGGGCGAGACAGTCGACGAGCTGGCCGGCCTGGCCGGCACGATGCGCGCGCTCGCCACGCCGGTCTTGCTGGAGCGCCGCGACCTGGTCGACACCGCCGGCACCGGCGGCGGACGGCCGACGTTCAACGTGTCGACGACGGCGGCGCTGATCGCCGCCGGCGCCGGCTGCGCGCTCGCCAAGCACGGCAACCGCTCGGCCACCGGCCTGAGCGGGTCGGCCGACGTGCTCGAGGCGCTCGGCGCGCGCATCGACCTCAAGCCCGACGCGGTCGCGCGGTGCATCGACGAGGCCGGTTTCGGGTTCATGTTCGCGCCCGCCCACCACGCCGCCACGCGCTACGTCGTGCCCGTGCGCAAGGAGCTCGCGGTCCGCACGATCTTCAACTTCCTCGGGCCGCTGACGAACCCGGCCGGCGCGCGGCGCCAGCTCGTCGGCGTATCGGACCCCAACTACCTGGAGCGGATGGCGGGCGCGCTCGCGCGGCTGGGGTGCGACCGGGCGTTGCTAGTGTCCAGCGAGGATGGCCTGGACGAGATGAGCACGTCTGCGCCCACGCACGTCGTCGAGGTCAACGGCGAGGAGATCAGCCGGTACGTCGTCGCTCCGGGCGACGTCGGGATCGACCTCGCGCCCACCGGCGCGATCCGCGGCGGCACGCCCGAGGAGAACGCCGCCGTCACGCGCGGCATCCTCGACGGCGAGGACGGCGCACCGCGCGACCTGGCCGTGCTGAACGCCGGCGCGGCGATCTACGCCGGCGGGGTGGCGGACTCGCTGGCTGTGGGGGTGCAGGCCGCGCGCGACGCGATCGACTCGGGCGCCGCCCGGCGCTCGCTGGACGCCTACGTCTCCCTGAGCCGGGAGCTCGCCCCGGCGTGACAGCGCGTCATTGCTCGACCGTCGCCTCTGGCGGCTTCCGGCGGGAGCGCTCGCGATGAGCGTCCTCGACCGCATCGTCGACGCCACGCGCGAGAACGTGGCCCGCCGCCGCGAGGCCGTGCCGCTGGCCGAGCTCGAGGGCCGCCTGGCCGCCCCGCGCGACGACCGCCCGTTCCGCGAGGCGCTCACCCGCCCCGGGGTCTCGCTCATCGCCGAGCACAAGCGCCGCTCGCCCAGCGCGGGGGAGATCCGCGCGGGCGCGACGGTGGCGGAGATCGTCACCGCCTACGAGCGCGGCGGCGCGGCCGCGCTGTCGATTCTCACCGAGGGCCCGCACTTCGGCGGCTCACTGGACGACCTGCGCGAGGCTCGCAGCGCGTCGGCACTGCCCATCCTGCGCAAGGACTTCGTCGTCGACCCCTATCAGGTGTACGAGTCGGCGGTCGCCGGCGCCGACGCGATCCTGCTCATCGTCGCCGCCCTCGACGAAGACGCCCTCGCCGCGCTGCACCGCGAGGCGCTCGCCCTCGACCTCGACGTGCTGGTCGAGGTCCACAGCGAGGACGAGCTGGACCGCGCGCTCGAGATCGCCGACCCCGACGTCATCGGCATCAACAACCGCGACCTCGTCGACTTCTCGGTCGACGTCGAGCGCACGTACGAGCTGCTCTCCGACGTGCCGGCCGGCAAGACGGTCGTGTCGGAGTCCGGCTTCCACGCGCGCGAGCAGCTCGAGGACCTGGAGCGCGTCGGCGTCGACGCCGTCCTGATCGGCGAGACGCTGATGCGCGCGCCCGATCCGGAGCTCGCGGCCCGCGAGCTCTGCGGCGGCGAGGGCGAGTCCGAGCCGTACTGACGCGCTGCACGGGCACGTTTAAACGTCGCCTAAGACGCGATTTATCGTCGCTTGAGGGCGCGTTCCGACACTCGGCCCATGCAGTGGAGGTCCGTCGTGCCCGTCGCCGTCATCTCCGCCGTGCTCGGCTGCGCGGCGTCGGTGGGCGTCGTGTCGCTGTTCGACCTGGGCGGCGGGCACACGAGCACGAAGACCGTCATCCAGCAGGCGCCGCTGCAGGGCCAGGTCGCGTCCGGCGACGGCAAGTCGGGACTGACACCGCGCGAGATCTACAAGCGCGACGCGCCCGGCGTCGTCTTCATCCGCGCGCAGGTCGTCGAGCGCTCGGCGTCGCCGTTCGACTTCGGCTTCCCCCAGGAGCAGCGCGGCGAGGCCACCGGCTCGGGCTTCGTCACCGACAAGGACGGGACGATCCTCACGAACGCGCACGTCGTGGCCGGCGCGAGCCGCGTGACCGTCCAGTTCGCCGACAAGCGGGTCCGCGAGGCGAAGATCCTCGGTCGCGACGACTCCACCGACCTGGCGGTGCTGAAGGTCGACGCCCCCGCCGGCGAGCTGACGCCGCTCCCGCTCGGGTCCTCCGCGACCTTGCAGGTCGGGGACCCGACGATCGCGATCGGCAACCCGTTCGGCCTCGAGCGCACGCTCACCACCGGCGTCGTCTCGGCCACGAAGCGCACGATCCGCGCGCCCGACGGCTTCCAGATCGACGGCGTCATCCAGACGGACGCGGCGATCAACCCCGGCAACTCCGGCGGCCCGCTGCTCGACGCGACCGGCCGAGTCATCGGCATCAACTCCCAGATCGAGACCGGCGGCAGCGGCGGCGGCAACGTCGGCATCGGCTTCGCGGTCCCGATCGACACGGCCAAGCGGATCGTGCCCCAGCTCAAGAAGGAAGGCCGCGTCGACCGCGGGTTCCTCGGGGTCGGGGACGTCGTGACGATCGACAGGTCGCTCGAGGCGCTGAACCTCCCGGTCGACCACGGCGTGCTCGTCCAGAGCATCACGCCCGGCAGCCCGGCCGCGCGGGCCGGCATTCGCGGCGGCGACATCGGCGCGCAGCTCGGCGACCAGGCGATCCGCCTCGGCGGCGACATCATCACCGAGGTCGACGGGCGCGCCATCCGCACCAAGGACGACCTGGTGGCCGCCATCTCCGGCCACAAGCAGGGCGACAAGGTGAAGATCCAGCTCGTGCGCGACGGGCGCGAGCGCACCGTGGAGGTCGAGCTGGCCTCCAGACCGACGCAGACCGACGGGCCGGGATAGCCCGTACGATGCAGGCGTGACCACCCCCCGGCCGCCGCGCATCAAGATCTGCGGGCTCACCGGCATCGACGACGCCCAGCGCGCCGTCGAGGCCGGAGCCTGGGCCCTGGGGCTGATCCTGTTCAGCGGCTCGCCGCGGCGCTGCCCGCTGCCGGCCGCGGAGCGCATCTCCGGGGCGCTGCGTCGCCAGGCCGAGATCTGCGGCGTGTTCGTCAACGCGCCGCTCGACGAGGTCGCCGGCGTGGCGGACGGGCTGGGCCTGACGATGATCCAGCTCCACGGCGACGAGGGGCCCTCGTTCTGCGCGGAGGTGGCGCGACGCACCGGCGCCAAGGTGATGAAGGCGGCGCGCCTGCGCACGGGCGCGGACGTGCTCGCGCTCGAGCGCTTCCACACCGACCTGCACCTGCTCGACGCGCACCAGCCGGGGCGCTACGGCGGCACGGGGGAGACGTTCGACTGGGAGCTCGTGCACCAGCGGCGCACGGACATCCCGCTCGTGCTCAGCGGCGGGCTGACACCCGACAACGTCGCCGACGCGATCGAGGCGACGCATCCGTACGCGGTGGACACCGCCAGCGGCACGGAGGCGCGGCCCGGCGTGAAGGACCCCGAGAGGCTGCGCGCGTTCGCCGCCGCGGTGGCCGCGACCGCGCCCGAGCTGGCGCAGGACCGCGCCTGATGGCGGTCGGCGGCCTCGAGCACCGATTCGGCCCCTACGGCGGCCAGTACGTGCCCGAGACGCTGATGCCGGCGCTGGCCGAGCTCGAGGCGGCGTGGCTCGCCGCCCGGCGCGACCCGTCCTACGAGGAGGAGCTCGCGGGTCTGAGCCGCGACTTCTGCGGGCGCCCGACGCCGCTCTACCTCGCCGAGCGCCTGAGCGAGCTGGCCCGACGCGAGGTCTGGCTCAAGCGCGAGGACCTCATGCACACCGGCTCGCACAAGCTCAACAATGCGCTCGGGCAGGCGCTGCTGGCCCGGCGCATGGGCAAGGAGCGCATCATCGCCGAGACCGGCGCCGGCCAGCACGGGGTCGCCAGCGCCACGGTGTGCGCCCTGCTCGGGCTGGAGTGCATCGTCTACATGGGCGCCGAGGACATTCGCCGCCAGCAGCCCAACGTGCAGCGGATGGAGCTGCTCGGCGCGCGCGTGGTGAGCGTCGAGGCGGG
>Ga0126313_10001431_pt1 | contig 12635 bp, 13 predicted proteins | sample Plot105A_FD_89954 | JGI IMG/M metagenome (GOLD analysis project Ga0126313, IMG submission 89954) | Serpentine soil microbial communities from UC McLaughlin Reserve, CA, USA - Plot105A | ecosystem: Environmental > Terrestrial > Soil > Grasslands | place: USA: UC McLaughlin Reserve, Lake County...
ACACTCCGTACCGGAAGCAACGTCGCTAAGGAGGCTGCATTGTGCAGACTGCGCCTTCGGGACAGGCTGAGCACGAACAGCCGGCCGTCCAGGCCCTGCTCGAGAAGGGACATCGCGAGGGCTGCATAGAGCTCTCGGAGCTTGGGTCGGTTGTGGAGGAGCTGGACCTGGACGACGCCCAGGCACAGGCGCTGCACAAGCAGTTCAACGCGCAGGGCATCGACGTGCATGACGATTGCGGCAGCAATGGCGTCGAGGACACGCGCTACCGAAACGGCGATCTGGCGATGGCCACGACCGACGCGCTTCAGCTCTTCCTGAACGAGGCGAGGAGCTATCCACTTCTCACGAAGGAGGAGGAGGTCGAGCTCTCCCGGGCCGTCGAGCGTGGTGACCTCCAGGCGAAGGAACGGCTCATCAACTCAAACCTGCGCCTCGTGGTCGCCAACGCGAAGCGCTATCAGGGACAGGGCCTGCCGCTCCTCGACCTGATTCAGGAGGGCATCCTCGGGCTGATTCGAGCCGCCGAGAAGTTCGACTGGCGCCGCGGCTACAAGTTCTCCACGTACGCGACCTTCTGGATCCGCCAGTCGATTCAGCGAGGGCTCGAGCAGAAGGCGCGCACGATCCGCATTCCGACGGACATGGCGCAGCGAGAGCGCAGGATTGCGAGGGTCGAGCGCGAGCTGGCGGCGAAGATGGGTCGTGAGCCCACCGACGACGAGATCGCGGACGCCGCCGAGCTGGACGTCGAGGAGCTCGCCAGGATCCGGGACGCCTCACGGACTGTCACGAGCCTCGAGCGGCGGGTCGGCGAGGAGGAGGAAACCGAGCTCGGGGAGCTCCTCCCGAGCGCGCAGGTCGGGCCGGAGGAGGAGGTCACGGTAATGCTCCAGGAGGAGACGCTGCGCCGCGCCGTGGCGCGCCTCCCCGAGCCGGAGCAGCAGGTTGTGCGGCTTCGCTACGGGATCAACGGGGATGGCACGGCCTCGATCCGGGAGGCCGGGAGGCGGCTCGGAATCCCGGGCAAGCAGGTGGAGGAGCTGGAGGAGCGAGCCTTGCGTCGGCTCGCCTCGGAGCGGGAGATCGAGGCGCTGGGCGAGGCGGCATAGGCGCCTGCGCGCGAGCTTTCGCGGATAATCGGGCGTCCCGATGGCGACGCCCACTCGAACGCGCGCACGCGGCCTCCCGAGGAGCAAGCGCCCGCACACGCAAGGCGACGATGACGCGGTCCACGGCACCGCCAGGCTGGGGCGCCGGACGAAGGAGCTGGTCAAGCGCCTGGATCCGGGCGACATCGCGATCATCGACCACGCCGACCTCGACCGCGTCGCGGCCGAGGAGCTCGTCGCGGCGGGAGTGCGCGCGGTGGTCAACGTCGCGGCATCGTCGACGGGTCGCTATCCAAACGCCGGGCCCCTCACGCTCGTGCGCGCGGGGGTGCGGCTGCTGGACGCGCCTGAGGCGCCGTTGTTCGAAGAGCTTCGAGACGGCGACGCGATCGTGGTGGCTGGCGCGGAGTTGCGCCGCAACGGGGCCGTGCTGGCAACCGGCCGGGTGCTCGCAGAGGGGGATCTCGCCCAGGAGCTGCAGGCGCAGCGCCGCAGGGTCGACGCCGCCCTGGCCGCCTTCGCAGAGAACACGATGGCTCGGGTGCGGGAGGAGGGCCAGCTGCTCGCGGGTGATATCGAGATGCCGCGAACCCGCACCAGGTTTCGCGACCGGCACGTCCTGATCGTCGTCCGGGGGACGACCCATCGCAGGGATCTGCACGCGCTTCGGGACTACATCCGCGACATCCGGCCCGTCCTGGTTGGCGTCGACGGTGGCGCCGATGCGATCCTCGAGGAGGGCTGGAAGCCGGACGTCGTGCTGGGGGACATGGACTCCGCGAGCGACAAGGCGCTGGGGTGCGGCGCTGAGCTAATCGTCCACGCATACCCGGACGGATGGGCGCCGGGTCGGGAGCGGCTCGACGGCCTGGGCCTGAAGCACCAGGTGCTCCGAGCGGTCGGCATGAGCCAGGACGCCGCCATGCTGCTCGCCTACGAGAAGGGCGCTGGGCTGATCGTCAGCGTCGGCGCTCACTTCAACCTCGTTGAGTTCCTCGACCGCAGCCGGGCTGGCATGTCCTCGACGTTCCTGACCCGGCTGCGGGTTGGGGAGCTCCTGATCGACGCGAAGGGCGTCAGCCGCCTGTACAACCCCGGGCCGACTGGCTTGCAGCTCGCGCTCTTCTTCGCGGCCGCCCTGGTGCTGCTGGCGATCGTGATCGCGGCCACGCCCGATCTCAGCGATCTCGTGGACCTGATCTGGCTGAAGGTGAAGGTGATTCTGGGCCTGTAGGCCCCATATCCTCCGCTAGCTCATGGGGTACTCAGGGCGCTATCACGCCGCTTCGCTCGCGGCGGTCTTCCTCGCGCTGGCGATCGGCATCCTGATCGGAGTAGGGCTCGGCCGCAACGTGGTCTCGGGGGCTAGGAAGGATCTCGAGCAGAGCCTCAAGAGCGATCTCTCCGCGGCGCGCAGCCGCGCGGACACGCTCCAGGGGCAGCTGAACCGGGAAAGCGACTTCTCGGACGAGGTCTATCCCGCGCTCGTGGGCGACGCGCTCGGCGGCGAGCGCGTGGCGGTGGTTGCCCTGGGCGGCCTGCCGGAGGACATGAAGGGCGACATTGAGTCGATCGTCGGACCGGACAGCCCGACCGGCGCGGCACTCGCGGAGGCTGCCGTCGTGGCTGAACCCCCCGACCTCGGGGCGGTGGCGGAGGCCAGCGAGGGCTCGGCACTCCGTCTCAGCCGCGATCCGGACACGCTCTCCCGGTTGGCTACCCGGATGGGTCAGGCGCTCGCGAACGGTGGGGACCCGTTCGGTCGCCTGCGCGACGCGATGCTCACCCGGATCAGCGGGCGCCCGGGGGGAATCGACGGCGTGATCGTCGTTCGATCCCGTCCCGCGAATCTCAACCCCACGCAGTCAACCGCCACGGACGCGCTGGAGTCCGGCCTCCTCGCCGGGCTCCAGCGAGCAGGCCGCGCGCCGGTGGTCGGCGTCGAGCTATCGAGCTCCGACCCCTCTTCCATCGGGTTCTTCGACACGGCGGGGCTTCCGGCCACGGTCGACAGCATCGACCTGGCATCGGGTCGGGTGGCGCTCGCCTATGCCTTGCGAGGGGCGGAGGGCAACTTCGGGATCAAGCCGACCGCCGATCGGCTTATGCCCGAGCTACCGCATCGGGTTCGGACGCCGGTCGGGATCGCCGGCGTGCGGTGAGGCTGGCCGGGCTCGCGCTGTCGCTCGCGGTGGCGGCCGCCTTGCTTGGGCCGTGGCTTCGCGACATGCAGCGCAGCGGGCTCGCCCGCCGAAACTACCGGGGCCGCTGGGTCGCCTTCCCGGCGGGCGCCACGCTGGTCGCCTGCTCGCTGATCGCGCTGGCACCGCTGGCGGTCCTGGACGACCGCGCGGACCTCGACCTGCTCGAGCCCGAGCTTCGCCGCTGGGCCGTGTACGTGTTGGGGGTCGCCCTCTTGGGGCTCATGGACGATGCCCTCGGCCGGGGCGAACGGGCCGCGGGGGCGCGCGGCTGGCGTGGCCATGCCCGAGCCCTGGCCAGGGGCCGGTTCTCGACCGGCGCGATCAAGGCGATCGGTGCTCTCGCGCTGGCGGCGTACGCCACCTCCGGACTGGGTCGCCATGGCCTCGCCTACGTGGCCGATCTGGCGTTGCTGCTTCTGACCACCAACCTCTTCAACCTCCTCGACCTGCGACCGGGACGCGTGGAGAAAGCCTTCGCCGTGCTGATCGCGGGGCTCTGCGTCGGGGCCTGGACCGCGGCGCCCCTTGACTTGCTCGGGGTCTTCATCGGACCGGTGCTGGTAGCCACCGCCTTCACGCTTCGGGAGCGCGCGATGCTGGGAGACTCGGGCTCGAACCTGGTCGGCGCACTGGCGGGGGTCTCGCTGCTCGTCACGCTCGGGGACGCCGGGCGGCTGATCGCGCTGGCGATCGTCGCGGCGGTCAACCTGTACGGCGAGTTCCGCTCGATCTCGCGGACCATCGACGGCGTTCCGCTGCTTCGCGCTCTAGACTCGATGGGCAGAGTTGAGTAGGCGGTCAGAGCGCAGCGGATGAAGCCCGGCGAGACCCGGTTCATCTTCGTCACCGGAGGCGTGGTGTCGTCGCTGGGCAAGGGGATCGCGGCGGCATCGATTGGACGGTTGCTCGTCAGCAGGGGCTTCCGGGTCCAGCTTCAGAAGTTCGACCCCTACATCAACGTCGATCCGGGGACGATGAGCCCGTTCCAGCACGGCGAGGTCTTCGTGACCGAGGACGGAGCTGAAACCGACCTCGACCTCGGCCACTACGAGCGGTTCACGGACGAGAACACTTCCCGCGTCTCCAACGTCACCGCCGGCGCGGTCTACAACTCGGTCATCCGGCGCGAGCGCCGCGGCGACTATCTCGGCGCGACCGTGCAGGTGATCCCGCACATCACCGACGAGATCAAGCAGCGCGTCCTGATCCTGGCGGAGTCGCAGGCCGTGGACTTCGTGATCTCGGAGATCGGGGGCACGGTGGGCGACATCGAGTCGTTGCCGTTCCTGGAGGCGATCCGCCAGCTCTATACGGACCTTGGCCCGCGGCGCTGCATGTTCGTCCACCTGACCCTCGTGCCGTACGTAGGCCACGCGGGCGAGTTGAAGACGAAGCCCACCCAGCACTCCGTTAACGAGCTGCGCCGCATCGGGATCCAGCCGCACGCGCTGGTCTGCCGCTCCGAGCTCGGGCTCGAGCAGGAGATCCGCCGCAAGATCGCGCTTTTCGGGAGCGTCCCCACGGAGGCTGTGATCTCAGCCCGCGACGTGGACAACGTCTACAAGGTCCCGCTTGTACTGCGCGCCGAGGGCATGGACGACCTGGTCCTCGACCACTTCGGCCTGGAGGCGCCGCCCGCCGAGCTCTTCGAGTGGGAGGAGCTGGTCCGGCGCGCAGATACCTGTGATGGCACGGTGAGGATCGCCCTGGTGGGCAAGTACGTGCAGCTCGCCGACGCCTACAAGTCGGTGGTGGAGGCGCTGAACCACAGCGGCTACCACCACGGCGTCGACATCGACGTCCACCTCCTTAACTCCGAGGATCTCGACCCTTCGGAGCTCGAGGAAGCGGATGGAATCCTGATCCCGGGCGGATTCGGCGAGCGCGGCATCGAGGGGAAGATTCGGGCGGCCAAGGTCGCCCGCCAGTACGGCATCCCGTTCCTGGGCATCTGCTTGGGGATGCAGATGGCCGTGATCGACTTCGCCCGGCACCTCGCGGGGATGGAGGGCGCCAACTCCGGGGAGTTCGACCCGGAGACGCCCTATCCGGTGATCGACCTGCTGCCCGAGCAGAAGGAGGTCACGGACATGGGTGGCACGATGCGGCTCGGCGCCGACCCGATAAAGCTCCACGACGGAACGCGCACTCGCGAGATCTACGGCGAGGCGGTGATCTACGAGCGCCATCGCCACCGCTACGAGGTCAACAACATGCTGCGACGGCGGCTCGAGGACGAGGGCCTGATCGCGAGTGGAACCTCTCCGGACGAGCGCTTCGTGGAGGTAATCGAGCTCCCCGATCACCCGTTCTACGTCGCCTCGCAGTTCCATCCGGAGTTCAAGTCGCGCCCCACTCGCCCGGCGCCGCTGTTCCGGGAGTTCGTCGGCGCGGCGGCGATGCGGGCGGCAGAGCGGCGCCCGGCGGAGGAGGCCGAGCGGGTGGAGGCGGAAGTGGCCGACGACGCCATCGAGCTTCGCCGCTCGCGCTAGCGATTCAGCGCGCCGTCCTGAACCCGTTCGCGACGCGCGGGGGATTGTGCAACATAGAGATGCAAAACCTCCCATTCACCAAGCGGGGTTGCCGCTTCTGCGGGGCGGCAGCCCAGTCGATCACCGCAAGCGGGGGATGTTGCATCACATAGAGGCAAAATCCCCCGCTGGCGAGGCTCAGTGCACTGAGGCTCCCTCGGTGCCCATTGACTCCATCGCGCGGTGAGCGTCCGCGGAGCTCGGCAGCGTGAGGCCGGGGACGTCGTCGGGCGCGAGGGCCACCGCCAAGCCGAGCACCAGGAGCGTCACCGCGATCCCGCGGCTCGCGACGGGCTTCCACGGCAGTAGCTTCTCGACCGCGATCAGGGCCGCGATGAACGCCATCCAGCCGAGGCTCATCACGCCGAGCGCGAAGAGCGCGGCCATGAACGCCCAGCAGCAGCCCACGCACCAGCCGCCGTGCTCTATCCCCATCCGCAGCGCGCCGCTGCAGCCCGGGCGCCACGCGGTGAGGATGAACATGAACGGATTGCGGCACTTGCGCAGGCACGCGTCCTTGAGCGGAGTGAGCTGGTAGAGCGCGGCCGCGACGATCACGCCGCCGGCGACGTACGGCCCCGCCTCATTCCAGGAGAGCGCGTCGATCGAGAGCGACCGAGTGAGATCGAAGATCGCATAGCCCACGACGCCGGCGGCGCCCCAACTCACGAGGTAGCCGGCGATGAACGCCGCGGTCGCGCCCACCGGCGCCTCCTGGCCCTTTTGACGCCTCCCCTCCTGGATGCGCGCGTACATGACCACCATCGGCGCGATGGAGGGGAACATCATCGCGGCCATCATCACGATCCAGGCCGTGACGAAGAAACCGAGCGAGCCGAGCGCCGTGCCGGGTCCGGCGTCCATGCCGTCCATGCGCGAGTCCGTCACCGCCCAGGCGAGAACCGCTAGCCCCAGCAGCAACCCGATCAGCCCGAGCTGGATCAGGCCGGGCAGCGGTGGCGCCCGCCGTATCGCCGCGGACTCCATGCGCATCGCTTTTGGCTTCGGCGCTACGCCCTGCCGGCTGGTGCCTCCGCGGGCTGCTCGGACGCGAACTCGAAGTCTGCCGCCTCGCCGTATATGGGGTCGAAGCTGAGGCCGAAGCGGTCAGATTTGCCCCGCCCGCGGCCGATCTTGAACTCGGGAGCGAATCCGAACATCGCGCCCTTCACCGTGGTGGGGCTTCCGTCAGGTCCCTCGAGCGGCTCGAAGCTCACCTCGCTGGCGCTTCCGACCGATGCTGAGGGCCGATCGCCGTCGGAGTAGCTCACCGAATCCCGCTCGCTCCCCAGGAACTCCCCGAAGAAGTTGGAGAGCTCGCCGAAGGGGCCTCCCTCCTCACCCTTGAAGATGCGCTCGAGCGCCTCGGCCTGCTCGTCCGAGGCACCCTCGTCGATCACCAATCCCACCTTCCAGTTGCCGGAGGTGAGGTTGGCGGGAAAGTGGTTGTAGAGAGCCACGTTCACGCCGGCGAGGTCGGTGCCATCGAGGTTGCCGTCATTGATGCTGAAGACCAGAAAGCCCCGGCACTCGTTGTCAGAGCTCGTCGGCGTGCCGTCGACGGGGCAGGGACAGATCAGATTGCACGAGCAGGTCGCTGCGTAGGAACCCGCGATGCGCCAGGCCATATCGTCCTCCTTTGCTCCGGGCTACGTGGTTGTCCGGTTGGCGCGAGCCTATTCCGAGCGCTGCGTCGGGTCAAGGCTCTCCGCCTCCGCCCGTTTTCCGGCCAGAAGCCCGAGGTTGGAGACGATGAACGGGACGCAGTAGTTCAGGCCTGCCTTCACCCAGGTGATCGCCCTGGCGTTTCCCCCGACGATCACGTCGAGCTGGTTGATCAGGGTGAGCATGGTCCCGACGACCAGCGCGATCCTGATGGTTCGCCACAGGTGCTCGCGCTGGAAGCAGATGCGCAGCGCGTCCCTCGGGGTCATTCGCTCTCGATCCTCTCAGAGTCGGACTGGAACGCATAGCCTTCGGGCGTGCCCGACCACCAGCGGATGCTCGATCGCTTCGTCCGGCTTTGTGAGATCCCGAGTCCCACCGGCCAGGAGCGGGCGGTAGCCGACGCGGTGCTCGGTGAGCTCCACACCCTGGGGGTCGGGGCGATCGAGGACGACGCCGCGACGCCGGCGCGGGCGGGCTCCGGGAACCTGGTCGCCCGCGTGCCGGGCGAGCGGGACGCGTGGGTGATGCTCGCCTGTCACCTCGACACCGTGCCGCACGACCGGCAGATCGAGGTCGTCCTCGACCACGGCGTCTTCCGCAGCAGGGGAGCGACGATCCTGGGGGCCGACAACAAGGCGGCGGTGACGGTGCTCCTGGAGCTGGCGGCCCGCCACGCCGAGACCCCGCCCCCGGCCGGCCTCGAGCTCGTCTTCACCGTCGCAGAGGAGGACGGGCTAAGGGGGGCAAAGGAGCTCGACCTCGGCGCCCTTCGCTCCCCATTCGGGTTCGTGCTCGACCACGCGAGCCCGATCGGCGAGGTGATCACCGCGGCCCCCACCTACAAGCGCCTCGCGGCGGAGTTCGAGGGGCAGGAGGCTCACTCCGGGATCCGGCCCGAGGACGGACGCAGTGCGATCCAGGCCGCGGCGGCCGCGGTGGCGAGGATGAAGCTCGGACGGCTGAGCGAATCGACGACGGCGAACGTCGGGGTGATAGCGGGCGGCACCGCGTTGAACGTGGTGCCGGGCCACTGCCGGATCGACTGCGAGGCGCGAAGCCTCAACGACGAGCGGGCGAGCGAGACGATCGGGACGATGGTGGATGCCTGCACGTGGGCGGCAACCGAGCAGGAGTGCGACGTCGACGTCGACGTCACCGAGATGTTTCGCGGCTTCCGACTGACGGCGAGCGCGACAACCGTGGTGGTCGCCCGCGCCGCGCTCGAGCGCTGCGGCGTGAGGCCACGCGAGGTGGCGACTGGCGGCGGGAGCGACGCCAACGCCCTCAACGCGCGCGGCTTCGAGTGCGTGCTGCTCGGCAACGGGACCGAGGCGAATCACACGCCTGCCGAAAGCGTCGCGGCAGAACGCATCGTGCAGATGCTCGACGTCTGCGAGGCGATCGTCGCCGTGAGCGCCGAACTTCCCGAAGCAAGTTGATGCGATGCTGAAGCTCCGCCGTGGCGTCGTCGTCTCCACGGCTCCTCTCACCGTGATGGTGGGTGAGGAGCGCCGTCCCGCATGGGTGGACGCCGCGGTGGTTGGGGAGGTCGCCGAGGGTGACCACGTGATCGTGAATACCGAGGCTCGCGACCTCGGGCTCGGCTCGGGCGGTTTCGACATCGTCCACGCGAACCTCACGCGTGGCCTCGGCGGTGGGGGTGGTCCGAAGACCGCCCACGTGATGAAGCTGAACTACACGCCGCTCCAGCACGCGGTCGAGCCGGTCGAAAGGGTGGTCGGGGAGACGGGCGAGACCGGCGGGGCCTCGGTGGCGACCTCACCGCCCGCTTTGGTCCTGCCCCTTCACGGCCACCTTGCGCCCGCCGCCTGGGCGGCGGCGAAGGCGAGGCCTGGGCTTCAGGTCGGCTACGTGCAGACCGCTGGCGGCGCCCTACCCGGCTCCCTCTCGAAGGACGTCGCGGAGCTTCGAGGGCGGGGGCTGCTCGCGGGGCACATCACCGCGGGCCCCGCGTACGGCGGCGAGCATGAAGCGATTACCGTCGCCGGTGGCCTCGACGCCGCCGCTCACCGGCTCGGGTGGGACGCGATCCTCTGCGGGCCGGGGCCGGGGATCCTGGGCTCGGCGACGCTCTACGGGCACGGCGGAATCACTGCGCTAGAGAGCGCTCACGCGGCCCTTGCCCTGGGGATGCCGACGCTTGTCTCGCCGCGTCTGTCCGGCGCCGACCCGCGAGCCCGTCATCGCGGATTGAGCCACCACACGGCTACCGTGCTCAAGCTGCTTCTGGCGCCGGTCCGGATCCCCGTCCCCGAGATCGAGCTCGAGGGCTGGCCTACGGGGGAGGAGGGGCTCGATGAGTTGGACCTCCCCAGCGTGCTCGACGCCCTTCACGAAGCCTGCGAGGACCGCCACGACGTCGCCGTCCGGCCCGTCGACCTGGAGGGCTACGCGGCGAGCGGGCTGCCCACGCAGGTGATGGGCAGGACCATCGCCGAGGATCCGCTGTTCTTCGCGGCGCCGCTGGCCGCCGGGGGGGCGCTGGCCGGAGCTGGCCGGATTGGACCCGAGTGATGGAGCGAATCGGGTCGAAGATGGTCTACGAGGGCAGGATTGCCCGGGTGCGGATAGACCGCTTCCGCTATCCCGGTGGGGCCGAGGCGGAGCGGGAGGTGGTCGGGCACCCCGGGGCGGTGGCGATCGTCGCCCACGACGACCGTCACCTTTACCTGGTTCGCCAGCCCCGGGAGGCGGTCGCGGAGGAGGCATTGCTCGAGCTGCCCGCGGGCAAGCTCGACATGCCCGGGGAGTCCCCCCTCGACTGCGCGAGGCGCGAGCTCGCCGAGGAGGTGGGGAAGGCGGCCTCGGATTGGCTGGAGCTGAAGCGCTTCTACACGAGCCCCGGGTTCGCGGAGGAGGAGGTCATCGTGTACCTCGCCACCGGGCTTGAGGATGCGCGCGCGGAGCCGCAGGAGGAGAAACGACTCGAGGTGATGCCGTGGCCGTTGGAGGAGCTCGAGGCGGCGATCGAGGAGTGCCGTGACTCCAAGTCGCTGATCGGGCTGCTCCTCTTCCGCGAGTTGCGCCGACGCTAAGTACTCGCCGCCGCGAATCCGATTGCGTTTCGGCTGCAAGCCTTCGCGGCCGGCGTCCGCGGATGCGACTGGTCGTGCGATTGCACCAGAAGGTGCGCGAGGTCGCGGCGGCGAACCCGCAGGCATGGCCGTCGCGGTGGAGAAGCGGGAGGAGAGCGAGAGCCCCCTCGAGGCGCGGTTCGAGGCGCTCGTCCTCGACTTCCTCGCATATCTGGAGTTCGAGCGGGGCCTGTCGCGCAATACGCTCGCCGCTTACCGCACCGACCTCCTGCAATACGGGACGTTCCTTGCCAAGCGCGGGCGCGAACCGACGGACGCCGATCGCACCGACGTCGCCGACTTCCTCGCAGGCCTGGCGACCGGAAACGGCCATCCGCCGTGCTCGCCGGCGACGATCAATCGCAAGACCGCCTGCCTGCGCTCCTTCTACCGGCACCTGCGCCGCGAGGAGCTCGTGGACGAGGATCCAACCGGTGCGCTCAGCCCGCCCGCGAAGAGCCGTCGGCTGCCGCGGGTCTTGAGCTACGGCGAGGTGAAGCGGCTGCTCGAGAGCGTCGCCGGGGGCGACTCGATCTCGCTTCGCGACCGTGCCTTGCTCGAGGTGATGTACGGGTGCGGCCTGCGGGCGTCCGAGGCGGTGGGGCTGGATGTCAACGATGTCGACCTTCGCCGGGGATTCGTGCGGCCGCAGGGGAAGGGCGACAAGGAACGGATCGTTCCGCTGGGTCGCGAGGCGTCGGCGGCGGTGAGGCGTTACCTCCGCGCGGGCCGCCCCGCGCTGATCGGCTCCCACACTCAGTCGAGGCTCTTCGTCAACTTCCGTGGGGGCTCCCTGACCCGGCAAGGGCTCTACAAGATCATCCAGCGCCGCGCCAAGGAGGTAGGCCTGGAACGGAAGATGAGCCCGCACACGCTGCGCCACTCCTTCGCCACGCACCTGCTGTCCGGGGGCTGCGACCTGCGTTCGGTGCAGGAGATGCTCGGCCACGCGGACGTCGCCACGACCCAGCTCTACACGCACCTCTCCGGGGAGCGGATCAAGGAGGTCTACTTCAAGGCCCACCCGCGTGCCACGGCGCGCTGATGGCGCGTTAGCCTGCGTCCGTGGAGCAGCGCGTCAGCGTCATCACCCTCGGGGTCGAGGATCTGCGGCGGTCACGGGACTTCTACGAGAGGCTGGGCTGGAAGACCAGGGCGAATCCCGGCGACGACGTCGTGTTCTTCCAGGCAGGAGGCATGGTCTTAGCGCTCTGGGACCGAGAGAGGCTTGCGGAGGACTCGGGCGTCCCGAACGCGCTCGGGTTCGGGGGCGTGACGCTCGCACACAATGTCGGTTCTCCTGAAGAGGTAGACGCGGTGATGGATGAGGCGGGCGCGGCGGGCGCCGCGATCAGGCGACCGGGCGGCGAGACGTTCTGGGGCGGCTACTCGGGCGTCTTCGTCGATCCCGACGGGCATCCGTGGGAGGTCGCGTACAACCCGCGCTGGAGGCTCCACGAGGACGGCTCGATCAGCCTGCCGGATTGAGCCTGGTAGAACCAGGGCATGCCGGAGCTCCCCGAGGTCGAGACGGTTCGCCGCCAGCTCGAGCCCGCGATCGTGGGACGGTGCATCGAGGCGGCCGAGGTGCTCGATGAACGCTGGACCCAACCAATGCCTCCGTCCGAGGTGGAGCGCGCCCTTGCCGGGCGGACCATCCGGGGCGTCGGGCGGCGCGGCAAGTACCTGATCCTTTCGCTCGACGATGGGTCGGCTCTCGTCATGCACCTCCGGATGACGGGGAACCTCCTCCTGTGCCTCTCGCAGCGTGACGGGCAGGCGCCGCTCGGCTCGATGGAGCTTGGTGCAGATGATGGGCCGCAGCTGGAAAGGGCGGTCTCCGAGCCTCGCCACGTGCGGGCGAGGATGCGTCTCGACGACGGCTCGGAGCTCCTGTTTGCCGATGTGCGGCGATTCGGTCAGGGCCTCGTTCTTCGCGGCCGTGAGCTGGAGGGGTACCTCGCGGCGCGACTCGGGTTGGAGCCGCTGTCGGAGGCGCTGACGGCGCAGGAGATCGCCCGGCTC
>Ga0126313_10001432_pt1 | contig 12600 bp, 11 predicted proteins | sample Plot105A_FD_89954 | JGI IMG/M metagenome (GOLD analysis project Ga0126313, IMG submission 89954) | Serpentine soil microbial communities from UC McLaughlin Reserve, CA, USA - Plot105A | ecosystem: Environmental > Terrestrial > Soil > Grasslands | place: USA: UC McLaughlin Reserve, Lake County...
ATCCGCAGCCGCAGCAGCACGTGGGCCAGCAGGTAGAACAACCGGCCCGCAGACGACTGCCGCAAGCTCCGCGTTCTTCAGCTCATCGCTGGGGTGGGCGATCACGAGCTCGTCGCCGACCACGCTCAGGGAGGATGCCGGCGACGATCACCACGTGCAGCTACGTGTAGCCGTCACGGGCGAGCACAGTGCGGTTGTCGGCGAGCGCGAGTCTGCGCTCTGCGATCGTCGCAACGAGGCTGAAGTAGAGCCACCAGAGCGCCGCCGTGGCGAGGAAGGCGAGCCCAAAGGCAATCACCCTCGCCGTCGTCAGCTCGAGACCGGACGTGGTCGCGCCGGTGATCACGATCGTCTCGCCGAGGGCGATGATGATGAAGAGCTGAAAGCGCTCCCCCGAGGCGACCAGGTGCTCCAAAGGCCGGGCTTGAGCCGAGCGGCGGCGCCAGTCGCCGCCAGCTGCGGCTTAATGACAGAGCCAAGGAATTCGCTGCCGGCGCCAGCGCGCGGCCGGCAGCGCGTCGGACGAGCCGTGGTGAGGGCTGCTCGAGCTCGGCCGTAAATGTGCAACGGCTCAGCCGATCGACGGCAGGCGGCGACGGATCGGGACTGACCTGGTCGGGTTGCTCCAGGACATCTGTGGGATGACCGGGTCCCGGATCGTCCGCGAAGTGCCCGAGTTCGTCGTCGCGTGCAGCTCAAGAGCAGCGCTGAATCCACCGCATAGCGAAAAGAAGGGGTCGCCGCGACGGGCCGGCGTAACGCCCGGCGAGGTCGACGCCGGGTCCTAACGCTCGTAAGTGCCGATCAGCTCGGCCACGGCCCGGGTGTGGCCGTCGAAGGCGCGCTCGAGCTCTGCCTTGCCCGCGCCTGGCCGCAGATCCGGGTCGGAGTCGAGGGCGTAGAGGCGGAAGGAGTAGCGGTGGCGGCCGTGGCCGGGCGGCGGGCACGGTCCCCGGTAGCCGCTCGTGCCGAAGTCGTTGCGCCCCTCGACCGGTGCCGCCTCGCCCTCGCCGAGCCCCTCGGCGCCCGGGCCGAGTCCCCAGCCGAGCCAGTACGTGAAGGTGCCGGCCGGGGCGTCGGGGTCATCGACCAGCAGCGCGAGCGAGCGCGTGCCCTCCGGCATGCAGACCAGGAGAGCGGCGGCGAGAGATCCTCACCTCGGAGCTGTGCCGGCGCGGGATCGGCCCGCCGTGATCGAAGGCGCTGCTGTGAAGCGCGAAGTCCGCCACCACAGAAGGATGATCGAATCGCCACGCCGACGTTTCGTGGCCACGGTCGGTGCCGAGGTGTCAGGGTGGCGGCCGGCTGGTCTTCGCGAGACGAGGTTGGCGTCGTCCAGTCGGCGCCGCCCGGCCTCATCCGGCGTCTGATCCTCCGGCCTAGCGGCCAGAGGCGGAGCTCGTCGAGCAGGACCTGGCCGGCGAAAGCCGAAGCACCGGCCATGGCTCAGACCCATCAAGCTTGGGACTGGGGCGTCGAGCTGCGCGACGAGGAACGCTCCGAGCTGGAGTGCCTGCGTGGAACCGTCGCCCGGCTGCGCAGGCAACTCGAGCAGGCGCGCGACTCCCTCAGGACGAGTAGACGGCGCGAAGGGACCTAAGCCAAGCACTCCGGGAGCTCGACGAAGCCAGGTCGTGGCAGCGGCGCCGGTTACGGACGGCGCTACGCAGCCGCCAGTTGATCTAACCCCGCATCGGACGGGCGTTTGTGGCGGGCTCTACGAGTCCCGACTCGGATGACTGGCCACCGCTGTTCTACGCGTGACCGGACAGTCGGGCTGAGACCGGCACAACGCGGCTACCGACCCGAGGCGCCTCAAGGAGTGGGCGGCCGAAGCGGCGACCGAGGTCCGGGCTGGATCTCCTATGGGCTGGATCTCCTTATCTCCTATGGGCTGGATCTCCTTGATTACGCGCACGCGCGTATAGCACAAGTCGCATGAGATGGGCCATCGCAGTGCCGACTGGAACGAGCGAGGCTTCGCCGCAGCTCTTTGCCGACGAAGCACAGGGCGTGGCCGTCGGCGCTGAGCTCAGTGCTCCTGACCGCCGCGACCGCCGTATCGTCCCCGGAGGGAGACGTACAAGACGTCCGTGAGGATCTCGCGCCGGACGCCGTGCACGGTTTTCTCGAGCAGCGTGAGTCGCTGGCGCGTGCCTTCCTTGACGGGGGCGATCAACCGGCCCCGTGCCGCGAGCTGCGCGATCAGCGGCGGCGGGACGTCGGGGCAGGCCGCCGTGACGCAGATCCGATCGTAGGGCGCGTGCTCGGCGTACCCGAGTCCGCCGTCGCCATGAACCAAAACCACGTCGCTATAGCCGGCCCGGTCCAGGTTCTCCCGGGCGAACCCGAGCATTGCGGCGTCGAGGTCGATGGCCACGACCAGACCCTCCCGACCCACCACCTCCCGCGCCAACGCCGTGCCGGAGCCCGACCCCACGCCAACCTCGAGGAAGCGGTGGCCCTCCCCCAGGCCGAGCGGCGAACTGCATCGTGTCGTAGATCGCGAGACCGGCGTAAATCGAGCCGCCCGGCGAGTTGATGTGGATCGAGATGTCCTTGTCGGGGTCGACCGACTCGAGGTGCAGCAGCTGGGCGACGACCAGGTTGGCGATCTGGTCATCGACGGCGGAGCCCAGGAAGATGATGCGATCGTTGAGCAGCCGGGAGTAGATGTCGTACTCGCGCTCTCCGCGGGCGCTGCGCTCGATGACGGTCGGTATAAGGGGCACCGCCTTGAACCTAGCGGTCCGGCCTTCGGTGCCCGCCCGCGCCGCCACTGAGCCGAGGCGTCGACGGCGACGACGGTCTCGAGCTCCACCGCGGTATCGAGCGGCAGCTCCGACTGGCACCCCGCGGAGCTCTCCCCGGACGCCGGGCGATGCGGTGGAAGAAGTCCGGGCTGCCACCCAACGGTTCACGCAGCGCTGCCTCGACAAGTTCGGGGTGTGAGTGTTCACCGCCACCAGCACGCATGACCGACATCCGTGATGCCTCGAGCGGGAGCTGCTGGACCACAATCGGCTGGTGTTCGAGAACAAGCTTCGCCGTCTGGTTGACCGGCAGCGTCGCCTGCGGCCGGTTCGGGCCGGGGGCGTTAGTTCGGATTGGGGACGGGTAACCGGGGATCCGGTCCGCGCGCGGGTGACGCGGCTACGAGACTTGACTGGAGGACGATGAACGAAAGCGCGTCAGCCCTTGCCTCGCCAAGCGGACAGCCCTATTCGGGACGGCCCTTCTGGCGGGAGCTGCTCGCCCCGTACAGCCAGCCGCACCTGGGCCGCAGCGTGCTGGACATCGCGACCTCGGTCGGGCCCTATCTCGCGCTGTCGGTCCTGATGTACCTGGCGCTCGACGCCTTCTACCTGCTCGTGCTCGCGATTGCCGTCCCCGCCGCCGGATTCCTGCTGCGCACCTACATCCTCTTCCACGACTGCACCCACGGCTCGCTGCTGCCGTCGAAACGCGCCAATGCGTGGGTGGGCAGGGTCCTGGGGCTGATGGTCTTTTCGCCGTTCGAGAGCTGGCGGCACAGCCATGCGGTGCACCACGCCTCCGCCGGGGACCTCGATCGGCGCGGGGTGGGTGACGTCCCCACCCTGACTGTGGCCGAGTACCAGTCGTCGTCATGGCGAGAGCGCCTCGGGTACCGCCTGTTCCGCAACCCGCTCGTGATGTTCGGGATCGGCCCGATTTACGCGATGGTCGTGCAGCCCCGCCTGGTGTCGCGCTCGGCTCGGCCACGCATCCGCCGCAGCGTGATCGTCACGAACATCGCCCTCGTGGTGCTGGTCGGCGCGCTCTGCTGGCTGATCGGCTGGCGCCAGTATTTGCTGGTCCAGGCGCCGACCGCCCTGCTGGCCGGCGCAGCCGGGGTTTGGTTGTTCTATGTGCAGCACCAGTTCGAGGACACCTACTGGCAGAGCAACCGGGGCTGGAGCTATGCCGACGCGGCGCTGCGGGGCAGCTCCTACCTCAAGCTCCCGAAGGTGTTGCAGTTCCTTACGGGGAACGTCGGCCTGCACCACGTGCACCACCTCAGCACGCGCATCCCGAACTACCACCTGCAGCGTGCCCACGACGAGAATGCGATCTTCCACAAGGTGCCGACGCTGAGCCTGTGGGATGGCTTGCGCGCCGTCCGGTTCAAGCTCTGGGACCAGGGCCGCGAGCGGTTGGTCACCTTCGCCGAGGCCCGCCAAAGCAATGACGGCGGTGCCGGCTCCGGGGCGCATCCCCCCCTTGAGCCGATTCGTCCACATGGGCACCAAGCGAGCGAAGTCCCCAACTGAGCTGAACGTAGGGCGGTAGTGGTCCGGACGCTGCTTCCGGGTCTGGCCCGGTTCTCCTGCCGAACGATGCCGCGGGCCAGCAGACGTTGGCGTCCGTACCGGCGGGATCCGCCTCCCGGCGTGCGGCGGCCTCCGACGCGGCGATCCGCGCCTACGAGGAGATCGCCGCCGACGTGTTCCCGAGTGAGCGGGGAAGCTCCTTCTCAGGTGGCGGGTCGTGCGCCCAACACTCGTCGGGTGGAAAGGGAGTACGGTGGGTGTAGTAACTCGCTCGTTGGGTCTATCCCTCTTCCTTCCGCGCGACCCGCCACAGAGGGCACCGGAGATGGAGAGCGATGACCGTCACCAGGCCGTCGCAGCGAGCGGCACGACGTCGCGGCGAATTGCATCGCGACGGCGGTGATCGTCGTGTCGGGCAGGCGATCAGGGCGTACCGCGGCCCGAAAGTCGGCCGGCTGAGATGGGTCTGGAGCAACGGCCGCGAGGGCGGCGAGAGGGGTGCTCGCTAGGCGCATCTTGAGCGCTGGCGCGGCGAGCTGTTGGTGGCGGACGAGCCGGGCCGCTGGTTGGGACTCGATGGAAGGAGAGCATGTCCGATAGCCGGTTGACTTCGCTTGATGCCTCGTTTTTGGAGGTGGAGAGCCTGACCGCCCACATGCACGTCGGTTGGGCGGCCCTGTTCAAGCCCCCCGCGGGGCGGCCGGCGCCGGGCTTCGAGGAGCTTCGGGAGCACATCCACGGCCGCTTGAGGCGCGCGCCGCGCTATCGCCAGCGGCTGGCCGCCGTTCCCTTTGGGCTAAACGATCCGGTCTGGGTCGACGACGCGGAGTTCGATCTGAACAGGCACGTCCGGCGGGCACCGGCGGCGCGCTGGAGCGATGCGGTCGACGCGGTGATGTCCGCGCCGCTGATCCCCGGCCGTCCGCTGTGGGAGCTGTGGATCGCCGACGGTTTGGACGACGGGCGCATCGGGGTGATCGGCAAGGTCCACCATTGCATGGTCGACGGGCTCGCCGCGGTCGAGCTGGCGGCGCTGCTGCTTGACCCCAAGCCGGAGCCGGTGACGATCGGGCCAGACGCCTGGCAGCCCGGGCGCACCCCCGACAGCGCCAGTCTGCTGCTGGACGGCGTGGTGGACCGGCTCCGCCAGGCAGGCGGGCTCGGCCGTCCTTTGATGGGGTTGGCCCGGCATCCGCGGCGGCTGTTTCGGCTGGCCGGCAAGGGCCTGCAGAGCGCTCGCGCGGTTACGCGCTCGCTCGAGGTGGCGGCGTCGGAGACCGGCTTGAACGAGCGGAGTTCAGCCGGTCGCCACCTGGCCTCGGTGCGGCGGCCGCTGGCGGACCTCAAGCAGATAAAGCAGCAGTTCGGAACCACGGTCAATGACGTCGTCTTGGCGGTGGCAGCGGGCGGCCTGCGCCGCTTTCTCGTGCGGCAGAGCAAGACGCCGGTCAAGCTCAAGGCGATGGTCCCGGTGAGCGTGCGCGAGAACGGCCGCGCCGGCCAACTCGGCAACCGGATCTCGTTCGTCTATGTCGATCTGCCGTGCGACGAGCCCGACCCCGTGCGTCGTCTCAGGACGCTCGCGATGGCGATGCGCCAGCGCAAGCAAGGCGGCGAACCCGAAGGCGCCGACGCCATGCTCAAGGCGCTCGGCTACGCGCCCCGCCAGCTGCAGCACGCCGTCTCGCGCATGGTGGCCAGCGCCCGCAGCTTCAACCTCGTCGTGTCGAACATCCCCGGCCCCCCGCTAGCGCTCTACATGCTGGGCTGCGCGCTGGAAGAGGTCTACCCGGTCGTGCCCCTGGCCGACCAGCACGCCGTCTCGATCGGCATGACGACCATCAACGACCGCGCATTCTTTGGCATCTACGCGGACCCCCAGATGCTGCCAGACGCCGACCTCCTCGCCGCAGACATCGACGAGTCCGTCGAAGACCTCATCACGCTCAGCTGACTCTCAACCACACGCCCGTCGCAACGCCGGCCTCGGCGACAAGCTCCGGCCTCGGCAAGCAGCGAGCCCTGGACGGGTGTTCCCTCCGAGCGCCGCGCGAGTCGTGCAGCACACAGGATCGCCGCCCAAGCTCACGGCGCGCCGGCGCACCGGTAGCGCGTGGCGCCGGGAGCTCGGACAGGCGACTAGTCGGCGTTAATCCGGCGCGCGGGGTAACCGTCCAGCGTGGTAACCACTCAGGTCGGGTACGGGCAGGCGGAGCGCTGCCTCCGCCCGGCGGAGACGGGCGGAGGCTCCGTCGGAGGCCCGCTGGAGCTCCCGGAGCTTGCCCTGGCTGGCCGCTCGTCCACCGTAGAGCCGTGCCCGATAGGAGGGCGAGGCGCTCGTGGCGATAACGCTCCTCGTCGCGCAGCTGCTCGCGCACTCGTCCCGCTCCGCCTCCGCCCGCTCGACAGCGCCGGCATGGCTCGCGCGCGTCGACGGCTGGCGGAGCGTCGACATCAGTCACCGTGCGGCGGTGCCGACCGACTGTCTGCCAGGCCGCGGGCGGATCTTTCGCGACCCGCGAACCCCTCACGGACGCGCGCGTCTTGCTCTTCCCGGGCGCGCGCTTCTCGTGCACCCGCCGGCGCCGCGGGAAGGACTCGCGCGGCTTCCTCCATTACCTGCCGGCGACATGCGAACTTGCGCTCGTAGTCGCGCACGGCCTTGACCGTTTCTGCTTCGGCGCCGGACAGCGCTGTGGCGATCTCGTCGGGGCTGAGAGCGTCGTACCCCGGCAGCGGGTCGCTGCCACGCATGTAGCGCAGCTTGTCGAACCGGCCGGTTTCCGTGAGCGCGCTCATAGACTCAACCGTGGCCAGCTCGACCTGCGAGAGCTGAGAGAGCTGACCGGTGACCTCGTTGCTGGCGTTAGCGTGGGCTGCACGGAGCGCGCTCGCGGTCTGCGGGTCGAGCTGCAGCGCAGCGCGCCATTAGGTGTGGCGGGCGCCGTCCTCCTCGCGCCAGAAGGGCACGCCAGCGCCAGCCGTTCGTCAACGAAGAAAATCCCGGCCAGCGCGGTCCTCGCGGTGCAGGGCGGAATCCTCATTCATGCACTCCGAGGCGTCTGCAGACTCGTCGCTCGCCGCGCCGGCAATGGCGAAGCCGGTCAGCTACAAGGGCAAGACGAAGGGCGGGCCCCGGATGCTGGAGCCGCCGCTCGGCTGGTGAGGGTGGGCCGCCCCCGCTGGGGACGCACCTGTGAGGGCCGTAGGCGCAGGAGCTCCGCGCGCGCCCGCCGAGTACCTTTGCTGCCGGGACGAGACGGATGGCTGACGGTGAATCGAGACCGAACGAGGCAACGCCCGTGCGCGGCTCGGAGGAGGCCACTGAGCCGCAGGCATCGCCGGGGCCGCAGCAGAGCGAGGCGCTTCCGAAGAACGAGAGCCAACCCGCCCCGGTGACCGACGCGCACGGCACGCCCGAGGCCCGGGAGGCGGCCGTGCGGAGGGCGATGGTGCCCCGCTGGATTCAGCTGGTGGCGCTCCCGCTATTGGTGCTGGCAGTCTGGGCGGTGGCCGTGGCGGCCGGACCGGTCCTGCTCATATTCGCGGTTGCCGGCGTCCTCGCCTTGATCCTCAATCCGGTGGTCCGCTGGATTCAGCGCGCCCGGGTCCCGCGTGGGCTCGCGGTGGCGCTGGTCTACGTCGGCTTCTGGGCCATCGTCGCCACCGGCGCGATTCTCCTGGCGAACCCGATCGCGGATCAGATCGCGGCCTTCAGCAGAAACGTCCCCTCCTACGTCGACAGTGTCGACAAGGGCCTGCAGGATCTGCAGGCGTGGCTCGATGACCGCGGCGTGGATCTGCAGGTGAGCGCTGCGGGGGACGACGCGCTCAGCGAGCTGGAGCAGGACCTCCTGGCCCGATCGGAGGATGTCGTGGCCTTTACCCGCGACGTGTTGGAGGTTCTGGTCAGAGGGATCTTCGCGCTCGTCCTGGTGATCGTCATCTCGGTCTACATGCTGCTCTACGCCCACACGATCGGGGATCTCGCTCGCCGAGTGATGCCCTCGAGCCGGACGGCGGAGGACGACTTCCCCACGCGTGTCGAGCGATCGGTGGCGCGCTACGTCGGGGGGCAGCTGGCGTTCTCCGCGATCATGGGCACGAGCGCGGCGATCGCCCTCTGGATCTTCGGGACGCTCGGGATCTTTGAGGACGGCCGCACCTTCGCGGTCTTCTTCGGCCTCTTTTACGGCCTCATGGAGCTGATCCCCTACATCGGTCCCGTGCTCGGCGCGGCGCCGCCGGTCCTGATTGCCTTGTTCGAGGATCCGCTGACGGCGATCTGGCTTGTGCTCCTCTTCGTGGCGCTGCAGCAGCTCGAGGGCCATATCGTCGCGCCCCTGGTCTTCGGCCGGGCGCTGCGGATCAACCCGCTGCTCGTGATCTTCGCGCTGCTGTTCGGGGCTCATCTCTACGGGGTCATCGGCGCCTTGGTGGCGCTTCCACTGGTCGCGATGCTGCGCGAAACGGTCATCTATCTGAGCCAGCACCTGCGCCTGGAGCCCTGGCCCGTTGCCACCGCAGAGGGCTCCGCGGGCCTGCTCCACGGCGCATCGAGCCCACCGTGCCCGGTCTGCGGCGAGCAGGCGTCGGCGGAGGACCGGTACTGCGGCAACTGCGGCGCCGCCCTAAGGGGCGAGCCACCGCCCGACGTGGCCCGATGAGCAGGACCCGCTAGTACATAACTCCCGCTTGCGGCAGCGGCCGTCCGCGGCCCGGCACACGCACGCTCAGACAGACGGCGGTCACCCCATGATTCGCCACGGCGCTCGTGTGCTGGGCGGCCCAAGGCGAGCGGCAGCTCGGGCGAGCTCGCGTGTTGTCAATGGCCTCTCCTCGCCGACCTCGGCGGCTGACGGCCGCCACCTTGATTGAGCCCTCGAGCACCGCAAGACACTCGGGCCCGCCCAGCGCGGCCGATTGGATGACTGGGACGCCTCCGCCCGCGCCCCCGCCGTCACCCTGGACGCCCAACCACCCGCGGCCCGTGACCGCCCCTCGACACAGCCCGCCCCTTCATGGATGACACGAGGCCCTTTTCATAGAGACGAGGCTCCGAGCGTCTCGACCGATGATTGGCTCACGCTCGCTTCCGCCGGCAATTACGGAAGCGCGGACATCGTCGTCCATCACGACTGCTGGTCGTCCAACTCAGCAGCGAAACCTCGGCACCGAGACGCCTCCCATCAGGCGGAACGGGAAGCGACGCGTTGCGAGCTCCTCCGCTCGGGACTTTACGCGCGCCGATCTCGTGCCTGTGCACGGTCCGCATCCCGGCTGAGGCGTGCCGCGCTTCTGCTGGTCGTCCAACTCGTCCGTGGGCACCCAGTCACGATCAGAAGCGTGGCCGACGAGATCTTCCCCGGCGCGGCCCGCAACGAGGCGTCCGAGAAGTCATGGCGCTCGATCGCCGGTTTGGTGTCCGTGGCGGGATGCGCGGTGGCCTGGCGTCCGACCGGGCCGTGGTCGAGCGCCACTCGAAGACGACGCGGCGGCTGTCCTTCTCGCTGCTCGATCCCGACGAGCTCCACGAGGGCGTCCTCTGCCTGGCGCGTGCGCTCCACTAGGTGCGCAGGCGCGACCGCCACTCGGCCACCGCGCCCGTCTCCTGGCCCGTCAGTTCACGCGGAAGCCGCGTGCTGCCGACCACGCGCCGGGGTTGCCGGCCGAGTCGAACGCACGCGCCCGCCAGAAGAGGTCGGCCTTCGGCAGCGACGTGGTGGAGAACTGCGATGCCTTTAAGGCGGTCTGGCTCACGACCGTGGTGGAGAACGTGTTCGACCTGCTCACCTGAAGCTCGTAGCGCGCCGCACCGGTCACGTCGCTCCAGTCGAAGTTCACCGCGGCGCCGACGGCGAAGCGTGCGCCGGACGCTGGCGAGATCAGCGACGGTGCGGAAAGCGGGCCGGAGGGCGTCGGGTTGACCGTCAGGATCGCGGACTTGGTAACGCCGGCGCCGGAGGCGGTGATCGTCACGCTGGTCGGCGTGCTCACCGGCGAGGTGGAGATCGGGAAGCTGGCGGCGGTCGCGAAGGCCGGGATCGTGACGGTCGGGGGCACGCCCCCGACGGAAGGGTTGCTGGTGGAGAGGATGAACTGCGTGTCGACCCCCGGTGGCGTCGCCACGGCGACGCGACCGCTCGAGCCCTGCGTGCCGGTCGTCACCGCCGGGTCGAGCGCCAGCGACTCGGGCGCCACGCCGGGGGTGAGCGTCAGCTGGCGCGAGATGCTCACGCCTCGCCAGCTCGCGGTGAGCGTCACCGGCGTGTTCGCGCTCACGGGGCTCGTCGGGATCGCGAAGCCGGTCGAGCGGTTGCGGCCCGGCACCGTCACACTCGCGGGCGGCTGGACCAGCGGGCTGCTGCTCGTGATGCTTATGACAGCGCCGTCCGGCGGTGCCAACCAGTTGATGTCGATGAAGCCGGTCGCCTGCGCGCCGCCGACGATGCTGTTCTCGAACAGGCTGAAGTCCGCCAGCGACGCCGGCTGCACGGTGACGTTGAACGTCGCCGACGACGAGCCAAGGCTGGCGGTCAGCGTGACGGGCGTCGGGACGCTCACGTCACCCGCGCGGATCGTGAACTGGTCGCTCACCGCGGAGCCGCCCGGCACGCTCACCGTCGGCTGAACCGGCAGAGCGCTCGGGTCGCTGCTCGTCATCGTGACGGTGGCGCCGTCCGCCGGCGCGGTGGTGTTCAACTGCACGTTGCCCGAGATCTCCTGGCCGCTCGCCTGCGTCGTGCTGGCGTAGTCGATCGACAGCACGCCGAGCGCCGTCGCCGGCACGGTGAACGAGCGCGCCGGCGTCCACGCTGTCACGGCGGACGTGGTGGGCGACGAGTCGCCCTGGATCGATCTCACGCGCCAGAACCACGTCCCCGGCGAGAGCGAGGTCAACGCCCGGCTCGTCGTGCTCTGGCGGAAGAACTGGCAGCTCACCTGCAGCGGCTCGCAGTCGGAGAACCTCGAGTCCTTCGAGACCTCGAGCTCGTAGCCGAGGTCCTGCGGGTTGTAGCCGTCGGTCCAAGAGACGGTGACAGGCAGCGACTGCGTCGAGCCGGTCGCGGGCGCGAGCAGCGCCGGCGGCGGTCCTACCGGGTTCGTGAACTGCACGCTGAAGCTGATCGTGTTCGACGGCCGCCCGGCGATCACCGCGACGCCGCCGTTCGTGTCGCCGACCTTCCCGAATTGCGTGTTCACCGCGTACACGCGCACGAACCAGGTGCCCTGCAGGCTCGAGCCGAACGTGAAACCGCTGCTTAACGCGTCGACGTTGTCGGTCACGATCTTGCCCTCGATCGGGAAGCTCGGATCCCGTGACGCCTCGACCACGTACGCGCCCGCGCCGCTCGCGGCGCTCCAGTCGAACGAGATGTGCTCGAGCGGGTGGAAGAACGTGGTGCCGCCCTTGGCCGGGTTGAGCACTGGCGAGCCGGGCGCGGTCGCGCTCTGACCTGTCACGTTGAAGCTGCGGACCGCCGACCAGGCGCCCTGCACGTTGTTGCCGTTGACCGCCTGGACGCGCCAGAAGTAGGTGCCGTTGGCGAGCCCGCTCACGGGCGCGTTCGTCCGCGTACCGCCGGTGGAGTTCTGGATCACGATCGACGTGCCCGTGAACGCAGTCGTGCGGCTCACCTGCCAGTTGTAGGCGACGACGCCAGCCGGGTCGCTCACCGCCGACCAGCTGATGTCGAACGGGACCGTGACGCCGGCAGCGTCGGCCGGATTGAGCGCTGACGGCGCGGCGACGCTCGTCGGGGGCGGCGCACTGGCGACGCAGCCGGACAGCCTGGCGGGCGCGGAGGTGACGCCGTCGGAGACTGTCACCGTGCAGTCCGGCGGCGCCGAGAAGAAGCTGCTTTCGAGCCTGAACGCACCCTTTCCGTCGGCGGTCGTCGACAGGGCGCCGGGCGTTCCGGTCACGATCCGGTTCGCGACCGCGCCGCTGCCCTCGATGCGAACGGTCGTTCCCTGTAGTTCGGCACGGCTAATCGAGATCGCCGCCTGCGCGGGCCCCGCCGCGGCAAGCACGCCGAGCGCTACAGCGACACCGGCCAGACATCGTGGGGTAGGCAATTTCGCTCCGATCCGAAATCCGGGACGGGAGGCAGCGGCGGCCTCTACTCGATCGAACTCGATCACTTCGCGCACGCGGAGACGCGCTCGCAACGAGGGATACGCGGTGCCGTCCGCTCCGGTTCGGCCTCGCGCGGACTTTCCGTGATTTGAGCGCGCCCGGATCGCTCGTTCTGGCGAGGCGCGTTCTCGGGCTCTGCCCAAGCTCGTTGCTCGACAACGCTGGTGC
>Ga0126313_10001433_pt1 | contig 12600 bp, 15 predicted proteins | sample Plot105A_FD_89954 | JGI IMG/M metagenome (GOLD analysis project Ga0126313, IMG submission 89954) | Serpentine soil microbial communities from UC McLaughlin Reserve, CA, USA - Plot105A | ecosystem: Environmental > Terrestrial > Soil > Grasslands | place: USA: UC McLaughlin Reserve, Lake County...
CGACCAGGGGCAGGAGCCGGACGTCGCCGGGGGTGGCGATGCCGGTCACCTCGGGATGCGACAGCACCCAGGCCACCGCGGCGTCGATCCGCTCCTGGTCGTCGAACGGCTCGTACCAGGTGGTATAGGCGCGCCCGGTCTGCTCGGGCCAGTTCCGCCGCGACGCCGCCTTGATGATCATCAGCCCCGCATCCTGGGCCTGGACCTCGGCGACCAGGGCCTGGTAGTCGGCCAGGTAGCCCTGGTCCTGGCCGAGCACCCAGTTGAGCGGGGTCAGCACGGTGTCGAACGGGAACCGCCGCAGGGCCTCCCGGTGGGTCGCGGGGGCCTGGTGGCCGTGGCCGGTGATGCCGACCGCGGCGGCCAGCCCCTCGTCCCTGGCCCGCACCACCGCCTCCAGCGACCCGCCGGGCCGGGTGACCAGGTCCAGCTCCTCCAGGTCACCGACGGCGTGGACCTGGATGAGGTCGACCCGGTCGGTCTGCAGCCGTTCCAGGCTGCGGTTGATCTGGGCCCAGGCGTCGTCCCGGTCGCGCAGGCCGGTCTTGGTGGCCAGGAAGATCCGCTCCCGGATCCGGGGCATCCATGGGCCCAGGCGCAGCTCGGCCTCGCCGTAGCTGGCGGCCACGTCGAAGTGGTTGATCCCGGCGTCGAGGGCCAGCTGGATTGAGGCGTCGGCGGTGTCCTGGTCGACCTCGGCCAGGGCGGCCGCCCCGTAGATCAGGACCGAGCTCTGGTGGCCTGTTCGACCCAGTCTGCGTTGCTGCACGGCATCCACTCCCCGGTCGGCAACCTGGTCCCACTCTAACGGGCCGGTCGGCGCGGGTCAGCGCAGGACGCGGTAGCTGATGTGGGTGGCGAAGGGCGACTGGAGCACCCCCAGGTGCTCGAGGCGCAGTGTCTCGCGGAAGCTGTCGTCGAACAGGCGCTTGCCGCCCCCGAGGATCACCGGCGCGATCGAGATCGTCAGCTCCTCGACGTAGCCGGCCCGCAGCGCCTGGCGGATGACGTCGGCCCCGCCCATGACGTGCACGTCCTTGCCGCCGGCGGCCTCGCGGGCCCGGGCAACGGCCTCCTCCAGCCCGTCCACGAACGCGAACCCGGCGTCCTGCGGGGCATCCTGCGGCCGGTGGGTCACGATGAAGAACGGCACCCCGAACGGGTTCTGGCCGCCCCAGGCCCCGGCCGCCTCGTAGGTGTTGCGGCCGCCGACGACCGCCCCGGCCTGGGCGAAGGCCTCGTCCAGGAGTTGCTTGTCCACCCCGGTCGGCTCGCCCCTTGCCCCCTCCTCGTAGGTCCAGGGGCCGCCGAAGACCCACCAGTGCAGGCGCTCCCCGCCCTCCCCGAGCCCCTTGCCCGGCCCGTCGTCCGGTCCCGTCACGTACCCGTCCAGCGAGGTCGTGATGCCCGCGGCCACCTTGGTCATCGCCCGTGCCTCCTCGTTCGTCGCCGTGCTCCGCCACCCAACCACAGGTCGGCTCAGGTCGGCATGGTGGCCGGGGGGTCGCGGCCCTGCCAGGTGGTGATGCAGGCCTCGTTGCCCTCGGGGTCGGCCAGGACCCAGAAGGCGGGAGCTTCGGCGTCGGAGACGAGCCTGCCGCCGGCGGCCAGGGTGGCCTGGATCCGGCGCTGGGCCTCGTCGTGGGGGACCGATATGTCGAGGTGGATGCGGTTGCGCTGGGGGCGCGGGACGTCCATCTGCTGGAACCAGATCGCCGGTCCCTGACCGACGGGGTCGACCAGGGCATCCTCGGGGCCGGAATGCCCCGGCTCGTCGGCGTAGCCGAGCGCGGCCTTCCAGAACGGGCGGACCGCGGCGATGTCCATGGCGTCGATCGCCACCTCGAGGACCTGGACCGACCGGGGGGCACCGCCGACCCCGGCGCCGGTGGCCAGTCCCAGCCCGCCCGCGACCTCCGAGATCCGCCGGGCCAGGGCGACCTCCCGCCTGGTGACCGAGGCCGTGGCCGGCGACTGGAGGCTCAGGACGAGCTGGTCGCGGCGGAGGTCGATCCAGAGCCGGCCGTCGGCCTCGGCGCCGCAGGCGGCGACGACCCGCCCGGCGATGTCGGCCGCCCCGGCCAGGGATCCGGCCGGCAGGCTGGTCCTCAGCAGGCCGAGGACGTACCGCCAGCCAAGGCCGGTGACCGCATCCGACGCCTCCTGGCGGCGCAGCGTCCGGTCCAGGTCCTGCTCCGATTCGTCCATCGGCGGCATCCTACGCGGCCGGGTGGGCGGCGTCAGTCGACCCGGTCGAACGCCAGCCGGACACCAGCTGCATGGGGCGGCCCTCGACCATGGTCGTGAACCGGGCCCGCTCGGGGCGAGCCGGGCTCCTGGCCGTTCCACTAGGGTGTCGGGGTGGTCCTCGTCGCCGTGGTCGTGCTGAGCGCGCTGGCCGTGCCGCTGTTCGGTGGCCGGCCCGGCGCCCTGGCCGAGGTCCGCCTGCGGCGGGTGTGGGCGATCTTCGCCGCCCTTGGCCTGGCCGTCGTGGCCACCGGGCTGCCTGGGCTGCCCGACGGGGTTCGCTCGCTGCTGCTGGTGGCCGCCTACCCGGTCGGGGGGGTGTTCCTGGCCGCCAACTGGCGGGTCCCCGGCATCCCCCTGGCCGCGCTCGGGGCCGCCCTCAACCTGCTGGTCATCGCCGCCAACGGCGGGGTCATGCCGGCGTCGGCGGCCGCCCTGCAGCGGGCCGGGCTGCCTGCCGACGCCCCCGGGTTCCAGAGCTCGGCCCCCGTGGCCGACCCGCGCCTGGCCTTCCTCGGCGACGTGTTCGCCCTGCCCGCCTCCTGGCCGCTCAGCAACGTCTTCAGCGTCGGGGACATGCTCATCGCCGTCGGCCTGGCCTGGGGGGTCCACCGGATCTGCGGGTCGCGGCTCGTGCCGCGGTGGACCGGAAATGCCGGTGCGCCGCCGGCCGGGCCCCTCTAGGGTTCGGCCATGAGCGACGACCGGTGGCGCACCCGCCTGCGCTGGGTGGTGGTCCATCCCCACGACCCGGCGGTGCTGCTGGCCCGCCGGGACGGGGTCCTGACCCTGCCCGAGACCGAGCGTCCGGGCCAGGTCTGGACGGCCGACCCGGCCGAGGTCCTCCCCACCCTGGGCGAGCTGCTCGGCGCCGACGCCCTCCTGCTGGACTGCCTCGACGACCACCAGGACCCGGCGGCCGGGGTGCAGCGGGCGACCCTGCTGGCCGTGCCAAGGGAGGCGCCGGCCCCGGCCCAGGGGATGGCCTGAGTAGGTCGGGCCGGCCTGGCCGGCGCCGGTGCCGGCGACGCCGCCGTGGCCGCCCGGGTGGTCGAGGAGCTGGAGCGCGGCCCCGGCGGGGACGGGGGCCAGCCTTGGGCGGCCCGCGGCTGGTTCGCCGAGGCCGAGCGCTGGCTGCGCTCGACCATGGAGCGCCTCGGCCGGCCCCTCACCGGGCCGGTGCGCCAGGCCCGGGTCTGGCGGCTCTCCTGTCTCCTGCGCGCCCCCACCGGCGACGGCGACGTCTGGTTCAAGGCCAACACGACCTCGCCCCTGTTCGTCAACGAGGGGGTGGTCATGGGCGCCCTGGCCGGGCTGTTCCCCGGCCAGGTGCCGGCCCCGCTGGCCGTCGAGCCCGAACGGGGCTGGATGGTGCTGGCCGACTTCGGCGAGGAGGTCGGCTGGGAGGCGCCCATGGAGGTGGTCGAGGAGGTGGCCCAGACCTACGCCCGCATGCAGGTCGAGGCCACCGCCGGCCTGCCCGGCGTCGACGCCGCCACCTGGCTGTCGCCCGACGAGGAGGCCGGGCTGCGGGCGGCCGTGCCCGGACTCCAGGCCCGCTGCGCCGAGCTGGCCGGCAACGCCGTCCCGCCCGCGCTCGTCCACGGCGACCTGCACCTGTCCAACGTGGCCAGGAGGCCGGGGGGCTATCTGTTCTTCGACTGGACCGACGCCTGTGTGGCCCACCCGTTCCTCGACCTGGCCACGATCCGGCGGGGCACGGCCTTCGTCGACGCCGCGACGAGGCCGAGCTGCGGGAGCGGCTGCGGCAGGCCTACCTCCCCGAGTGGGCCTCCTTCGAGCCGCCCGGACGTCTGGCCCGGGCCTGGGAGCTGGCCGCCCCGCTGGGCGCCCTGCGCCAGGCGGTCAGCTACCGGTCCCTGGCCACCCGGCCGCCGGGAGACCCCCACATGGCCCAGTCGACCGCCTGTGGCTCCGCCAGGTGCTGGCCGGCCTGGCGTGACCGACGGCACCGGGGGACGGTGCCACACGGCACAGCCTGGCCGTCGACCTGGCCGAGCGGGAACGCACCGGCGCCGACCCGGCGCCCACCCTGGTGGAACGGATCAGGGCGTCGGTCATCGGCGACGGCCAGGTGCTGACCGGGCCCTACGGGCCGCGGCGCGTCACCTACGCCGACTGGACCGCCTCGGGCCGGGCCCTGGGCTTCGTCGAGGACGCCATCCGCGACCGGGTCCTGCCCTGGTACGCCAACACCCACACCGAGAGCTCGGGCACCGGACGCCACACGGCGCGCCTGCGTGAGCAGGCCCGCCAGGTGATCCACCAGGCCGTGGGCGGGACCGCACAGGACCTGGTCATCTTCTGCGGGTCGGGGGCGACGGCGGCCGTCGCCAAGCTGGTCCGCCTGCTGGAGCTGGACGGCCTGGCCGGCGACCCGCCGGTGGTGTTCGTGGGCCCCTACGAGCACCACTCCAACCTGCTCCCCTGGCGCGAGTCGCCCGCCGAGGTCGTCGCCGTCGGCGAGGACGGCGACGGCCAGGTCGACCTGGACGAGCTGGAGGCCCAGCTGACCCACCACGCCGCCCCCTACGTGCCGATCCGGATGGCCGCCAGCGCCCCCGGGGCCGGCGACCACAAGGACGCCGTGTTCTTCTCGCCGCACAAGTTCATCGGCGGCCCCCAGACCCCCGGGGTCCTGGTCGTCCGCCGGGGGGAGGAGCGGTTCCTGCGCCGGGCACTGGACCGCTGGCGTCGCAACCCCAACCTGGAGCTGCTCGGCAACCTGGAGGCGGCCCGGCTGCCGATCGTCTCCTTCCGGGTCCGCCACGGCGACCGCCACCTGCACCACGAGCTGGTGGTGGCGATGCTGAATGACCTGTTCGGCATCCAGTCGCGGGGCGGCTGCTCGTGCGCCGGCCCCTACGGCCACCGGCTCCTCGGGATCGACCCGGACCGGTCGCGGGCCCTGAGCGAGCAGGCCGGCCGGGGCTACCTCGGCATCAAGCCGGGCTGGGTCCGGGTCAGCTTCAACTACTTCATCTCCGACGCGGCCGCCGACTTCCTGGTGGACGCGGTCGACCTGCTCGCCGACCACGGGCACCGGCTGCTCGGCGACTACCGGTTCGACCCCCACAGCGGCCGGTGGCGCCACCGCCTGGCACCGCCCGACCCGGTGCCGCCCCTCAGCGAGCTGCTCGACGGCCGGGCCGGCCCCGACCCCAGGCCGGGCGCCGGCGAGGACGCCCTGGCCGGCTACCTCAGGCAGGCCCGGGCGCTACTCGGGGCCGCCGGTCCGTTCACCCCGGTGGCGGGGCCGAGCTGGCTGCCGCCCGAGCTCGAGCGGCTGCGCGACTTCCACCTACCCGGCGACGCAGCCAGCTGACGGCCCCGGCGACCACGACGGCCAGGGCCACGGCCAGGCCGACCCTGCCGGTGAGCTGGTCGACGTGGCGCCAGCTGGCCCCGGCGGCGAAGCCGACCAGGACGTGGGCCACCGCCCAGAGGGTCGCGGCCGCGCCGGTCCAGGCCGCGAAGACCCGGTAGCGCAGGCCGAGCATGCCGGCCAGGCCGGGGAGCACGACCCGGACCCCGGCGGTGCAGCGGCCCACGAACAGGGGCCCGCCGCCGCCCTTGGTGAGCAGGGACTCGACCCGGTGCAGGCGGGCCGGGCCGACCCGGCGGCCCAGGCGGGTGGCCAGCAGTCGCGGGCCCCAGCGCCGGCCGATCCAGTAGCCGGCCGTGTCGCCGGCCAGGGCGCCGGCGGTGCCGACGGCCAGGGCCGCGGCCAGGGGGATCAGGGCGACCTCGCCGGCAGGACCAGGCCGAGGAAGGCCGGGGCCTCCAGGGCCGGGAGGACGAACAGGAAGGCCAGGGCCGTCCAGCCGGACAGTCCGAGCAGGCCCTCGGCGAGCTGTCCCATGGTCCCTCCCGGCGTCTCGTCCCCGCTCCGAGGAGCAGGGTCGCCGAACGCCGGGGCGGTGACATCGGGGTCGACCCTGGACCTGTCCCTGGACTTCGGCCCGGCCCTCGGGGGCATCCCCGTGGTCGGGGCTCAGCCGGCGGTGGCCAGCAGCCAGATGAAGGCGAAGTGGCAGGCCCCGGCGGCCACGGTGAAGGCGTGCCACACCTCGTGGTAGCCGAAGACGTCCGGGACCGGGTCGGGGCGCTGGCGGATCAGCACGACCACGCCCATGGTGTAGAACAGGCCGCCGACCATGGCCAGGCTGACCTTGCCGAGGCCGAGCGTGCCCACCAGCTGGGGCAGCAGCAGCACCGAGACCCAGCCGAGCCCCAGGTACAGGAGCATGCGGGTCAGGCCGACGACCGGGTTCGCCGTCCGCAGCAGCACCAGGACGATGCCGGCGGCGGCCGCCGTCCAGACCAGGGCCAGGAAGGCGACCCGCCAGCCCGGGCGGAGCGCGAGCAGGATCACCGGCGTCCAGCTGCCGGCGATGAGCACGTAGATCATCGCCCGGTCGAGCCGGTCCATCCGCAGCCACGCCCTCGGCGACCAGTGCCGGCCGTGCAGGGCGGCGCTGGTACCGAACATGGCGGCCAGGCTGACCACGTAGACCAGCGCGGCCAGGCGGGCCCGGCCGGAGCCGGCGGCCACCAGCAGGGCCGCCCCGGCCGGCAGCGAGATCAGGAAGGCGATCTGGTGGAGCCGGCCACGCAGCCGGGGGCGGGTCGGCCGGGGATGGGGGATGGCGTGGTCGCTCAGCTCGTCACCACCCCTCATCGCCGTCGTTCCGCGAGGTTGAGTGACGCCCCGGCCCTGCCCGGGGGAGCGTTCAGAGCCGAGGCGCCAGCAGATCAATACCCAGGACCGGTCCGGTCGATGCCGTCACCGCACGGTGAGCGTGCCGCGCATCCCCAGGGCGGCATGCCCGGGGATGCGGCAGTAGAAGGAGTAGGTGCCCGGCCGGGCCTCGAAGGTGGCCGTGCGCAGCCGCCCCACCGGCGTTCTGATCTCCACGCCCAGCCGGTCGATGGTGAAGGTGTGCCAGAACAGGTCGCGGTTGCGCAGCGCCACCGTCACCTTGCCGCCCGGCGCCTGGAGCGTCTTGGGGTCATAGGCGATGTTGATCGCCTTGACCTCTTGCGCTCCCTGGGGGGCGACCTCGGGGCCCGCCTTGGTCATGGCCCAGACCAGGCCCAGGCTGGCCATGACGAACACCCCCGCCAGGACCCCGGTCGGACCGGCCGCGCCCCGCCCGGCCGCCTGGTCGCGGTGATGGATGACCCCGCCGACGGCCCCGATGAAGCCGGCCAGGGAGAAGGCGACCAGCGACCCCGGGACCAGCAGGTCGATCAGCCCGACCCGGTAGGTGGCGTTGCCCTGGGCCGCCGGGAACATCCAGAACTCGATGTTCACGAACAGGGCGGCCAGCGCCACCAGGCCGAGCAGCCCGCTGCCGACCCGGAGCAGGCCGAGGCCGACCAGCATGATCGCGGCGAAGGCCAGCGCCTCCCGGTCGCCCCTGGTCAGGCCGTAGCCGAGCAGCACCACGATGTTGGCCAGGGCGGCCACGACGGCCAGTCGGCGCCATCCCACCAGTCCTGAGCCGATGCGTGGTGCGGTCCTCATGCTCCTCCCAGGTCCCCGGCTCGGCGGTCAGGGCCGGGGGCTGCGGAGCCGGCTCGACAGCGGCCCACGGCCGAAGCCGTGGGCCAGGTCCGAGCCCTGGCGCAGCCACCTGCCGGAGCCGGGCCGGCGCTCCTCGGCCCGCCTGGCCAGCTGCTCCAGGCCCCAGCCGACCAGCGGCAGGGCCACCATGATGAACGCGAGCTGTGCAAGCCGTTTCCTGATCCGCATCGTCCCACCTCGCCTCGAGACGTCGATAGCGGCAAGGTAGCAGGATTCCCCGACCGGCTCGGCACCCGCGCTTGACCGTGGTCGGTGGTGCCCGGACACTGGGGCTGGCGTCCTTCGGGGGAGGGGTGCATGGGCCTTGACGACCTCGGCGACCACGGGCGGTTCTCCGACCCGTCGTTGCTGGTGATGTCCAGCCTGGCCGACGGCCCCAAGCACGGGTACGCCATGACCAAGGACATCCAGCGGTTCGCCGGGGTGGTCCTCGGCCCGGGGACGCTGTACGGCGCCCTGGCCCGGCTCCAGCACCAGGGGCTGATCGAGGCCCTGCCGGCCGACGACCGCCGCCGCCCCTACCGGCTGTCCGACCGGGGGGCCAAGATCCTGGCCGCCCAGCTGGAGGCCCTCCAGCAGGTGGCCACGACCGGCCTGCGGCGCCTGGGCAGGGAGTAGCGTCGGCCCGCTCAGGGGGCGGTCGTGGTGGTGGTGGTCGAGGTGGTGGTCGACGCCGGCCCGGTCGAGTCGGTCGACGAGCTCGTGCTGGCCCCGCCGCCGCCTCCTCCGCCGCCAGAGCCCCCGCCGCCGCCCTCGCAGGTCCCGGGGCTGGCCACGCACTCGGCGCCGCCGGTGAAGGCGTTCTTGACGCTGTCGGAGAGCACGAAGATCCCGCCGACCAGCAGCAACGCGAGGATCGCGACCATCACCGCATAGGCGACGGCGGTGGCCCCCCGCTGCGCACCGGCTCTGTCCACGCGAGGATTGTGCACCACCCGCTTGAGGACAGCGACAGCGGCCAGGAGCAGCGACAGACACCCGTGACCAGGGCAGGCCGGCCTCCGCCGGCGGGAGCGGCCGCCGGCTTTACCCGCCCGCGCTGACCTGGGTCGCAGTTGCTACAATCCCGCCGCCAAGCCGAACGATCCCGACCGGGGGCCGAGGCTGGAGGGCCCCCGGGGACCCCGACAGGAGCGCACCGCAGCATGCCCTTCGCCGTCGCCCGCAGTCTGCCCCGCCTCCTCCCCCTGGCCCTGGCCGTCGCCCTGCTCGGCGTCGGGCTGGTCCTGGCCGCCGGGCGCCCGGTCGCCGCCCAGGAGGCCTCGAACAAGGCCACCATCGACGGCACCGCGCAGGACAAGTGGGTGCCGCCCAACGTCACCATCCGGCCGGGCGCGACGGTCACCTTCCGGGTCACCGGCGGGGCCACCCACCCGGTGGTGTCCGGCGACGGGTCGAACCTCCAGGGCGACAACCGCTTCGACGACGCCGACTGCACCCTGGAGCACATGACCAAGGTCGGCGACTCCTGCCAGGTCAAGTTCCCCAAGGCCGGGAGCTACCCGTACTTCTGCCAAGTGCACGTGTCCCTCGGGATGAAGGGCGTGATCCAGGTCGGCGCGGCGGCCGGCGGCGCGACCACGACCACGGCCGGCGACGCCGGCGGGGTGGTGGAGCCCCCGAGCGCGGCCTCGCCCCCCTCGGCCGGGCGCCCGGCCATCTACTGGGCCGGCTGGGGCCTGTTCGCCCTGGGAGCGCTGCTCGCCCTTGTCCTGATCGCGCTCTACGTGCGCTTCTCGCCCGGCTTCGGCCGCCCCAAGTCCTGACAGGGCCGGTCTCCGCCGAACCACTGCGCCTGGCGTAGCCTGGGAGCGCACGTCGCCTCGTTCCTGGAGCAACCGTGGTCTCGACCGCCCTTCCCACCGACGTCCCCGAGCTGGTCGACTGGCAGCTCGCCGCCCGGGTCGGCCGCCGGGTGGCCGGCGGGTCGGAGCTGCCCGCCCGCACCGCCTGGTCACGCCAGTTCACCGAGCTGTCGACCGCCGCCGACCGGGCCGTGGCCGAGTTCACCGGCCTCGGCGGGGACCTGCCGCCGCCGGTGGCCGAGCCCCTCGACCGCGGCCAGTGGGTCGAGGCCAACCTGGCCACCCTGCGCCGCATCCTGCGCCCCCTGGCCGAGAAGGTGGCCGAGCGCAAGGCCTGGAAGGCCAGCGGCCCCATGCCCACGGCCATGCGCACCAGCACCAGGGCCATCGCCGGGGCCCAGGCCGGCACCCTGCTCGGCTACGTCGCCCAGCGCGTCCTCGGCCAGTACGACCTGCCCATGCCCGGCCCCGACCAGGCCGCCTCGCCCAACGGCGAGACCCCGCTCCCGGTCAGGGCCCACGGCGAGGGCACCGTCTGGTACGTGGTCCCCAACATCGTCGCCACCGAGCGGCGCCACCGGTTCCACCCGGCCGACTTCCGCCTCTGGATCGCCCTGCACGAGACCGCCCACCGCCGCCAGTTCCGGGGCGTGCCCTGGCTGCCCGGCCACATCCAGGGCCTGCTGGACGAGTACCTGGGGTCGGTGGAGGTGGACGACGAGGCCCTCAGGCGCCTCACCCAGCGGCTCCAGGGCCTGGCCAGGCGGGTCATCGCCGGGGAGAAGATCGACCTGCTCGACCTGCTGGTCACCCCCGAGCAGCGGGCCATCGTCGACCGGGTCCAGTCGACCATGACCGTGCTCGAGGGCCACGGCGAGTTCGTGATGGACCAGCTCGGCGACCGCCTGGTCCCCAACCACCAGCACATGCACGACACCCTGCGGGCCCGCCGCAACGCCCCCGGCGCCGCCGAGCGCCTGATCCAGCAGCTCCTCGGCTTCCGCCAGAAGCTCGACCAGTACGCCATGGGCGAGAAGTTCATCCGCCGCCTGTACGAGCGCGGCGGCATGCCCACCGTCAACCGGGTCTTCGCCGAGCCGGGCGCCCTGCCCAGCCTGGACGAGGTCCGCGACCCCGACCGCTGGCTCGCCCGAGCCGGCTAGGTCACGGCGGCCATGCCCTGGGGATGGCCGGCTCGCCCGGGTCGGGTCGCGGGGCTACCGTGACCAGGGCGCCGGCCGAGCTGCGCCTGGTCGCCGACCTGGCCGCCAAGGCCCTGGCCGCGGCCGGGGCCCCGGCAACCGGCGACGGGGTCGCGGTCGCCGTCTCCGGCGGCGCCGACTCCCTGGCCCTGCTCCACGCCCTGCGGACCCTGGCCGGTCCGCGCGGCTGGCGGCTGGCCGTCCTCACCGTCGACCACGGCCTGCGCCCCGGCTCGGCGGCCGACGCCGCCTTCGTGGCCGACCACGCCAAGGCCCTCGGCCTCCCGACCCGGGTGCTGACCCTCACCGCGGGCGACCTGGATCCCCACCGCCCCGCCGGCCCGGAGGCCGCCGCCAGGGCGGCCAGGTACGCGGCCCTGTGGCCGGCCGCCGGTGAGCTCGGCTGCCCCTGGCTGGCCACCGGCCACACCCTGGACGACCAGGCCGAGACGGTCCTGCTCCAGCTCCTGCGAGGCGCCGGCCCCGACGGCCTGGCCGGCATGACCGTCCGGACCGGCCGCCTCCTACGGCCCCTCCTCGGCGTCCGCCGCGCCGACACCCACGCCGCCTGCACCGCCGTCGGCCTGACCTGGCGTGAGGACCCAACCAACGCCGAGGACAGCCCCCTCCGCAACCGGGTCCGAAGCCAGCTGCTCCCTCTACTGGAGGAGCTACGCCCAGGCGCGACCGGGACCCTGGCCCGCACCGCCACCCTGGCCGCCGACGAACGTGACTGGCTCGGTCCCCTGGCCGCCGCCACCCTGGCCGCCACGACCCACACGGTGCGGCCCGGGCCGCAACCCGGGGACGGGGTGAAGAGCAGGGATATGGAAGGCGGCTCGGGTGGAGAGAGGGAGGAGGGTGTGGACGCCGGCGACCCCCCGATCCCGCCGTCGGCTACCCGCCCACCAGGGGCCCGACAATCCCTCGGGCTCGACGCCGAGGCGTTGGCGGCGCTCCCGGTGGCCCTGGGGCGGCGGGTGGTGAGGGCGGCGGCCCGGCGGGCCGGCGTGGCCGTCCCCGACGCCGCCGCCACCGACCGGGTCCTGGCCCTCACCGCGGCCGCCGACGGCGACGGGACCGGCTGGCCCGGCGGGTCGGCCAGGCGGGAGGGAAGGGTCGTGCGGCTGGGCCCCACGCTGGATTGACGCAGCCGTTAGGCTTACCCCGCCATCCGGGGGGTGACCGCACTGAGCCTCCCGGACCCCCTCCCGAGCGGATCCCCACAGGAGCCAGGCGCTGGTGTACGAGGACGACATCGAGTCGGTGCTGCTCACCGAGGAGCAGGTCCAGGGCAAGGTCCGCGACCTGGCCGCGCAGATCTCCAAGGACTACGCCGGACGTGACGTGCTCCTGGTCGGCGTGCTCAAGGGCGCCTTCATCCTCATGGCCGACCTGGCCAGGCACCTCGCCGTGCCGCACGAGTTCGACTTCATGGCCGTGTCGTCCTACGGCTCGGCCACCCAGACCTCGGGCGTGGTCCGCATCCTCAAGGACCTCGACCGCGAGATCCAGGGCCGCGACGTGCTGATCATCGAGGACATCATCGACTCCGGCCTGACCCTCAACTATCTGCTCAAGAACCTGCGCAGCCGGCGCCCGGCCACCCTCGAGGTGTGCGCCCTGCTGTACAAGCCCGAGCAACTGAAGGCCGACATCGAGGTGAAGTACGCCGGCTTCGACATCCCGAGCGTGTTCGTGGTCGGGTACGGGCTGGACTACGCCGAGCGCTACC
>Ga0126313_10001434_pt1 | contig 12594 bp, 10 predicted proteins | sample Plot105A_FD_89954 | JGI IMG/M metagenome (GOLD analysis project Ga0126313, IMG submission 89954) | Serpentine soil microbial communities from UC McLaughlin Reserve, CA, USA - Plot105A | ecosystem: Environmental > Terrestrial > Soil > Grasslands | place: USA: UC McLaughlin Reserve, Lake County...
ATCTGCCATGGGCGTTGGAGAGTTGAGAGGAGTCATCCTTAGTACGAGAGGACCGGGATGAACGCACCTCTGGTGTATCTGTTGTCCTGCCAAGGGCATTGCAGGTTAGCTACGTGCGGACTGGATAACCGCTGAAGGCATCTAAGCGGGAAGCCAACCTCGAGATGAGCTCTCCCATCCCCTTGAGGGAGTAAGCCGCCTGGTAGACCACCAGGTCGATAGGCCGGCTGTGCAAGCGGGGCAACCCGCTCAGCAGACCGGTACTAATGCGGCGAGGGCTTGACGGTTCTTATCTTCTTTTGGCCTGCGTGCAGTTTTCAAGCCTCACCGGGGCTTGGTCCCGCCAATTTTCGGTGGCAATAGCGAGGGGGAAACACCTCTTCCCATTCCGAACAGAGCCGTTAAGCCCCTCAGCGCCGATGGTACTTGGTGGGCAACCGCCTGGGAGAGTAGGTCGCCGCCGGTCTTTCATTGCAAGAGCCGTCCTAAAGGGCGGCTCTTCGCGGTTCTGCGGACGGCCGGTGGCGCGTTTGGGGTCAGCTCCGCGATTCCCCGGCGGTCACACGCTCCGTCATGCTGAACCAATTGCCGGAGTTGTCGCGTAGTGTCGCCTCGATGCCGTAGAAGCGCTTGGCCGGCTCTGACAGGAAATCCACGCCCCGCTCGCGGAGCTCACCGTAGGTCCTCCGGCAGTCGTCCGTCTCGAACGCCCCAGGGCCGATCGCGCCCTTGGCCACCAGCGCCTTCACCTGTTCTGCGGTCTCGGGATCCATCATCGGGGGGCCGGGCTCCAGCAGAATCAGTTCATGGTCGGGCTGATGTGGCGGCGAGACCGTCAGCCAGCGAAAGCCGTCCATCCGCTCGTCGGTATTGACTTCGAAGCCGAGTTGGTCCGTATAGAACTCGCGCGCTTGGTCTTGGTCGAGTACCCAAATTGTGGTGTGCGAGAGCTTGGTGATCATGGGCTTTAGCCTCCTTTGTGGCCTTGCGACGCCACGCTAGCTCTCGTCCGGCGATTTCGCTTCTCCAAAACTGCTCGATTCAACTGGCCGTGTGTACATGAGCGTGAAGCATCCCGGGATTGGCGGAGGACGGCCGGCACGCCAACGCCGCGCGTAGTCGATCGGTGATTCGCCGACCAGCTCTTTGAACGCGGAGCTGAACGAGCCGAGACTCTGGAAACCGACCTCGAGGCTGATGGCGGTCACCATGAGGTCGGTCTCGCGCAGGAGTTCCATCGCTCGCTCGATCCGACGCCGTTGCAGGTACTTGTGAGGCGTCTCGCCGAAAGCGCGCTTGAAGCTGCGAATGAAGTGGGCCTGAGACGCGCGCGCGGCGCGGGCCAGCTTCGCGACGTCGAGGTCGTCGGCGTAGCGGCTGTCGATCAGGTCCTTAGCCCGTCGGAGATGGACGTAGAACGGAACCGGATCGGGCATGGGAGCAGGCTACGTCCGCACGCGCGGCAATGACGCGACGGGCTATGCCGCGTAGCGCTCGAGGGCCGCGCGGAAGTTCGCCCGCGACGGCCGAGATCCCGGGAACCGCCACTCGTTATGGCGCTCAACCTGCTTGGGAGCCCGGTCGGTCGATGCCCCACAGGCGCTGCGGGGGGCCCTCGCCGGCGCCTCCCATCCGGGCCGGCGATCGGGTCTGGGTCGCCGGTCGGTCCGCTGGCGAACGGACCCCTCCGCGTGTGTCGCCTCAAGGCCGTACTCGCCAAGCGTGGCGAGGTCGATCACGAGGTCGACACCGTCGACTACTCGCTGGCCAAGGTCGTTGCGCCCGTGGAACATGGCCGGCAATCTAGGAACGCGGTCGGACGGAACATATGTTCTGCAAGCGAAGTTGCATCGCGTTCTCTGGAGGCGGCGGAAATGGCTTGCACAAGGGGTTGGCGAGGCAGGCCGCCCGATGTCGCGTGACCAGTCGCCGGCCACTCACCGGCCGCGCCGTCCGAAGCTGTGCGCCGCTGGCGCGACCGCTGCGAGCTCCGCTGTCCGCGGGTCCACGCCCACATCGCCATCGCGGCCATGGCGCCCCGTCTCACGCTCGACCGGGGGCTCGATCTGGCGCACCTTCGACGCAGGCTGATCGGGCGTCGCGAGCGGATGCACGGCCCGCGCGACGACATTCATGACGCCCTCGCGCCGCTCGAGCTTTCCGTCCACTCGCGCGAACGAGGCGGTCCTGACGGCCATGCGGAATCTCGTGTAGACGGGCGGCGGGACGACGATGTTGACCGTCCCGACCTCGTCCTCCAGCAGCATGAACACGACCCCGTTCGCGGTAGCCGGGCGCTGGCGAGCAACCACCATCCCGGGAACCCGGACGAAGCTGCCGTTCTGCAACCGTTCCAGGTCCGCGCTCGTCGCCATCCCGTCGTCAAGGCCGGGGCGGATCAGCGTCATCGGATGCTCGGCAATCGCCACACCGGTCGATGAGTAATCGGCCAGCAGGCGCTCCCACGAATCGAGCTCCCGCAGCGTCGGCGGCGCCGGGATGGGGAGGGGGAGTGAGAGCTGGACCTGCTCGAGCGATTCGCGCCGCGCCCCGTTCGCAACGCCCAACTGCCACAGGTCCTGCCGGCGGCGCAGCTCATCACCACCGCCGATCCGCTCACATGCACCGGCCCACGCGAGCCGCTCGAGCCCGTCGCGCCCTACGCCCGACCGCGACGCCACGTCGGCAAGATCGGCGTAGGGGCCGTCGCGCTCCCGCTCGTCGACCAGCGCCCGCGCTTCGTCCTCCCGCAACCCGGTTATGTAACCCAGCCCGATCCGGACCGCGGATCCCTCGACGGTGCACTCGACGTCACTACGCCCGACGTCCGGCGTCCGCATCTCGATCCCGCGCCGCTGTGCCTCGTGAACGAGCGCATCCGGCGGATAGAAGCCCATCGGCTGCTCGTTCAGGAGCGAGCACAGGAACTCCGGGCCGTAGTGCACCCGCAGCCACGTCGATTGGTAGGCGAGGAGCCCGAACGCAACAGCGTGCGCCTTCGGGAACCCGAACCCCGAGAACCCGTGGATCTGCTCGAACACCTGCTCGGCCACCTCGCGACTTGCGCCGCGCTCCATCGCGCCCGCGACGAACTTGTCCCGATAGGACAAAATTGCCTGCTCAGAGCGCTTTCTGCTCATCGCGCGCCGCAGCCCCTCCGCCTCACCGGCGGTGAATCCGGCGAGCGCCATCGCCACCTGGATCACCTGCTCCTGGAAGACGATCGTCCCCAGCGTGTCGCTCAGGATCGGCTCGAGCGAGGGATGTTCGTAGGGGACCTCGTAATCCGGGTCCTTCCGCAGCCGCTCGCGGCGCTCCAGGTACGGGTGAACCGCGCCGCCCTGGATCGGCCCCGGCCGCACCAGGGCCACCTGGACCGTCAGGTCGTCGATCGTCTCCGGGCGCGTACGCGGCAGCATCTGCATCTGCGCGCGGCTCTCGATCTGAAACGCGCCGGTGGTGTCCGCCGCCCTGATCGTCCGGAACGTCTCCGGGTCGTCCAGCGGGATCCGTGACAGATCGACCCGCTCGCCACGAACGCGCGCGATCGCGTCGACCGACCGTTCCACCGCCGACAGCATCCCCAGCCCCAGCAGGTCGATCTTCAAGAAACCGCCATCCGAGCAGGAGTCCTTGTCCCACTGCACCAGCTGGCGCCCCTCCATCGCCGCCGGCTGCACCGGGCAGATGTCGATGAGCGGCCGCGTGGAGATCACCATCCCGCCCGGGTGCTGGGACGCGTGGCGTGGCAGCCCCCACGCGTCGTGGGCGAGCCTGGCGAGCACCCGCCACCGCCCCGACCGCGCGCGCTCGGCGCCGATCGCCGCCGCCATGTCCTCCTCGACGGACTCGGGCCGGTCATACATCTCCACCGTGCGTGCGACCCGCTCGATCTCGCCCGCCGGTAGCCCCAGCGCCTTGCCGAAGTCGCGCACCGCTCCGCGCGAGCGGTAGCACGCGAACGCCGCCACCAGCGCCGAGCGATCCTTCCCGTAGCGCACGTGCACCCGCGGGATCAGCTTCTCGCGGATGTCACGCGGGAAATCGAGATCGATGTCCGGCGCCTCAGTGATCTCCTCGTTCAGGAAGCGCCCCAGGAACAGCCCATTGCGCACGGGATCCACGTGCGAGAGCCCCGTGAGGTAGCAGACGAGCGAGCTGACGCTGGACCCGCGCCCGCGGCCAGGGGGCAAGAGCGACCGGGCCGAATCCGGTCCCCGAACCTCCGCCGCCACCTCTCGCGCCAGCTCGAGGATGTCGTAGTGAAGAAGCAGGAACCCGGACAGCTTCAGCTTGCGGATCAGCGCAAGTTCGTCCTCCAGGCGCTGGTTCGCCTCGGCGTACTCCGGCTCGCCGGCATAGCGATGCTCCAGGCGCGCACGGCAGATCTCCGCGAGCGCCCGGTCGGCACCCGGATCCTCCGACCCGGGATACCGGTAGCCGAGATCCTTCGTCAGGTCGAAGCGAAGCCGCTCGGCCAGGCGCCCGGCCTCGGCCACCGCCTCCGGATGGTCGGCGAACCGAGCGGCCATCTCGGCCGCCGAGGCGAGGTACGCGGTCCCGTTTCCACGCCGCCTGGGCTCCGTCTCCTCGAGCGTCCCACCCAGCCGAACCGAGCACAACACGTCCTGGAGCGCCGCCCTGGACGGATCGTGCATGTGGACATCTCCGGTCGCCACGCACGCGACGCCCAGCCGCTCGGCGAGTCCGGCCAGCCAGCGGTTCCGCGCCCGGTCGTGCCGCCAGAACGGCCGCTGGAGCTCGACCCGGGAGCGGTCGCGCCCGAACGCCGCGATCAGCCGCCGGCCGACCGCCATCGCCACCGCGGCCTCGCCTGCTCCCGGCCGGCCGCCGGCGCGCTCGAAATGAGCGGCGAGCGCCCCGTCCCGTGCGCACCCGGACAGGCACACGAGCCCGTCGGCGCGCTCCTCGAGCGCCGAGAGCGGCAGGGTGGGGGGCAAAGGACGCGATCTCATTTGTGCCGCTCCGTCCCGTCGCGACACGAATTCGCTCGCGCCATCGATCGGCATCCCTGCCTCCTGCCGATCGGGATGCGGCCGCGTATCGCGGTGCGCCTCGGTCACCAAGCGGCAGAGATTCCGCCAGCCGTCGACGCTCTCCACAAGCAGCGTCACATGGAATGGTCGCTCGGGATCGACGTCCGTGACCGTCATCTCGGCGCCGACGATCGGCCGCACGCCGAACGCCTCGCACGCCTGCGCGAACTCCATCGCGCCCCAGACCCCGTCGTGGTCGGTTAGCGCGAGCGCCTCGTATCCCAGCTCGGCCGCGCGGTGCGCGAGCTCCTCCGGGGCCGAGGCCCGTCGCCGAACGAGTAGGCGGAGTGGCAGTGAAGCTCGACGTAGCTCATGCTCACGCTCTCTGCAGGAACCAGCGACTGCCGTCGTCCGGCTCCCGGAAGACGACGACGTTCCGCCCGTCGGCGAGGACCAGCTCGAAGTAGCGGCGGCTGAGCGGCTTCGGCGTCCACCAGCGATCCTCGACCAGCCACTCCTCGCGGACGGTGTCCACGGTGACCGAGTCGACGATCGCGGGCGCACCATTGTCAGCGGTCTCGACCCTCACGGGCTCCGGCCAATACACGGACTGGCGGCTCACGAGCCCTCCTCCTGGTACGGCGTGAGCAGCGAGCGCCGCTCGGGCACCCGCGATTCGACGTCCGCGTCGATCACCCGCAGTACCGCGTCCTTGCCGGCTGCCGCCCGCGCCTGCCGCACGGCCTCGGTAAGCCGCCTGCGCCGGCTCTCCGCCGCACGTGAGTCGATCGTCGCCTGATCGCCGGCGGCAGGCCCCATCTCGAGCACCCGCAGCATCAGCGAGACGACCGGCCCGGGTATCGCGCCGAGCTTTGCCTGAAGCGCCAGAAGCAGGCGCTCGTGGTCGGCGCTCGCTCGCCGCAGCGCCGCCTCGTCGCGCCAGCCGCCGCCCCCCGCCAGCCGCGCCGCCAGCCGAACGCGCCGCAGGCTGCGCCCGCGCCGCGCGGGATTCGCAAGCAGGCGATCGACCAGAAGCGCAACGACCCGCTCCAGCTGCGGCCCCGAGATCGCCTCGCCCAGATCGATCCCCTCGACCAGCCCCTCGGGCGCGCGCCGTGGCCGAAGCGGGTCCTCGCTGCCGCGTGCCATCCGCAGCGCCACCAGCCCCAGGCACCCGAAGCGATCGGCGATCGCGGCGTCCGGAAGCGCCGCGAGCTGGCCCAGGCTCTCGACCCCCAGCCGCTCGAGCTTGTCGGGCAGGTCCACACGACCCCACTCGTCGTCCAGCCGCTCTCGCAGCAGGCTCACCGGCAGCGGCGCCAGGAGCGAGCGCGTCATCGCTGCCGGGACCACGACCGGCGCCTTCCGCGGCCGGCTGCGCTGTGCGGCGGCATAGGCGACCAGCCGCGTCTGCCCGGCGCCGAGCCGCACCGGCGGCCCGATCGCATCGCGCGCCCGCCGCAGGGCCCGCTCGACGGTCCCGTAGAGCCCGCGCAGCCCTCCTACCTCGAAGAAGGCCTCCCCGGGGCGCCCGGGCTCGACCGCGGCGCCGATTCCCTCCAGGCGCCCGAGGGCGTCCTCCCAGGCCGCCTCCGCCCGCTCCGGATCGGGGGGTACCAACGCAAGGTCGGGGCAGCGCGCGAGCGCCTCGCCGAGCCGCATCCCGGCATGAACGCCGAACGCCTCCGCGGGGCCCGACGCCTCCCCGACCACCTGCGGCCCTCCGGGCTCCGGCGCCAGCGCCATGGGGCGAAGCAGGAGCTCGCGGCGCCCCTCGACCACCGCCAATAGGGTGAAGCGCGGGATCAGCGCGCAGGCGATGACGCTTTCGGCCGTCTCTTGACGCATACGAACACATGTTCGTACACGGAGCGGCGGAAATCAAGCGGCTCTTGCCAGAATCACCGGCATGGGCTCGGTCCGATTGACCGCGACGCTCGTGTCCAGGGGCCCAGCCGCAGCGGTAGTGCTCGACGAAGAGCACGTGGCGGCTGTCGGAGAGGGCGCGAAGCGCTTTCCCGTCGTCGCAACGGTCAACGGCTACACCTGGCGCACCACGGTCAGCCGTATGCGCGGCGAGTTCCTGCTGGGCCTGAACCGCTCGGTGCGCGAGGAGGCCGGCGTCGAGGCCGGCGACTCAGTCGAGCTCGAGCTCGAGCTCGCCACCGCTCCGCGCGAGGTTGAGGTCCCGACCGCGCTCGCCCATGCCCTCGCCGAGGACGCGGCGGCGCGCGCAGCCTTCGACGGGCTGTCCTACACACACCGCAAGGAGTACGCCCGGTGGATCGAGGAAGCCAAGCGCGACGAAACGCGTGAGCGGCGGGTGGCCAAGTCGCTCGAGATGCTGCGGCAGGGCAAGACTCGAACCTGAGCCCGGCACGGTTCACAGCTCCCGTTTGAGGCGCGGCCGCAAATCGGCGAAATCAGCCCTGCCAGACTGGAAACCAATGAACGGCACCCGCCAGTTTCGGAGCTAAAGCTCCTCACCCCGGAACATGACCGATCGTCAGCAGCGAAATCCAACCCGCGGGCGGGCGACACGCACCTTGCGCCTCGGGCGAGTCGCCGCGGGCGGGGCGGTTCGCTGGGCAGGCGATCGCGTCGACGGGCGCGGCAGCGAGGAGGACCAGCGGCGGCGGCGCGGCGATCGTCTGGTGGCGACGATCGACTCTCTGGTCGATCAGCTCGCGACGATGCGCGGCGCGGCGATGAAGGCGGGCCAGGTCCTGTCCACGGTCGAGTTCCCGGGACTCGACGAGGACCAGTCCGCTCACCTTCAAGGACGCCTGGCCTCGCTGCGCGACAACGTTCCGGCCGTCGGCTGGAAGGAGATGCGGAAGGTGCTCGCCGACGAGTGGGGGACCGACCCCGAGCGCATCCTGGGATCGATCGACCCGGAGCCGGCCGCCGCCGCGAGCATCGGGCAGGTCTACCGCGGGCGGACCACCGACGGCAAAGACGTCGCCGTGAAGGTCCAGTATCCGGGCATCGGCGAGGCCGTCGAGTCGGACATGCGGAACGTGCGCATGCTCGCGCCGCTCCTACGCCGCCTGATGCCCGGTCTCGACGTCAAGCCGGTGCTGGCGGAGCTCAGTGAGCGCATCGCGGCCGAGTGCGACTACGAGCTCGAGGCCTCGAGCCATCGTTTGCTCGCCCGCTTCTGGCGTGGGCATCCGTTCATCACGGTGCCCGCGGTCGACACGAGCCTCAGCCGGCGGCGCGTGCTGGTCAGCGAGTGGATGGACGGCATCGACTTCGCCGCCGTCGGCCGGGAGCCCGATCCCGTTCGGGACCGCTACGCGCAGATCGTCTACCGCTTCTTCTACGGCACCCTTCGGGAGCTCGACCTGGCGCTCGGCGATCCGCACCCGGGCAACTACCTCCTCTGTGGTGACGGGCGGGTCGCGTTCCTCGACTTCGGCATGGTGCGGAAGCTTCCGCACGACTACCTGGACAGGGAGGCCGTGATTTTCGCCGCGATCCGCAGCGGCGACGAGGCGGCGCTCGTCAGCGCGTTGCGCGAGCTGGGATACCTGCGGGACGGCGCCGATTGGGACGGCCTGCTGCTGCTGGAGCACATGCGCGCAATGTCCTGGTGGCTTCGCGGCGACAGGCCGCTTCGCCTTAGCCCCGAGGACATGTGGCGTGGCAGCGAGGCCCTTCGCGAGCAGCGCAACACCGAGCTCTTGCAGCAGATGCGCAACATGACCCTTCCCCCCGAGGCCCTGCTCCTGCGGCGGATGGAGGGCCTGCTCTTCCAGGTTGCGGCCACGCTTCGCGCCGAGGCGAGCTGGGGCGCGCTGCTCGGGGAGCTCGTCGAGGGACACGAGCCCATCGACGAGCTCGGACGCGAACACGCGCTGTGGCTGGCCGAACGACGACGGCGGCGATGAGGGAGCATCTCCTGTGATGCAGCCGCGCACGAGATATGCCAAGAGCGGCGACGTCAACCTCGCCTACCAGGTCGTCGGGGATGGACCACTCGACCTGGTCTACGTGCCCGGCTGGGTCTCGCACCTGGATCTCAACTGGGAGGAGCCGGGCCCGGGCCGCTTCCTGGAGCGCCTCGCCTCCTTCAGTCGCGTGATCCTGTTTGACAAGCGGGGGACCGGCCTCTCGGACCGCGTATCGCCCAATGAGCTGCCCACGTTGGAGCAGCGGATGGACGACGTGCGCGCCGTGATGGACGCCGTCGGCTCCGAGCAGGCGTCGCTGTTCGGTGCGTCGGAGGGAGGCCCGATGTGCGCCCTGTTCGCCGCGACCTATCCGGAACGAGTCCGATCACTCGTCATGTACGGCAGCTATGCGCGCGGGCTCCCGGAGGGCGACTATCCCTGGGCGACCACCCGATGGGTGACGACACCCGAGGACCTGGAGGAAATGCTCGAGATGCTCGAAGAGACATGGGGGGAGCCGCACGACCTCCTCGGGTTCTGGGGACCCAGCATCGCCGAGCACGAGCGGTACAAGCGGTGGTGGTCGCGATACCTGCGCATGTCGGCGAGTCCGGCGGCCGCAGTGACACTGAGCCGCATGAACCACCAGGTCGACATCAGGCACGTACTGCCGGCGATCCAGGCTCCCACTCTTCTGATCCATCGCACCCAGGACTCGCTCGTCGTCGCCGATGGCAGCCGCTACATGGCCGATCGGATCCCCGACGCGCGCTACGTCGAGCTGCCGGGCGAGGACCATCTGTGGTTCTTCGGCGACCAGGATGCGCTGCTCGATGAGATCGAGCAGTTCCTGACCGGCTCCCGGCAGGCCCGCGAACCCGACCGGGTGCTGGCGACGGTCATGTTCACCGACATCGTGGGATCCACGGAGCGCGCTGCCCAGCTGGGCGATCGCCGGTGGCGTGAGCTCCTGGCCGGTCACGAGGCCCTGGTGAGGGCCCAGCTCGAGCGATTTCGCGGGCGCGAGGTGCAGATGCTGGGCGACGGCGTTCTCGCCACGTTCGACGGCCCCGCCAGGGCCATCCGCTGCGCGCGGACGATCTGCGACGAGGTTCGCTCGCTCGGCATCGAAGTCCGCGCCGGCCTCCACACGGGGGAATGCGAGATGCGAAACGGAGACATCGCGGGAATCGCGGTCCACACCGGTGCGCGGGTGTCAGCGGAGGCGTCGGCGGGCGAGGTGCTGGTCTCCAGCACCGTGAAGGACCTCGTCGCCGGATCCGGAATCGAGTTCGAGGACCGAGGTGTGCACAGCTTGAAGGGCGTCCCGGGTGAGTGGCGCCTGTTCTCCGTCGAGCCCTAGAGCAGCTCGAGCAGCACGTCCACGAGCAGGTCCACGTCCTGCTCCTGGGTGCGCCAGTTGACGATCGCCGGTCGAAAGGCGACCTTCCCCTCGTAGCTCGTGGTGCCCGCGTAGACGCGGCCGTCGCGGAGGAGCGCCTCGCCGAGCTCGCGGTTGAGCGCATCGAGCTCGTCCTCGGCGACGCCATCCGGCTGCGCACGAAAGCACACGATGTTCAGGTTCACGTCGGCGAGCCGCTCGAGCTCCGGTGTCCGGTCGATCCGCTTCCCCAGATGCTGCGCGAGGCGCAGGTGGCGCTCCACCATCTCGCGGTAGCCCGCTCGCCCGTACGCGCGCACCGTCGCCCACACCGCGAACGCCCGTGCGCGCCGCGAATTCTCCGGGGTCAGGAAGCCCGGGTTCGGGCGCGGATCGTCCGGAGAGGGGAGATACGCGGCGCCCACGTTGAAGGTACGGGCGAGTCGGGCGGGCTCGCGCACGAAGGCGAAGCCGCAGTCGTAGGGCACGTTCAGCCATTTGTGGCCGTCGGCGATGACGGAGTCCGCGCGCTCGATTCCCGCCGTCAACTCGCGGGCACCCGGTGCGATTCGTGCGAACAGGCCGAATGCACCGTCGACGTGCAGCCAGGCGCCGTGCTCCGATGCCAGGTCGGCCATCCGGTCGATCGGATCGAAGTCCCCGGCGTTCACCTCTCCCGCGTTGGCGACGAGGATCGCGGACCCGTCGAGCTCCCGCAGCCTGGCCTCGAGAGCGTCCACGTCCAAGCGACCGGCTGCATCTCGCGCGAAGCGCTCGACATTGCCCTGTCCCATCCCGAGCATCCCGATTGCCTGCAGCGCGCTCGGGTGGATGTACCCGCTAGTGAGAATCGTCGGTGAGGGCAGCCCCGAAAGGCCGGCCTGGTCGACATCAACACCACGTTGCTCTGCCCACCAGCTCCTGGCAGCCCCGAGGGCAACGAAGTTGCCCATCGTCGCCCCACTCGTCAGTACCCCGCCGAACTCCTCCGGCAGCCCGAAGAGTTGACGCAGCCAATCGGTGGCGACCTGCTCCAGCCGAGCGGCCATCGGCGACGACGCCCACCCGAACGCGACCTGATCGAACACGGACGTCAGCCAGTCCGCGGCGAGCGCCGCCGGCGTACCCCCGCCCATGACGAAGTGAAAGAACCGCGGCCCGCTCGACCGCATGGCCGCCTCCTGCCCGCGCGTGGCGAGGTCACGGACGGCGGCCAGGGTCCCGTCGCCGTCCTCCGGCATCGGGTCGGACCAGCCGTGGATGATCTCCTCGGCGCCGGGATCGAGTACCGCCCGCGTGTCGAGGTCGGCCAGGTAGGCCCGCGCCTCCTCCGCGGCGACCGTCAGCGCAGCGGTGACCTGGTCGCGGTCATTGAGAGGATCGCCCACGAACCCGATCCTAGGCAAGCCCAAAGTCCATCGCAGAGGGGGTGATACTCCGGACATGAGGCCCAGGCTCGCCCTAGCCGCGATCGTCACGCCCCTACTTGCCCTATCCGCTTGTGGGGGCAGTGACTCAACGAGCAGCACGAGCGCCACGAGCACCGTTTCAGGCGACGCCGACCCCGCGGACGTCCAGGTGATCGACGGCTGGGCCACCGCGCTTCGCCAGGGCGACGTCGAAGCGGCGGCGGGCTACTTCGCCATTCCGAGCGTCGCCGAGAACGGCCCCATCCTGGTGCGCATCCGAAGCGCCGACGACGCGGTCCAGTTCAACGAGTCGCTTCCGTGCGGCGCCCGCCTGATCCGTGCCGACTCGGCCGGGGAGTTCACCACGGCGACATTTCGCCTGACGGAACGGCCTGGCCCGGGGTCGTGCGGGCCGGGGATCGGAAGCGTCGCCAAGACCTCCTTCGTGATCCGCGACGGCAAGATCGCGCAGTGGCGGCGTGTGGGGGCGGGGAGCGGGGGCGGCCAGGCGCCCAGCAGCAGCGCGTGAGCGGGGCCCCGGCGGTCAGGTCTCCAGCTCCGTCCGCACGCGGGCGATCACCTCGTCGGTGAACTCGGTGGTTCCGGCGTGACCGCCAAGGTCGGAAGTCCGCACGCCGGCCGCGGTGGCACCGAGAACCGCGTCGTAGACCGCGCGCGAACATCCCTCCGTGTCTTCCGCGCCGACCTCCCCGGCGTGGTGAAGGAGCGCGGCGCCCGCGAGGATCATTCCCATCGGGTTCGCGACATCCTTGCCCTCGAGCGCAGGCGCGGTGCCGTGCGGCGCCTCGGCCATCGCGACCGTCGTTCGCAGCTCCTCGTCCAGCGCCAGCAGCACCGACTCGGCGCCGGCGATCGAGCCGAACAGGGGCAGCACGAGGTCCGAGAGCAGG
>Ga0126313_10001435_pt1 | contig 12594 bp, 10 predicted proteins | sample Plot105A_FD_89954 | JGI IMG/M metagenome (GOLD analysis project Ga0126313, IMG submission 89954) | Serpentine soil microbial communities from UC McLaughlin Reserve, CA, USA - Plot105A | ecosystem: Environmental > Terrestrial > Soil > Grasslands | place: USA: UC McLaughlin Reserve, Lake County...
CACCGTCCGCGTGACGCTCGAATTCCCGAACTCGGGCTTCCCCGACGACATCGGCCAGTACTTCAACGCGATCGTCCCGACCGATTACGACCCCGAGAACCCGGTCGGCACCGGCCCGTTCAAGTACAAGAGCTTCACGGCCGGCCAGCAGAGCGAGTTCGAGAAGTTCGCCGACTACTGGGAGGAGGGCAAGCCGTACGTCGACTCGCTCACGATCATCGACTTCCCCGAACCTACGGCGCGCACCAACGCGCTGCTCGGCGGGCAGGTCGACGTGATCGACAACCTCCCGGCGGCGCAGGTCAAGAGCATCGAGGCCAACCCGAACCTGCGCGTGATCTCATCGGAGACCGGCGCGTGGCAGCCGTTCACGATGCGCATCGACCAGGCGCCTTTCGACGACGTGCGCGTGCGCCAGGCGTTCCGCCTTATGGTCGACCGCGAGCAGATGGTGCAGCAGGTGCTCAGCGGCCACGGCTCGGTCGCCAACGATCTCTACGCCCGCTACGACCCCGTCTACGCGAGCGACCTGCCGCAGCGCCAGCAGGACCTCGAGCAGGCCAAGTCGCTGCTCAAGCAGGCCGGACAGGAGGGGCTGACGGTCGAGCTCGTGACCGGGGACGTGTTCCAGGGCATCGTCGAGGCGGCGCAGGTGTTCGCGCAGCAGGCGAAGGGCGCGGGCGTGAACGTGAAGGTGCGCAAGGTCGACTCCGGCACGTTCTACGGCGACAACTACCTCAAGTGGACGTTCGCGCAGGACTTCTGGGCGTCGCGCGTCTACCTCTCGCAGGTCGCCCAGGGCGACCTCAAGGAGTCGCCGTTCAACGAGACGCATTGGCCGCCTGATGAGAAGTTCCCCGACCTGATCCAGCAGGCCCGCGCCGAGGTCGACGAGGGCAAGCGCAAGGACATCCTGCACGAGGCGCAGACGATGCAGTACGAGCAGGGCGGCTACATCATCCAGTACTTCTCGAACATCATTGACGCGCACAGCGCGAAGGTGGGAGGGTTCGTGGAGGCCAAGTGCGGCTTCCCGTTCGGGAACTACTGGCTCAAGAACATCGGTTTCCTGGCATGAGCAGACTCATCTGGCGGCGATTGGCGCTCGGGGTCCTCACCCTCTGGCTGATCTCGCTGATCGTGTTCGCGGCCGTGCTCGCGCTGCCGGGCGATGCGGCCACCGCGATCCTCGGCAAGGAGGCGACGCCGGACCGCGTCGCCGCGCTGCGCGACCAGCTCCACCTCAACGACTCCGTCATCAGCCAGTACTTCAAGTGGATCGGCGGAGTGGTGACCGGCAGCTTCGGCGAATCGGCGGCGACGCAGCAGCCGGTCAGCGAGCTGCTGTCCGAGCGCGTCGGCAACTCGCTCTTCCTCGTGTTCGTGGCCTCGGCCGTCGCGATCCCGCTCTCGATCGTGATCGGCGTCTGGATGGCGATGCGGCGCGACCGGGCGGTCGACCACATCGGCTCGACCGTGTCGCTCGTGCTCGCGGCGCTGCCCGAGTTCGTGATCGGAATCGGGCTCGTGCTGCTGTTCGCGACGAGCGTGTTCCAGTGGTTCCCGGCGGTCTCGCTGCTGGCGCCGGGGCAGCGGGCGTGGGAAGCGCCCGACTACGTCGTGCTGCCGGCGGCGACGCTGGTGCTCGCGGTGACGCCCTACATCAGCCGCATCATGCGCGGCTCGATGATCGAGGTGCTCGAGTCCGAGTACGTGACGATGGCGCGGCTCAAGGGGCTGTCCGAGCGGACCGTGATCTGGCGCCACGCGGTGCCGAACGCGATCGTCCCTGCGATCCAGGTCGCGGCGCTCCAGCTCGCCTGGATGGCCGGCGGCGTCGTGGTCGTGGAGTTCGTCTTCTCCTACCCGGGGATCGGCGCGGCCCTGGTCGACGCGGTCGGGAACCGCGACATGCCGGTCGTGCAGACGGTGACGATGCTGGCCGCCGGCGTGTACGTCGCGATGAACCTGGTCGCCGACCTCGCCACGATCCTGGTGACGCCGAAGCTCAGGACGGCGTCGCGATGACCGAGCAGACCATCGGCTCAGCCGTCGACGTCGGCCTCGAGGCCGCCGTCGAGCCGGTCGGCCCGGGCGCCGTCCTGCAGCGCCGGCCGTGGCTCGGCATCCTCCGCAACGCCCTGCGCCTGGCGCGCACGAAGATCGGCGTGGCGATCGTGGCGCTGCTCGTCGCGATCGCGGTCTTCGGGCCGCTGGTCGCGCCGCACTCGCCTACCGAGTTCATCGCGGCGCCGAACAGCGGCCCGTCGAGCGACGCGCTCTTCGGCGCCGACTCGCTCGGCCGCGACGTGTTCAGCCGCTTCCTGAACGGCGGCCGCAGCGTGCTCTGGATGGCAGCGGCCGCCACGCTCCTCGGCGTCGTCGCCGGCGTCGGGATCGGCCTCGTCGCCGCCTACTCGCGCAACTGGCTCGACGACGTGCTGATGCGCGCGAGCGACGTCGTGCTGGCGTTCCCGCAGATCATCCTGGCGCTGCTCGCGGTCTCGGCGATCGGCCCGAAACTGTGGCTGATCGTCATCGTCGTCGCCGTCGGGCACATCCCGCGCGTCGCGCGCGTGATGCGCGGCGCGGCCCAGGAGGTGGTCGAGCGCGACTTCGTCAAGGCCGCCGAGGCGGTCGGCGAGAAGCGCTCGCGAATCGTCTTCGGCGAGCTGCTGCCGAACGTGACGAGCCCGCTCCTGGTCGAGCTGGGCCTGCGCATGACGTACTCGATCGGCCTCGTGGCGGCGGTCAGCTTCCTCGGCTTCGGCCTCCAGCCGCCCGCCTCGGACTGGGGCCTGATGATCAACGAGAACCGGCTCGCGATCACCGTGCAGGCGTGGTCGGTGCTGCTGCCGGTGCTCGCGATCGGCCTGCTCACGGTCGGTACGAACCTGATCACCGACGGGATCGCGCGCGCGGCGATCGGCATCGACCGGAAGGCGGAGCGATGACCGCCAGCGCGGTGGAGGTGCGCGACCTGCGCGTCGAGCTGGTCGGCCGCGGCTTCGACGTCGTCGACGAGATCTCGATCGACATCCGCCCGGGCGAGGTGCTCGGGCTCGTGGGCGAGTCCGGCTCCGGCAAGACGACGGTCGGGATGGCGCTGCTGGGCCATGTGCGGCGCGGCGGCCGCGTCGGCGCCGGGGCCGTCGTCATCGACGGGCGGGACCTCGCCCAACTCGACGACGCGGGCCTGCGCGGGCTGCGCGGCGGCACGGTCGCCTACATCCCGCAGGACCCCGGCACGTCGCTCAATCCCGCGCTCCGGCTGCGCCTCCAGCTGCGCGAGATGCTCGATGCCCACGCCGGCTCGGCCAGCGATGACGAACGGCGCGCGCGCATGCGCGAGGCGCTCGAGGAGGTCGCGCTCCCGTCCGACGACGGCTTCCTCGCACGCTACCCGCACCAGCTCTCCGGCGGCCAGCAGCAGCGCGTCGCGATCGCGATGGCGTTCGCCTGCCGGCCGAACGTGATCGTCTGCGACGAGCCCACCACCGGCCTCGACGTCACGACGCAGGCGCGCGTGCTCGAGACGGTGCGCGACCTCTGCCGGAGCCATGACGTCGCGGCTCTCTACGTCAGCCACGATCTGGCCGTGGTGGCCGAGCTGGCCGACCGCGTGGCGGTCATGTACGCGGGGCGGATCGTCGAGGCCGGGACGCGCGACCAGCTGTTCCACGCGCCGCGCCATCCGTACACGCGGCGCCTGCTGCGGGCGGTGCCGGACCTCGAGGGCAAGCGCGCGGTGGTCGGTATCCCCGGCCACGCCCCGCTGCCTGGGAGGAGGCCCGAGTGGTGCTTCTTCGAGCCCCGCTGCACGCTGGCGACCGATGTCTGCCGGAGCGCCTTCCCGCCGGCGTTCGAGTTCGACCCCGGCCACCGCGCGCGCTGCTACCACGCCGACGAGGCGCTCCGCGAGGTGCCGGTCGAGGGCGGCGTCGAGGAGGTGCACGTCGAGCGCGAGCCGGAGCTCGTGCTCGCGATCCGCGCCCTCGACGCGCACCACGGGTCGCGCGCCACGCTGTTCGGCATCGACGTCGAGGTGCATCGCCACGAGTGCGTGGCGCTGGTCGGCGAGTCCGGCTCGGGCAAGACGACTCTGGCGCGCTGCGTCGCGGGGCTGCACAAGGACTACACGGGCGCGGTGCTGCTCGGCGGCGAGGAGCTGCCGCCGGCGGCCCGCAGCCGCTCCGGCGCGTCGCGCAAGCAGATCCAGTACGTGTTCCAGAACCCGTACGCGTCGCTCAACCCGCGCCGCACGGTGGGCCAGACGATCGCGCGCCAGCTCGAGCTCTTCTTCCCCGGGCGCAAGGACATGGGCCGGCGCGTGGGAGAGTGCCTGGAGCGCGTTGCTCTGTCGGCCTCGGCGGCGGCCGCTTACCCGGACGAGCTGTCGGGCGGAGAGCGCCAGCGCGTCGCGATCGCGCGCGCCCTTGCCGCGGAGCCGGCGCTGATGGTGTGCGACGAGATCACGTCGGCGCTCGACGTCTCGGTGCAGGCTGCGATCATCGACCTGCTGCGCGAGCTGCGCACCGAGATGGGCCTGAGCCTGCTCTTCATCACGCACAACCTCGCGCTGATCCGGACGATCGCCGACCGCGTCGCGGTCATGACCGAGGGGCGGATCGTGGAGCTGGGCCCGACGGCGCAGGTGCTCGAGCGACCGAGCGCGCCCTACACGCAGCAGCTGCTGGCGAACACACCGAGCATCGCGGCGGCCGCCTGAGCCTTTGGGCCGGCCGAACGTCCTGCTGCTCATGGCCGACCAGCTGGCGGCCTGCTGGCTGCCGGCTGCGTCAGCGCCCGCACTCCACGGTCTGGCTCGATCCGGCGTGGTGTTCGAGAGCGCGTACTGTCCGTCGCCGTTGTGCGCTCCATCGCGGGCGGCGCTGCTGACGGGGCGGCTGCCGTCGCAGACGGGTGTTTACGACAACGCAGCCGAGCTGCGGGCGTCCGAGCCGACGTTCGTGCATGCTCTGCGCGCGGCGGGCTACGACACGTGCCTCAGCGGCAAGATGCACTTCGTCGGTCCCGATCAGCTTCACGGCTTCGAGGAGCGGCTCACGACGGACGTCTATCCGGCCGACCTCGACTGGACGCCGGACTGGCGGTTGCCGCTGACCGAGCGGCTGCCCTGGTACCACACGATGGAGAGCGTCTTGACGCCGGGGGAGTGTGCGGCCTCCATGCAGATGGACTACGACGAGGAGGTCGCGCACCGGGCGGTGCGAAAGCTGCGCGACCTCGCCCGCGACCGGTCGCGCCCGTTCTTCCTTTGCGTCTCCTTCACCAACCCGCACGATCCGTGGGAGATCAGGCCTGAGCACTGGGCGCGCTACGCCGACTTCGACCTGCCGGCGGTGGGGTTGCTGCCGCGGTCCGAGGCCGATCCGCACTCGCTGCGGCTGCGCGACATGGCGGGGATCGACGACGTCTCCCTTTCCGATGACCAGGTGCGCCGCGCTCGCCACGGATACTTTGCGGCGATCAGCTACGTCGACGATCTGATCGGCTCCGTGCTGGCGGCGCTCGATGCGACCGGCCAGCGCGATGAGACGGTCGTGATCTTCACGGCCGACCACGGTGAGATGCTCGGCGAGCGAGGGCTCTGGTACAAGATGGGGTTCTTCGAGCCGTCCGCGCGCGTGCCGTTGATCGTGAGCGCGCCGGGGCGGCTCGGCGCACGCCGCGTCGCCGACCCGGTGTCGCTGCTCGACGTCGGGCCGACGCTGCTCTCGCTCTGCGGGCTCGACGATGGTCGTTCGCTGCTCGGTGCGCCGCCGAGCGACGTCGCGGTCGAGTACCTCGCGGAGGGAGTGCGGTCGCCGGCGGTGATGCTGCGGCGCGGGCGCTTCAAGTACGTCTGGTGCGCGAACGATCCCGAGCAGCTGTTCGATCTCGACGCCGATCCGCACGAGCTCGTCAACCGGGCGGCGGAGCAGCCGGAGCTCTGCGCCGGGTTCAGCGCGGAGGTCGCGCGGCGCTGGGACATGGGCGCGCTGGGAGCCGCGGTGCTGCGCTCGCAGGAGGACCGCCGCGTGGTCGTCGAGGCGCTCTCGCGTGGACGGCGACCGCGCTGGGCCTTCGTGCCGGACGCCGACGCCCCGTTCGTCGAGGGCAAGGACGACCTCTACGAGTTCCAGCGCCGCGCACGCCTCGACGCCCCGATCGGGCGTTCCGTGACCCGTGTCCGGCCATGAGCCGAAGCCGGCCGTAGCCGTCGGTGTCAGGGTTGATGCACGCCCTCCTTAGCGACTCGATGCTCTGGGTAGAGCCTCGTAACCCCGCCGCCGACTCGGGAGGGAGGCTTGGCTCATGCCCCGAAACGGGAACGATGACGCGCGCGCTGATACGGACGAAATTGCGCGGTACCGGCAGGCGGCCGAGGAGACGCTGAGTCAGGTCGACTGGTGCGTCAACTACTTCTATCGCCTCCGCCACATTCGCATTGCTCGGGCGATCGAGAAGAACTCCGCGGTCATCCGACGCGAGATGCGCCGAACCGAATGAGAGCCCCTACGTGGGCGGCTCGAGCACCGTGAAGTGGGCCGTGCCGCCGTCGCTCGGGCTGCTCTTGCGCGTCCCGTCGTACTCGCCCGTCACCCGCCAGCGTCCCACGAACGGCGGCCGGAACGCGACTGTGGCGGCGGTGCCGCTCACGCGCGGCCGGTGAGGCGAGTGGAACAGCCATCCCGCGAGCGGGTCGTAGCGCTCGACGAGCAGGCTCGCGCGACCGGGCACGGCCGGCGTGACGCGCAGCGCGAGCGCCACGGTCTCGCCCGGCGCCACGGTGGTCCTGCGGGCCCCGTCGACGAGCATCGTCGCGCGCGTGATCGTGCGGGCGAGGCGTGACAGCACGTAGCCGCCGTGGTCGCCGTCGCGCGCCCGCACGGCGATGAAGTAGCGCCCCGGAGCGAGCCGTTCGGTGAGCTCCTTGCTGCCCGTCGTCCCGCAGCTGCAGGAGAGGCGGCGGCCGCCTTCGCTCAGGAGCCGGAGATCGAAGTCGTGCGCCGTGCGGAGCCGCACCCTCAGATCGCTGCGGCGCGCCAGCGTGAAGCGATAGAGATCGAGCGCGTCGAGCTCGTCGCCGTGCAGGGAGCCCTTCCGTCGCCGGTCGTCGGGGAGCGTCACTCCCGGCGCGCTGTCGTCGCGGCCGGCGCGGCCGACGCGCAACCGGTACGGCAGCAGCGCGCGCGATGCGCGCGGCGCGCGCACGTGCAGGGTGTAGCGCCCCGACTCGGGCGCCGCGAACACCGTGTGGTCGTCGCACGAGAGCGTCGTCTCGGCCCGTCCCTCGAACTCGCCCGCCGCGTACAGCGCTACCTGGGCGCAGCCGCGGCCCACCGTAACGAGGTTGATCCGGTACGTGCGGCCCTCTCGCATCCGCGTCGACCACGCGTCATCGGGGTTGGCGAAGCGGTCGACCTGTCCGCTCGCCCCCGCTGCCGGCAGTGCCGCGCCCGGAGGTCGCGCCGGCTCGTCCGGGACAACGACGCGCAGGGTGAACGTGTCGTCGACCGAGTTGGCGAGCGCCGCGACGCGCACGAGATAGGCGGATCCGGACGTCGCGTCGGCATCGATCGTCGCCTGACCGCGCCGGTCGGTCATCTGGCAGCCCAGCGGCGTCAGCTGCGAGCGCTGGCGGGAGAACACGTCGAGCGTCGCGTCGAGATCCCCGTCGGCGTCGAGCGCGACGAGCAGCTCGCGGCTCGAGGGCGCGGTGAAGCTGAACCAGACCGAGTCCTTGATCTGTGCGCAGCCGGAGCCCGGCTCGTCCTCGTCCAGCGTCGCCTCGACCGTGGTGCCGCGCACCAGCGCGGGCAGCCGGCCGAGCTCCCGCGGGGCCGTACGGGCGTCGTTGGGCGGCGGAGCGGCAAGCGCGGGCGGCGCGAGCACGGCGACCGCGGCCGCGCAGCAGACGACGACAGCTACTGGGGGCAGGCGCGTGAGCATCCCCGCAGGATCGCGGCCGGCCGGCGGGCGCGCACTACGCGAACGGGGTAGTTCCGGCCACCCGACGCGGCCCGCACGTCGCTCTTCGTCGAGGTTGTGTTGCGCCACTCGAGACGGGTCGGTGTCCAACGACGAGCGACGGCAACGACGAAGACCCGCGGGCGAGCGAGTCGGCGCTCGACGAGATGAGCCCGACCGCGCGGCGCGCCGGCCGCGCGGCGCGGCCGTGTCGTTGGCGGCGGGCTGCGATGGCGCCGTTGACTTAGGCGCCGCGACCCGCCGCCGCCGCGGCCGCGGCGCGTAGCATCTCGGCGAGTGGGTGGCGACAGGCGCCGCCGGTGGTGGAGCGGTATCGATCGGCGATCGGAGAGCGGCAGTGCCGGTTTCGTACAACGTAGGAACGGGGATCGGCGAGGTCACCGATCCGGCGGTTGGCCTGCCGCTCCAGGGCATGGCGGACAAGAATCAGATTGCGACGGGTGTCGAGTCGCCGCTTTACGCCCGCGCGTTCGTGGTCGCGCAGGCGTCGTCTGCGGCCGCGTGTGTCGCACTTATCGTGGCCGACATCTGGGCCGGCACTCGTCGAGTCAAGGACGGGGTTCTGAAGCTCCTCGCGGCGACGCACGAGGGCCTGTACACCGAGGCGAACGTACTGCTCGCCGGAACGCACACGCACAGCGCCCCGGGCGGATTCTCGGGAATGCTGCTCTACGACTTCGACTTCAGTCGAGGGGGTTGTGACGACGCCACCGTGAGGTGCATCGTCGACGGCTGCGTCCGCGCCGTCGAAATGGCCCACTCGAACCTCGCCCCTGGGCGGGTCTACGTGAACCGGGGCGATGTCGCCGACTGCGGGCGAAACCGATCAGCACCCGCGTATCTGTGCAATCCGCAGGCCGAGCGCGACCGCTGGGGAGCGGATACCGATCGGGAGATGCTGCTGCTGAAGTTCGTGAAAGTCGACGAGCGCGGCCGAGAGCGGCCGGTCGGCGCGCTGAACTGGTACGCGATCCATCCGACCGATCGCGGCCAGAGGAACACGCTCGTCTGCGGCGACAACAAGGGCTACGCGAGCGCGCTGTTCGAGGAGCAGATGGATGGCGATCGTCGGATGCCGGAGACGTTCGTCGCCGCGTTCGCAAATGCCAACTGCGGCGATGTGTCAGGCAACGTTGAGCTCGGCCGCATCCCCGACGGCGTTCATGACCGCGCCCAGATGCAGAAGCACGGGCGCCAGCAGTTCGAGGTCGCCGAGCGTCTGTACCGGGCCGCGACCGAGGAGGTGACCGGGCCGATCGAACACCGGCACACCCGCGTCGACCTCTCGAACCTCACCACCGGAGCCGGCGTAGCGCGTACCTGGCCGGCGGCGCTTGGAATCTCGTTCGCGGCGGGCAGCTCGGAGGACAGCGTGCCCGTGCCCGACCTGGGGATACGTGAGGGGATCACGGCCGCGCACATGACGGAGGCGGACGCCCTCATCACGGGCGTCGCGGGATTGGGTCTCAGCGCAATCTTCGGCGTCTCCGTCGTCGACCAGCCGACCGCCGTCGCCGAGCGCGAGGGACAGTTGCCGAAACCCGTCGTACTGATGCCGGGCATCGAGCAGCCTCCCGACGTGCCGCAGATCCTGCCCGTCCAGCTGCTGCGCGTCGGCACCGTCGCCGTTCTCGGAATCCCGGGCGAGCTGACCACCATGGCCGGCCGCCGCCTCCGCACGACGGTGCTCGACGCGATCTCCGGCACGGGCGTCAAGCACGTCGCGCTTGGCACATATGCGAACGAGTACTCCCAATACGTCACTACCCCGGAGGAGTACTCCTCACAGCAGTACGAAGGCGCATCGACGCTCTTCGGTCCGCATACCCTGGCGGCGTATCAGCTGGTGGCGACGCGACTCGCGACCGCGATCGCCCAGGGTCGGCCCTCGGCGCCCGGTCCGGCCCCGACGCCGTGGACCTCTCCGCCACAGCGCCGGTACCGGTTCCGAAACCTGTCGAGCTCCGCAGTGACACTCCGCTTCTACAACAGGCACGATTCACTGCAGTTGTTCACATTGCCGAACGGCGAAAAGACGATCGACGCCGGCGCGGAGGTGGCCTACCCCGACCGGGAGTTCACAGGACCCCTGTTGCCGACTATCAAGACGCTCACCGTGAAGGCGAGCAACGACATCCAACCTACGATGTCGGCCGGGCAACTGCTGCTCATCTCGCCGGATCGTGCGATTTCTGTCGGCGAGTACAGCCCGCCGCCGCGCATATAGAGCCTCGCGGCGGCTACGGGTGGAAGCCGCCCATCTCGTTGACCGCGGCGACCGTGTAATCGCTGTTCACCTGGACCTCGACCTCGGTGCCGTCGGACTTGCGGATGTGGGCCTCGTACGGCGCGCTGGAGTCCACGTTGGTCTCCACGCGCTCGACCGTGCCGGACACCTTCGCCAGCGCCGCCTCGCGCACCTTCGTCGCGACGTCACCGCTCAGCAGCTTCTCGGTCTTGCCGTCGAGCGTGTGTCCTCCCTCGGACGGATCGTGGTCGCGCGTCTGCGCGCTGCCTGACGCGGCCGAGGATGAGGACGACGCCGTGCCCGAGGTTGCGGCGTTCGCGATCGCTGCCGCACCTGCCGCAGCCGCTACGACGGCGGCGGCGGTCACCAGCTTGGTCCTGATGCTTCCCATGGGCTCTCCTTTGACTGGTTGACGAGGAGTGCCGGAGCATCGCGGTCGCCACTGAGATTACGGCGAGACGCTCCTGAGAATCGCGTGAGAGCCGTCGCCGCCGACCAGGGGTTGGCGCGCTTCCCCCCGAGGGGGAGTGGCTCGGACGCCCGGCCGCCGGTGCAATCGAGCCCCCACGTCCGCCATGGAGGCCTTGCGTGCAGCGCGCCATCGTCGTGTCCGAGCCGAACCGTACATCCACGCCGTGGGGGACGCTCGCCGCGATCGACCTGCATGGCTGCGGGTTCGCGAGCGCGCCGTGCCGCGCGCCCGCGTGACACGCCGCCGCAGCGCTTGGGCCGTCACGGTGCTCGCGACGGCCGCGTCGACGTACGCGCTCGACGGGTTCGCGATCGCGGCCGGCGGACTGCTCGCCGCCTCGGGGCTGCTCACCGGGCTCGACCGGACGGTCCTGCTCGCCTTCCTGGCGGCGACCTACGCGGCCTGGTTTGCGGGGATGCGCGTCAACCTCGTGGCGAACTGGTCGCTGCTGGGTCGCACCGGCGCCAGTACGAACGTGCTCTCGAAAGCCGCGCACGACGTCGCGCGGGCCAGGCAGGCCGGGCCGCGCATGCGCCGCTTCGCCGCCTCGGCGGGCTACGTCGTGAGCGAGATCGCGAAGGAGGTGCCCTATTTCGCCGGCGCCTCCGGCGTTGCGCTCGTCAGCGATGCGGTCTCGCCCGGCGACGCGATCGTCTTCCTCGCCGGCACCAACCTCGGCGCGGGCATCTACGAGTACGGCCTTGCACGAGCGACACGGTCCTACCTGCTGCGGACTACGCAGGACGCAACCGGGCGCCCCGCGGCATTGCAGGCCTAACCCGCCGCGAAGAGCAGGAACTGCGTGAACTGGGATGCCGCGAAGTTGTTGTCGCTGACCAGCACGACCGATCGGCGGCCGTCCGGCAGTCGCGGCCCGAACGTCAGCCCCTCGACGTTGTCGAGCGGGATGCCGAGCTCGTCGAGGTCCAGCAGCAGCGTCTTCTGCGCGGTGCCGTCGCTCGCGCCCGGCAGCGCCACCTCGTAGAGCTTGATCGTGTTGCCCGTCCCGGGCACGCCGACCGAGAACGAGCGCTCCATCGCGATCAAGAACTGGTTGTTGAGCGGGAGGAGCTCGACGAGCCCGTTCACGGAGAACTGGGTCGCGGGGACGGGCAGCTGGGCGACGGGGTCCGACTCGTAGATCCACTGGCGGTCCAGCCGGCCGGTCTGGAGGTTGTAGCGCAAGATCCGCGCGGGGCTGCCGCCGGCGACGGTCGCCGCCGGGCCGTCCTGGAAGAGCGCGTTCTCGGTGCCGGTGAACAGGAACCGGCCGTTGTTGGGCACCCCGGCGCTCTCGAAGGCGAGGTTCTGCCGGACGCCGCTCGAGTGATCGGCGGTCGGGAGGAACGGCTGCGGAACCGGCAGCGAGCCCAGGAACGATCCGTCGAGCGCGTAGCGGCGCACGAACGGATCGACGAGGCTGTTCGCGAAGCCCTCGGAGGTGAGGATGAGCTCGCGGTCCTTCGTCAGCGCGAGCCCCTCCGGATCGAGGCTGAACGGCGCGTACGGCTGCCCGCCGGGGGCCAGCAGCGTCGTGACGTCCGTGAATGCCACGTCGCCATTGCTCAGGTGTCCGTCGCTCAGGTCCAATGCGACGGTGTAGAAGCGCGCCGGCTGGAACTGGCTCGGGTCGTCGGAAACCGCGTAGAAGACGTCGCGCTGGGCGTCGAACGTGATCGACGACAGGCCGCCGACGGTCGTCCCCTGGAACGTCGTCGCGGTCGGGACGATCGCCTGGCCGAGGAACTCGAGCTCCACCCGCGGCCCCTTGGCGAGCGCGGGCGCCGCCATCAGGACGGCCACGGCGAGCGCGCCGGCCGCTGCTGCGAGCTTGGATCTCATCGCTGTCCCCTCCCACGGACGAGCGCCGGCACGACAC
>Ga0126313_10001436_pt1 | contig 12593 bp, 10 predicted proteins | sample Plot105A_FD_89954 | JGI IMG/M metagenome (GOLD analysis project Ga0126313, IMG submission 89954) | Serpentine soil microbial communities from UC McLaughlin Reserve, CA, USA - Plot105A | ecosystem: Environmental > Terrestrial > Soil > Grasslands | place: USA: UC McLaughlin Reserve, Lake County...
CAACCGTATCGGATACACTAAAAGTCGTGCGCAGCAAAAGGGATCAGGTCGAGCTCTCGGCGGGCCAACGTCGCCGGCACCTACAGGGCCAGCGCACCTCTCAGGGGCAAAATCCTCCTCATCGACGACGTCTTCACCCCTGGCGCGACCATGAGCGCCTGCGCAACAACTCTACTGCGTGCCGGCGCGCAGGAAGTCCACGCTTTGAGTTTGTGTAGGACAGTATGAAGCTGGCCAGCACTTCAGCATTTCGGCACCTCAGGTCTTTCGGGCAAGGGTCCGGCCACCGGATCAGACTCCCGACACGCTGAAGTGCTGAGATGCTCGCCACGACCGAAGGGAGGAGCGAATGGACGTACTGGTCAAGGGGCGTAACATCCCCGTGACGGAGGCTCTACAGCGGTACGCTGCGGAGAAGGTGGAGCGTGTCGCCCGGTTCTTCGACGAGGGGCGGAGTGACTCGCGGGCGGAGGTAGAGCTTATTCACGAGCGTAACCGCGCTGTATCCGAGCCGGAGGTGGCCGAGGCGACCCTGTTTATCAACGGGTCGGTGCTGAAGGCGAGCGAGGCTTCAGAGGACATGTACGCCTCCATAGACAGGATGTCGGACAAGCTGGGGCGGCAGGTCAAACGTTACAGGGGGCGTCAGATCGACCGCTGGCAGGGCCAATTGAAGAACAGGCCGGAGGCGCCGAACGATGCGGCGCAGCCCTTCGTCGTGGAGGATGAGGAGGACCTCGAGACCCGCATCGTGAGGACCAAGCAGTTTCAGATGAAGCCGATGAGCGAGGAGGAGGCGGTGCTCCAATTAGAGCTCCTGGACCACGACTTCTACGTGTTCACAAGCGCCGATACCGGCGACATAAATGTGGTATACCGGCGTCGTGACGGAAACTACGGGCTGATTGAGCCTGCCCGCTAGTTCGGTGAGACCACACGGATAAGGTAGCTTGTTTTGGCGAACTTGTTGACGAAAATATTGAGGATGGGTGAGGGCCGCAAGGTCAAGGCCTTACAACAGCGCGTCGAGGCGGCCTCGGCGCTCGAGCCTGAGATGGAGAAGCTCCACGACTCGGACCTGAGGGCCAAGACCGACGAGTTCCGCGAGAGGCTCGCGGGTGGCGAGACCATCGACGGCATGCTGCCCGAGGCCTTCGCCGTCGTTCGGGAAGTATCAAGGCGTACCCTGGGGATGCGTCCTTTCGACGTCCAGATAATGGGCGGCATCGTGTTGCACGAGGGTAAGATCGCCGAGATGAAGACCGGCGAGGGCAAGACGCTCGCCGCCACCATGCCCGTTTACCTCAACGCCCTGGAAGGCAAGGGCGTCCACGTCGTCACGGTCAACGATTATCTGGCGAGGCGCGACGCGAGTTGGATGGGGGAGATCTACGCCTTCCTCGGCCTGGAGGTCGGCCTCGTCCAGGAGAGCATGAACTTCGATGAGCGCAAGGTTGCCTACCACTCAGACATCACCTACGGGACGAACGCCCAGTTTGGCTTCGACTACCTGCGCGACAATATCGCGACCACGACCGACCAGCTCGTGCAGCGCGACCTCAACTTCGCTATAGTGGACGAGGTCGACTCTATCCTGGTCGACGAGGCGCGCACCCCGCTCATCATCTCGGGCATGCCCGAGAGCGCCGCCGATGTCTACTACCGCTTCGCCGCCATCGTTCCGCGTCTCATAGACGGCGAGGACTACGAGGTCGATGAGAAAAAGCAGCAGGTGGCCCCGACCGAGAGCGGCGTGGACAAGGTCGAGAAGGCTCTTGGCATAGAGAACCTCTACGACGACGTGAACACCAACCTCGTCAACCACCTCAACCAGGCCTTGAGGGCCGAGACCCTCTTCCGCAAAGATGACGAGTACATCGTCACCGACGGGCAGGTCTACATCGTCGACGAGTTCACGGGGCGCGTGCTCGAAGGCAGGCGTTACTCCGAGGGGCTGCATCAGGCCATAGAGGCCAAAGAAGGCGTCCAGATCAAAGAAGAGAACCAGACCGTTGCCACCATCACCATCCAGAACTTTTTCAGGATGTACGACAAGCTCTCGGGCATGACCGGCACCGCGGCGACCGAGGCCGACGAGTTTATGCACACCTACAAGATGGAGGTCGTCTCCATCCCCACGCACATGGAGATGATCCGGGATGACAGGGATGACCTCGTGTACAAGACCGAGAAGGCGAAGCACAGGGCCGTCGTCGAGGACATAGCCGAACGAAACAAGCTGGGCCAGCCGATCCTGGTGGGCACGGTCTCGGTCGATGTCTCGGAGCGGCTCGCGGCGCTCCTAAAGCGGCGGGGAATCGCGCACAACGTCCTGAACGCCAAGCAACACGAGCGGGAGGCGGAGATCATCGCCGAGGCCGGCGAGAGGGGCGCCGTGACCATCGCGACCAACATGGCCGGACGTGGCACGGATATCAAGCTCGGAGAGGGCGTTCCCGAGCTCGGGGGGCTCTACGTCCTTGGAACAGAGCGTCACGAGGCCAGGCGCATAGACAACCAGCTCAGGGGCCGTTCGGGGCGGCAGGGTGATCCGGGTGAGTCCCGGTTCTACCTCTCCTTCGAGGACGAGCTGTTGAGGCTCTTCGGGGGAGGGAGGATGCAGGGCGTCATCGAGCGCATCGGGCTTGAGGAGGACGTGCCAATCGAGGCGGGGGTTATCTCCAACTCCGTCAGGCGCGCCCAGGAGCAGGTCGAGAGCCGGAACTTCCAGATCAGGAAGCGCATTCTCGAATACGACGACGTCCTGAACAAGCAGCGAGAGGTGATCTACGCTATCAGGCGCGACATCCTGATGGGCGAGGACGTGGACACTATGTCCTACGTCGAAGACGTGCTGACCGGCGTCGTCACCGAGTACGTCTCCGAAGACGTATACCCCGAAGACTGGAACCTCGACGCCCTCACGACCGAGGTGAACCGCTTCTATCCATGCACAATAGACTTCAAGTCCCTGGACATAGAGGCGCTGACGGCGGCCGAGGTCCTCGCGATGGTCCTCGACGACGCGCGGGAGCGACTCGAGGAGCGCAAGGCCGAATGGGACGAGCGGACGGCCGAGCTGGAGAGGCTTGGAGTCCATCGCGGCGACGGGGTTGACTCTTTCGAAGAGGCGGAGCGCAGGACGCTTCTCTCCGTAGTCGATTCCCGCTGGCGGGAGCACCTCTACGAGATGGATTACCTTCGTGAGGGCATCGGTTGGCGCGGTCTCTCCCAGCGCGACCCGCTGGTCGAGTACAAGCGGGAGGGCTTCGACATCTTTCAGGAGATGGAGCGGGGGCTCAAGGAGGACTACGTCACCTACATCTACCGCGTCGAGAACATCAAATTGCGGGAGGAGGAGATGCAGCAGCTCACCTATAGTGGCGGCGAAGAGGAGCCGAACCAGCGTCCGTCGAGCCCGCGTAAGGCGCAGGCAAAGGTCGGCCGCAACGACCCCTGCCCGTGCGGCAGCGGCAAGAAGTACAAGAAGTGCCACGGTATGCCTGGCGCGCCACCGCTCGGGTCCGAGGCCCAGGGAGCGTAGTGCCCGAGCCCGGCGACAAGACCTCCGAACTCGAGGAACGCCTCGGCGAGCTGGAGGCGTTCTTCGACGTGAACGGGCTGCGGGGAGAAGCCGAAGATCTGGGTGAGGAGATGAGCCAGCCCGGTTTCTGGGACTATCCCGAGGAGGCCAAGGTGATCTCCGCCCGCTTCTCGCGGGTGCAGGGTAGGATCTCCCTTCTCGACGGGCTCAGGGGAAGCCTTACCGACTCGGAAGAGCTACTGGAGCTCGCCGAGGATGACCGTGAACTGCTCTCCGAAGTGGAAGCGGAACTAAAGCGGGTCGAGCGCGTTCTCGAAGAGCAGGAGGTGGCCAGGCTCTTTTCCGGTGAGTACGACGAGGGCGACGCCATCCTCACCATAAACCCCGGCGCCGGCGGGGTGGATTCGCAGGACTGGGCCGAGATGCTCGCACGTATGTACCGCCGCTGGGCGGAGCTGCGGGGCTTAGGCCTAGAGGTCATCGAGTACACCGAGGGCGAGGAGGCGGGCATTAAGAGCGCTACCTTTACCGTCTCGGGCGAGTACGCGTTCGGGCTCTTATCTGCGGAGCGTGGGGTGCATCGGCTCGTTAGGATCAGCCCTTTCGACGCCGGCGCGAGGAGGCACACAAGTTTCGCCTCCGTCGCGGTCGCGCCCGTCGTGAACGAGGCGGTCGAGGTCGAGGTAGAGGAGAAGGACCTCAAGGTGGACACGTACCGGGCCTCCGGGGCGGGTGGCCAGCACGTCAACAAGACAGATTCCGCGGTCAGGATCACGCACCTCCCCACTGGTATCGTGGCCCAGTGCCAGAACGAGCGCAGCCAGCACCAGAACCGCGAGGTGGCCATGCGGGTCTTGAGGGCGCGGCTCTTCGAGCTCCAGCGCGAGAAGCGGGAGCAGGAAATAGCAGCGCAGAGCGGCGAGAAGGCCGAGATCGAGTGGGGGTCCCAGATCCGATCCTACGTCCTCCACCCTTACAAGCTTGTCAAGGACCACCGCACCGGCGAGGAGACGGCCAACGTGGACCGGGTGCTCGACGGCGACCTCGACGATTTCATCTACGCCTACCTGAAAACCCGGACCGCGGCCTAGCGCCATGCGGAGCGTCGTAGCGGTCGTGCTCGTGCCCGTCGTTATCGTGTTGCTGATCGGGCCCTACACCTTCCTGCCGTCCTTGCTGGAGTACGCGGTCGCCCGCGACGTGCAGGGCCGCCTCGGAATCGAGAAGCAGCCCGAGGTGCAGCTGAACAGCGACCTCCCCTTGGACATGTTGAGGGGTGAGTTCTCGGACGGCCGCATCGAGATGAGGAACGTGCATCTCGGCGGCGTGCGGGCCGAGAAGGCGAGCATCGACCTCGACCCCTTCGATATCGACGTCTGGGACACCATGAAGAACGGCCGCGTGGTCGACAGGCAGCCCCTCTCGGGGGCGCTGGAGATCGAGGTCTCCGAGGACGAGGTCGCCCGCCTCGCACAGAAGGGCTCCGAGATGCCGATCACGGGCGTCGAGGTCAAGAAAGACGGGGTGGTCGTCGGATCCGAAGCGTCGGCGCTCGGCACGCAATTTCCCGTCTCCGTGGAAGGGGATCTGGCGCTGAACGAAGGCGATCTCGTCTTCGAGCCGCGGGACCTCGAGGCCGCCGGGGTACCCGTGCCGAACGAGCTCGCCGACCAGTTGCTCTCGGGGGCGGATTTCGAGTACCCACTCGGCCGCCTGCCTTACCGGACCACCATCACCGGCGTCGAGACCGAGGGCGGGCGGATCGTGCTCGTCGGCAGGGTTCCGAGCATCCCGCTCGGCGTGTACCCCGGCGATTGATAACGCGGGCTGTAGTTGCTAAGGTCTTCGGTGGCCGGGTCCCTGGAGGGGGATCTCGAAAAAGACGTCGAGGTTAGCGGCAGCCGGCGAGCCACCTCTGGAGAGGTAATGATCCGATTCAACAACGTCACCAAGGTTTATGGTAGGGACACCGTCGCCCTCGAGCGAATAAACCTGGAGATAGACCCGGGCGAGTTCGTATTCCTAGTGGGGGCAAGCGGCTCGGGCAAGTCCACGATGGTGCGCCTGATCCTGAAGGAAACAGAACCTTCTGCCGGGTCAATCTTTGTGAACGGCGCGAAGCTCTCATCCGTACCAAGGCGTAAGGTTCCCCGCCTCAGGCGCGACATCGGGTGCGTGTTTCAGGACTTCAAACTGCTCCCCAACAAGACCGCGACCGAAAACGTCGCCTACGCGATGGAGGTCACGGACCAGAAGCGACGCACCATCCGAACCAAGGTACCCCAGATCCTCGACCTCGTCGGCCTCTCGGGGAAGGTGAACAAGTTTCCCGGCCAACTCTCCGGCGGTGAGCAGCAGCGCGTCTCAATTGCCAGGGCCTTCGTCTCGCAGCCTCCCATGCTCGTCGCCGACGAGCCGACGGGCAACCTCGACCCGAACACCAGCGTCGGCATAATGCAGCTTCTGCACAGGATCAACCGTATCGGCACCACCGTCGTGGTCGCCACCCACGACAGGGAGATGGTCGACGTGATGCGCAAGCGCGTCGTCGCCCTTGAAGACGGGCGCATCATCCGGGACAAGGTGAAGGGGGCGTATGCCGATGAGGGTTAACCTGGGCTTTTTCTTCGTCGAGGCGCTAAAGAACATCCGCCTCAACTTGCTCATGACCATCACCGCCGTCACGCCCACCTTTATCTGCATCCTGGTCTTCGGCCTCGGCCTCCTGGTCAGCGCACACATCCAGGGGATAATAGGGTCGGTGCGAGAGGACGTAAGCGTCGAGGCGTTCATGCCGAACGCCTCGAGCGAGGGTATCGACACCCTCGCGAGCAAGGTCGAAGGCTGGCCAAAGGTCTCCAAAGTGAGCGAGGTCTCAGAGGAAGAGGCCATCGCCGAATTCAAAGACAAGTTCAGCGACCAGCCGGAGCTATATCAGGACCTTGATCAGGGCGTCTTTCCGGCATCCGTCCAGATACAACTCAAGGACCCTGACATGGCCAACGACGTGGCGGCGAAATTAAAGCAAGAAGGCTTTACAGAGGACGACCTGAGCTACCCGCAGCAGACTATCGACCGCCTCAACTCGGTGACCTCGGTCGTGATCTGGGGCCTCTACGGGGCGACGCTTATGTTCCTAGTGGCGAGCTTGCTCCTTATCTCCAACGCCATAAGGCTCTCCATCTTCGCCAGGCGCAAGGAGATAGAGGTGATGAAGCTGGTCGGCGCCTCGGACGGCTTCGTGCGCACCCCCTTCGTCTTCGAGGGCCTACTCCAGGGCCTCGTCGGCTCCGCGCTCGCTGCCCTGGCCGTCATCTGGATCAACTACCTCTTTGTAGACTGGGCACATACCGCCCTACCGTTCGTCCCGATCTCGGCGGGCGCCGTAAACGCCCCGTTCCTGCTCCTCCTGCTCGTCGCCGTCGGCGTGGCAATAGGCATAATAGGAAGCTTTCTCTCGGTAACAAGGTTCTTGAGGAAGATATAGCGCCGCAGGCGCCAGATCTTCCAGCTTGTCAGCAGTTCAGCTGGTCAGCACTTCAGTTTGCCTTTTTGGAGTTTATCGGGTGCCTAGCGCTGACCGGCTCTCCAGGATCTCCGGACAAGCGCCGCACAGATCTGGCTGACGAGTCGTGAAGCGTGGCTGGCTTGCTGTGAACTGCTGACAAGCTGAACTGCGCGGCGAAGCCGCATGGTAGACTCTGAGCGTGCCCTGCCAGACACCTTTGATGGGAGCGCTCCCTTGATATTGCCGGCCATGCTGGTCCGTCGGGGGAAGTACTCGGTAGCAGATCCGCTCTTCGTCGAGGAGCGGCGTCCGGTGCTGGTCGCACGCAAGCTTCGTAGGGGTGCAGAGGCGGGCGATATCGTGCTCGTGAACGCCCGGGAGAAGAACCGCTCGCTGCGCGGCGAGGTCACGCGGGTCATCGGATCTTCGGAAGACCCACGCAACGTCTACGAGGCGCTTTTTGCCTCCATCGGGACCTCCCGCACGTTCCCGAAGAAGGCCGATGAGGAGGCCGAGGCTGTTGCGCACAGGGAGCCCGGGGAGCGCAGGGATCTTCGTCATCTCCTTACCGTGACCATAGACGGCGCCGACGCCAAGGATTTCGACGATGCGATCTCGGTCGAGCGCGCGGGCGATGGATACAGGGTGTGGGTTCACATAGCCGACGTTACGCATTACGTGGAGCCGGGCTCCGCGCTGGACAAGCAGGCCCGGTTTAGGGGGAACTCGGTCTACCTTCCAGGCACGGTCGCGCCGATGCTTCCCAGGCGTCTCTCGGACGATGTCTGCTCCCTGCGGCCGCATGAGGAGCGGGCCGCCGTAACGGTCGAGATGGAAGTGGATGGTGAAGGCGAAACAAGGAGCTTCAGGGCTTTCCGGAGCGTAATAGTGAGCGATGCGAGGCTCACTTACGAGGGCGTAGACGCTTTCTTGGGTGGCGAGGGCGTTGTGGAGAGGTCGGATCTCATCATGACCGCCTATGAGCTCTCGCGCAGGCTCAAGGTACGGGCCGCCAGGCGGGGCAAGCTGGAGCTCAGCGGGAGGGAGCCCGATTACCAAATCGATGAGGATGGGGTTCCTGTGAGCGCCGGGGTGCGCCGTTCGACGCCGGCGAGAGAGTTGATCGAGGAGCTCATGGTCCTCGCCAACGAGTCGGTCGCCAAGATGCTGCGGCACAAAAAGGGCGGCGTCTTTAGGGTGCACGAGAGGCCGGATCAGGCATCGCTCGAGATCCTGGCCCAGCGGCTCACCGCCGTCGGGATGCAGGCAGAGCCCACTCCCGAGAACCTCGGGACCATCTCCCAGATGGCCAAATCAGACGCCGTGAACTACCTGATCCTACGTTCTATCCCCCGCGCCATCTATTCTCCCAACGACCTCGGCCACTACGGTCTTGCCCTGGAGCACTACACGCACTTCACATCGCCCATCCGGCGCTACGCGGACGTTCTGGTCCACCGCGCCCTGCTCGACAACGAGCCGCCAGAGGATCTCGCCGGGGTCGCGAGCGCCGTCTCCGAGAGGGAGTACCGCTCCGTGATCTGCGAGCGCACCGCGGACGAGTACACCCTGATGTGGCTGATGCGCGACCGGGTCGGGGAAGTGCTCGAAGGGACCGTTGTGAGCACCGCCTCCTTCGGGCTCTTCGTGGAGCTGGAGACGGGCGCCACTGGCCTCGTGCACGTCAGCAAGCTCCCCGGCTGGTGGGAGCTAGAGCCGAACGGCGTCGTACTCTCCAACGACTCTATCGGGGCTTCCTACAGGGTGGGGGATAGGGTCCTGGTAGAGTTGCTCGACGTTCTACCACTGATGCAGCGGGCCGAGCTCAGGGTGGTGAAGCACTTGTGACGGACTTCGCACGCAACAAAAAAGCGCTGCACGACTTCGACATCGAGGAGAGCTACGAGGCCGGCATCCAGTTGACGGGGCCGGAGGTAAAGTCCGTCAGGGAGGGCAGGGCCAACCTCAAGGAGAGTTACGCGCGCGTGAGGGACGGGGAGGTCTTCCTGATCGGGGCGCACATCTCGCCCTACGCGAACGCCAGGCAGGAACGGCAATTCCCCACCCGCGACCGCAAGCTGCTCTTGCACAGGAAAGAGATTGACCGCCTCATCGGCAAGAGCCAGGAGGAAGGAAAAACCCTCATCCCCCTCAAGCTCTACTCCAAGAACGGCATCGTCAAACTTCAGATCGCGGTCGCTGCCCGCAAGCGCCAGTACGACAAACGACGCGAAATAGCCAAGAAGACCGCCGACCGCGAAATAGAACGCGCTCTGAAAGAACGCCTCCGGCGTTAGCTAGTCAGCATTTCAGCACCTCAGCACCTCAGCCTGTCGGCTTTCCCCGCCGTTCGGCCCTTGTTTTGCGCTCGGTGCACCAAGTCCTCGCCAGGAAGTGATACGGAGTCGTCCGGACGGTTGTCCCGCTTTCAGGTTGCGGAAGGATGTTTAAGCCCTCCTCCGTCATTCCCGCCGAGGCGGGAACCCGCGGACAGTAGATAGACGTGGGCCCACGCGCGGCGGCGTTGCGATTCATCCGACCCTGGATTAACGTATTCTTCCATTGACGGCAGACCGAAATCCGCGAAGTGGCGTGCTGAAGTACCGACCGGATGACTTTCTGACCAGCTTGTTTGCCCTCTCCAAAATGGTAGAATATGCGCCTTACAAGGGGGCGCATAGGCTTCGACGGGAGTGGTCAGCGTCCTGTGAGACGAGCCGAGTTTGCTGGAGACTCGTAAAACGCCGGCAACAAAGATACACGCCAATGATTCAGAGTTGGTGGCTGCTTAACTAACTAAGTAGCCCATCGGTCCGGGCGGCCCACGGCCCGGTACCCGGTGTCGCTTAGTGGGCTCACCCTCCGGGTTCTGGCCCGGTGCGCGGGGGGGACATATAACGGGCTAGTCTCGCGTCGGCGCCCCGGTCCGTCGCGGAAGGCGAAACTAAACCGGGAGCTACGCTCGTAGAATCTCACGGACGGCGCGCTCGCGGACGCGGGTTCGAGTCCCGCCGCCTCCACTCTAGCGGGACGGCTTTGCCGTCCCGCGCTGGTCAGCACGCTTCAAACTTTCGGTCCTAGCTCTCAGCTTGGACGCCCGTGGCGTAGCCTGCCAGTATCTGCCAACCCGCTTCGCAGACAGCATACCGATAGTTAGTCGGCCAACTATCGGTAGAGAAAGCCAGGTTGCTGATAAGGCGGCCGAAGGGAGCGTGCTGAAAAGCGCGAAGCGCTGTGCTGAGAAGTTGCCGAAGGCGGCGTGCTAAACGGATATAATCCGTTTTCGTGAGTGATCCACGGCCAATTGGGGTTTTCGATTCTGGTGTCGGCGGGCTGACGGTGCTGGCGGAGATCCGGGACCGTCTGCCTTACGAGCACACCGTTTATTTTGGGGACACGGCGCGGGTGCCCTACGGGGTTAGGGATCTCGCCGAGGTGCGATGGTTTACGTTCGAGATCATCAACTACCTCATCGGAATGGACGTGAAGCTGGTCGTGATCGCCTGCAACACAGCAACGGCGGCCGCGCTGCGGGCGACGCAGCGCACTTTCGAGGTGCCGATCATCGGCGTTATAGAACCGGGAGCCCGGGCTGCGGTCGAAGAGGCACGTAACAGGCGTGTCGGTGTGCTTGCGACGCCGCTTACGGCGTCGAGTGGGGCGTACAGGCGCGCGGTTCACTCGCTCGATGCTGGCATCGAGGTTCACGAGCAGGCGTGTCCAGAGTTCGTGCCCATGATCGAACGCGGCGAGGTGGACGGACCTGCCCTGGAGAGAGTCGCACGGGGCTATCTGGAGCCCTTGATGGAGCGCAGGGTCGGGGCGCTCGTGCTCGGTTGCACCCACTATCCGCTCATCTCGGCGCCGATCAACCGCATCCTCGGTCCGGAGGTGCGTATGATCTCCTCCGCCGGACAGACCGCCCTTGAGGTAGGACGCGTCCTCTCCCGCAGGGACATACTCCGTCGCCCGCGCCACGCCGATGATGAGGGTACGGCTACCTTCGTGTGCAGCGCCGATCCCGAGGAGTTCGCCGCCCTCGGGGGCCGGTTCCTCGACGAGGAGATAAAGGCTGTGGCCCCCGCGACCGTAATTTAAAGGCTTTGCCCACTTTGTTATACTCATGCTCGGTCTTCTCGCGGGGCGTGGCGCAGCCTGGTAGCGCACCTGCTTTGGGAGCAGGGGGTCGGAGGTTCAAATCCTCTCGCCCCGACAGCGAAGCCGACGCGCGGGTGTAGCTCAACGGTAGAGCCCCAGCCTTCCAAGCTGGTTATGGGGGTTCGATTCCCCTCACCCGCTCTCCGCCCGAGCGGACGCTCCGGCGGAATGCACCCGTAGATTAGACGGACAGACCCTGCTCCGTGAGCAGGTGCCTTACGAAGCCGTCGCGGTCGGGACTGTGCATCCCGGGTTTCAGCAACTCGCGGCCGTGGTGGTAGCAGAAGATGTAGGCCTCCGCGAACGGCCGCCGTAAGGACGGCAACGCCCGGCGCGCCTCTCCCTCGTCCAGGAGTGCCCACCTGGATAGGTACTGGACCACTTCGTCTCCTCGGGCCTTCCCTCGCCGAGCATGAGGGCCGCGTTGCACTGTGCTGCCCATAGCAGGTCCTTCGCCGCGTGGATCTTCCCTACGTCGCCGTCCGGTTCGATCCCGGCCTCAGGGTAGGCGTTTTCTTCGAGCCAGGTCTGCTGCTCGGTCCCCGGGGGCGCAACCTCGCGGGCCCACAGCGCGAGCCCCTCGCTCACGACAAACCGGGGCGTTGGCAAGAACGACACCAGCTCCTCGGCGTAGCTTTTCTCCCCGCCGAGGCGCTTCTCTTTGAGGACGATCTCCACGAGGTGGCCGGGATAGCCCTCGTGGCAGGCGACGTAGAGGAGGTCGGCCATGTTGAAGGGCCTGTCTGTGCTGACGACGACGCGTGAGCGGAGGCCGCCCCGGTACTCGGCCAGGGCCAGGAACGGCTCTCCGGTCAAGGTGCCGAAGGTAATTTCTTCCCCCTCGGGCAGTCCGATGAGGTCGTCGGTGCGGCACCTCGCTTCCAGGGTCGCCCGCTCGAAGAGCGCCGGCGAGAGATCGGCCTTCCCGCGTGGAAGCTCGTGGCGCGTCTTCCACCCGATCAGACGTTCCCGAACGCCGCCCCAGCCGGGAAGCGCCCGGTCGAAGAGGTCCTCGGCTTCCTCGAACGCTTCTTCGGCGACCCAGCCCACGTTCAGGTCGAAGCAGCCGGCGGCCTGCTCCTCCAGAGAGAGGCGCTCACCGGCGAGACGCCGGGCTACCGTCCTCAGGGCCTCCAGGTGCTTAGTCAGGTACCTCGTCCGGTGGGCCTCGAAATTCTAGCGCGGTAGCGTCTCCTGTGCTGTACGGGTCGCGTCGAGCAGCGCCCCGCCTAACTGAGGCTCCTCAGCGTCGACGAGCTCCTTCCACTCCGGGGGACCGTAGTAGTCCAGCATCCAACCGTCGCCGGTTCGCGCCTCCACGGCCTTCCCGATCCTGAGCGTAAGCAGCACGTAGTCGCGCGCCCAGTCTCCTTCTCCCGTTTC
>Ga0126313_10001439_pt1 | contig 12588 bp, 15 predicted proteins | sample Plot105A_FD_89954 | JGI IMG/M metagenome (GOLD analysis project Ga0126313, IMG submission 89954) | Serpentine soil microbial communities from UC McLaughlin Reserve, CA, USA - Plot105A | ecosystem: Environmental > Terrestrial > Soil > Grasslands | place: USA: UC McLaughlin Reserve, Lake County...
CGCGTGGACGTTCGACTCGCACATCCTCTGGCAGGAGCCGTACGTCATCTACGCGCAGATGCTCGCGGCGACCGAGCGGATCATGGTGGGCCCGTTCGTCACCAACCCCGCGACGCGCGACCCGACCGTCACGGCGTCGCTGTTCGCGACGCTCAATGAGGGCTTCGGGAACCGGACGATCTGCGGGATCGGGCGCGGCGACTCCGCACGGCGGGTGCTCGGCAAGAAGCCGACGACGCTCGCGCAGACCGAGGAGGCGATGCACGTCATCAAGGAGCTCGCAGAGGGTCGCTCGATCGAGACGCCGGGCGGCGAGGTCTCGATCCCGTGGGTGCGCGACGGCAAGCTGGACGTGTGGCTGGCGGGCTACGGGCCGAAGGCCCTCGCGCTGGTGGGCCGCAAGGCGGACGGCTTCATCCTCCAGCTGGCCGATCCGGTGATCCTGCGCTGGACGGTCGAGCGCGTACGCGCGGCGGCGGAGGAGGCGGGCCGCGATCCGGACTCGATCGCGATCTGCGTCGCCGCGCCGGCGTATCTCGGCGACGACCTCGCGCACGCGCGCGACCAGTGCCGCTGGTTCGGCGGGATGGTCGGCAACCACGTCGCCGACCTCGTCCGCCGCTACGGGGAGGGCGGCGACATCCCGACAGCGCTCACCGACTACATCCGCGCCCGCGAGGGCTATGACTACGCCCACCACGGGCGCGCCGGCAACCCCGACACGGAGTTCGTACCCGACGAGATCGTCGACCGCTTCTGCGTCCTCGGCGCGCCGGACGAGCACGTCGCGAAGCTCCGCGAGCTGGAGGCGCTCGGGGTCGACCAGTTCAACGTCTACCTCATGCACGACGCGAAGCAGGCGACGCTCGACGGTTACGGCGCCTCCGTGATCCCGGCGTTCCGCTGATCGCGGAGACGTTCCCGTCGACGAGAACGCGCCACTCACGCTGACGGTCGGATGCACGTTCGGCTTCGAGACGCCGCAGCCGGTCTCGGCCGTGCTCCAGGTCGCGCCGTCGGGCCGCGACGTCCAGCTGCAGGCGGAGCGCTGGGAGACCAGCTCCGAGCACCACGGCTACATCGACTCGTACTCCAACCGCTGCGAGCGGGTCACGATCCCCCAGGGAGCGTCACGGCTCGTCTACGAGGCGGAGGTCGTGCTGGCGTCGCCGGGCGACCGGATCGCCCCCGGCACGCCCGAGACGCCGATCATGACGCTGCCCGACGAGCACATCGCCTACGTCATGCCGAGCCGCTTCTGCCTGCCCGACGAGCTCGGGAACGAGGCGTGGCAGCGCTTCGGCGACCTCCCACCCGGCTGGGAGCGCGTGCAGGCGATCGTCGACTTCGTGCACGGTCACCTGGAGTGGATGGCGGGCGCGTCGAACCCGTGGACGACGGCGGTCGACGCCTATCGCGCAGGCCAGGGCGTGTGCCGCGACTTCGCGCACCTGGCGATCTCCTTCTGCCGCGCGCTGAACATCCCGGCGCGCTACGTGTGCGGGTACATCCCCGACATCGACGTGCCGCCGCCCGCCGAGCCGATGGACTTCGCCGCCTGGTTCGAGGCGTACCTCGACGGCGCCTGGCACACGTTCGACGCCCGCAACAACCGTCACCGCGTCGGTCGCGTGGTCGTCGGGCGGGGTCGCGACGCCGTCGACGTGGCCCTGCTCACGTCGTTCGGCCCGGTCACGCTCACGGACTTCGAGGTCCGCGCGGCCTAGCTGCGCCGCTCGCGTCGAGCGTGTCCGGCTCATCGCTCGACGATGACGTCGACGCGACCGGGCCAGGGCGCCAGCATCCCGGCGATCGGCTGGGCCTCCGGCTCCGACGGCGCCTCGTAGACCCAGAACGCGTCGGTCGCGCCGGGCGCCGTGAAGTACGAGGCGTCGCCCTTGAACGGGCAGTGCGACGTGGTCTCGCTCGGCGTCAGCAGGTCCATGCGGACGTCGTCGCGGGGCAGGTAGAACCGGGTCGGCGCGCCGGTCTCGTCGAGCTCCACCACCCGGTCGGAGTCGGCGAGCACCAGACCGCCCAGCTCGACGCGGACGCGCCCGGCGCACGGACGGGTCCTGATGCGGTGCAGGCCCACCGCGTGCGCCGCCTTCTTGATCAGCTCCGGCACGGGCACTCCGGCAAGGGATGCCCCGACCGTAGACGCGTCACGCCCGCGAGGCGTCGGTAATCGTTCCCCGGGTACAGGAGCGCACCATGACCCGGAGCCGCATCGACATCGGAGGCGCCCCGACGGGGCCCACGGACGCAACACCGAGATCCTGACGTCCGACGGCGACCAGATCGTCCGCGCCGAGGTCTACTTCGGCTGGGACCTCCCGTGATGACGGATCACCGGACCGCTCAAGCTCGAGAGCCGCTTCGAGCGGTTATCCCGATCAGCGCGGGGAGGACCTCGTCCCACGCCCACGGCGGGAGCTCGTGCCCGAGCCCGTCGATCACCACGAGCTCCGCGCCGGGGATCTCGCGCGCGAGCGCCTCGCCGTGGCCGGGCGGGAAGAGCGGATCGTCGGCGCCGTGGATCACGAGCGCCGGCACGCTGATCTCGGCCAGCCGCTCCCGCGCCATGTCGCTGCCGTCGAGCATGAAGTGGTTGTTGGCGCTCGGCAGGCTGGTCGAGCGGTCGTACACGCGGCCGAGCAGGGCGCGCATCGCGTCGTCGTCGAGCCCGCGTGACCCCGCGTAGGGCCGCTCGCCCTCCAGCAGGAACGCGATCGCGGCCTCGCGATCGGACCAGTCCGGCTCGGCCGGCTGCCCCTCGCCGCTGAAGACCGCGCGCAGCTCGTCGGACATCGGCGGGAGCTCCGGGCCGCCGGTGCCCACCGGGCTGGTCGACATCAGCGTGATGCTGAGCACCCGCTCCGGATGCTCGACCGCGATCCGCTGCACGATCGCGCCGCCCATCGAGAGACCGGCGAAGTGCGCGCGCTCGACCCCGAGGTGGTCGAGGATCCCGAGCGGGTCGGCGACGAGGTCGTCGGCCGTGTAGCCCGGCTCACCCGGCGGATAGGTCGTCGACCCGCCCGTGTCGCGGTTGTCGTAGCGGATGACGTACCGGCCGGCGGCGGCCAGCCGCTCGCAGAACGGCTCCTCCCACCGGTCCATCGATCCCGCCGCGCCCATGATCAGCACCACCGCGGGATGGCCGGGGTCTCCGAACGTGTCGACGCAAAGCTCCGCACGGTTGATCTCGACTCGCATGCACATCTGACTGGCGCCGCCGCCGGAACTCATCGCCGACCTTGCGTCGTCCTGTCATGTTCCCGTCCGCCCTGCTCAAACGGAAGGCCCGCATCCATGACGCTCGAGCTCCGCAATCCCGAGGACCTGCCCACGCCGGAGTCCTACACCCAGGTCGTCGTGGCGACCGGGAGCCGGCTCGTGTTCGTCGCCGGACAGGTGGCCGACGACCCGGAGGGCGACCTCGTCGCTCCCGGCGATCTCGCCGCCCAGGCCCGTCAGGCGTTCGCCAACGTCGGGCGCGCCCTTGCGGCCGCCGGCGCCGGTCCGGAGCAGGTCGCGAGGATCACGATCTATGTCGTCCACCATCGGCCCGAGTACCTGCCCGCGATCTCGCAGGCCCGGATCGCCGTCTTCGGGGACCACAAGCCCGCCGACACGATCGTCGGCGTCGAGACGCTGGCCGAGCCCGGCTACCTGATCGAGGTCGAGGCGATCGCGGTCACCGGTCCGCCTCAACCGTGAGACACGCGCGCGTGGCGCGTGCGATTCAGGCGTGCAGGGCGCAGCAGATCGCCGACCCGCCGCGGCGCCAGAAGCACTCGACCTCGGCGAAGCCCGCACGCCGGAGCGCAGCGAGCTCCTGGTCGAGCGGGAAGTAGCGGTCCTCGTCCGCCCACGCCGCGAAGTGGTCGCGGGCCTCGGCACCGGAGATCCCGTGCTCGGCCATCCCGGCCGCCCACTGCCGGAACATCAGCGCGCGGAGCCGCGGGTCCTCGGTGATCGCCGCGTCGAGGTTGACGAACACGCCGCCCGGCGCGAGCGCGGCGTGGATCGCGCGGTAGAGGTCCGTCTTGGCGCCGAGATCGTGGACGTGATGCAGTGCCAGCGACGCCATCACCGCGTCGGCGGCGGGGAGCGGATCGAGGAAGCTCCCCTCCCGGAACTCGACCCGGTCGCCGAACCGGGCGAGCCGCCGGCGCGCCTCGCCGAGCATCGCGCCGTCCACGTCCAGGACCGTGACGCGCGCCTCCGGCAGACCGGCGAGCACGGCCGCCGACAGCGCGCCCGTCCCTCCCCCGAGGTCGAGCACGCGCGCGGACGGGGGCGCCAACGCCGTCAGCAGCTCGACGCCGGTGGCCAGCATGTCGTCGTAGTGGGGGATGAACCGGCGGATCGCGACGTCGTACGCGTCGGCGTCGACATCGAGGTGGCGCTTGACCGAATGGGCCACGGCGCAAGTCTAGTCCTCGCCACGAACTGGTTTCGCGTCTCGTCGCGCGGAGCACTGGGCGCAACAAGGCAACGAGAGTCCCGACGGGAGGGGATCGGAATGAGAGGCACACGCCTGGGTGCGGCGGTCGGCGCGGCATGCCTGATCGCTGCGTTGATGGGGGCGCCCGCCGGCGCACAGCAGCCGGATTCGACACCCGGCGGCCCATGGGTGCAGCCCAACCAGACCGAATCGCTCTCGGCGATCCGCGACTACGACGAGCTGGTCTCGACCCTCGAGCGGCTGGTCGCGAACAGCGACGGCGCGGCCGAGCTCACGTACTCGCCGTTCCGCGCCAAGGGCAGCGGTCGCGCGATCCCGATCGTCACCATCGGCAGCGGCGAACGGGGAATCGTGATCATCGCCAACCAGCACGGCGACGAGTTCACGGTGAGCAACTCGGCGATCGAGGTCGTGCGCGCGCTCACGAGCAACGCCGCGGGCGCGAGGGAGATCCGCGACGCCGTGACGGTGACGGTCATGCCGCGGGTGAACATCGACGGCTTCGACGCCACGCCGATCGGCGAGCCGTGGCGCCACAACGTCGACCCGTTCTGCACGATCGCTCCGTGCCCGGCGTTCTACGCGCTGGGCCGCGGCTATGACATCAACCGCTACCACTCCTACCTGGTCGGCGATCCGCTCGACGACCCGAACACCGGGCCGCTCGGCGTCGGCCAGGGCGACAATCCGGTGCCCGAGGCGCTTGCCGTTCGCCACGCGTACGACGCTGCGGGGGGCGCGGCGGGCGTCGACGTCGTGCTCGACCTGCACCATCAGGGATCGAAGACCGACGCCGAGGGCCAGATGGTCACCGGCTCGACGCTGTGGCCGAACGCGACGGCGGCCGCCGACGGGCTCGGCATCCGCCCGCAGTTCGACCAGGTCGTCTTCCGCTCCAAGCAGGTGGTCTCCACGCTGGTGCAGGCGGTCCATCAATATGGCTACGCGAACTTCTCGCGCTACTGCGGGACGACGCCTCCTGGGATCTCGCGCAATGCCTACGGCCTGCTCGGCTCGGCGTCCGTGCTGATCGAGATGCGCGGCGTCGGCCAGAAAGCCAACGGCTACATCGCCAAGACCGCCTATGTGGCGGCGGGCTCCGTGGTCGAGGCGCTGGCGGACGGCAGCCTCTCGCAGGCCGACGTCGGCGTCGCCGAGGCGCTCCGGCTGACGCCCGGCGAGACCGGCTGCCCGCCGGCGGAGGAAGGCGACGAGTAGCGGCTCGAGAGGCGCTCGCGTTTCGCGGGTCAGGGCGACTTGCCCTCATCATGCTCCGGCGGCGGCGCGCCGTCGGAGCGGTCAGCGGGCCGGGCCATCGGCGCGGGCGGCCGGTACCCCGGCGGCAGCTTCACCGGATAAGGGTCCGGGGCCTGGGGGTCCAGCGAGGGCGCCTCCACCCCGGACCGCACGACCAGATACCAGGTGAAGGCCGCCGGCCAGAGCACGACGCAGGCCGCGGCCCACCGGCGCGACAGCCCGCGTCGCGGCGCGTCGAGGAACACCCACGTGGAGGAACCGGCGATCACCACCACCGCGAGCACCGCGAGCGCTTCCACACCCACCACCTCCGGTCATCCGTGACTCCGCCGTCCGTGGCGGGCACCGATCAACGTAGACCGCGCAGCGCCCTCGATCATTCTCCGGACCTATTCGTTCGGACAGACTTAGAGCGCCGTCAGCTCGACGAGGTTGCCGAACGGATCGCGCAGGAACGCCTGGGGGCCGGTCCGGGAGGAGCTCGTAACGGTCGTCAGCCCGCGGTCGAAGCGGGCCTCGACGCCCTTCGCAGTGCGGCCGCGGACCACGCGCGGGCGTGACTCACCGGCGCCCTTCGTTCCCGCCCGACGTACGAGACGGTGCTCGCGGCCTTGACGCTCGACACCAAGCTCAACCTGCGCTTCGTCCGCACCGGCGACCCGGCCGAGGGCGCGCGCGTCGCGCTGGTCAATGTCGCGCCGCTGCCGGCGGCCCGTTGCTCGCGGGCCACTGGCCGCGCCCTGAATAGGTCCCGGCGGCGGTCAAGCCGCCCAGCGCGAGTGCGCCCGGCTTCATGTCACGCTCTCGCCATGATCACGCGGCTCTGGCGGGGCTGGACGGCAAGCGAGAACGCCGACGCGTACGAGCAGTTCCTGCTGACCGAGTTGTTCCCGTCGATGCGGAAGATCCCGGGCTTCCGAGGCGCGGAGGTGTTGCGACGGCCGGACGGCGGCGAGGTCGCATTCGTCACGCTCACCCGGTTCGAGTCACTCGATGCCATCCGCGCGTTTGCCGGCGACGACTATGAGGTGCCGGTGCTCGAACCCCAAGCGCTCGCCCTGCTGTCGCACTACGACGCGCGAGCGCTCCACTTCGACACCGCTTCGTTCCGCACCTGATCTCCGCAGCGGTCCTCGCGCCAGTCCAGGGTGTGGGCGATGTCAGTCGCCGGGACGATGCGGCGCGGAGGTTGGGATCGACTGGATGCTCCGGGAGGCGAAGTTGGCGACGAGGAGATGGGAGGCATCGGGTGTCAGCGCGAGCGCGCGCGGGAAGCGTCCGACCCGCAATGCGGTGACGGCGCCGTCGCGGCCGGCGAGCGCCGTCCGCACGTCGACGAGGCTGAGACTGCCCCGCGCGGCGGCGCGGGAGAAGCGGTGCGAGTCGGCGACGGCGAGCCACCGGCCGTCGGCGGTGAGCGCCATGTCGACGGGAGCACGCCCGACCGGGATCTTCGCCAGGAGCGACCGGTCGGGACGTTCGACCAGCTCGGCCGCGTCGTAGGCCAGGACGGCATGGCTCTCCCGCGCGGTCACCCAGACCACGTCGTGCGCGGCGTCGTGGATCACGCGAACGGGGTGGCACCCGGCGGGCGTGCTGGCCCTCACGGCTCCCACCGCTCCGTCCAGGGCCCGCTGCGCATCGACGGCGAACAGCACGCCGATGTCTCGCCAGTCCGCGTCGAACTCGCTCACGACGAAGACATGGCGCTCGTCTGCCGAGAGCGACAGCCCCACCGGGGCCTGCGCGAGCCGCACTCGCGTCACGTGGCGCGCACCTGCGGTCACGCGCAGCGCCACGAGCTCGCCCCGTGACTCGTCGGTGGCGAACACACCGCGTCCGTCCTTCGTCGACACCAACCCGATGAGGCCGGCGCCCTTGGCGAGCCGGGTCACCGCAACGTCGCCGTTCCGCAGCAGGGGGTCGATGTCGATGCTGATCAGCGCCGCCCCGGCCGCGACCAGCAGCCGACCTCCGGCTGCGACATGAAGACCGAGCGGTTGCAGTCCGCGCTCCAGCTCGACGACGCGGGCAAGCCGCAGGCGCATGCCGTCGCGCCGCAACACGGCCAACCTCGGAGTCCCTTCGGTCGATGGCAGCGACGCGAATGCCCAGCGGCCGCTGGGATCGGGCACGACGTCGAACGGGCGACCCGGCAACCGCGCCGTGGTGGCCACGGCCGGCAGCCTCGCATCGAGATGACGCGGGCGGGCGTCACAAGCGGGAGTCCAGGGCCGCGGCTCGGCGTCGCGCCCCCAGCCGGCCCAGCCGGCCAAGCCGGCCACGGCGATGGCGGCAGCCGCGACTACCGCTGCCCGCCGTCGCCGGCGGTGCACCGACGCGTGCCCTGACCGAGCGCTCGTAGCCGACCGCATGGTGATTCGCCTGCCCCGAAGACCGCTTTACATGCTGCAGATCGCCGGCGTCGGAGCTGCGGGCAATCCGCGCTGGTCGGGGAATGCGGAGTCAATTCGTGGCGTCTTCTGACATGACCACCACCACACCTGGAGTCCTGACGACTGTGCTTCCCGCCAACGCCCACCTTGTCCGTCCCGCGACCGCCCTCGACGCAGAGCCGCTGCGCCAGCTTGCCGCGCTCTCCGGCGCTCGGCCGCTGGCGGGCCGCGTCCTCGTCGCCGAGGTCCGGGGCGTCATCGCGGCCGCGATCTCGCGCGACGGCCGGCGCACGATCGCCGATCCCGCGCTCGCGCCGCCCTACCTCACCACCATTCTCCGGATGCGCGCCGACGCGCTGGCCGCCTTCGCGCGGCAGCCCAGCCTCGCCGAGCGCATGCGCGAAGCGGTCTCCGGGCCGCGCTCGCACGAGGAGCTCGCGCTCGCCGCATAGGCGGCGGTGCGGGCACACGAGCGACCCCGCTACGCCGGGCCGGCAGCGGCGGCCGGCTCGGGCATGGGAAAGAGCCGGACGAACCGCTGCGCCGCCGCCTTGTCGCCCTCGATTGTGAGCTTCCCCGCGCGTTGCGCCTCCGCGAGCGGCCGGCCGCCCCACAGCACGGCGTCGAGCGTGCCGGGGTCGGTGTCGATCGTCGCGTCGGCATGACCGGCGTCCCCGCGGGCGACCTCGATCTCATCGTCTGCCACCTCGATCCGAAAGCGATCGTCGCCGAGTCGCAGTTCGTAGCCGGCGCGTACTCCGCGCGCTGCGCCCGGGTCGAACCGCGCGCGAAGCGCCAGGACCACCGAATCCGCCGAGACGATCGGAGCGGCGCTCGCCGGCGTCGGCGAGCGCGCGGCCCAGCGGCCGAGTGACATCACCGTCTGCTCGAGCTCATAGCCCCAGTCGGTCAGCTCGTAGACGCGCGAGCCCGCCGGCGGCGGGAGCTTGCGCCGCCGGACGATCCCGGCACGCTCGAGCTCCCGCAGGCGCTCGTAGAGAACGTTGGGGCTCGCATTGCGAAGGCCCCGGTGCAGGTCCGTGTAGCGCTTGGGCCCGAGCAGCAGCTCGCGGACCACGAGCAGCGCCCAGCGCTCGCCGACCAAGTCGAGGCCGCGCGCGATTGCGCAACCGTCGCCATATGTGCGCGTCGTCGCCATGAGGCGGATCATAGCGAGAATTCCTGACGTTGATCTCTTGACTACTTTTCTAGGAGCATCTACTATCAGCGAATGAAACGGAACTTCAGATCGACCACGTGGGTCCTCGCCCTGGCTTCCCTCGCCTCCTTCATGGCCGCGCTGGACACCCTGGTGGTGACCACTGCGCTGACGACGATCCGCGCGGATCTCGGCGCCTCGATCGAGCAGCTCGAGTGGACCGTCAACGGCTACAACCTGAGCTTCGCCGTGCTGCTCATGACGGCGGCGGGGCTCGGTGATCGCCTCGGCCGCCGGCGGATGTTCGCCGTCGGACTCGGGCTCTTCTCCGTCGCCTCCGCGGCCTGCGCGCTGGCGCCGGACATCGGCTTGCTGATCGCGGCCCGCGCGCTGCAGGGCGCCGGCGCAGCGCTGATCATGACGCTCGCCTTCGCCCTTGTGAGCGCCGCGTTCGCGCCGGAGCGCCGCGGTTGGGCGCTCGGCATCTTCTTCGCCGTGACCGGACTCGCGGTCGCCAGCGGTCCGCTGATCGGCGGCGCGATCGCCGAAGGGCTGGCTTGGCAGTGGATCTTCTGGCTCAACGTCCCCATCGGCCTTGCGCTCGTGCCGCTCGCGCTGGCGCGGGTGCCCGAGAGCTTCGGCCCCGACGCGAGGCTCGACATCCCCGGGCTCGCGCTGGTGACGGGCGGCGTGCTCGGCCTCGTGTGGGGCCTGGTCCGCGGGAACATCGCGGGCTGGAGCAGCGTCGAGGTCGTCGCCGCGCTCGCCGCGGGTGCGGTCCTGCTGGTCGCGTTCGTGGCCTGGCAGCTGCGGGCGCGCGAGCCGATGCTGCCGATGCGGTTCCTCCGCTCGCGCGCGTTCTCGGCCGGCAACGCGACGATCTTCTTCGCGATGGGCTCGCTGTTCTGCGGCGTGTTCTTCCTCGCCCAGTTCATGCAGACGGCGCTCGGTTCCGGACCGCTCGAGGCCGGACTGCGGCTCCTGCCCTGGACCGCGACGCTGTTCTTCGTGGCACCGGTCGCGGGCAGGCTCGTCGACCGCTTCGGCGAGCGGCCCTTCCTGGTCGCCGGGCCGCTGCTCCAGGCGATCGGCATGGCGTGGATCGCCACGATCGCCGACGCCGGGATGACCTACTCGGAGATGATCGCGCCGCTGATCATCGCCGGCGCGGGGATCTCGATGACGTTCCCGGCGGCGCAGAACTCCGTGGTCGGCTCGGTGCCGGCCGAGGCGATCGGCAAGGCGGCCGGGATGAACAGCACGGTGCGCGAGCTCGGCGGGGTGTTCGGCATCGCGCTCAGCGTGGCGGTGTTCGCCGGCGCGGGCAGCTACGCCTCGCCGGAGGCGTTCAGCGACGGCTTCGTCGCCGCGATCGGCGTGTCCGCCGCGCTATCGCTCGTGGGCGCGATCGCCGGCCTGGGCCTGCCCGGACGCCCCAAGCCCAGCCCGGCGGCCCTGCGGCCGCAGCCCGTTCCCGCCTTCGAGACTGACGGCGGAGGCATGCGATGAAGCATGTCAACGATTCAACCGGAAAGGCAATGCCCGTGAAACGAACGCCGATCAACCCCTGGCCTTGGTCCATCAACCTGGGATTCGACCAGGCCCAGGTCATCGAAGGCCACCGGCGCCAGCTCGTCTGCAGCGGACAAGACGCGGTCGACGCCGACGGCAACCCCCAGCATCCGGGCGACATGGCCGCGCAACTCGAGCTGGCCCTCGACAACCTGGAGGCCGTCCTGGCCGCCGCCGACATGACCCTCGCCAACGTCGTCCGGCTCAACGTCTACACGACCGACGTCGGCGAGTACCTCAAGCACTTCGCAAGTCTCACGAACCGCTTCGGGAAGTCGCGGTTTGCGACCACCCTGCTCGGCGTCGCGCAACTGCCGGCACCACAGCTCCTCGTCCTGCTGGAGGCGACCGCGGTCGACTGACCCGCAGACGTTCCCTTCGCCGGCGGGCGCGCGGCGCCGCAGTCCGCCGCGAGCAGCGATGGTCCATGCTTTGACGACGTCATGCACGACCTTTCCGCCGAGCGCGAGCCGTCGGCCGCGACGTTCCTGTTCGCCGACATCGCCGGCTTCACCGCGCTGACCGAGGTACATGGAGACGAGGAAGCCGCCAAGGTGGTTGCGGACTTCTGCGACGCGGTCACGCGCGAGCTCCCCAGCTTCGGCGCGACCCATGTGAAGACGATCGGCGATGCGCTCATGCTGCGCATCGTCGATCCGGCGCAGGCCGTGCGCCTCGGCCTGCGGATCGCTCTCGACCTGCTGCGCGGCCACCGGGCGCCGGCGGTCCGCGTCGGGCTCCACCACGGGCCGGCCGTGGAGCGCGACGGCGACTACTTCGGCGCCGCCGTCAACCTGGCCGCGCGCGTCTCGGCGGCGGCGACCGGGGGCGAGGTGCTGCTGACCGGCCACACCGCAGCACTGGCACGGAACGTCGAGGGTGTGCGCTACGAGTCTCGCGGGTGCCCGACGCTGCGCAACATCCGCAATCCCGTCGAGCTGGTCGCCGCGGTTCGCCAAGGCGAGACCAGAGAGCTCCGGTTCGCGATCGATCCGGTCTGCCGCATGGCGGTCGACCCGGAGCACGCTGCCGGCCGGCTCGTCATCGACGACACCGTCTACTTCTTCTGCTCCCTGGCCTGCGCCGGGGCCTTCGCCCGCCAGCCCGCGGGCTTCATCGACTGAACGTGCGAGTCGCCGCGGCGGACCGTCAGGCCGGGACCGCCTCCCCCGGCGGCGCCTGCGTGCTGGCGATGCAGTCGCGCTGACGGATCAACAAGAACGACGCGACCGCATCCAGGGCGGCCGGACTCCAGGAGTGCAACGGCGATGAGTTTCCAGTCTTGTATATCCACACACCCGATCAACCGCACTCGAGGAGAGCATCATGACCGCTACCTACACCTTCGACGTCTTCTGCAGCCTCGACGGCTACGGCTCCTACAGCAGCAGCGGTGACTGGGGCGGCTACTGGGGCAAGCAAGGTCCCGAGTTTCTCGACCGCCGCCTCGCCGTGTACGGCGAGGAGCAGCGGATGGTCCTCGGGGCCAACACCTTTCGGCTATTCGTGCAGGTGCTGGGCCCGAGCACCGAGGAGTCCGAGGTGAGTGACCCGGTGAACACCCGGATGAGGAACCTGCCGACAACGGTGGTGTCGACGACACTCGAAGGACCGCTCGACTGGCCGAACGCAACCCTCGTGAGCGGTGACGCCGTCGACGTCGTCGCCCGGCTCAAGGAGGAGTCCGAGGTGCCGTTGCGCTCGCACGGCAGCCTGTCGATGAACCGGGC
>Ga0126313_10001440_pt1 | contig 12588 bp, 11 predicted proteins | sample Plot105A_FD_89954 | JGI IMG/M metagenome (GOLD analysis project Ga0126313, IMG submission 89954) | Serpentine soil microbial communities from UC McLaughlin Reserve, CA, USA - Plot105A | ecosystem: Environmental > Terrestrial > Soil > Grasslands | place: USA: UC McLaughlin Reserve, Lake County...
AGGGAAGTTGGGAATGCGAATGCTCACTGCGTGCGGCCTGCCGCATCACGTCCAGCGGAGCGCTGCGGCCGGTCCAGATCTCAAAGCTCCGCGCGCCCTGGCGGACGAGGATCTCGAGGCCGTCGACACACCGGCAGCCCCGGCGCTCGGCCTGATGCAGGAGCTCGGTGCCGCCGGACCGGTAGACCAGGTCGACCACGCACGCGTATTGCCCGAGTTCATCGGACGTTAGGGGCAGCTCCTTGAACGTGGTGTCCGGATCCTGCAGCCCCACCGAGGTGCAGTTGACGAGCACCTCGGCCCGCGCGGGCCGCTCGACGGCCGCGACCCCGAGCTCGGCCGCCAGCCGCCGCGCGCGCTCGGGGCTGCGGTTCCACACCGCGACCGCGGCGCCGGCCTGGCGCAGCGCGTAGGCGGCCGCCCGCGCGCTGCCCCCCGCGCCGAGCACCAGCGCCGTGCGCGGCGGCGGGTCGCCGAGCGCGTCGAGCAGGCCGGGCGCGTCGGTGTTGTCCGCGCGGATCGCGCCGGCGGGACCGAACGTCAGCGTGTTCGCCGCGCCGATCGCGCGCGCAACGGGCGACGCCTCGGTCGCGAGCGCGAGCGCCTCCTCCTTGTACGGGATCGTGACGTTGACGCCGTGGAAGCCCGCGCCCGCGAGCCGGTGCAGCGTGCCGGCGAGCTCACCCGGCGGCACGGCGACACGCTCGTAGGCGTACTCGACGTCGAGGCCGGCGGCGGCCAGCGCGGCGCTCTGCATCGCCGGCGAGCGGCTGTGATCGACCGGCCAGCCGAGGACGCCGAGCTTCCTCAGCGCCACGGCCCGACGCCACCGAGCCGCTCGGGCACGATGTGGACGACCACGCCGGGCGGCGGGTCCTCCATCGGCGGGAACTTCACGTCCGGCCCGATGTACGTGTACGCCAGGCGCTGCAGCAGCTCGGGGCCGCCGCCCTCCTCGATCCGCGCCGTCCCGTGCACGACGAGGTACTCGCGCAGGCCGATCGCGTTGATCGCGGTGCCCTCGATGGACAGGCACACCCGCGGGTCGCGGCGGATGTTGTCGAGCTTGCGCCGCTCGCCGAGCGAGGCGAACACGATGTCGCCGTCCTCTAGCCCGACCCACACGCAGCTCACCTGCGGGCGCCCGTCCGGCTCGAGCGTGACGAGGTGGGCGAGCGCCTCGCTCTCGCCGAGCTCGCGGGCCGGCTCGGGGATCAGCACCGCGACGGATCCTTGCCGCCGCGGCGCTCGCGCGCCTGGTTGTAGCGGGCGACGTCGCGCTGGAACTGCGCGTCGGTCGCGGAGAACGCGTGGGCCCCGTTGCCGCACGGCCGGACGACGTAGAACAGGTACGGCACCCGCGCGGGATTGGCGGCGGCGCGCAGGGCGGCCAGGCCCGGATTGCCGATCGGCGTCGGTGGCAGGCCGCGGCGGCGGCGGGTGTTGAACGCGGAGTCGCGGTTGAGCTCGGACACGCGCAGCGGGCGGCTCCACTGGTTCAGCGCGTAGCGCAGCGTGGCGTCGATCCCGAGCGGCATGTCCTGGCGCAGGCGGTTGTAGATCACCGCCGAGATGAGCCGCCGGTCGCGCGCGGCGAGCGCCTCGCGCTCGACCATCGAGGCGATGATCAGCACGTCGTAGCGGCTCAGGTTGCGGCGGCGCGCGGCGCGCATGTCGACCTTGGCGAAGGCGTCCTTGAACGCGTCGAGCTGGCGGCTCACGAGCCGCGACGCGGTCGCCTGGCTCTGGCGCAGCTCGTAGGTGGCCGGGAACAGGAACCCCTCGAGCGTGCGCGTCCCGCGGGGCGCGCCGTAGTCGCGCGGGTCGAGCTTCGTCGAGCGCCGGGTCGCCGCGAGGTAGTCGCCGCGCACGCCGGCCTCGCGCACCCGCGGCGCGGCCTCGCGCCGCGACGGACCCTCGGGCAGGGTGACGTTGAGCACCGGCGCCGCCTTCGGCGCGGTGGTCAGGGCGGTGAGCGCCGCGGCGTAGGGCATGTCGCGCTTGAGCGCATAGCGCCCCGAGCGCAGTTCCTCGCGCTGCCCGGACAGTCGCGCGCGGAGCGAGAAGAAAAACCCCGAGCTCACGACGCCGCGCTGCTCGAGCAGGTCCCCGATCTGGGCGGCGGTCGCGCCGGCCGGCACGCGGACGTCGACGCGCCCCTCGCCGTCGCCGTGCAGCGGCTGGTAGAGCAGGTAGGCGAACACGGCCGCGGCGATCGCGGCCGTCAGCACGAGCAGCACCAGGATCCGTCGCAGCCACCGGCGCGGCCGGTTTACCGCGAGCTTGCGGTACGGCGGGTAGCCCGGCGCCCCCGGCTGCGGCTGGTAGCCCGGGCTGCCGCCCCTGGTCCGGCGCAGCGTGCCGATCGGGGCGTCCCAGCCGTCGGCGTGCTCGCCGGCCTCGGTCTGCGGGCGCGGGAGGCTGACCGTCCGCCGCGGAGAGGCCGTCGTCGCCACCGGCTCGAACGGCTGCGTGGCCTGCGGGTCGTCGGCCCCAGCCGATACGGCGGTCTCGCGGTCGCCGTTGCGCTCCCCGTTGCGCGCGGGCTCCTCCCACGCCGGCTCGTCGTCCGGGCCCTCGGGCGCCCCGCGCGACTGCCACGCGCGGGCACGCGGCGAGCCGGTGTGGCCGTCGGCGGCCGGCTCGCGCCACGCGGAGGATGCGGGGGGCGGCTCCTCGGGATCGTCCTCGACCTCGGACTCGACGCGCGGCTCCTCGGGGCGCTCGCGGACGGGCTCGTCCTCCGCCCGGAGCACGCCGCGCTCGGGCTCGGCGCCGCGCCGCGGCGGCGGCTCCCACTCGAACGGCACCGGCTCGGCGTGCTCGAAGGGCACCGAGGCGTCGTCCGGCTCGCCCGCGGGGGCCGGCGCCTCCGGCGGCGGCCGGCCCTCGCGCTCGGCCCGGCGGCGCTCGCGCTCCAGGCGTGCGGCCTCGCGCTCAGCGGCGGTGCGCGGGCGCTCCTCGCGCCCGCGGCCGAACCGGGCCATCAGGCCGCGCCCTCCCCCGCGTGGCGGGCGAGCCAGTCCTCGAGCAGCACGGCGGCCGCGCGCGAGTCCTCGCTCGTGCGGTCGCCAGCCGCGCGCGCCGCGATGGCGGTCGTGAAGCGCTCGTCGTACATCTCGACCGGCACCCGCACCGCGCCGGCGAGCCGCGCCGCGAACGCGCGGGTCTCACGGGTCTGCGCGGTGTCTGCGCCGCTGAGCCCGAGCGGCAGCCCGACCACGACCCGCTCGACCTGGCGCTCGCGCACGAGGTCGGTCACCCGCGCGAAGCCGCGCCGGGTGGTCGGGCGCTCGATCGGGTCGATCGGCGTGGCCAGGGTGCCCGTCGGGTCGCTGAGGGCGCACCCGCAGCGCGCGCTGCCGTAATCGAGGGCCAGCACGCGCACGAGGCTAGCGAGTCCCCCCGGACAGAAGCCGTCTCACGGTCCGCGATGGCCGCTCAGCCGAGCGCGGATTCGATCGCGGCGCGCGCGGCCGCGATCGCGTCCGGCAGCTTGTCCGGGTCGCGCCCCCCGGCCTGCGCCATGGTGTCGCGGCCGCCGCCCCCGCCGCCGGCCACCTGCGCGGCCGCCTTGACGACATCGCCCGCCCTGACGCCCCGCTGCACGAGCGCGGGGGTCACCGCGGCGACCAGGTGCACGCGGCCGTCGACGACCGTGCCGAGCACGATCGCCGCCGCGTCGCCGAGCTTGCCCTTCACCCGGTCGGCGATGTCCATCAGCGCCTTCGCGTCGGCGGCGTCCACCACCTCGGTGAGCACCTGGGCGCCGTCGACCGCGCCGGCCCGCTCGGCCAGCGCGCCCGGGTCGACCGCGGGCTCGGCGGTCCGCTTCGCCGCCGCCTTGGCCTCCGCGCGCAGCGTGGCCACCGCCTCGACCGCGCGCTCGGCCGGGACGCGCAACGCCTCCTCGACGTCACCGAGCAGTGCGTCGCGCTGGCGCACGAGCCGCACCGCCTCGGGCCCGGTGATCGCCTCGATGCGGCGCACGTTCGAGGCGCTCGAGCCCTCCGACAGGATCTTGAACAGGCCGATCACCGCGGTCGAGCGGACGTGCGTGCCGCCGCACAGCTCGCGCGAGTACGAGCCGTCCGCGATCTCGACCATCCGCACGACGTCGCCGTACTTCTCGCCGAACAGCGCGGTCGCCCCGAGGCGCTTGGCCTCCTCGAGCGAGGTCGTGATCGGCCGCACCGGGTCGTTACGAACGATCCAGGCGTTCACCTGGTCCTCGATCGCGCGGCGGTCCTCCGGCGTCAGGCGCTCGGTGTGCGTGAAGTCGAAGCGCAGCTTGTCGGGCCCGACGTACGAGCCGGCCTGGTGGACGTGCGCGCCGAGCCGCTCGCGCAGCGCCGCGTGCAGGAGGTGCGTGGCGGTGTGGTTGCACGCCGTCGCGTGCCGCGCGAGCGGGTCCACGCGCGCGACGACGCGCTCGCCGACCTCGAGCGCGCCCTTGTCGGCCCGCACCTCGATCGCCTGGTCCTCGCCCGCGCGCACGACGTCGGCCACCGTCACCCGGCAGTCGCCGTCCTCGCACTCGATCGCGCCGGAGTCGGCGATCTGGCCGCCGCCCGCCGCGTAGAACGGCGACTCGGCGAGCTTGACGAACGTGCGCCCGTCGCGCTCGAGCAGGCCGGTGACGGTCGTGTGCTCCTCGAGGTGCTCGTAGCCGGTGAACTCGCTCGGGTCGGGCGCGACCTCGCGAACGACGTCGGTGCCGCCGCCCGCGCGCGTGCGCGCGCCCGCGGCCGAGCGCGCGCGCTGCTCGTCCATGAGTCGCGCGAACTCGTCCTCGCCCGCGAACGGCACGCCGCGCTCCTCGGCCGCCTCGCGCGTGAGCTCGATCGGGAAGCCGTACGTGTCGTGCAGCCGGAACGCGTCCTGGCCGGTGACCTCGCCGCGCGCGAGCAGGTCGTCGAGCAGCCGCGTCCCCTGCTCGAGCGTGCGCCCGAAGCCCTCCTCCTCGGCGCGCACCCACTTCTGGATCGTCTGGCGGCGGGCGTGCAGCTCGGGGTACGCGCGGCCCATCGTCTCGATGACCACGTCGACGAACCGCGGCAGGAACGGCGCCTCGATGCCGATGCGGTGGCCCTGCTGGATCGCGCGGCGCATGACGCGGCGCAGGATGTAGCCACGCTCCTCGTTGGACGGCACCACGCCGTCGGCGATGAGGAACGTCGCCGCGCGCGAGTGGTCGGCCAGGATGCGCAGCGCGCGCTCGTCGCCGGTGCGCACCGCGAGCTCGCGCCCGAGGTCCATCAGCGGCACGAACGGGTCGGTCTCGAAGATCGTCGGGACGCCCTGCTGGATGACCGCCATGCGGTCGAGGCCGAGGCCGGTGTCGATGTTCTTCGACGGCAGCGGCGTGAGGATGCCGATCGGCTCCTGGTCGTACTGCATGAACACGAGGTTCCAGTACTCGAGGAAGCGCTCGGTGTCGTCGCCCGGCCGCTGGGTGTCGTCGCCCCACTCCGGGCCGCGGTCGAGGTAGAGCTCGCTGCACGGGCCGCACGGGCCGGTCGGGCCCGACTGCCAGAAGTTGTCGTCGCGACCGAGCAGCACGATGCGCCCGTCGGGGATGCCGATCTTCCGCCAGGCCTCGATCGCCTCCTCGTCGGGGCCGAGGCCGAGCTCCTCGTCGCCGCCGAAGACCGTGATCCAGATGTCCTCCTCGCGGAACCGGAAGCCCTCCGTGGACAGCTCGAGCGCGAACTCGGCCGCGCCCGCCTTGAAGTAGTCGCCGATCGAGAAGTTGCCGAGCATCTCGAAGAACGTGAGGTGGCGCGCGGTGTTGCCCACGTTCTCGATGTCGGTCGAGCGGAAGCACTTCTGACACGTGGTGAGCCGCGGCGCGGGCGGCTCCTCGACGCCCTGGAAGTAGGGCTTGAGCGGATGCATGCCCGCGGTCGTGAGCAGGACCGACGGGTCGAACGTGGCCGGCACGAGCGACGCTGAGGGCAGGCGCCGGTGGTCTCGGGCCTCGAAGTAGCCGAGGAACGTCTCGCGGATCTCGTCGGAAGTCACCCGACGATTGTGGCGCATCCCACGACGACGTCACCGCGCAGGAAGCAGGCGATCTGCCCGGGCGCGACGCCGTGCACCGGCTCGGCGAGCTCGACCCGCCCGGACGCGTCCAGCGCGCAGGCGACCGCCGGCGCCCGATAGCGGAGCTTGACCGCGTCGACCTCGCCCGAGTCGCGGTGCAGCCGCAGCCCGCGGACTCGCACGGTGCGGGTGGCGAGCTCGTCGCGCAAGCCGACCGTGACGGTGTTCGCGCGCGCGTCGGTGGCGAGCACGTACAGCGGCTCCCCGGTGCCGCCGATCCCGAGGCCGCGCCGCTGCCCGACGGTGAACTCGTGGTGGCCGCGGTGGCGCCCGACCCGCCGGCCGGCGCGGTCGACGATGTCGCCGGGGCGCTCGCGCAGGCCGCCGTGCCGGGCGAGGAACCGCGCGCGGCCGGTACCGGCCAGGAAGCACAGGTCCTGCGAGTCGGGCTTGGCGGCGACCGGGAGCCCCGCCTCGCGCGCGACCTCGCGCACCCGCGGCTTGGTGAGGTCGCCGAGCGGGAAGCGCAGCCGCGCGAGCGTCGCCCGCGACAGCGCGGCCAGCATGTAGGTCTGGTCCTTCCCCTCGTCGGCCGCGCGACGCAGCAGCCCGTCCGTGGTGCGGCGCGCGTAGTGGCCGGTGCTCAGGGTGGCGGCGCCGAGGCGGTCGGCGAACGCGAGCATCGCGTCGAGGCGGACGTGCCCGTTGCAGCCGACGCACGGGTTCGGGGTCAGCCCGTCGGCGTGCGCGTCGAGCCACGGCTCGACGACCCCGGCGCGGAACTCGTCGCGCAGGTCGAGCGTGAAGTGCGCCAGGCCCATGCGGTGCGCGAGCGCGCGGGCGCCGCGGACCGCGTCCGCCGAGCAGCACGAGCGCTCGCCGTCGTTCTCGGGGTCGCGCCAGAGCTCGAGCGTGACCGCGACGGCCTCGCCCTCGGCGCGCATCGCGGCCACCGCCGAGTCGACGCCGCCGCTCATGGCCACGAGCGTGCGGTCGGCCGTCGCCGAGAGTGCGGCGTCGGCGCGGGCGGCCGCGCCCAGCGCGCGGTGCAGCGCGTCGGCGGCGAGGTCGGCGGCGTGGAGCTTGCCGACGCTCAGCCCACCCAGCTCGGCCGCCACCCGCGGGCTGCCGATCCGCGCCGCGTCCAGCAGCGGCGCGCCGCGGACGAGCTCGACCGTGGCGCTGGCCGCGGCGATCGTCGCGCCGCACCCGGAGGCCTCGAACCCGGCGTCCGCCACCCGGTCGCCGGCGACCGCCACGTCGATGCGCACGAGGTCGCCGCAGGCCGCGCCGCCGGCCGCGCCGGCGTGCGACCCGGGCGGCACGTGACCGCGGCCGCGGGGGTGGGATAGGTGATCCGCGAAGCGTTCGTCGGACATCCGCACGCGAAGTATGCGCGTTACCACCTCAGGGCCGGACCCGTTCCGTCCGATGAAGAGAGCACCGTGACTCCCGTGAACACCGTCCACTACGTCGAGTGCGACGTGCCGCCGGGCCAGACGCTGGCCGAGTGGCGCCGCGCGCGCGCGGCGCAGGTCCGCCGGCCCAGCCGGCTGCGGATCCGCCGCCGGGCCGCGGTCCGCGCGCTGCGCCGCGCCTGCGGCCTGGCCTAAGGCCCGCCGCCGCGCGCCCGCCGCTCCGCTACTGGCGGAGCGCGTCCACGCCGTGCGCCGCCTCTCGCAGCGTCGCCACGCTGCGCCCGAACGCCTCGCCTTCCTCCTCGGACATCGCGGGCTCGAGCTCGGCCACCGCGCCCTCGCGCCCGACCACCGTCGGCAGCCCGATCGTCACCCCGTGGCGCTCGCGGTACGCCGCCACCGGCATCGCGAGGCGCTCGTCGCGCAGCGCCGCCTCGGCGATCCGCGCGCACACCACGCCGATGCCGTACTGGCTCGCGTCGTTGCCCTCGATGATCGCGATGTTCGCGTAGCGGACCTCCTTCTCGACCTGCTCGCGCACCTCGTCCAGCGAGCGGTCCGGGCGGCAGCCCTCGAGCGCCTGCTCGAGGGGCGTGCCCTGCACCGAGACGCCCGACCACAGCATCACCTGGCTCGTGCCGTGCTCGCCGACCACGAGCCCGTCGACCGAGCGCGGATGCACGCCGAGCTGCGCCGCGACGTGCGTGCGGAAGCGCAGCGTGTCGATGACGGTCCCGGTGCTCAGCACGCGGTCGTGGCCGGCCACGGTTCGGGTCAGGTCGGCGAGCGGGTCGGGCGGGTCGGTGACCGCCACCAGCAGCGCGCCGGGCGCCGCCTCGACCACGCGCGGGACGATGTCGCGGTAGATGTCCGCGTTCGGCTCGAGCAGGACCAGGCGGCCCCGCGGGTCGTTGCGGTCGGTGGCGCCGCCGGACTTCTCGTTCACGCCGGCCGTGATCAGGACGACGTCGCAGCCGGCCAGCGCGTCCGCGTCGCCGGCCGTGATCTCGACCGGCGCGCCCAGCGGCGCCCCGTAGCGCAGGTCCGTCGCGACGCCGACCGCGCGCTCCTCGGTGCGGTCGACGAGCACGAGCTCGCGGCACGATCCGCGCAGGAGCAGCGCGAACGCGCACGCCTGGCCGACCCGGCCGACGCCCACGACACCGACCTTGCCACCCGTCGCCTCCACGCCTACCTCCGTTCGACTCGCTGCCCGTGGGTGTGCCCGCTGTGCGCCGGCTCAGACCGGAAGCCGGTGTCGATCGTGACCGCCCCGCCGACCGCGCGCGAGACGCACGTCAGCAGCGTCTCGCCGGCGCGCTGCTCCTCCTCGTCGAGGAACACGTCGCGGTGGTCGAGCTCGCCCTCGACCTCGAGCACGCGGACGGCGCACAGCCCGCACTCGCCGCGCAGGCAGTCCCACATCATGTCGACGCCGTCGTCCTTGAGCGCGTCGAGCAGCGTGCGGTTGCGGCGCACGACGACCTCGCGGCCATCCTGGTCGGCCAGGCGGGCGACGAACTGCTCGGGCTCGAAGCGCCCGCCCGAGGCGAAGGTCTCGAACTGCAGCCGGTCGGGCCGGCGCTCCTTCGCGCGCCACGCGGCCAGCGCGGCGTCGCGCAGGCGCACGGGGCCGCACAGGTACAGCTCGCCGTCGGGGTGCAGGCGGTCGATCTGCGCGCCGACGTCGAGACGGTGGCCCTCCGAGGAGACGAACACCTCCAGGTGATCGCCGAGCAGCTCGGACAGCTCGTCGACGAACGCCAGCTGCTCGCGCGTGCGCGCCGCGTAGAGCAGCCGGAACGGCCGCCCGTGGCGCTCGAGCGCGTGGGCCATGCCGAGTAGCGGCGTGATCCCGATGCCGCCCGCGATCAGCAGGTACTCGGGCCGCCCGTGCTGCAGCTCGAAGTGGCTCTCGGGCTCGGACACCTCGACGTCGGCGCCCGGCTCGAGCGCGCGCACGAACCGCGACCCGCCCCGACTGTCGGGCACGTCCTTGACCGCGATCCGGTACGCGCCGTCGGCCGGGCGCTCGCCGACCAGCGAGTAGGAGCGGACGTCGGGCAGCTCGTCGACGATGACCGCGATGTCGAGGTGCGCGCCGGTCGGGTACGGCCGGGCGCCGCACTCGGGCTCGATCTCGATGAGCCGCACGTCGCTGGCCACATCGCGCGCGGCGCGCACGCGCCCGGGACCGAAGTGCCTAGTGGCTGCCATTGCTCCGGATGAGCGCCGCGCCGGGCAGGCGCTCGAGCGCCTTCTCGCTGCGCAGGACGACCTCGAGGTTGCGCCGCGCCAGGCGGGCGTGCTCGCGGGCGAGCGCCTCGGCGCGCGCGCCCTCGCGATGCTCGATCGCCTCGAGCATCCCGCGGTGCTGGATGTGGGCGACGTACAGGATGCGGTGCGACTCGGGCAGCTCGGACTCGAGCAGGACGAACGCGCTCGGCGAGGACGAACGGCAGCGCCAGCACCCCGGCGTACGCGGCGTCGAGTGCCCGGCTGCGGGCCAGGCCGAGCAGGAGCGTGTGGAAGCGCTCGTTGAGCTCGACGTAGCGCTCGAAGGCCTCGATGGCCGGGCGGTCGGGCCGCACCAGCGCGTATGACCTTGCCGTCGCCGGCCCACTCCGGGTCGTCGTTCCAGTGCAGGTCGGGCACCTTGTCGCGGTCGGCCAGCGCCGGGTCGCCCGGCCACACCCACACGAACCGGTGCCGCTCGACGACCGGGTAGCTGCGCACCCGGGCGGCGAGATTGATCGTCTTCTGCGAGGGCATGAACACGCAGCGGCCCTCGGGGTTGAACACGAGGCCGTGGTAGCCGCAGGCGACGTCGTCGTCCTCGACCTGGCCCTTCGACAACGGCATGAGCCGGTGCCAGCAGGCGTTCTCGAGCGCGACCGGCCGGCCGTCGCGGCGGCGGTACATCACGAGCTCGTGCCCGGCGATCTTGCGCCCGAGCAGCTCGCGCTTCAGCTCGACGTCGTAGGCGGCCGCGTACCAGCAGTCGCGCGGCCAGTCGGGCAGGCCGAACGTGTTCGGGACGCGGCGCATGTCGCCGTCGGGCCCGCCGTTGCGTGTCGCCATCCTCTCTCCTCCCTGGACGGTGTGCATGCAACGTAGTCCTGCTGCATGCAGCCCACGCCCGCGGCGAGCCGTCGTGTTGGACCGCTGATACGCCGCCTGGTCGACGCCGACGCCGCCCTCGCGGCGGGCGTCCGCGGGCGCGCGATCTCCGGCACGACGACCACCGTGTAGGGCGTCCTGGCCGTCCCCGCGACGGCTCGCCAGGGCGCCCGGAACTCCTCAGCCGCTGGGCGGACGGATCCGCGCCGCGCACGCCGCGCGCGTGCCGCTCGTCGGGTGGCGGGCGAGCGCGAGGCGGCCGCGGGCGAGGTGGCGGGTGCATCGCGGCGGCGCGCGCGACCCCGGAGCGCGTCGCGCTGGATGCGGTCGCCGCGCGGCTGGCCGGCCAGGTCGTGCGGCGGGAGCTGCGCTACTGAAGCTCCCCGTCCCAGTACCCCACGGAGGCCTCGCGGCGCACGATGACGTCCTCGGCACCGCCCCGCGTGAACACGCCGACCTTGTCGCTGTCGGGGAAGACCACGACCGCGGGCGTGTTGCGCGTCGAGACGATGAGCATCCGCACCCGTTCCGAGCCGCGGTTCGTGAGCCTGTGGGCGCCCTCGGCGCCGGCGGGGAAGCAGACGACGTCGCCGGCCTCGAGCTCGTCGTCGCCCTCGGGATGGCGGACGGTCAGGACCCCAGCGAGCACGATCAGCCACTCCTCGTCGCCGAGCTCGTAGTGGTACGGGCAGTTCGCCTGCCCCGCGGGCAGCTCGTACAGCGTGCCCGCCATCTGCGACGCGCCGAGCTCGGGGCCCAGCCGGCGGGCCGGGGTGCGGTAGCCGTCGGGCTTGCTCGGGTTGGTCTCGAGCTCGGCGGTGTGGAGGTTGAACCGGCGCATGCCGGCGATTATCAGAGGTCGCGGCTCGGCATGAGCGACTGGTCGGCGCGGGCGACGTGGCGCGGCGCGCGCCGCCCGGCGACGACGAAGCCGTGCTTGGCATGGCTGGAAGTCGCCGATGATCGCCTCGATCTGCTCGAGCTCGAGCAGATCCGGATGCGTGTCGCGGTAGGCCTCGGCGCAGATCGCGTCGACGTGGTCGTGGTGGAGCCGAACGCGCATGCGCCGGGACGGTAGCGGCGGGCGCAGATCGGGTCGCGACCCCATGTGGCGGGCGCCTGGCCTGCCGATACCGTAAGTACCGCAAGGGAAGTAGCCCTGCAAGACGGCGCGTCGTCACACCGGCCCTCGGGCCCGGCGCGCCGGCCTCAGCGGGCGGGCCAAACCTTCGAGACCACCCACCACTCGAAGGAGCCTCGATGCTTCCCTGGATCGCGCTCGGCGCGTTCGTCCTCGTCGCCCTGGCGATCGACTTCCGCGCGGACTCGCACACCGCACCCTCGATGCGCTCGGCCCTGTTCTGGTCGGTCCTGTGGACCGCGATCGGCGCCGGCTTCGCCGGCGTCCTCCTGCTCACCGGCGCCGGGCGCACCGCGGCCGAGGAGTACCTCGCCGGCTTCCTCATCGAGAAGTCGCTCTCGCTGGACAACCTGTTCGTGTTCGCGATGCTGTTCACGTTCTTCGCCGTCCCGGCGACCGAGCGCCACCGCGTGCTGCTGCTCGGCGTCGCCGGCGCGATCGTGCTGCGCACCGCGTTCATCGTCGTCGGCGCCGCGGCGCTCGACGCGTTCAGCTTCATGACGTACGTGCTCGGGGCCCTGCTGGCGGTGACCGCGGTGAAGATCGCCCGCCACAGCGGCGACGAGGTCGACCCCGACCGCTCGCTGGCCATGCGGGCGCTGCGCCGCGTCGTGCCGGTCTCGCGCGAGTACGACGGCGGGCGCCTGATGACGAAGGTTCGCGGCCAGTGGGCCGCCACCCCGCTCATGGCCGCGCTCGTCATGGTCGCGGCGTTCGACGTCATGTTCGCGATCGACTCGATCCCGGCGATCTTCGCGATCACGCGCGACACGTTCGTCGTGTTCGCGGCGAACGCATTCAGCCTGCTCGGCATGGTCAGCCTGTACTTCCTGCTCGACGGCATGCTCGAGCGCTTCCGCCACC
>Ga0126313_10001441_pt1 | contig 12587 bp, 11 predicted proteins | sample Plot105A_FD_89954 | JGI IMG/M metagenome (GOLD analysis project Ga0126313, IMG submission 89954) | Serpentine soil microbial communities from UC McLaughlin Reserve, CA, USA - Plot105A | ecosystem: Environmental > Terrestrial > Soil > Grasslands | place: USA: UC McLaughlin Reserve, Lake County...
ACGCTGACGTCCTTGAGGTTGTTCTCGCGCGCGCCCTGCACGCGGATCAGATCGTGGCTGTCGGCAACGTGCAGCGCAGGCGACTGCGTGTCCGTCCTCGTGGCCATGCTCATCGTGTCTCCAATCTGTTAGGCGGGGCCGCCTTCGCGGTCTCCGTCGGCGTCGCCTGGCTCGATCTAACCAGCTTCGAGCAGTACGGCTGGTTCGCCTTCGTCGGCGCGGTCGCGGCAACGGTCGCTGTCTACCTGATCGGCGGTGCCGTCTGTGCAGGTCATGGCTGCGATCGCCGGACGGCTCAGCGCAGCTCCTGGATGCGGATCAGGTTGCCCGCGGGGTCGCGGAAGGCGCAGTCGCGAACGCCGTACGGCTGCTCGGTCGGCTCCTGGACGACCTCGGCTCCGCTGGCCTGCAGCCGCTCGAAGGTGCCGTCGAGGTCCTTGGTGGCCAGGAGGATCCAGCCGTAGGTGCCTTTGGCCATCATCTCGGCGATGGTGCGGCGCTCGTCGTCGGTGATGCCGGGGTCGGCCGCCGGCGGCGCCAGCAGGATGGACGTGTCGGGCTGGTTGGCGGGGCCGACCGCGATCCAGCGCATCTTGCCGCTTCCGACGTCGCTGCGGACCTCGAAGCCGAGGATGTCGCGATAGAAGGCCAGGGAGGCCTCCGGGTTGTCGTGCGGGAGGAAGCTCGTGTGAATGGTGATGTCCATCATGCAGCTCCTTTCTTAGAGACCTCTGAATCCGTTGCCATGGCAGTCATTATAGGTGTGGCTCGGGGGCCGGCGCTTCTCGATTCCTGATCGGTCTGGTCACCTGTTTCGCCACGCACGACGGCATCCCCACCGTCGCGCCCGCCGCCTGGCGCCGATAGACGCTGGGCGGCACACCGACCAGTTCGGTGAAGCGAGTGCTGAAGGTGCCCAGCGACGAGCAGCCGACCGCGAAGCAGACCTCGGTGACGCTGAGGTCGCCACGACGCAGCAGCGCCATCGCGCGCTCGATGCGCCGCGTCATCAGATAGGCGTACGGCGACTCGCCGTAGGCGCGCCGGAACTGGCGGCTGAGGTGCCCGGCCGACATGTACACGCCGCGGGCGAGCGCCTCGACGTCCAGTGGCTGGGCGTACTCCCGGTCGATCCGGTCGCGAACGCGGCGCAGCCGCGCGAGGTCGCGCAGGTGGTGCACTATGTACGCCAGTCGGGGGACATACGCAGCCTCGTGGTTTCTGGGTCTGCGGTCCACCCCATAAAGATACTCATGGACGGCGGCTTCTCTACGCCCTTCTAAGGTGCTCGGCCCCGTTTCTATGCTCCAGGGACGCCACAGAGGGCCACAGCTTGCATGCTGTTGTGCATCTCGTGGTTGCCGCATAATACCGAATGATTCGCCTACGTCTTGTACCGGTATGGGCGATAGGGCCGGGGCTATGCGGCTTTTCGGTCGACGCGTGAGGCACACGGGCGCCCCAAGCGTAACATTTCGTATCATCCTCGCTGGGAACGCTGGCCGGGCAAGGCGTGCGGCGTGAGATTTCGTGTGATTTACCCGGCGCGTAGGATTCCGTAGGATCAGCCGCGCTCGACGCGGCTGTGCGGCTCACATGTCTACCGCCTCGTAGATCGGCGGATTTTCGGGCCACTCGTCGCCCCACGCAGGGCAAAAGGTGTGGCGGCGACGGCGCGACTTCGGGGTTCGGGCGTATGATTTCGTAGCATCGGCCGGCGCGGCCGCCGACCTGTCGGCGTGGCGCGCGGTGGTTAGACGTCCATGCGTTCGACGCCAAGCTCGGGTGTTCGCCAGAAGTTCCTGACTGGCTGCCACGTTTGGCATACTCGGTCACGCGCCGCCTACATCGTCACCCCGTGGGTCTTGCGGTCGTCCGCGTTCAAAGCCTCCATCTCGGCGGCTTGGCGACGGTCGTTATCCGTCATCGTGCCCCTCCAGCGGCGCCATTCGTAACGGTCGGGCAGGTACCAGGCGATCTCTCGCGCCGCCGCGGGGTTGCCCTGTCGTCGGCAGCGCAGCACAGCGGACAAGAGCGTACGAGTCGCCTCTATATTCGCGAACGCCTCGGGGTTGAGGTACGTGCCGGGCGACAGGTCGTTACGCGCGGCGGCGTAGTCGAGTTGGTAGGCGTAACAGCGCGACGCGCATTCCAGCGCGTCGTCTACCAGCTCGTCGGTCGTGGCTTCGCCCGCTTCGATGCGCCGGATGCGTTCCGCGTCATCATCGAGGGCGACGATCGTGACGGTACCTTTACCATGATGTACCGGAACGTCGCCGGCGTCCTCTTCGCCGCCGCTACCCTCTATCTTGTTTTCATACGCAAGACGGGAGAAATCGTACACCAGAGCTTCCACCTCGGCGATGTGGCGGCGGTCGCGGTCGGTCAGCGTGCCTGTCCACTGGCGCCATTCGAGCCGTTCGGGCAGCAAGCGTCGGACGGCTTTGGCGGCGTCGCGGTTGCCCGCCCGCCTATGCCGCAGGATCGTCCGTATGAGGGAACGCGTCTCTTCGGAGAAGACGGCGTGGAAGTCGATAGCCGCGTTGTCCGCTATCGTCGGTTCGAGTCCTTGCCGCGCTATCTCGGCGTTGCCTGCCCAAACCGCTTCGCGTTCGGCGTGCTGGCGGGCGCCCTCCGGGCCGTCGCGCATGATATCGGCGAAGTAGCGGGCATCGTTGAGGTCGTAGCCACGCAGCTCGGTCTTGACGGTGTAGGGATCGTAACCTCGCGCGTACAGCCACAGCGCCGTGTCTGCCGCGCCGCACGACAGCACGACTTCCCGGATAGGAACGCGACCTAACGTCCGCAGCGCCGATGCCCGCACGTCGTCACTCATAGCGCCACCTCCCGCGGGTGACAGGGTGACACGAGTGACGGGTTGTTGTACCGGTCTTTAGGCGTGTGTGCGGAAAACCCGCAAGATAGTTTTCGTTCTACTATCTTTATGACCGAGTAGGAAAAACGTGTCACACGTGTCACCCAACGCCGAAAAGCCGCATGGATAGCGGGAAACGTCGGGTGACGCGTTGTATGCATACGCGTCACCCACGTGTCACCTCGTGTCACCCCCATCACATCCACCTCCTTGACGCCGCGTTCTTTAGGCCGTCTGTATCGGGCTTGATAAGGTAGCCGCGCACGCCCTTGCTGCCGCGCTTACGTTCAAACCCGAGACGTGCCCAATCGCTAGCCGCACTGACGTCAGACACCGCCGCATACCCACGCAGCCGCCGCCAATGGTTGTACGTCTTGATTAGCTCGCTGGTCGTGCAGAAGCTCTCGGCGGCGGGCTCGATACCAAACTCGGCGGCAAACTCGGCGGCGATGTCGTTGGCTTGGCGATATTCCTCGGTAGCCGCCACGACGCTATCCGGGATGTTGAACGACCCGCGCTGTCTAAGGCGGCGCAGTCCTTCAAGAGCCCAGACAAGGATGCCCGGCCCTTCACGCTTGATCGCCTCTTTCACGGCCGGGTTTGGCTCGACGGTCAGCGCCGGGAATTTCACGATCTTCACGCGGCGCCAAAGTCCCGAGTGCTGATCGCGGAGCTGCGGAAGTGCGTTCATCGCCCATACGATCTTTGCCGACGGGCGATACTCATACACGTCCTTTCCCTTTGCCTCGATAAAGACCGGCTCGCCGCTTATGATGTTGATGAGCGTGTCCGCCGACTTCACGCAATCGGATGGGCTTTCGGTAGCGTACACGAGCCTCTTGCCGACCAGGGGCGGAAGTCCGAACCGCGACTCGGCGATTTCGCGCAGCCCAAGACGGCCGGCCCGAGCACCGAGCATGGCAAGCAACCCTTCGATAAACGTTGAACGGCCCGTACCACGATCGCCAAGGAGCCAAAGCGCCATCTCGCAAGACGTATCCCCGGTCAGCGCGTACCCCGCGAATTCCTGTAAGAACGCCACCACGTCACGATCGAGGGGTCGTAAGAACGCGTGCCAGACATCTGCACGAGCGTTTGGATCGAAGTCGAACGGCAACGCGTCGCGGGCGTAGTCTGCCGCACGATTTTCCCGCGTCGTATACGTCCCGTCCGCCGCGACTTCGAGCGTCGTGCGTCGCGTAACGATGATGTTAGGGTTCGCGTCCCAATCGGCGTCAGGCACGTGCGTCATCACTCGCACAAACGTCTCGACGGACGCCAGCCGCTGAGAGTTAGGGGCGACTTTACGATCTTTCGCGGCTACCATCGTGTCAAGTAAACCGCGCTGGATCGCCTCACGAGGCATCGGCGTCCACGAGGAACCATCGTAATGCATCCACTCGCGCTGTCCGAATACGATGCCAGGATTGTCAGCGAGGAACTCGCCGGCGAGTACGTCGTCTGTGGCGTCCTCAGCGTCGAGGCGTCGAATCAACGTCTGCATCGCCTGATCGAGCTGCGACTCCCATACGGACGGGTCTATCGCCGCCTCGCTCATAATCTGCCGCACGATCGCCGGGTCGCGCTCGACCTTCAGAATGGCGGTAAGTAACGCTTCTGCCGCCTCGCGGTCGTCTTGCCCGGCGCCCGGCCCATTCGAGTAGATCACACACGCGGTGCGGTCTTTAAGGACGCGCTTACGAGGCAGCTCTACACGATTCAAGCTGTCGGACCTCGATGCGTTCATGCTGCACCCCCAAAGACGTTGCCCGCTAACACGCGACCGCCGGATCGCAAGACACGACGGGGTATCGTTACGTGGCGGAAGTCCTCCCAGCGCTTATCCTCGCAGTGCGCGTGGAAGCACCGAAAAAACATACCGCCGCGCTCGTCACCGTCGATGATCTGTCCGACCGCCGCCTCAGACGGACCGGAGTAGCTCGAATGCGACTCGCTCCACGGGCACTCGACGAACGCCATTATGCCGCGCGGCGTCTCGCGCCAGTCGCTAAGCGTCTCGATTGGCAAATCCTCGATACGCCCGCCTTTGCCGCGGTACTTCGATCTGCGCGGCGTGTAGCGTTCGGCGACTTCTGCGCGGAGTTCGTGCAGCACGTCATCAACGTCGCCGCGAATCGGCGCATCGTTCAGCACACGCCCGGTCATAATGCAGCCGTGGTCGCGGGCATACACCTCGACCGCGCGTCCGTCATCGCGCGCCGCCTTAGACGACTTGAAGTGCGCCTCGGAGCGTACGACCGCGCGAACACCACCGCCCGACGTTGAGGCTTCCGCGTATGTGTCGAGCCTGTCGAGCCAGCCGCGCGCCCATTCCGAAAGAGCGCCAGTCTCGGGGTCGCGAACATCGTCGAAGTCGATCAGCGCGTAAGGATCGTCGCGCGTCACGACAAGATACGGGCACCCGCCAAAGCGCCGCATCGCCGCAAGCGTCTCGCCGAACGTACGCCAATGCGCGGGGGTCGTCTTACTGCCGAAGTACCGCGTACCGGCAATACGCGGGCGTTTGATGGCCTCGCCCTCGTCGTTTACGCCGAAGCTATGCATCCACGTGCTGAGTTTCCGCAGTTCGGCGGGTATACTTACATCGTAAATCATCATATCGCCCCTTTGGTTTAGGGCCGCCCGTTCGCTCCGGGCGGTCTTTTGCTACGCTGCTACAACGCGTGACTTCATGAACGCCCGCAGGCTATCGACGTTTATCCGTACCGCGCGCCCGACGTGCGACGCTTCGATATCGCCCGCCTTGATGTGCTTCCAGATCGTGACCCGCGAGAGCCCCGTCATCCGCTCGGCGTCAGGGTAGTTCACGTACTCCGCGCGTACTGTCGTAGTTTCCATCGCGACCTCCTAGTGTCGTCGGTTAACGTCTACTTGTATTTAAGCACGAGTATGCGATAATAAAGATGACAGTAACGATGACAGATTGGGCTTACAATGGACGAAACGGATAGACAATTTTCGCACAGCACGCAGAGTATCGATGACGTCGAGCGAAGCGGCGCCGCTTGGACGAGGTACGACGAGTACGAGATTGTCGGCGAGCATATCGAAGGACGCGGCGCACGGCACGTATACCGCCCCTTACGCGACTACCCGGCGCTGTTCGCGGAGTTCGCGCGGCTCGAAATACCCGACGACCCCGGCGGGCAAGAGAAAGCCGCTCTTGCGTGGGCTCGTAAGTACGGCGTGCTCGGTCTTGAGCGCTTCCCGAAGCCGCGACGTAAGCGCGGCGGCGGGCTCTTGTTGACACCATCCGACGACCCTGGCGATCTTACCGAGTCGTTTACGCAGCACTACCGTAGGCGCGATAGTGTCAAGGCGTTCGCCGACGAGTCGCGCAACGCCCGCGACGTACTGACGTTCTACAAAGCCGAGATGGACCCAAGCGGATACACGCCCGTACCTTCGACCGGCTGGCGTGTAGGGAACAAGGGGCAAAAGATCCGCAATCGGGCGGTCATAGAGCGCCTCGACGAGTACAACTTGTATCGACCCGCGGGCGACGAGAGCGCGCCGGGCTTCTATACCGCGTGGGGGCTGAACGCATGCGCGGAGATCACGCAAGCCTACGTTTCCGCGTACTGCCGCCCCGCGATCCGCCGCCGCGACGGCCGTTTCGAGCGCGGGTTTGGATTCGTCAATTTGCTAGGCGCGATGTGGTTACAGATGTATTGGATGCTTACCGCGGAGGATGACGAGGTTCGGTGTCTCAATCCCCGATGCCCGAACGGCAACATGCCGCTACCGTCCCGCGACAAACACGATGTAGGGCGACCGCAGAAGTACTGCAATACCAAGTGCAAGAATCAAGCCGCGCAGATCAGGCGCCGCTCGGGCCGCGCCAAAACGCGATCCACAATACCGCGAGATGCGGGTGCCAAAAGCGCTAATGACGAACACCCCGCGTTTCGTCGCGCTCTTCAAAACCTACGCGATACGGCGCGCGGCGCATAATACCTTCCAGATCGCCCCCGCGCCTTTACGCGTGCCGCGCCCTCTCGACCAGGCGCCACTGTACCACGCATGTACCACCGCGGGCTAAACACGAGGCAACGCGGGTAAACGCCGGTAACGAGTAAATGCCGTATATATGCGGGATTTGCAACGCCGGCGAACCTCGGTAAACACGCCTATTCGGATTGTGGCTCCGAAGGTCGCGGGTTCGAGCCCCGTCGGTCACCCTCCTAGATGACGCTCAGGCTGTACCGCTCCTGGTGCTCGACACCGAAGACCTCCACCCTAAGATCCTTCTTGAGCTCTCGCCAGCTACCAAGCCGGATCACGAACGAAGTAGCATATTACCGAACGCGTCCGGCCGCTGCGACAGTCCAGCGCCCGATCACGGCGTCGTCGCGGACGACCGTCAGTTCGTGGGCAAGGTTGGCAACCGGGCAAGCATGGACCGGCACGATCTCTAACGTGTCTCCGATTTCCACGTCGCTCCCTGCCGGATCGAGGCGGAGCCAACCGTGCTCCTCGGACAGCCGCTCTATGTGGATATCTTCCCGCCCGACGATCGTACCGTAGCCTCCTGCCGTGGTTTGGCCGTGCGCGCCCCGGTCAGTGGTGAGGGTCTTCGAACCGGCGTCGATCACGGCGCGGTCGCGCGCAGCGTGGCTTACGACCGTGGTGAGGACACGCAAGGCACAGCGGTCGAGGGTCGCGACGCCGAGCCCGACCTGCATCGCATCGTAGAAGACGTAATTGCCTGGGCGGATCTCCGTCACGCCTGGCGCCGCTGCCAAGGCATCGATGCCGGGGGTCGCTCCGACGCTGACGCGCGCGGCGCGCAGACCGGCCGCCGAAAGCGCCTCCGCAGTCTCCACCAGTGCCTCGACCCCAGAGCGCGCGGCCGCGGCGCGCTCTTCGGGGTCTGGCAGGCCGTACGTGAACCCCTCGTGCGCACAGATGCCGCCGAAGCGCAGCCCTGGCGCAGCCGCGACCGACCGCGCGAGGTCCACCGTAGCCGCACCGGGAGCGACGCCGACCCGGCCGAGCCCGGTGTTGACCTTGACCAACGTCTCCAAAGGTTCGGCCGTGCCGGCGACCGCGTCCGACAGCGCGACGATGCCTTGCTGGCTGTCGACTATCGTCGAGACCGACAGACCAGGGCGGCCAGCGAGGGCTGCTAGGCGCCGTGCCTTCGTCTCGGTGACTATTGGGTAGCAGACGAAGAGATTGGTGAACCCGGCGTCGGCCAGTACCTCGGCCTCGCCGATCTTAGCGCAGGTCAACCCCACCGCACCGGCGTCGAGTTGCATCGCCGCGATCTGCGGAGTCTTGTGCGTCTTGACGTGCGGTCGCAACGCCACTTGGGCCTTGTACGCGAGCGCCGCCATCTCGGTGACGTTGCGCTCGAGGACCGCCAGGTCGACGATCACGCACGGCGTGTCAAGGCTCTCCGCGTACGAGCACGGAGGCGCATCAGTAGCCGGAATTGCTGTGCTCTCCTTGTCTGTCAGGGGTCTGGCATCCTTTTCCTGGCCTCTACAGGAACCACCTCTAAACTCACGTTGGTTATCCGTACACCTCGTCGGAAGCTGACCAGCCTAGCAATAGGGCGGCAAAGAAACCCTTCCAAGCATCGACGATATTGTCGGCAGTGTACGACACGGTGCGAGGGTTCTTGCGCGTCGTCCCTGGCACGAGCGACGCCCAGAGGGCCTCGCTCGTGGAAGTAAACTCTATCTCGAGCGTCACCGGCCCTTCGAGTTTGTGCGGGGCGAAGCTGTCGAGGCGGCTCAACGCCCGGGATGCCTGGTTCTTGATTGCTTCTCGGCTGCGTTCGAGTGCCACGCAGCGTGCGGTCCAACGGTCCAAGGCATACTTGGTGACCGCACACTCCACGTCCTCACCCAAGGTCGAGCGAACCTCCTTCTCGAGTGCGTCGTCACCGGTCACAAGGACTACCGGGGCGTCGAAGTGTCCGCAGAGGGCCGCGTTGATCGCCAACTCGCCGACGGGCTGTCCGTTCATGCGGGTCTCTATCATCTCCCGGCCGATTATGGTCTCGTTGGCGACCCCGTCGGAGTGGCCGACCATCGCATGGTGGCCGACGAAGAAAACGGCATCCACCCCAATCTGAACGCCTTCGACCATGCATAAATGTTTGTGGAAGCCCTTTATCAGGTCCGCGCGGGGGTCGAGTCGCTCGGGCAGAATATTGGTCATCGTCCAGTGCGAGTCATTGACGATGACCTCTGTGGCTCCTGCCTCGAAGGCACCCTCCACAGCGGCATTGACATCCTCGGTCATGAGAAGCCGGAACCGCTCGTATTCAGGCTTCCCAAATAACAGCTCGTCGGTGCTGGTGATACCGCTGATACCCTCCCCGTCGGCGGAGATGAGAACGCGCATCGTTGATCCTCCTTCCTGAGCAGGTTGCCCCGTCCGTCAGTCTAGATAAAGTGAGCCTTCATGTCCAAACCCTGCTGCCGCCTGCGCGACCGCGCCGATAACCGTAGCAGCAAAAGGATGAGGCGTTATACCGTAGCCATTCCAAATTCTTGACCAAGGATCGGCGGTGATCTTAAAGCCTCCCGAGAGGCACTGTTGACCCTGGCCAGTGCATGTAGTTACCATTAACGACGTCATGAACGGGGAATCGTGACGCGCCAATCTGTCTTGGGTTGCGCAACATCGGGGGGAGAGGAGGAAGAAGATGGCGACTGATTCGGGGGGCCCTCGGTCGGACCGGGAAGAAGGCACACACGTCTCGGGTGAGGCGGAGCTCCGGGAGCTAGGGTACAGGCAAGAACTTAAGCGTTCGCTCAGCGTAACTCGTACCGTGGCACTCGCGGTTTCGGACATCACGCCGGTAACCGCGCTGTTGGTGATAGCTCCGGTCGTGATCGCGACGGCCGGGACCGGCGCCTTCTGGGCCTACCTGATAGCAGGTGTGTTAGCCGTCAACGTGGCGCTGTGCATGGCGGAACTCGGTTCGATCTACCCGGTAGCTGGTGGCCTCTACTCTATCGTGACCCGGGTGCTCGGCAGACGGGTCGGCTTTCTGGCATTGTTAGACTACATAGGGCAAGCAGTATTCCTGCCGGCTTCGGTTGCCTTGGGCTTCGGCACGTATTTTTCGTCTCTCTTTCCGGCGGTGAGTCCGAATCTCGCGTCGTTCGTAATAATGATCATCATAATTGGCCTGGCGATGCTGTCGATATCGAGCAACGCCCTGATCACAGCCTTCTTCTTGACGCTGGAGTTGCTTCTGCTGGCCGCCCTGACGATTGTGGGCTTGGCGAACGTCGAGCAGCCGATAGGAGCGCTTTTCGACCCGATACAGGTCTCTCCAGGTGGTGAGACGACTGCCGTGGGCATCGGCCTCATCTTCGCCGCCGTGGCCACCGGACTCTTCTCATACAACGGCTACGACAGTGCCATCAACTTCTCCGAGGAGACGCAGGGCGAGGCGAGAAACGTGGGCGAATCGGTGCTGATAGCCGCGTTGACCGGTATATTCTTCCAGGTCGTGACGCTGGCCGCCGTGATCCTCGCTGCCCCGAGTCTCGCCAAGCTGATAGGCTCGGATTCGCCGATCTCCTACGCTTTCGAGTCGGTCGTGGGGTCCGTGGGCAGTACGATCGTCATAATCGGTGTGCTGATCGCGATCTTCGCCGCGAACATGGCGATTACCTTGCAGTTCGCCCGCATCGTCTACAGCACGGGGCGTGACCGGGCATGGCCTGGAGGCATCAACAGCGCGCTTACCAAGATCAATGACCGGTTCAACAGCCCGTGGGTGGCCGTGCTGATAGTTGGTGGGTTGGCCGCCGTCCTCTCGTTATTCTCAGGCCTAGCGGCCGTGGTCACCTTCACCGCTGTCTTGATCATCGTGCTGTACGCGCTGATAGCGATCTCCGCACTGGTCAGCCGCATACGGCAACCCGACTTGCCTCGCCCGTTCCGCATGCCCTTATGGCCGGCGCCGCCGATCCTCGCCTTGATCGGTGTCGGTGTAGCCCTTAGCCAGCAAACGGTGATCGACCTCCTGATCGTCGCAGGAATCTTCGTCGTGGGCACCGCGTACTACGTGCTCTTCCTGCGTCCTCGCAGTGCCACCCACTGGCACGCGCCGGAAGCCCCGCTCAACGTCGAAGATCCGACGCATGGCTCCCACGATCGGTAGCGTCGGCTGCTATGGTCGGACGGGGGAGACGTTGCACTCTCGGTCCACACCGATCGGTGCTTTACGGAGTCTCATCGAAGCGGCGGGAGGTTGAGTATGCAGGATAAGCGCATGCGGGCGCGTGAGGCGGGCATTTCCATTGGGTATCTGCCGACGGGCCCGAACAACGCGATCACCGACGTAGAAGGCGTGAGGGTGGGCCACAGGACGGTGTGGCGCGGGGAGCCGGGAGGAGCCGAACCGGTCGTGCGCAGCGGTGTCACCGCGGTCATCCCTCACCCAGGCGACCTGTTCCGGGAACGGCTCTATGCCGGAGTCTCAGTATTTAATGGCTACGGTGAGATGACGAGCAAAATTGTGATCGACGAGTGGGGACTTTTGGGATCCCCAGTCATGCTTACGGACTCGATCAGCGTCGGCCGGGTCTATGATGCGACCTCCGCCTACATGGTTGACAGAGACGCGGAAGTCTACGACGTTGACGTGGTGATCCCGGTCGTGGCCGACTGCGACGACGGCTTCCTCAATGATAACCGCGCGATGCCCTTGACCAGAGAGGATGTGTTAGCCGCTATCGACGGAGCGGCAGACGGCCCGGTGGAGGAGGGATGCGTGGGTGCCGGGACCGGAACCCAACAGTTCGATTTCAAAGGGGGCATGGGCACCTCTTCGCGGGTGGTAGAGATCCAGGGCACGAGCTTTACAGTAGGGGTGCTACTCTTGACAAACTACGGGAACCGGCACCATTTGTCTATCTGCGGCGCGCCGGTCGGCCGGACGATCACCGACCTCATGCCCGAGGGCCATAACGAAGGCTCCTGCATCGGAGTGGTCGCCACGGACGCGCCCCTGCACCCCCGCCAGTTGAAGCGCCTCGCGCGGCGGGTAGACGTTGGCCTAGGTCGCACCGGTTCTGTGGGCAACGACGGTAGCGGCGAGATCTTCATAGCGTTCTCCACGGCGAACCGAATCCCGCGGAGCTATGAGCGGTCCGCTTACCCAATCGAAGTGATGATTGACGGGGCGTTCTGGACGCAAGGAGCAGCCATCGACCGACTCTTCGAGGCTGTTGCCGAGGCCACAGAAGAAGCTGCGCTAAACGCGCTCTTTAGAGCCGAGACCGTCACCGGGCGCGACGGACACGTGCTCCACGCGCTTCCCGTCGACCGTACGCTGGACCTGCTGCGAGAATGGCACCCGATCTAGTGCGCCACATACCCCATAGAGTGGTCCGCCACCTCCTTGGCACCCTGCTCCGTGCCTGACATAGCGGAAGCGGATGTTAGGGAGCATGCCTCCCGCTTCTTGACAGGTAAGATCACGATGTGTAACCGCTACACGATGATGGTGCTGACACCACTTCTGACACCACTCAGAGCGATACACGCAGAAACATCAGGCAACCGCGAGCAAGACAATCGGCCTAGATAAGCCAATTCTGCAACATATGGCAACACTCGGAAACAGAGGTCGGCGGATTGTGGCTCCGAAGGGCGCGGGTTCGAGTCCCGTCGGTCACCCTCGGGTTTGCATGTCCTGCCGATGAATTTCGGACTG
>Ga0126313_10001445_pt1 | contig 12583 bp, 13 predicted proteins | sample Plot105A_FD_89954 | JGI IMG/M metagenome (GOLD analysis project Ga0126313, IMG submission 89954) | Serpentine soil microbial communities from UC McLaughlin Reserve, CA, USA - Plot105A | ecosystem: Environmental > Terrestrial > Soil > Grasslands | place: USA: UC McLaughlin Reserve, Lake County...
CGCTGCGCCTCGGGCCGACCGATTCGGTACCGGGCAGCTCGGCACGCCTGCTGAACCTGCTGCGGCGCGAGTAGAGTGGCCCGCGGATCGACCCGAGGAAGGAGGCACTGTGGCATTCGACGTCCCACCTCTCCCCTACGACTACACCGCGCTCGAGCCGCACATCGACGAGCAGACGATGCGGCTGCACCACGACAAGCACCACCAGACCTACGTCGACAAGGCCAACGCCGCGCTGGAAGGAACCGAGTGGGCCGACAAGCCGGTCGACGACGTCCTCGCGAACCTGAGCCAGATTCCCGACGACAAGCGAAACGCCGTCCGCAACAACGCGGGCGGGCACGCGAACCACACGCTCTTCTGGGAGATCATGAGCCCAGACGGCGGCGGCGAGCCCGAGGGCGCGCTGCGCGACGCGATCGACTCGACGTGCGGGAGCTTCGACGAGTTCAAGCAGAAGGTCGCGGACGCCGGCGTAAACCAGTTCGGCAGCGGCTGGGCCTGGCTTATCGTTAACGGCGGCGCGCTCGAGGTCGTCGCGACGCCGAACCAGGACTCGCCGGTGTCCGAGGGGAAGACGCCGATCCTCGGGGTCGACGTCTGGGAGCACGCCTACTACCTGAAGTACGAGAACCGCCGCCCGGACTACATCGCGGCCTGGTGGAACGTGGTCAAATGGCCCGAGGTCGCCCGCCGGTACGAGAGCGCGACCGGCTGACACCGGTCGTTCCGGCAGGGCGTCGCTGCCCGTTGGCCAGCGCTCGTCAGCGGGCGGTTTGAGCGAGCCGCGCGAGCACTGCGGCGAGCTTCGCGGGGTCGAGCTCGCCGCGGTTGAGCGTGAGCGCCGCGAGAAGGGCCGCCGGAGGCTTCGAGGGGTTCGGCATGCCTCGCGTTTCGACGCGCGCCGGGGCCCTCCTTGCGGCCGCGGCCGTTCGGGCCGCCCCCCGGGATCTGACGCCGCCCCCGGAACTCTGACACGCCCGACGGAGTCTCAGAGACGATGCGCGTTGTCTCCTCGCTGGCACCCGCACTCACGGTTGGTCTCCTGGCCTCCGGGTACGCGCTCCCGATCCACCCGACCGCAAATCGCAGCGCGGCCCCGCCTCCCGAGGGCTTCCGCGTCGAGGTCGGTCCGACGCTCTGGGCGGTGGAGCGCGTATCCAGGGACGGCCGAACGGTCTGGATCCGAGCCATGGAGAGCGGTGGCACGAAGCTCGACCACGTCGACGTCATCCGGACACGGCGCGGGTTTCGCCTCCGCGTCTACAACCGCGTGCTCGTCCCGACCGACGCGCGTCACGGCGGCACCCTGCCGCTCCTCTCAGCGCGTCGGCGCGTCGCCCTTCCGACCCCGCTCGGTCACGGCCGCATCCTCGGCGCCTGCACGCCGAGCGACGCAACGCCGCGCGGCCGTCAGTGCGCCATCATCAGCGGTCGGTGACGATCGCGACCTCGCCGTGCTCGCCGATGAGCCGCCCGAGCGTCGCGTACGGGAGCCAGACGAGCGGATACTCGCGGCCCCAGCTGTTCTTCACCTTGAACGCCTGGCGCTGGTCGCTCGCACCGTAGATGCAGACGCAATGTCCTCCTCGAACGCGGCCGAGGTCGCCCTCGCCGATCCACATCTCGGTCGTGCCGCTCGGGCTCGGCTTCGCCTGGGGCCCATCGAAGTCGGAGTACCAGTTGACCCCGATCGAGACCGGCACACCGTTCGCGATCCCCGTCCGGACCTCGTCGACATCGGTCGCCCAGCGGTTTCGGGAGATTCCCTCGGCCGCGTCCCGCGGCTTCTCGCCGTGGGGGACGGGGACCCCGTCACCGCCCATGGTCATGTACCGCACGCGACGGAGACCGATTGTCCGGCAAACGTCGTACGCGGCGCGGACGCTCGTCCCGTTGTCGTCGCCCGGGTTCGTATCGGGCCACTCGTCGCGCTTCTTCGCCTCGTTCCACACGTCGAGCGGGTTGTAGCGGCGTCCCGCATAGATCTGGGCGGCGCGCGCCTGCGCGATGTTCGTGATCGCGCGCTCCATGGAGACGCCGTGCCCGACGCAGCTCCCCTCGCGGCCCTGGTCGTGCGTCCAGTGCCACCACGGCAGCCGGAGCACGCGCTCCACCGAGGCGACGGTCACCGGCGCGACAGCGCTGTACGGGTACTTCTCGACGTGCTCGAAGTCGGTCGGCTCGAGGCGTCCGAGGGCACGCTGCCCGCGCGCACTCTGCGACCTGCGGATGAACGAAGGGAGCAAGGCGGCAACCTCCCGGTCGGGGTATGGAACCGGACGGCCCCCCACGGGCGACCGTCCGGGCTAGAGCGTTTCGTGGGAGCCGATTGCTGTCAAGCGCGAAGCTCGCGCTCCCAGGCAGTCAGGAGCGCGTCGACGTAACGGCGCTGGCCGTCGGAGAGCGGCGACCGCGCGACCAGGCGGCGCACCTCCTCGACGTCCCTTGCCTCGATCGCCGCCTCGAGGTGCTCGCGCTCGGCCGTCGGCTGCCGAAGCTGGCCTCGCGCCCAGCGTCTGAGCCCAACCGCAGCCGACGTCAGCTCGCTCGTCCCCACGCTCCTTCCACGCGCCGACGCTACCACGGCCGGCGCGCCGGCTCGACCGGCCTCGCGGCTAGGCTCGCCGCGGTGACCACTCGTCGGCTCATCGTCCTCGCCGGCCTCGCGGCAGCCGTGGGCACCACGGCGGCCGTCGTCGGCGGCCTCGTCCTCGCCGGAGGAGAGGACGGGCGCGCCGCCACGCGCGCGGGCGGAACGGTCGACGTCCGCTCGCACGCCCCGCCGCTTCGCGGCACCGACCCGGTCACAGGCGCGCGGGTCGCCCTGTCCAACGTCGAAGGCAAGCCCGTGGTCGTCCACGTCTGGGCGTCGTGGTGCCGGACCTGCGCCTCGGGGGCCCAGGCGATGCAGCGCTTCGTCCACCGCCACCGAAAGGACGTCCGCGTGCTCGGGCTCGACTACCAGGACGACCCCGAGGACGCGAAGGCGTTCTACGACGTGCACGGCTGGACCTTCCGGAGCGTCTCCGACCCGGACGGTCGGCGGACGGCGCGCTTCGGGATCGAGAACGTCCCCGCCACGATCGTGCTCGACGAGGACCACCTCGTCGTTCGAACGCTGAACGGCCCGGCGACGACGACAAAGCTCGAGGCCGCGCTCGCCGCCGCTCAAGGGGGCGCGAAGTGATCTCGGCCGAGACGACCGGCTCGCGGGCGATCGTCCTCCTCGGAAGCGAGCCGAGGCTCCGCCGGTACCCGTTCGCGCTGCCGCTCGAGGGACCGGTCGCACGCGCCGTGGCCGAGGCCCGCGTCACGCTGGCCCGAACTCCGGACCGCTTCGACGGGCCGATCGCGTTCTGCCACGGCGTCGATCCCGAGGGGACGATCCTCGCCCGCGCCGGCCGCTACGCCGAGGCGACGGTCGTTTTCGAGGAGCCCACCCTCGCCTACAAGCTCGGTTTCGCGCTGGGCGTCCAGCTCTTCGTCGAGCGGCCCGAGGGCGTGACGCTGTTCCAGCAGCGCGGGCCGTCGATCGGACGCGATCCGCTCCTCTGGACCGCCTCCGCTTCGGGAGGCGTGCGACCCGGCGAGACACCGCGCGAGGCCGTTCGCTCGGACGCCGAGGAGGAGATCGGGCTCTCCGAGGACGACCTCGAGGACTTGCGGCCCGTCGCTGTCTGCGTGAACGACGACTCGGGCTCGGCGCTCGTCGTCTACCACGCGCGGCTGCGCGAGGGCGCCGAGCCCAATCCCTCCGAGCCGAAGGTCGCCGAGCTCCACTGGGCCCGCGAGCCGGCCGACCTCCACGCCCAGGTCTCGGGCGACACGATCGCGGCCTGGCGCGCGCTCGAGCGCTGACGCGGCGCGGACGAGTAGTTCATCCCCGAAAGGGGGTCGTCATCGAATCACGGCCCGCCGATCCATGCCGTGGGAGCCGCATGCCAGATCAGAACGGATCACGCTGTTGATCGCGTCCGACCGGAAGCCGAGCGCGACGGCGACACCCAGAGCGATGACGCCGAGGACGACGCCGTACTCGGCCATCGTCTGCCCGTCCTCACGGCGAAACTTGTTCACCCAGTACTGGATTGCAGCCTGCATCCCGTTCACCTCCCTTCGCCCACGTCGGCGCGCCCCCGGGGCGCGAAGGAACGTCACACTGGAGCCACGATTCCGTGCCGATTCCGACGCGGACGAGCCGATCGAAGAATTGGCGTCTAGCGTGGTCACATCGAATGAAACCTCTGTGGACTTGCCGGCGTGACCGCTCCGCCGTCGTGGCTCAACTGATTCCGATCATGTGGGCAAAATGTCCGCCGGGTATCCCCGACTGCGGGATCCGCCGGACGATCACGCGGAAGGGGGATGCCCCGCCCAACCGCTGCACCTCACAGTTCGATGCGATGCGTGCGCGGCCCGCGGAACACGTACGCGATCTGCGCCGGGGCGGCCTCGGCGCCCGATGTGAGGGAGCTAGGCAAATGCAGCAGGGAACGACCAAGCGGCGCCGACATGCCGGCCGCCTGATTGCGCTCTCGGTGCTCGGATGGGCGCTCTTCGCCCGCGACGCCGACGATCGCGAGCACGAAGGCCCGGCGGCGACAGAACATTCGAGCTTCGACCTGGACGAGGTGTCGTGGGACCTTCCCGCTGCGCCGGCGGACGTTCGCAGGCGCGGAATGGCGCGGGCGAGCGAGAGCAAGCGGCCAAGGCGACGGTTCGCGGCGACGCTCGTGTTCGCTGCGCTCTTCTTCGCAGGCGCGGCCCTTTCGGCGGGCGCGGGCAACAAGGTCGCGAACGGCATCGAGGGCGGGACCGACACCGCGACGACCGAGACGGATCAGAGCGTCGAGGCAAAGGCGGAGTCCTCCGACGACGCGACTTCGCAGTCGACGGAGACGGTTCCCCCGACGGAGACGGACCCCACCCCGACGGACGACAACTCGACCGGCTCGGAGGATCCGGGAACCTCGACCGAACCCGTTGAGGACCCCGGCGATCCCGCAGACGGCGGCAACGACGGATCTTCGCTCGAACTCGAGGAGCACGAGACCGTCCCGGACGAGACCGGCGAGGGCTCGTCGGGCGGCGGGGATAGCTCCGGCGGCGCGCCGGCGGCCCCGACGTCCGACGGCGCCCAGACGCACGGCGGTCAGAGCAACTCGTCAGGAAGCGGCAGCTCGGGCGGCGGGGCGACCGACTCCCTCCCCGGCCAGCCGGTCTTCGATCCCGAGCCTTCGCCGTCCCAGACTCTCCCGCCCGACCCCGAGGTCGCGACGGTGGGTACCGCGGCGACAATCTGGCTCCACCGGACGCTTCCGGATCCGACGCCGCTCGCCCGGAGGCTCACTCCGCGCTTCGCGGACATGCTCCGCCGCGAGTCCAGGAGGGCGCACGCCGACTGGTCGCTCGTCCTCGGAGTCATCCGCGTGGACGGGAGCTACGGCCGCGTCCCCGCCAGCCGTGCGCACGTGAGCAGCGTCGCACGGCACCTGCACGCGACGGGCGCACGCGAAAGCCAGTGGCGGGCAGCGCTCAGCCTGCGAGGACGCACCGCGTTCGCCGACCGGGCGGTCGCCTACGCCCGCTATGCGCGCGCGGCTGGCCTCCGAGCGCTGGTGGTCGGGCTCCGGGCTGCGAAGCCGAAACTAGAGCGGGCCTTCCTCCGCGATTCCAGGCTGCACGTCTACGCGGGCGGTCGGGACGACGTGGCGGCCCACCGCATCGACGTCCGCGTTCTCGTCGTCATCCGCTATCTCGCGGAGCAGTTCGGCGAGGTCACGGTCTCGTGCCTCCGGGCCGGACACGGGCTGTACGCACGTCCTGGTGTCATCTCGGCGCACATCTACGGCCAGGCGGTCGACATCGCAGCGCTCGGCGGCGTCTCGATCATCGGCCACCAGCAGGCGTCGAGCGTGACGGCTCGCGCGGTTCGCGGGGTACTGCTCCTCCCGCGTGAGATGCAGGCGCGACAGGTCATCTCACTGATCGCGATGGGCGGCCCGTCCTTCGCGCTCTCCAACCACGACGACCACATCCACATCGGGTACTGATGACGAAGGACGCGACGGTGGTTCGAGGCGACGGCGACCCGGTATGCGAGCGCTGCCGGGTCGCCGACCGCCCGCTCGGACGCATGCGCGGGCTGCTCGGCCGCGCAAAGCTTCCGGCCGGCGAAGGCGTTCTGCTTCGGCCCGCCGACGCCGTCCACACGTGGTTCATGCGGTTCCCGATCGACGTCGTCTTCCTCGACGCCGACCTTCGTGTGACCAAGGTCGTCCCGGCTCTTGCGCCGTGGCGCTTGGCCTCCGGCCGGGGCGCGACCGCCGTGCTCGAGCTTGCCGCAGGCGAGTCCGAGCGGCGCCGCATCGCCGGCCAACAGTTCGTGCTGGCCTAGGCGCCGGAGGGCGGCGCGCAGGCGCCGTGCCTCGGACGGAGCTCCGTCCGGCGTCAGTCTCTGGGTCTAGCGGGAAAGCTGAATCCGCTTGAGCAGATCGGCCTCGGGGAAGTTCCGCAGCTTGCGCTTCAGCTGAACCACGCTCATCGGATGCCGCCTCTCGTGCCGCTTGTACGCCGTTCTCAACTGACGGCGTTCGGCCCCGAGCCGCGCTCCCTCGATTCGGTCGTCTCCTGTCAACCTTCGGGGTCGGATCAGCTCGTGACGAGAACTCGCAAAGCGCGAGGACGGATCCGAAAGTCGAGCGGCGCGGGGAGCACGGCCGGCTCTCCGTCGACGGCGACGTGGACCCGCGGCCGGCGCGCGTCGACCTGGAGCGTCTCGGCCGAGTGGTCGGAGTACCCCCGCACCTCACCAACTCGGCCGGCGAGCGCCCGACCGAGCAGAACGGCGAGGCGGAAGCGTCCGACGGCCTCGACCACGTAGGCGTGGAGTCGCCCCTCGTCGAGCCGGGAGCGGCCGCCGAGGTCGGATATCGCGTCGAGCGCGTAGTCGTTGTTCGCAACGAGGACGATGAACGCCGGCAGGCGTGCGGCGCGCCCGCCGTCGTCGAGCGTGAGGTCGAGCGGCTGCCGGGAGCGCCCGAAAGCGGCCGGAAACATCCGCATGCCCGCGCGCAGCCGGTTCTTCGTCGCACCCGCGGAATCGTGCACGAGGCTCGCGTAGAGCCCGAGCGAGACGTTGTTCACGAACACGATCTCGCCGACCGACCCGACGTCGACGCGCCGCTCCCTTCCGGAGAAGACGGCGAGCGCCCCGATCGGGTCGTCGCCGTCGAGCCCGAGATCACGCGCGAAGTGGTTCCGCGTGCCGAACGGGATGCAGGCGAACGGCAGATCGTGATCGACCGCCACCGATGCGACCGCGCCGAGGGAGCCGTCACCCCCGGCCATCCCGAGCGCCGTCGCGCCGCCTCCGGCCGCCTCGCGCGCGACCTGCTTCGGATCGTCCCCACTCGCGAGGAGCCGGACGTCGATGCCGCGGCTCCGTGCCGCGTCGGCGAGCGCCTCTGCGGACGGCTCGCTTTCGCCGGAACGAGGGTTGACGAGGAGGACCGGCGCGCCGGCCGTTAGACGGCGCCCTCGATCGCGTGCAGCGTCCAGGCGGGGCCGAAGCGAATCAGGTGCCCGTCCGGGTCGGCGAGGTCGTAGACGTCGGTCCCGAACCGCGTGCTCGTGAGGACGCCGGTGTCCATGCCGCGGGCGTGGAGCTGGCCGATCTCGTGCTCGAGGTCCTCGGTCGCCAGCTCGAGCCGCGCGCTGCCGCCGACCTCGCGACCGCGCTCGGGATCCCAGGTCAGCACGAGGTACGTGCGCTCCTCGAGGATGAAGAAGGCGCTGTGTGCGCTCTCTCCCTCGTCGTACGCGGCCTGCGGCCCGTAGCCGAGGAGGCGCGAGTAGAAGTCGATCGCCCGGTCGAGGTCGGTGACGTAGAAGTGGACGGCGGTGACGAAGGCCACCTACGAGCTCCGGCGGCCGCCTCGTCCGCGCCGTGCCCCGCCCTGGTCCGCGGTGATGCGCTTCTCGCGCGCCTTCTTCTTGCGCTGGCGGTCGTTCTGCCAGCGCCGAATCCGTCTCGAGCCGCGTCCCACGAACCCGACTCTAACGGCCGCAGGCCGCTGACGCACCGACGAGAAGGCCGCGCCCCGTCGAGCGGCCGCGGCCGCTCCGGGTCACCGCGGCGCCGAGATGTGGTGTCGAACGGTGCGCAAGGTGTCCGCGGGCCCGCCCTTGCGCAGGTGGATTGCGGTCCGGCCTCCCTCGTGCTCGAGCCGGTGCACGAGCCAGGGTCGACCGTCGACGGAGGAGCGGCCGACCTCGTCTCCCTCCGCCGGCACGTCCCCGTCGTGGACGCCGCGCTGGATCTCGCGGCCCTCGGCGTCCTCGCGGATCCAGACGACATCGGCCTCGATCCCGGCGTCGGGTGGCGCCGAGCCGCCTTCGCCCCAAACGGCCTGCGGATCGGAGCTCGGCTGCTCGTGGCGCGTGATCTCGCGGAGCCCGAGGCGCAGCTCGTCCACGGTCGGGTTGCCCCAGTACCAGAAGCCGAGCCAGACGCGGTGGATCCGAAGCAGCGTGTCGAGCAGGAACGTGAACGGGAGGAAGGGCGTGTGCTTCGCGTCGGACAGCTCCAGGAGGTCGAGCTCCTCCCCGACGCGGCGGTCGGCGTCCGAGAGGAACGGGAAGTCCGCGCCGAGCCCCGCCCGAAACGCGCCGTTCACGTACGGCTCGTCGGTCGTGACGACGGCCAGCCCTCCGTACTCCCGCGAAAGCTCCTCCTGGAAGGCGACGAGGTTCGAGAGCCGCACCTGCTCCTTCGGGCACCACCAGCCGCGCGCGAAGACGAGGACGAGCGGCTGGCCTGACGCAAGCTCGGAGAGCCGGCGCGGGGTCTCCGTGTGGTCCGGAAGCTCGAGGTCGGGGAACGGGCGCCCCGGCTCGAGATCGCCTCGCATGCCCGTCAGGCTACGCCTTCGGAGGGCTAGGTGAACGTCTCGTAGAGCAGGAAGACGTTCAGCGAGACGATGACCGTCGCGACGACGGCCGCTGCGGTCGTCGTGAGCCGGGAGTTCACGAGTCCGCCCATGAGGCGACGCCGGCTCGTGAAGACGACGAGCGGGATGAGCGCAAACGGGATCCCGAACGACAGGACGACCTGGCTGATCACGAGCGCCCGGCTCGGGTCGACGCCGATCGCGAGCACGACGAGCGCAGGCGTCAGCGTGATCGCACGGCGGAGGAAGAGCGAGATCCGCCGACGGATGAAGCCCTGCATGACGACCTGCCCGGCCATCGTGCCGACGGACGACGACGAGAAGCCCGACGCGAGGAGCGCGACGCCGAAGAGGACGGCAGCCCTGTACCCGAGCTCGTCGTCGAAGCTCTGGAACGCCTCGGGAATCGACTCGAGACCGGTGCCGAAGAACGCAGCCGCGGCAATCGCGAGCATCGACATGTTCACGAGGCCGGCGATCGACATGGCGATCACGACGTCGATCCGCTCGAAGCGCTGGATCTTCTTCTTCTCGTCCTCCGAGCGCCCTGAGATGCGTGACTGCGTCAGCGCGGAGTGGAGGTAGACGACGTGCGGCATGACCGTCGCCCCGAGGATCCCGGTCGCGAGGAGGATCGACTCCGTGCCGGAGAAACCGGGGACGAAGAGGTGGCGGACGATCTCCTTCGGATCAGGCTCGGCGATCAGAAGCTGGAAGCCGAACGAGACGACGATGACGCCGACGAGCGACGCGATGGCCGCTTCGAGGCGCCGAAAGCCCCGCCGCTGAAGGCCGAGGATCGCGAAGGCGCCGGCGCCCGCGATCAGGCCCGCCGGGAAGAGCGGGATCCCGAACAGGAGGTAGAGGCCGAGCGCGGCACCGAGGACCTCCGCAAGGTCGGTGGCCATGGCGATCAGCTCGGCCTGGATCCAGAGCGCGATTGAAACAGGCTTCGGGAAGTCCTCCCGGCAGCACTCGGCGAGGTTCCTGCCCGTCGCGATCCCGAGCTTCGCCGAGAGCGTCTGGACGAGCATCGCCATGAGGTTGGCCGAGAGCACGACCCAGAGCAGCAGGTAGCCGTACTTCGCACCCCCCGCGACGTTCGTCGCGAAGTTCCCGGGATCGACGTAGGCAACCGCGGCGATGAACGCCGGGCCGAGGAAGGGCCAGAGCGCCCGCATCCCCCGGCGCCGTCCTTCGAGCGCCGCATGCGCGGCGCGAACAGTCGCCGCCTCGCCCGGAAGGGCGGCGGCGGCCTCGCCGGGCTCCGCACGTGACACGAGCGCGCGCATCGTGCCAATTTTAGATGCGTCTAAACCTGGCCGCTACCGGTAGCCGGCAGGAGATGCGACCGCGGGCGAACCGCGAGCCGGCGCCGCTGCGCGAGCGCCTCCAGCACGAGAACGGTGTCCGCGACGGGAACGTTCTCCAGGAAGTCTTCGCGCGACTCGAAGTCGGCCAGAACCGCGCCGAGCGCCTGCCCGTAGCGGGCGGGCTCGCGGTAGGCAAGGGCCGCGAGCGCGGCGGCCGTGTCAGTTGGGAAGCCGTCGCCGGCCGCCCTGAGCGCGTCCGCATGGGCGGCCGCCTCGTCGTCGCGTCCGAGGACGAGCTCGGCGAGCGCGGCCGCGTACGTGCCGATCGGCGAACCGCTTCGGGCCGGGTCGAGGGAGAGGGCCCAGGTCGCTCCCTCGACGGCCTGGGCGGTGTCGCCGGCGAGCGAGCGCCTTCAGGAGCCCGATCGGCCGCCCCCAGCTGCCTGGCGGGGAGCCGTCCCAGCTGGCGCGGTACGCCGCTGCCGAGCGCGCGAACCAGTCGCCGGGTTCGTCCCGGTGCCCCTGCATGAGCCGGGCGAGCGCGACCGAGCCCGCTGCCGTCGCTATCCGGACGAGCTGGCGCTGCCGCGCTTCGGGGTCGTCGGGGAGCCGGCTCTGCCCGTCCGCGTAGCGTCGCTCTCCGGGCGGCGATCGCGTCCCAGTCCATGGGCGGCAGGCTAATTCCGGTCGGCGCGTCTCCGGCGACCCCTCGATCAAGGGAGGCGGCGGTCGTGGCCATGCTTACAGTTGTAATCGCGGATGCCGGCGCTCCTCGACGACCAGCACACGAGCTCGACCCGCGATCGCCGGCCCGCCGGCAGCGCGGCCCGGCGGGATCACCGCCACCGGGGCGCGGCCGGCGGGACCGGCGCCGCGCCTGCCTCGACGCGTGGCCCGGTGCCGCAACCGGGCCACGCTTCCCCCCGCCCGAAACACGAGGAAAACCGGAGTGGAACGAGAAGGCTCGGACGGCGGACCGGAGCCCACAGCCCATGACGCCTACCCGCGATTCAGGGACCCCAGCCGGCTCCCGCGCCGATGCCGGCGACTGCGAGCGTGCTCGCGAGAAGCACGAGCAGGCGAAACTTCATACCGGGGACCATCCTTTCGGTCGACATGGACAGCCCCGGGCCCGGGAAAGGCCGACCGAGTATACAACGGAGACGCGAATGCCAAGACAAAAGTCACAACACGTTGACAACCCTCGCGCGGTAGGCGAACGCCTCCGGGCGGCCCGCGAGGCGGTCGGCCTTAGCCAGCGGCAGCTCGCCTTCGTCGGCTGCTCGCCGGCCTACATCTCGCGAATCGAGGCGGGCGACCGGATCCCTTCCCTGCAACTCCTCCGCGAGCTCGGCCGGCGGCTCGGCGTGTCCGAGGACTATCTCGCCACCGGGGCCGAGTCTTCCCGAAGCGATCGCCTGCTGGCGGCGGAGCTCGCGCGCGGGTTCGACGACTTCGAGCGCGCCCGTTCGCTGTACCAGGAGATCCTCGCTGCCCCGCAGGACGCGGTCGAGCGCTCGCAGGCGCTCGAGGGCCTCGGACACCTGGAGTTCCGGACGGGACACGCGGCAGACGCCGTCCGGCTGCTCGAGGAGGCACTCGCCGTCGTCGGTGAACGGGACAGCGACCGGCCGGCCCTCGCCGACGCGCTAGGGCGCGCCTACGCCGCGCTCGGTGAGCTCGCTCCGGCGATCGCCATCTACGAGCGCTGTCTCGAGCACGCCGAGCAGAACGGCGACAAGCTCGCGGTCGTCCCCTTCGCGTCGCTGCTGGCGTACGCGCTCGCCGATACGGCGAACTTCGCGCGTGCGGAGCAGGTCGTCGCGCGGGCGCTCGCGCTCGAGGCCGACACCGTCGACCTCCACGCGCGGGCCCGGATCCACTGGTCGCAGGCGAAGGTTCAGGCCGAGCGCGGAAACAGCGAGGTCTTCGCTCGCCATGCCCACAGGGCGCTCGCGCTGCTCGAGCTGACCGAGGACACGACGGCGCTCGCAATGGCACACCGGCTCGTCGCCTACGCCGAGCTCGACCGCAATCGCCCGGAGGACGCACTCCGTCATCTGGAGGAGGGGTGGCCGCTGCTCGAGCGCGGTGCCTCGGCGCTCGAGCACGTGCAGTACCGGATCGACACCGCGCGCGCCTACGCGCGGCTCGGCCGCGAGGAGGACGCCGCGGCGCTCGCCCTCGAGGCGACGGGGCAGCTCGGCGACCTCCTGCCCGAGGATGGCGGCCGTGCGTACACGCTCGTCGCCGACGTCTACGCGGAGCTGGGCCGTCCCGAGCAGGCGCAGGAGCTCTACGAGCTCGCCGCCGAGC
>Ga0126313_10001446_pt1 | contig 12579 bp, 9 predicted proteins | sample Plot105A_FD_89954 | JGI IMG/M metagenome (GOLD analysis project Ga0126313, IMG submission 89954) | Serpentine soil microbial communities from UC McLaughlin Reserve, CA, USA - Plot105A | ecosystem: Environmental > Terrestrial > Soil > Grasslands | place: USA: UC McLaughlin Reserve, Lake County...
ATATATTGGTGCTGGCAAAGATCGATTCGGAAAAAGCGCCTCTGAACAAGGTCGATTTAAATGCTGTATTGGAAAGAGTGGAGGGCGAGATGAAAGATGTGATAAAGGAAAAAGGAGCAGAAATAGAAGCAGACCATTTGCCCCTGATAGATGGCACTGATCACCAGGTGTTTTTTCTTTTCAAAAATTTAATAAGCAATTCTCTCAAATTTCAATCACCGGGTAATGTACCACAAGTAAAAATTGGAGCAGAGGTGATAGAAGCAGACGATAAAAAACAGTATGTAAAGGTATCGTTTGCCGATAATGGTTTGGGCTTTGATCAGAAGTACTCTAAACAGATATTTCATGTATTTCAACGCCTGCATAACCAAAGGGAATATGAGGGGACGGGAATAGGATTAGCCATTTGTAAAAAGATCATGGAAAATCATGGAGGTTCTATAAGAGTGGAAAGTGTGCCTGGTAAGGGTTCGGTGTTTAGCTGTTATTTTCCTGTTTTATAAATATGTGTCTCAACTAAAACGAGTGCTTGCCAGAGGCTGTCCCAGAAGTATTGATGTTGCTCCGGTGTTACCGGCAACAACTGCTTTTTGTGACAGCCTCTAATTTTTTTCAATGGTAGTGATTGCATGTGCGCCGCTAAAGGTTGCCAACTTAAACGTTCTTCCCTGCATCCCAAAGAGAAAATTATGTAATTAACTGTGGTAGCAGTATTCCATACTTATGTACGTAAAGCAGTTTAATGTGCAATAGCGATTAGAACGTACAAGTGAGTGACACAATAAAAGCTTAGTAGTGGTCCCGCTGTTCGGTTCATAATAAACCCGAACGCTTTTGATAATTCCGAATCCGGCAAACAGTTAATTGCGAAAAAGATTCATTGTCGGTTATGCTAAAACTGTTTCAGCATTTGTTTTTTTACAAGGTAAAACTTCAATTCTTATTCTTTCCATTGTGCTTAATGTCTTCGCTTAACCGTTCTTGTTCAAAAATGCTTTTTCGGATTTCCTGTGATTTTCTTCTTGTTTCCTTTGCTTTGTCAAGAAACTGTTTTGCCTCCCTTTTTTGTCCTGATTCTTCCAATTGTTTCCCGGTATTTTCCAACAGCATCACCGTTTCTTCCAGGCCACGCACAGCATTCCAAAGGTTCTCTTCTATTGTTTTTGTAACACTGTCCAGTAAGGCACTGGAAGTATAAGCATGACCTGTGTGACACCTGTATCGGCGTCTCTTGCCTTCTTGTATGCTAACCAGACTGCCGTGGCATTCGGGGCAGGTGAAGGGAGTAAGATCCCCCATATTAAGTATACCCATTTCAAAAGCATTGTCTTGTGTAGCAATGGTGATTTCAGTTTCAAACCTTTTTTTCTCTTCGGAAGAAATCGCCGGGGATTTTTTAACAGGTTCACTGATCAGTTTTTTTAGCTTGGACGCCATTTCAGAAACAGGCAGTTTATAATCTACCTCTACTTGTTCCAAAGCATTTAACGGCATGTCAGGAAACCTGGCATCGCTGGGATCTTGTATAATGCTGACTCCGCCCAAGCGTTTTACCGACCACAGACCTGATGTACCATCATCCATAAGTCCTGATAAAACAATTCCTATGACCCTTGATCCGTACATATAGGCGGCTGAACGAAACAAGGCATCAATGGAGGGACGAAAACGATTTTCCTTTGGGCCTTTTTTCACCAATATACTATCGTTGTCAAGAATTAAATGATGATCGGGAGGAGCAACGTATATATTACCGGGTTTGATTTTTTCACCATCGTGAGGATGCTTAGCCTCTAATGGTCCAGACCGGCTTAAGATGTCCGGAAGAAGACTTGGTGAGGAAGGTGATACGTGCAGTACCAGAAAAATGGAAGCGTCAAAATCTGCAGGCAGCGAGGCAACCAGGTCTACCAAAGCATTTACTCCGCCGGCTGATGCGCCCATCACAATAATATCTCTTTTCTCCATGATGAATTTTGTAGTTCAATAGCGAGACATTGTTCATCTCATCAGGAAAACAGGTGCAAAAATTATTCCTCCAGGTTGGTCAATATGCTGCAAAAAGCATAAAAAAACTTTTGATGAAGGTGTGCACAAAAACATATAACGGCAAACAAATGATGTGGTTGCACGCCGATGTTTATTTCCTTAGAACGCCTGCCATTTTATTTATTGTGAGGAAGCTCTTCAGGTTGTATTGAGGAACTGAAGGCACAAGTTTATACATGACCCGTTTAGGTAAGAAGGAAAAATCAATGGCAGGCAATTTGGACTTTGTGAACCACTTCAATTATTCATTTAAAGACTTAATTTATGAAAAGGATATTATTTTCAGCAGCATTAGCTTTTACCTTATTAAGTTGCGGGGATAGTGCTAATAATGGCGGAGCTACTGACTCAACCAACATGACCAATAGTGGTTCAAATAATGCAATGGGCACGGATACCTTGTCGGGATCTGGAAGTGGTACAACCAATCCTGGGTCCAGCACTGGCGCCGGTACAGGTCAGGGAACAGGTTCGGGCGCAGGTACAGGTACGGGTGCAGGCACAAGTGGCAGCAGTACCGGAACCACGGGTTCCGGCACATCAGGATCTGGCTCAGGTTCTGGCACAAGTGGAGGTACGCACCGTGATACAACACGTCACTAAAATGGCGTAATGCGATAACAATTTCAATCAGTTTATGTTGATATCGGAAATAAAAAGTTCTGCTTTGCAGAACTTTTTTGCTGTGGACACCTATAAATAGATTTAGTTTAACAGCCTTGCAACGATAAATAAAACGGCACAAATGCCCACTACAAAAAATACAGTAATGCCTTTTAGAAGTTGCTTGTCTTGGATTTTGTTTCTGCTTTTACGCTGGTAGGTACGGTACATAATGGATACTGGTTAGTTTGGTTTTAGTGAAACTACAAAGTGCATTTATTTTCAGCAACCGCAAGTGTAATCATTTTCACCGGGTAGGGGTTACTGCTCATATTCTGCTATAGGTTGATATGGATACAGGCAATGCATGTATTTGCCGGGTTGGAGAAATCATATGCAATGGCATTTTCAAATAAGTGACGCAGCCTTAAGCAACCTGCCTTTTTTCTTTTTTTTCTTCCAGCAGGTAACGCCCCAGCGCATTATCCAAGGTTGGAAGTAAATGACCTCTTTCACTACCCAATGCGCTGTATATTGGACGTTTAGCTGCATATCCTAACTCATCAGAGTCAACTACATGGATAAGTGACCTGTCAAGGTCAAGGCCATCTGCTATAGTAAAGGCAAGATCAGCCCATGTAATGCTTCCCTGGTTGGCCATATGCCAGATACCTGTTTCTTTATCTATTAAAACATCCAGCGTGTTATGTGCAAGATCAGGGACATATGTGGGAGAGATGCAAACATCTTTTGCAACCAGCATAACTTCATCCTGTTGCAAACTTCTCCGAACATGATGTGCAAAATTGTGTTCATCCCAGGGGCCGAAAAATGCACTGGTGCGGATGATAAGAGAAGAAGGTGCTTCTTTTTGAATCAAAGCTTCGCTTTGAGCCTTACTTTGTCCGTAAACGTTTAAAGGATTGGTAGCATCGCTTTCAATGTACGGGGAGTTTTTTAATCCATCAAAAACCAGGTCGGTAGAAAAGTTAACCAATTGCACACCCCATTTGTTACAGGCAATGGCAAGATTAAGAGGACCGGCTGTGTTGTCTCTAAAACAAGCTTCCACGTCTTTTTCCGCATCATCAACCCTTACATAACCTGCTGCGTTAATAATAGCCCAGGGCTTGAAATGTTCAATAATACCTTCTATTTGTTTGATGTCACTGATATCACAATCCTGGCGGCTAAGCAGTTTATAAGAAATGCAACGTTCATCGCAAACTTTTGCAAAAGCTTTTCCCAGGGTGCCATTCCTGCCAATGATCAAAAGTGGTGCATTTTCGTTTGAAGCATGCATACGAAGTTCTTTAATAACGGGAGCATATATAATACGTGAGCTTCTTTGCCACCAGCCTTTTTCCATAGAAAGCGGATGCCTGCATTCATTGGTTTGCGTTGCCTCTTTGATAAAACGTGCCAAAGCCGTTGGCCGTAATTTACCGCCTCTTAAATCAAAAGCCCCGGGTTCATAATCTCCATTAGGTTGTGTTAATAATTTATTCCAGCCGAAAGATCCTAACATAGCCCATGTTGTTATTGCCTTTAGGTCAATTCCTTCCGTTCGCAGTTTTTGACCAGATTCCCACACCTGCTTAAACCATCGCAATTGTTCTTCCCGGTGACAATGCAGGTGAACCTCAGTAACAGCCATTGGTCTTCCATAACGGCTCCATGCTTCTTTTAGTAAAACTTCAATACCGGTTTCTTCTTCTACTTCTACACGCACGGCCTCCACATCAGCATAACGGTGTCGACCATTACCGCCATGAGTATGTTGCGGATATAAGTGTAATCGTTCGTCCAAATATCTTTCGGAAGTCAGGTAATGATTAAAACCAAAAATATCCGGAGGGCAGGGGTTATCAAGAAAAAATTTCAGGTCCTCATCAGTAACCATTAATCTTTTAAAGTGCTTCCAGAGTTTATGTTTATCGTTAAACTTCCCGCACAAAATATCATACGTAAGCCAACGCCTTTCATTTTCAAAACGGGCCTGGTACTGGAGCTTTGGCGTACTATAAATTTTGCCCAGGTCTTCTGTTTGAACCAGTTGCGCAGCAGTATTTACTTTTTTTATTTCCTGCATTGCTAACACAGTACCCTTTAATTCATTCAAAAGCATTCGTACAAAACCCCGGGTATTTCTTTGGTGTGGATACCACAAGCCATATAAGCCACTGAAACGTGCCGTTGTCAATGGTTCATTTACCGGTGTATAATAATTTATCCATGGGAATTGCTCTGCAACATTTCTTGCATACTGTGCCAGTAAGTAGGGAAATTGTGGATCTGCCAGGTTGGTGAAAGCAGGTCCGCTGCCATGATGGACAAGGCCTGCAATAACATCTATACCTTTATCTTTTATTTGTGAAAGTCTTTTGTGCGACCAGTCCCAGTTGATAACCGTATTTTTTTCAGGCTGGTGTTTTTCCCATAGGATAGGGTACCGTATCTTTTGGATTCCCAGGTCAGCGATATCATTAATATCGGTATCGCGGTTATAATGTCCTGAGTAATCTAACTGATCAAGAAATTCCTTTTTTACTCTGTTTATTGTGCATTCAATTCCGCCCCAAATTTCAGGATTGTAATATTGTTTGTCCATTGATATGATTTTCAGGTTGACCTTGCATAATTTTCTTGAAGGTTGTTAATGCTTGGGCTACCACCTGATCCATATTGTAATATTTATACGTTGCTAATCGTCCCACAAAATAAGTATTGGTCATAGAAGAAGCTAATTGCTGATATTTTTTATAGAGCTCCGCATTTTCCGGACGTGGTACTGGATAATATGGATCGCCCTCTGCTTTCGGATACTCGTAGACAATAGCTGTCTTCGTATGCTTTTGACCTGTTAGATATTTAAAGTCTGTTATTCTTGTGTAAAGTTGTTCATTCGGGTAATTCACCGTCCCTGTTGGTTGGAAAACCTCCTTATCCACTGTTTCAAATTTGAATTCCAGCGAACGATAGGGAAGCTTTCCATAACAGTAATTAAAGTATTCATCTACGGGGCCGGTAAAAATTAAACTGTGGTACGGAATAAAATCGATAATCTCTTTATAGTCTGTGTTGAGCATCACTTTAATATTGGGATGCGACAACATCTTTTGAAACATGTTTGTATACCCATACAAAGGCATTGCCTGGTAGGTATCAGTAAAATAACGGTCATCGCGATTGGTTCTCGTTGGTACGCGGGCTGTTACACTCGCATCTAACTCAGATGGATCAAGGTCCCATTGTTTTCTTGTATAGCCACGGAAGAATTTTTCATATAATTGTCTTCCTACTTTACTCACTACTACATCTTCAGAAGTTTTTACACCGGCAACCTTCTCCGCTTTTGATGCGAAGAAATCTTCTACTTCAGAGCTATTTAAGTTTAGTCCATACAATTTATTAATCGTATTCAGGTTGATGGGGATAGGAACCAACTGTCCATCGACACTTGCCAACACTCTGTGTTCGTATGGCCTCCATTCTGTGAACTGTCCCAGGTATTCAAAAACTTCTTTGGAGTTAGTATGAAAAATATGCGGACCGTATTTATGAATCAAGATGCCATCGTTATTATAATAGTCATACGCGTTACCTGCTATGTGGTCTCTTTTATCAATGATGAGAACTTTTTTGTTGGCTTGTGTAGCTAAACGTTCAGCCAATACACTTCCGGCAAAACCGGCTCCTACTATTAAATAATCAAACATAAAGTTTTCCCTTTACTTTGGTTTTTATAGATGTTGTTTGCGCCAGTGTATCTTCAATATTGCGAACCATCTGGCTCCAGGTTCTGTCCCAGGAATTAAACGCTAAAAATTCGTCCACTTTTTTTAACCACTGTGCTTTTCTTTTTTTCTTTAATTCAAGTTCCGGGGCTTTGATAAATTCTTCTGCGTTGTTTACAATGTGCACTAATTTATTATCGCCATAAGGTGATACAACATCTTTAATAGGTGTTGAAATAACAGGTTTACCCGCTGCCAAATATTCGGGTGTTTTTGTGGGACTGATAAATTTTGTGGATTCATTCATCGCAAAGGGTATAGTTGCTATATCCCAGCCAGCTATATAAGAAGGAAGTTCTTCATATTTTTTTCCTCCCAGGTAATGAACGTTATCGTACTTAGGCAATGTAGCAGGATCAATTTTTACGACAGGGCCCAATATCACAAAATGCCAATCAGGTCTTGCCTTTGCTACACCATCCAATAATTCAATATCAAACCGCTCATCTACTACACCAAAAAAACCGAAACGCGGATGTGGAATATGTGCCTGGTCAGCCGGGTCATTTTTAGTATTGCGTGCAATACCAAAATGATGTTTGTCTATACTGCTTGGAAAAGGGTAAATATTATGATGCGCATTCTTCTTTGATTCATAAATGCTATGTCCACCTGTAAATACAATATCTGCTTTTTTAAATAATTCTTTTTCTTTGACGGTTAATTCGGGAGGAGCAAATTTGAATGCAGACAATTCATCCATGCAATCATACACCACTAATTCCGGTGTAAGATGTTCGGTAAACGGTAAAGCCATTGGCGTATAGTACCAACTGAGATAGCGGTTAACCTGCATGTTCGAAAATAAACTGTTGATAAACTTTCGTTGTCGCGCATGCACATCGTTCTCCGACAAACCATGTTTGATATGTGGTGTAACTACATATAAGTTTTCATTGAAGTTCTCTATATGTAATTTGTCTTCACCATCATGAAAAACAGGTTCTTCAATAAAGAAAACTCTTTGATGCTTTGAAAACCTACTTAGTAAATGGTTTGGGCGTTGAAAAACAAATCCCCACCTAAGGTGCGAGAAACAAACTAAATCGATATCGTGCAGGAAAGCACATGAAACGTCTTCAATATTTTTTATCATGCACGTATATATACTATTTACATGCCAGCAATTTTTAAATTAGAATTTAAAACTGCTTTTAACCGTTTGAAACTAAGTGTAGAAAATAGTCCTCATGATTTAAAACAAAGCGAAGTATTAGCCTGTTTTGGCATAGCGGTGCTGAACGAAATGAGCGATGAAAGGAAGAACAATATTTTGTTGTAAATACCTGGCTTGAACGTCCTGTGGCAATAGATCAAAATCAGTAATAGTTTTTCTGCAATTCTTGTTTCCACAACTGCACTGCATTGTCCAATGACGTTCTAACATTGATGTGGAATAATCCCAGAATAATTCCTCATGCTTATTGATGTCATACAATGTTAACATCTCCATGTATCCGTTGATGCCACAATTAGGATTACACGAATGATTAGAAAATAAAAAAGGAATGTTGCAGTAAATGTATTTGTCAATATCGACTTGTAACGTGTGGCTTTCTTTTTCTTTTAGTTCGACGGTGTCATTAAAATGTAATGGTGGTCCTGATATTTTGCAGATGACAGTTCCGGCCGGAATATTTTTTTTAGCAAATAAACCTCTGCCAAATTTAGATTTTTTAATTTCAACGAGTCCCGTTCGGTCTTTCATGTTTATGATTTTATAAAAAATTACAAAACACATTCCATAAAAATCAAATCAATAATAGAGAAATTTTGCACATAAAAAAAGCGCTGCATTAGCAACGCTCCAAAAATTTACTTTAGAAAACTCAAGCAACTTTAGAAAGCTCTTCCTTTTTAATTTTAGTAATTTCTTTCAAAAAAGCTACTTCATCAGCTTTGTACGGTTCTCCGTTTTCGCGGAAAATGTCATGGAACCATAGCTTAGGTTCGTTTTCATATTTGGTGCTCCAGGAATCCCAGGGACAATGCGTTTGAGTTTTGCCGGCAACCAGGCCCCAATTGTAAGCACCTACGCCATATTTTTTAAATAAGGGCAGAATTTCCTGGAATGTATTACCAAAAGGCCTTGCCATATATTCAGTACAAAGCAGTGGACGCCCAAAACGTTTTAGATGTAATATTCGTTTTTTCGTACTTCTTTTATTCTCGTACCAATGGAAACTGATAATGTCAGAATGGGTGAACATATAGTTGTCAAGTGCTGTAAGTTTTTTGTCGGAACTCCAGTCTTCCTTCCATGGTGCCATCGTTATTGGCTGAATCGGATTTACTACTCTTACCCAGTTAATGGTTTTTTTGAGCAACGCCATAGACAACTCCGCTTTATGCACGGCATAGTCATCATCCTTATAGCTGGCTATGTTCATGTTGTCGGGTTCATTAAACAAATCCCAGATCAACACCCGGTCATCATTTTTAAAATGAGAAACTATACCATGAACATAATTATAAAGGCTGTCATATTGAGTAGGGTCATTCAGCACATCATAACCCGGGCTTTGAACCCAACCTGAATTATGTACATTATGCTTAGGGACGGGCTGAACGCCGAGTTTGGGAAAGGGGTTCCAAACAGAATCGAATAAAACCAGCATAGACCTGATTCCATGCTTGCTGGCAATAGAAAGATACTCATCAATACGATTGATGAAACCCTGGGGGTTTTGTTCCCACAATAAATGATGAAGGAAAACTCTTACGGTATTAAAACCAAGACCAGCGGCCCATCCTAATTCCTGGTCAATACGTGCAGGATCGAAAGTTTCTTCCTGCCACATTTCTAGCTGGTTGATTGCATTACTTGGGATGTAGTTACACCCTACCAACCATCCATTCTTTTCCATCCATTCGTTTGCTCTTGCTTCTGACCAGCGATGGGCGAGTTCGGGATCGTGCTCTAAAAAAGGTACGGTAACTTTGGCGGCTAACATATACTAGGTATTAGATTTATTCCGGGAATGAGATTGTTCGGAATTATGACTCAAAATAAGGTCAAAGGATAAAACTTACAAGTTCGTTTTCGGCAAAAAATATTATTTATCGGTGAAACAGGTAATATGCAAGATAAAGGAGAAGGGTCCTGTTTTTATATGAAGAATGCAGTAGTTTTAAGATTGTATTTTTTATTGTTTTTTAAGAACTGGTATGGCCATAAATAACGAGATATTCAAGGAAGTAAAAGAAAAATTCAGGAAGCGTTTTAATGAAGAACCAGCCCTGTTCCGCTCTCCGGGAAGAGTTAACATTATTGGTGAACATACCGATTATAATAACGGTTTTGTATTACCCGCTGCTATAGACAAGGCTATTTATATTGGAGTCTGTAAAAGAGCTAATGAAACCATATCTCTATACTCCGAAGAATTTGATGAAGCGTTCGAAGTAAAACTTTCCGAGGTAATGCCTACTGACAAGGGGTGGCCTAATTATATTTTGGGGGTTGTTGACCAACTTTTGAAAAGAGGCCATGTTTTCGGAGGTTTCAATATGAATATAGACGGTGACGTGCCTATTGGTTCAGGGCTTTCTTCTTCTGCTGCCGTTGAATGTGCTACGGCGTTTGCTTTAAACGACCTTTTTGAGTTAAATATTTCTAAACAGGACATGGCTTTTATAGCCCAAAAAGCGGAACATGAATTTGCCGGGGTGAGAGTAGGGATCATGGATATGTTCGCTTCTTTATTTGGCAAAAAGGATCATGTGATCAAATTGGATTGCCAGAGCCTGGAATATGAATATGTGCCTCTAAAACTGGAAGGCTATAAAATTGTTTTACTGAATACCAACGTAAAACATTCTCTTTCGTCGTCTGAGTATAATACACGAAGGCAACAGTGTGAAGAGGGGGTGACCTTAGTAAAGGCACATCACCCGAATGTTAGTAGCCTACGTGACGTGACTGTAGAAATGCTGAATCAATATGTAAAGCCTGTAAACGAGGTAGTATATCGCAGGTGCAAGTACGTGGTGGAAGAAAGCCAGCGCTTGTTAGCCGGATGTGAGGATCTGAAAAATGGACATATTGATGCCCTTGGCAAAAAAATGTTTCGGACGCATGACGGTCTTAGCAGGGAATATGAAGTAAGTTGTAAAGAACTGGATTTCATGGTGGATGCGGTCCGTAACAACCCTGATGTATTGGGAGCCCGCATGATGGGTGGTGGATTTGGGGGTTGCACCATCAATATTGTTAAAGAGGAAGCAATAGAAAACCTCATAAAGCAAATTTCAAAATCTTATAAGAATCAAATGGGTCTTGAACTTTCACCTTATATTGCTCAGACGGAAGATGGGACGAGCAAATTAAATTTATCAAAGTTTGCCTAATCTTTCCCTTTTGGTTTATTAGCTGAGGTTTTAAGAAAATTTATAGATGGTGGTTGATTCAAAAATATCACCAGGAACTATTGTGGTTGAAGGAAAATGGGGGTGGTTTGGAGAATCAGGAAAATGTTGCGTTTCCAGGCAAAAGGCAGTACGAAAATGATCTGGTACACCTCCCTTAATTATATTTTTGCCGGACATAAAATTTCCGGTATAGAATTGAACACCTGGCTGGTTAGTTAACACTTCCATTTTAATACCGGTTTTATCTCCTGTAGCTTTAGCGGCAAAACCAATGGGCCCACCGTCTTTGTTAATTACATAATTATGATCGTAGCCTTTCCCATGTCTTAATTGGATATGATCGTTATTAATTCTTTTTCCAATAATGTTTGCAGTTGTAAAGTCGAAAGGAGTTTCGGAAACCGGTTCCAGCTTCCCTGTCGGTATTAATGTATTATCTATCGGGGTGTATTGGCTGGCGTTTATTTCTACAAGATGGTCCAGAATTGTACCGCTACCCTGACCATTTAAATTAAAATACGAATGATTAGTAAGATTCAATATTGTTTGCTGGTCAGTTCTGGCTTCGTAATTTATAACCAGATCATTTTGGTCCGACAAAATAAACTGCACTTTGATCCTCACATTACCGGGGTAACCCTCTTCACCGTCAGGAGAAGAATAAGAAAGAACCATCGCGTTTTCTTTTACTTCCTCCACATCCCAAATCTTTGTGTGAAAACCAAAAGGCCCGCCATGAAGGTGGTTGAGCCCATTATTAATCGGAAGTTTGTACTCCGTCGCATTTAATTGAAATTTTCCTTGAGCAATACGGTTGGAATAACGGCCTATAGTTGCACCGTGATAAAATTCAGTTGACGTTAAATAACCGTCTATTGAATCGAAGCCTACTACAACATCCACGGGCTTTTGATTTTTATCCTGGACCACCAGGCTTACAATTCTGTTGCCGTAATTAGTAGTATATAACTCAGTACCTAAGCTATTTTTTAATTTGAAAAGCGAAACCTGTTTTCCATCTATTATCCTATCAAAATGTTCCTTACTAAGCATAGAATCAGTTTAAAACGACCTAAAAGCGCCAAAAATTAAACAGAAAAGTTGAAAACAAAGTCCTTGATTTCAAATTCATGAATAGCGGGTTTAACAATAGCTTGAAAGGTAAAAGTTTAATGACCTGAAGTAGCTCTTTTATTGTTGTCTACATTTGCGTTTCAAATTTATGGATTGAAGCATCTTAAGGTATTAAATAAATATTTCTGGAAGTATAAAATAAGGCTCGGCGTTGGGGTACTTTTCATCTTTGTCTCGAACTATTTCGGTGTGCTTGCCCCGCAGATAACGGGTTTTATCATTGATTTTGCGCAACGTGGTTTACCGGGCTACCAGCCAAGAACAAAAACACCCGTGTATGATATTGCTGTTACTAAATTCATTCAATACGTTGAAGGGTTAACGGTTTCTCCCATCAAGGTAGTTGTATTGTGTGGTTTAACTATTCTTGCCCTGGCTTTGCTGAGAGGCTTTTTCATGTTCCTGATGCGGCAAACCATTATTGTTATGAGCCGGCATATTGAGTATGACCAAAAGAACGAAGTGTTTGATCATTATCAAAAGCTGGATGCCGGTTTTTATAAAACACATAGCACGGGCGACCTGATGAGCCGTATGGCCGAAGACGTAAGCCGGGTAAGGATGTTTACAGGACCAGCCGTGATGTACCTCATCAATTTGGTTACACTTATTTCTATGAGTG
>Ga0126313_10001449_pt1 | contig 12574 bp, 9 predicted proteins | sample Plot105A_FD_89954 | JGI IMG/M metagenome (GOLD analysis project Ga0126313, IMG submission 89954) | Serpentine soil microbial communities from UC McLaughlin Reserve, CA, USA - Plot105A | ecosystem: Environmental > Terrestrial > Soil > Grasslands | place: USA: UC McLaughlin Reserve, Lake County...
TGATCGCCAACAGCCGCTGGGCGGAGCGCCGCTGCGAGCAGATCGCGGGCGAGCCGCTCAGAAGCGAGGTCGTCCACCTCGGAACGGACCTCCCAGACCAGCTTCCCGAGCAGCGCGAGCGGCCCACCATCGCGACGGTCGCCCACCTCGTCGCCCGGAAGCGGCACGCCGTGGTGCTACACGCGCTGGCCGAGGTTCGCGAGCGCCTGGAGCTCGACTACCTCGTGATCGGCGACGGGCCCGGCCGGGTGCCGCTCGAGCGGCTCGCGGCGGAGCTCGGGCTGGCCGAGCGGGTGGAGTTCAAAGGCCAGCTCGAGCACGCCCGGGCGCTGGCGGAGGCGCGTCGCTGCCACGCTTTCGTGATGCCGAGCGTCGAGGAGCCGTTCGGCGTCGCCTACGTGGAGGCGATGGCGGCCGGCCTGCCGGCGGTCGGCGCCCGGGGCGAAGGCGGGCCCGAGGACATCGCCGCGGCTGGCGGGGGCATGCTGCTGGTCCCCCCCGACGACCACCGGGCACTCGCCCGCACGCTGGAGGAGCTCTTCGATCGCGGCCCGAAGGAGCTCGGCGAGGCCGCCCGGGAGACCGTGCAGCGCAACTTCAGCTGGGAGCGCTGCGGCCGCGCGACGCTCGGCGCGTACGAGAGAGCGCTGGCCGCGCGGTGAGCCCCGACCTGCTCCTCGTCTCGCTCGGCACCACGCGCGGGCTGCGTGTGGCCGACGCGGCTCTGCTCGAGCAGGTGAGGCGGGCCGGGGCCAGCGCGGATGCGGTGGCGGTGCGCATCGGGGCACTGGACCGCCTGCGGCGTGGATATCCGGCCAACGACCTGGTCGAGGCGGCCGCGGCCCGGCGCGCACTTCGTGCCGGCCTGAGGGGCGACCCGCGCGCGGTGATCTTCTCGACGGTTACCGCGGCGATGCTGGCGCCGCGGCTCGCTGTCCCGAGCGCCGTGCGGCTCGACTCGCCGGCCGTCCTCAACCGCCGGGGCGCACGCAACGCGGCGCTCCACCGCTTGGAGCGGCGGGCGCTCGACGGGGCGCGACTCGTGCTGCCCTGGAGCAGGGCAGCATCCGCGGTTCTTCCCTCCGGGGCCGAGCGCGCGGTGGTGCTGCCCCCGCCGATCGAGCCCTCCGGACCCACCGGCGAGCGACGGGAGCCGCTTGCGGTGGCCTACGTCCCCGATCCCAAGGCCAAGGGCCTGTCGCTGCTCTGTGCCGCCTGGGAGCGGGCCGCGATCCGGGACGCGCGCCTCGCCGTGTACGGTCTCTCGTCAGAACGGGCCGCCCGGCACCTCGTGCGCTTCGGCCCGGCCGAGCCCGACGGCGTGGAGTGGCGGGGACAGGCGCCGGCGGCCGAGTTCCGGGTGGCGCTGCGCCGCTGCCGGGCATTCGTACACAGCGCCCTGTGGGAGGACTTCGGCCAGGCCTCGCTCGAGGCGCTCGCGGACGGCGCGCCGCTCGTCACGGTGCCGTCCGGCGGCGCCTATGAGGCGCTGGCGCTCGCCGGCGAGCTCGCTAACGAGCTGGTGGCATCAGAGCTCGAGCCAGGCTCCCTGGCCGGCTGCATCCGGGCCGCCTTCTCGATGGACGACCACGCGGCGGACGACTACCGCGACCGCGCGAGGGCGCTGCTCGCCCCGTATCGCCTCGAGGCGCTCGAGGAGACCGTGCGCGAGCGCGTCTTGCCCGTGCTGCTGGGGAGCTAGCCCGGACTTATCCAGCCCGGCACGGCTCCCCAGCCCATCTCCGCCTCGCTGCCCGAGAGGATTAGCGCCGGCACGCCGAGCGTTGCCATCACGGGTAGCAGGCCGATGGCGCGCAGGTGCCGCCAGACGCTCAACTCTCCGCCGCGCGCAACACCGCCCGCTCGAAGGCCTCGGCGTCCTGCTCGGGTGGCGCGCGTCCGGTCACAGCGCGGCTGCCGGCGGCCAGGCGGGCGCGGAGGTCGGCATCCGCCAGCAGGAGGTGCAGCGCCTCGGTGACTCCCGCCTCGTCGCGGGGCTCGACGAGCAACGCATTCTCTCCCTCTACGGCGACGTCACCGGCTGCCCCCGCGCTCGTGGAGCACACGATCGGCAGGCCGGCGGCGGCGGCCTCGCGGGCCGCGACCCCGAAGGGCTCGTAGACGCTCACGAGCGCCAGGGCGTCCGCCTGCGCATAGAGCGCCGGCAGCTCTCCGGGAGGGACATAGCCCAGGAAGCGAACCGGCGCGCCGAGCCGCGCGGCCTCGTCCCGGAGCGAGCCCTCGAGCGGCCCCGTCCCGCACAGAAGGAGCTCTCCCCCGAGGCCTCGGAGCGCCGCTGCGAAGCCGCGTATGAGCAGCGCCTGGTTCTTGTCCGGCACGAGCCTCCCAACGCACAGGATGCGCGGGGGTCCGGGGTGGGCGGGGCGTCGCTCGGCCGCCGCACGGAACGCGTCAACGTCGGCGCTCTGGAGGCTCACCTCGACGTGCTCGGAGGGGATCCGCATCCGCAGCAGGCGCTCGCGGGCCGCGCTACTCGCTGCCACGAAGCCAGCGGCGTGCCGCGCCAGCAGGCGGTGGAAGGACCTCCGGCGCGACGACAAGCTGAGCTCGGCGGCCGGCGTCAGCTCGCTGAAGATCACCAGCGGACGCCCGCGCCGGCGGCACCACGCCAGCGCCCGTAGGGTGGCGGCGCCGTACTCCCAGCTCACCACGCAGTCGGGGTCGAGCGCGCCGAGCGCCCCGCCCAGGCCCCGCGGCACGAGCACGGGGCTGCGGCCCGGGCGCTCGCGCTGACGCGAGCCGAGTAACCGCGACTCGTAGGGATGGAGCGAGGGGAACCATTCCGGGCGCTGGTCCCAGCCGGGCTGCGAGCCCGACTGGTAGACGACGTGCAGCCCGATCCGGCCGCGCTCCGCCAGTCGCGCGAACAGCGGCTCGCGGTAGGGAACGGGGACCGGCGGCATCACCACGCAACGCATCGCGCGCCATCGTACGGGCGGCGCCGCTGCGCAACTTTGTGAGCCGCCGCGGGTCGGAGTTGATTGCGATGACATGTGATGGGCGACAACTGCGGGTAACGGCGCCTCAGGCCGAAGCGGCCGCTAGCCCTGCTAGCCTCATCGCCCGCTGTTCGGGAGGCCGCTCCTTCCCACCTCCCGGGAGCGCTGTAGGTCGTGCGGGTTCCCCCCCAGGCGCCGGCCGACACCGCTCCAGGAGATACCTGTACGTGAGACGCCTCGCCTTCATCCTTGTGCTTCTTGGGGCATTGGCCGCTCCGGCCCTCGCCCACGCGAGTCCCGCCGCGGTCATCCGCGACTGCGCGGACGATGGTGACCTCGACCACCACTACTCGAACTCCGACCTCGACAAGGCCGCCAAGAGCCTCCCCTCCGACCTCGACGAGTACAGCGATTGCCGCGCGGTGATCGCAGGGGCAAAGACGAGCGGCTCCGACAGAGGGGGCGGCCGGCACAACGGCCCCGCCGGCGGCGGCAGCGGCAGCAAGAGCAGCGGCGGCGGGGGCGGCGGCGGGGGCGGCGGCGCGGCGGCTGCACGGGCGAAGGCCGCGGAAGCCGCGGCGCGCGCACGTGACAAGGCCGCGCTCGACGGCCTGACGAAGAGCGGCCGCAAGCCCCCCCTCGACGTCGGCGGTAGGGCGGTGGAGCCGGGCTCCGACGGGCTCTTCAATCTCGCGAGCGCATCGAACGGGCTGCCACTGCCGCTGCTACTGGCGCTGATCGTCGTCGGACTGCTCACCGCGGGCGGCGGGCTGTACGCGCTGCGCCGCCGCGTGCCGGCGCTTGCGCGGATACCGCTGCCGCGAGTAGCGGTGCCGCGCATACACCTGTCCCGTGTCCCGTTCCCGCGCTTCCGCCGCTAGCACGATCCTGCTTGGCGCCGCCTTCGCCGGCGTCGCCTTCGGGGCGGCCGGAGGTACAGCGCTAGGCCGGACCACCGCGGTCGAGCTGGCGCTCGTCCTCCTGGGGGCGCTCGGGCTTGGGACCGCGCTTCTATGGGGTCCGACCGGGCCACTCCATGGCGGCCCGGCGCTCACGGCGCTCGCCGCGCTTACCGCGCTCACGGCGCTGTCCGTCACGTGGTCCATCGTTCCCGACCTGTCCTTCACGGACGCGGGGAGGATGCTCGCGTACCTCGCGGTGTTCGCCGCCGCGGTCGCTGCGGGGCGCGTGGTGCCCCAGGCGACGCCCGTCCTCCTCCACGCCCTGCTGCTCGGCGCCACCGCGGTCGTGATCTACGGGCTCGCTTCGCGCGTGTGGCCTGACGCGCTTGCGGAGAACCAGATCTCCAACCGGCTCGGAGAGCCGTTCGGCTATTGGAACGCGGTCGGAACGACCGCCGCGATGATGGTGCCGATCGGGCTCTGGCTGGGCTCCCGCACGGTGGGTACGGTTGCGGCCCGCGTCCTCGCCTATCCGGCGCTGGGCCTCGCGCTCCTTGCCATCCTCCTCACTCAGTCCCGTGGGGCACTTGCCTCGGCAATCATCGGGGCAGGCATCTGGTTCGCCTTCGTGCCGCTGAGGGTCCGGAGCCTTCCCGTCCTGGTGCTGCCTGCGGTTGGCGTCGTCCCTGTCGCCGCGTGGGCGCTGTCGCAGGACGCCTTCTCGAAGTACGCCGAGCCATTGTCCGCGAGGCAGAGCGTCGCCGGGGAGTTCGGCTTGCTGCTGGTGGCGATGGTGGCGGCGCTGCTGATGGCCGGCATGGCGGTCAATCTCGGCCTCACACGCCTCAACCTGCCGGTAGCGATGGGGCGCCGGGCCGGGGTCGTCGCGGTGGCCTTTGTGTGCGCGGTCCCGCTCGTGCTGTTCACCTCCGTCGCGTTCAGCGACCGGGGGCTGGGCGGCACGATCCACGACCGGGTCCACGAGCTCACGAGCGAGAGCGCAGCGGCACCGTCGGAGGGAGCGGGCCGCCTCGCGGCGACCTCCAACAGTCGCTCGACCTTCTGGCGCGAGGCGGGCAAGGTCTTCGAGGACCGGCCCGCCGCGGGCACCGGGGCCGGCACCTTCGGCATCGCCCGGCTGCGTTACCGCAAGAGCGACCAGGTCTCCCGCCACGCCCATGGGTTCATCCCGCAGACGCTCGCCGACCTGGGTCTCGTTGGGCTCGGCGTGACGCTGGTCCTGCTCGCGGCCTGGCTCGTCGCCGCGGCCCGCCCGACCCAGCTGTACCCTCGCCTGCGCCGCCGCGCGGGGCCGGTGGAGCGGCGCGACTGGACACAGCAGCGGATCTCGCTCGTCGCGCTGACGCTGGTGGCCGTGGTGTTCGGTCTGCAGTCCGCCATCGATTGGACCTGGTTCGTCCCCGGCCCCGCGGTCATGGCGCTCGCCGCGGGTGGCTTCGTGGCGGGCCGAGGTCCGTTGGCTGCCGCCGGGCCGTCCCGGCAGCTCACGTTGCCCCTCCCCTCTCCCCACCGCTGGCGCATCGCCGTCGCCGCGGGCATCGCCGGCGCGGCTCTGCTGTTCGCCTGGGCGATCTGGCTGCCCGAAGCGTCCGACCGCGCGTCCGACCGTGCCCTCGCCCTGGCGGCCGACGGCCGTCTGGGCGAGGCCGCCACAGAGGCCGCGAACGCCGAGGACTCGAACCCGCTCGCCTCCAAGCCCCTGCTCGTCCAGGCGTCGGTGCAGACCGCGGCCGGACGGGAAGCGGACGCCGAGGCGACGCTCGAGCGCGCCGTGCTCCGCTTCCCGGGCGACCCCGAGACCTGGCTCCGGCTCGCGAGCTTCCAGCTTGGGACCGTCGACCGGCCCCGGGACGCGCAGCGGACCGTGCGCGGCGTTCTCTACCTCGACCCGAAGTCGAAGGCCGGCCAGAGGCTCTTCCTGGAGATCCGTCAGCGCCTGCGCGCAAAGCAGCAAGCGCGGATAGCCGCTCGGGCCGAGGGCGGCTCGCGCGCAGCCTCTCCACAGACGTCCCGCTGAAACCACCTGCGGAGTCGCCGCCGGGAGGCGGCCGCAGCGTCACTCCGGAAGGTGAGAGCCCGAGATGGGATGGGACAGCGCCGGCCAGAGGCGAAGGCGCCAGCCCCATCATCGCTTGGCCCGCGCCAGCAGCGTGCCGGAGCGCCGCCGCAGCTCCAGCGGGTCGAAGCCGTGCTCCTCGAGCAGCCCTCGCAACGAGCGGCGCGTGAGGAAGCGGAGGTGGGGCGAGTGCGGGTCGAAGTGCCGCTCGAAGCCGCCCGCGAGCACAGCCAGCCCCGTCAGGCGGTTGTGGGCCGGGGTGGTGAGGGCCAGCTCGCCACCGGGCCGCAGCACCCTCCGGGCCTCCGACAGGAGGAGCTGCACGTCCCTCACATGCTCGAGCGTCTCGGCGCAGAGCACCAGGTCGAAGCTGGTGTCGGGAAAGGGGAGTTCCTTGTCCGGCTCGAGCTCCACGAGCTCCGCCTCGGGCAGTCGTCTCCGCGCGCGCTCCAGCGCCGCTCCGGAGACGTCAGCGGCCGTGACCCGCTCGGCGTCCAGCTCCGCGGTCAGCCGCCCATCGCCACAGCCGAGGTCGAGGACCCGTCGGCGGCTTCCCAGCCGCCTGACGAACTCGGCGAGGCGCGACGGGGGAGGCCCCGGATCCTCCGGGACGAGATGCCAGATCTCATCGTCGTAGCGGGGTCCCAAGCTGGGCTACGGTAGCGGCGCATTCGCCGGGTGCTGCTCCCGCCCGGGGCGGCTGCTGCAGACGGTCACCGAGATCTGGCGATCAGCATCAGGGTGTGACCGAGCGGCGCGAGCAGCGGCCGTGAGCCGTACGGGTCGAGCGCGTGGATGGCGCGCTGGGCACGGCGCGGCAGCCGACGCCAACCGTAGGTGACCGCGTGCAGCTCGGGCTGCAGGCCGGCCTTGCGCGCCTCCGCGGTCAGGCGGCGGGGCGAGAGCGGGACGTCGTCCGGGGTGCCGTGCACTAGCGGGCCCATCCCTAACCGGTTGGCCGCCGCCAGCCCTGCCCCCACCGGGTGCCAGGAGCCCGGCTCGATCGCCACCAGCGCGCCGCCCGTCCGCAGCAGCCGCCGCGCCTCCTCGAAGCAGGCTCCCAGTGGCTCCTGCCAGGCGATGTGGTGGAGCACGAGGCGGTAGAGCACCACGTCGAACGAGTCATCCGGCAGCGGCAGCTCGCCCCCTCGGCCCGCCAGGCCCTCGTCCAGGTCGCCGGCGCCGACCAGTGCCCCCACCACGGCCTCGTCGATCTCCACGCCGGTCATTCGCCACGCGGGCTTGGGGAAGAGATGCCGACCCGGGTGCCAGCCGCAGCCCACCGAGAGGACCTCGCCACCCGTGAGCCCCAGCCTCCGGTCGAGCAGCTCGCGCTCACGCAGGCGTTCGCGTTCGTAGTGGACCTCCAGCGTCTCGGGGTGGGAAGCGCGGTCGAGCAGGTTGTCCCGCCGGTAGGGCTGGCTCACGCCTCGAAGTCTTCCGAACGCGTGCGGGAGCGGCCAGGCCGTCTTTACGGGATGATTCCGGGCAGCAGGGCATGCCACGTTCCCCGGCCTTCTCGCTTTCATGACCGACCACTCTGGCCGAGACCGCCGCCGGTGGGCACTGCTCGGCGCGATCGCCATCGCCGCGGCGATACCCGGCGCCGCGCCCGGACCGGCTATGGCGAAGAAGTTCGTCGCTGGCGAGGCCATCGTCCGTTACAAGAGCGGTACTACGGCCTCGGAGCGCTCGGCTTCTAGGGCACGGGCTGGAGTGAGCTTCAAGCGATCGCTGAGGATCGGGCGCGCCCAGCTGGTCGCCGTGGGGGGATCCGTCGGGGACGCGGTCGCTCGCCTGAATCGGCAACCGGACGTGCGCTACGCGCAGCCCAACTTCGTCTATCGCGCCACCGCTGCTCCGCCGAACGACACCCGCTTCGGCGAGCTGTGGGGGCTCCGCAACACCGGTCAGGTGATTGAGGGCTTCCCCGGCACCCCCGGCGTGGACGTCAACGTCCTTGGCGCCTGGGACACCACACGCGGCGCCGGGGCTGTGATAGCGATTGTCGACACCGGGGTCGACCAGGGCCACCCGGATCTGGCCGCGAACATCGACCCCGTCAACCGAGCGGACTTCGTCGACGGCGACGGCAATCCGGACGACGAGGACAACCCCGACTACCACGGTACGCATGTCGCTGGCAGCGCCGGAGCGGTCGACAACAACTTCACGGGCATTGCGGGCGTGGCCCCCGACGCCAGGATCATGGCCGTCCGGGTCCTCGATGCCTCCGGTGGCGGGTCAAGCGAGAGCGTCGCCAACGGGATCGACTACGCCGCGACACACGGAGCCGATGTGATCAACCTCAGCCTGGGCCAGCAGACGTCAACGGACCCCGTCGTGTCGAGCGCGGTCGACGTCGCGAACGGCCAGAACACGGTGGTGGTGGCTGCCGCCGGCAACGAGGGTATGGACAACGACTCGCATCCGTCTATCCCCTGCGTCCTCCCACAGCCCAACTTGGTCTGCGCCGCCTCCGTCGACAACCAGGGCGCCCTTACGTCCTTCTCGAACTACGGGCCCACAACCGTCGACCTGGGTGCGCCGGGTCGGAGCATCCTCAGCGCATTCGGGCATCAGACCCCCGCCGACGCCTACCACTATCTAGATGGCACATCGATGGCGGCGCCCCACGTGTCGGGGGCGGCGGCTCTAGTGAGGCGAGGTGATACCAGCGCGGCCGACACCGAGATCGTGCAAGCCATTAAGGAGAGCGCCCGTCCCCTCGAGCAGCTTCGCGGCGTCACCGTCACGGGCGGCCTTGTGGACGCCGCGGCGGCAATCCGGCGCGCGCTAGTCCTTCCCATCCGCCCCAGGGCGGTCTCGCCGCCGCCGCCCCCACCCACGCCGCCGGGCAAGGCCGGCTTCGAGGACTCCAAGCGTTCGATCCGGGTCAGCCGCACGTGGCGCTTCAGCTTCACCTTCACCGCCGCCTCCGGCCTGACCGGCAGGATCACGCTCAAGACCGTCCGCAGGGTGCGGCCGCGCAACCGGGGTCGCAAGCGGCGCGCCACCTTCGCCAACAAGACATTCACGGTGCCGGTGAGCGGCAAGGTGAAGGTGAGGTTCAAGCTCTCGCGCCGCAATCGGCGGATCCTGAAGCGCTACGGGAAGCTAAGGACCAGCGTGACCGTCAAGCTCCGCAACTCCGCGGACCTCACCTCGACCGCCAAGCTGAGGATCACCTTGAAGGCGCCGAAGCGCCGCCGCTGACGCTGCGCCAACCGTCGCCCGCGGCCGCTACCAGGCGCCGTGGGCCCTGAACACCGCAGGCACCGTCTTCAGGAGGATCGAGAGGTCCAGGAACACCGACCAGCGCTCCAGGTAGAGGAAGTCGAGCCGCACGAGCTCGTCGAAGTCGAGCTCGGAGCGCCCGGACACCTGCCAGAGCCCAGTGATTCCGGGCAGGACGAGGTAGCGCTTGCGGTGCCAGTCGTCGAGCCGGTCGTAGTCGCGCTGCGGGAGCGGTCGCGGCCCCACCAGCGACATCTGTCCCCGGAGCACGTTGAACAGCTGGGGGACCTCGTCGAGCGACCAGCGCCGCAGGAAGCGGCCGACGGCGGTGACGCGTGGATCGTGGCGGATCTTGAACAGGGCGCCGCCCAGCTCGTTCTTGGGCTCGAGCTCCTCCTGGAGGTGCTCGGCGCCCGCCACCATCGTCCGGAACTTGAAGCAGGTGAAGGGCTTGCCGCCGATCCCCGGCCGCATCGACCTGTACAGCACTGGGCCGCGGGAGCTGAGCTTGATCGCCAGCGCGATGACCGCCATGGGCAGCGCGAAGAGCACGAGCAGCAGGACCGCGCCGACCAGGTCGAAGGTGCGCTTGACGGCGAAGTCGATCCCCTCGAACACGGGCGGCTTGAGCTCGAACAGGGGCAGGGCCTGCCCCGGCACGAACTCCACCCTCTCCATGAGGATCTCCATGGTCGACGGCGCTACGCGGACGCGCACGCCGTGGCGATGGCAGCGGTCCACGAGCTCCACGGCCTCGTTCTGTGGGAAGTCCGGGTCGGCGATCAGCACCTCGTCGACGGTGTCGAAGTGGCTCTCGAGCCCCTCCAGCGAGCGGAAGTCGTGGAGGCCGTTGCTGGGCATGTGGTTCAGCGAGACGAAGCCGAACGGCTCGATCTCCGAGCTGTCCCGCAGAGCGTGCGCCACCGCCTCGATCTGCGCTCCCGAGCCCACCAGCACGGCCCTGCGGCGGTAGCCGGCGGCGCGGAGGATGGCCCCGCTCCCGCGCTCGAAGGCCCAGCGGAAGGCCGACACGTAGATGAGCGCGAAGAACAGCGAGCCGTAGAAGATCCAGTACGAGTTGAACTCGTAGCCCTCGACGAGCGCGTAGAGGAGAACCACCACCGTCACCTCGAACAACGAGGCGATCACCTTCGTGAAGCCCGGCCGCTGCGCCCGGTCGCGATAGAGCCCGGAGCGCGCGAACAGGAGAAGCATCACGAGACAGGCGAGGGGCGCGACGTCCGCGGTCTGCTGAAGCGTGCGGTCGACGTGCTGCGGCGACACGACCAGGGCCTTGATCACGTGCGCGGTCCAGATCGCGAGGAACAGGGCACTCACGTCGAGCGCGCCGAGGACGGCGACTCGCGCGACACGGCGCAGGGCCTCGTAGCGCATGACGGTGCCCAGCACGATCGGCCGGCGAGCCCTTACGTCCCGCTCGGGGAGCGCTGTGGGCGGCCGGGAAGCCGGCTTTACATCTCTCAGCTCTTTGGCGAGACCGCTGGCCAATCGCTTTCCCCGGGCTGTGTAGTCAAACAGTTGAGAGGGGTGAATGTAGCGGCGCAGCGCGGCGCCGCATACCCGGGGAAACGCGACCAGCGCGTGGTCGGGAGCCCGGGACCGCTCGCCACGGCTGCCCTGCAGGAGCGATCCGGCGCCGCGGTGTGCGCGTCCTGCTCAGCTTTGGCGCAGTGCGTGGATGTGCTTCGTCGGCGCCCGCGCGGACCGTAGTCACGCGTGGAAGGCGGCCAGGCGCTCCGCCTCCTGATCCAGCTCCCGGCGGGTTGACTTGCCGAGCCGGCCGAACGGCTCGAGCTTCACATTGCCCTTCTCATACCGCCACGAGCCGGCAACGGCCCCGTCGACGAGGAACGTGTTCATCGACTGCGGCGTCCTCGCGTTGAACACGAGCGGCCGGTAGTCCTCGGGCAGGATGCCGGTCCGGCGTGCGTGCACGAGCAGCGTCGCGTCCCAGACCGGCAGGAAGCGGGCCGGTGCCGGGATGTCGGGATCGGGGAGCGCCGCGCGTGGGATGTCGAGCAGCTCTTCGCCGTCCTCGCTCCGGAAGCGGCGCAGGCGCATGCGCTCGAATCCGGGCGCAAGCTGCTTCGGCGGCAGCCCCGCCCAGTCGGCGATCTCGTTGCGCGACGCGGGCCCGAAGCCGCCAAGGTAGCGGCGAACGAGGTGCTCGACCGCCTCCTCCTGTGTCACCCCCTCGGCTGGCCCCAACCACTCGTCGGCCGCTGCGTAGAGGTCGGCGCGGCGGCGCTCCCAAGTGCCCGACGGGGGCACCCGCACCAGGTCGAGCCAGAGGCCCACCCCGTTGACGGCCACGGGGTCTCCGCCGAGGAGCTCGCTGAGCTGGGGGCGCGACAGGGGACCATCGCCGAAGCGCGGTCGAAGGCGCTTCGCGGCCGCCGCCATCTTACGGGCGCTCTGGCCCTTCCGGGCACGCAGCCACAGTTCCCTGCGGCCCCGCCGGATCGCGATCGCGAGCGGCCAGTAGTCGCGCGCCGACACGAGGTGGATCGTCACCCGCATCAGCGTCCCCTGGACGATCTTCCGCTGCTCGAGCGCCTTCGTCACCTGGTCGCGCTCGATTCCTTCGAGTCGCGACCAGAGCCCGACGTACATCGACGGCGCGTACTGCGCCTGCAGGCACCCCATTCGCTCGAGCGCGCGGGGCAGCGTCGTCGAGGCGCGCTCGAGCAGCATCTGGCGCGCCAGGAGAGCGCGGTTCAGCTCGCGTCGGCTGAGCGTCCGTTCGGGGGCCGGCACGCGGCCAAGCTACAGGCATGCGGCCGTAGCGCGCCGGCCGGAGGCGCGGGCGCCCGACCGCCGGCTGGATTCGCCGCATTTTCCGGGGAGCCCGCTCGCGGCCCCGGGGCGAAGCGTGGAGGATCGACGCTCTCAGGAGTGCCGATGCTTGGACGTGGCAACCGGCGACCATCGCGGCCGGAGCTCGAGCGCGTCGCGCTCGACCTCTTGCAGCGTCGCGGTGCCGAGATCCTGGCCACGGCGCGCCGCTACTCCACGACCGATGAGGACGCCGAGGACGCCTACCAGCGCGGTCTCGAGATCTTGATCACAAAGGGCCCCACGACCTCGGAGGACGAGCTCGTCCCGTGGCTGAAGACCGTCGTGAGGCACGAGGCCTTCTCGATCCACCGCCAGCGCGAGCGCGCCGCCCCCGTCACGGACGATGGCGAGCTCCGGGACCCCGCCGCGCCGGGTGGCGGGCCGCACGAGCGAAGCGAGCGCTTCGAGCGGCTGCATCAGGGCGCGGAGGCGCTCCGCGGGCTCAAGTCCCAGGAGGTTCGCGCCCTGCTGCTGAAGGCGGAGGGCTACAGCTACCGCGAGATCTCCGCGATCACCGGCTGGACGTACACCAAGGTGAA
>Ga0126313_10001451_pt1 | contig 12568 bp, 15 predicted proteins | sample Plot105A_FD_89954 | JGI IMG/M metagenome (GOLD analysis project Ga0126313, IMG submission 89954) | Serpentine soil microbial communities from UC McLaughlin Reserve, CA, USA - Plot105A | ecosystem: Environmental > Terrestrial > Soil > Grasslands | place: USA: UC McLaughlin Reserve, Lake County...
ACGAGGAGACGCCATGAGCGAGAGCAACCCGCCGGTCTCGACCGGCCGCGGCGACGATGGAACGACGACCCTGCTCGGGTCCGGCAGGATGGGAAAGAACGACCCCCGCATAATCGTCCTGGGCGACGTAGACGAGGCGAGCTCCTTCCTCGGCCTGGCCCGCTCCGAGGCGGAGGGCGACGTCGCAGCGTTGCTGCTCGACCTCCAACGGCTCCTGTACCGCGTCATGGGCGACGTGGCGATGCCTAAAGAAGAGAACGTCGTGGGGGAGGAGGATCTGGCTTTCGTGGACGGCGCCCTCGAGGAGTGGCGGGGACGGACCGAGATCCCAAAAGAGTTCGTGGTCCCCGGAGAGAGCCGGCTCGGCGCGCTCCTCGACGTCGCCCGTTCGGTCGTGCGCCGCTCGGAGCGGAGCCTGGTCGCCGCCGGGTACGAGAGAGAGCACCCCTACGCCCTGCGGGCGGTCAACCGGCTCTCGGATCTCCTCTTCGTCCTCGCCCGTAACGCCGACGGGAAGAGAACCCTCTCCAGAGGCTAGAGAGCTGGACCCGAAGCCCGGCCTGCTCCTCTTGCTGGTCATCTTCCTCGCCGTGACCTCTGCGGCGGGATGCGCCGAAACCACGCAGAAGACCCGCACAACAGAGGGAAAAGCACCGGAGGAAGCAGAGTCCCCCAGTGCCACTGCGTCCGCGCAGACTGCGCCGGCCCGGACCCGGCGTCCCGGCGGGCGCTTCTCGTCCCAGGCCCAAACTTCGACGAGTTCGTCGCCATCCGGCATACGAGAGACGGGGTTGAGCCCGTCTGGAGCCTGCCTTTAGGCGGCACGCTCACCACCAACCTCGCTTCGGCGACGAACTCTCGGGGTCGCGTCCAGGTTGCCGCCGGACGGACGGACCGGGTGCTCTGGATCTGGCCTTGAAGGCTTGTAAGCCCCGGATGTGGGTAAGATACCCGGTGGCAAGGGTAACTTCGAGGAGGTTCTCATGGCGGTTGACTTCGGCGTCTTCGTCCCGCAGGGCTGGAGGATGGACCTGGTCGAGATAGAGGACCCGGTCGAGAAGTACGAGGCGATGACGCGGGTGGCCAGAGTTGCGGAGGAGACCGGAGCCTACGACTCGATCTGGGTCTACGACCACTTCCACACCGTCCCCGAGCCTACCCGTGAGACGACGTTCGAGTGCTGGACGATCACCGCCGGCCTCTCTCGCGACACGCAAAGCATAAAGATAGGCCAGATGGTCACCTGCAACGGCTACCGCAACCCGGCCCTACTGGCCAAGATCTCCTCGACGGTGGACGTGATGAGCAACGGCCGCCTCCTCTTCGGCCTCGGCGCCGGCTGGTACGAGCACGAGTGGCGGGCCTACGGCTACGGTTTCCCCGAGGTCCCCGTGCGGATGCGGATGTTCAAGGAAGCCTGCGAGATCATCCACCGCATGTGGACCGAGGACGACGTCGTCTTCGACGGCGAGTTCTACCAGATAGATAGACCCATCAACGAGCCCAAAGGCGTGCACTCACCCCACCCGCCGTTCTGGATCGGGGGCAGCGGCGAGAAGGTGACCTTGAGGCTCGTCGCCCGGTGGGGCGACGCCTGCAACATCGGCGGCGACGTCGAGAGGATAAAGCACAAGTTTGACGTCCTGCGGGGGCACTGCGAGAGAGAGGAGCGCGACTACGAGGAGATCACACGCTCCACCTCCATCAACGTCTTCTTGCTGGAGGAGGGCGAAGATCCCGAGTCGGCCACGGCCCTCGCCCGCGGTAGCAAGAGCTACGATAAGTACTCCAAAGAGTTCATGGTCGGCACCGCGGACGAAATCTCCGAGCGCCTGCGGCCGATGGTGGACGCCGGGGTCAACTACTTCATAACCTACCTGCCCCGCGTCGCCTACGAGCCCGCCATGGTCGAGCGCTTCGCCAGGGAGGTCGTCCCCAACTTCGCCTGACGGTCGGCGCGAACGGGAAGGCGGTGCCGCGCGAAAGTGACGCGAGATCCTCCCTGGCCTGCGAGGTCGTCGCCCTGAGGGACACAGTGCGCCCGAAGCAACGAGAGCACAGCGCTGGTGTTGACGCTCCTCGCGCCGTGGCTGGATGCGGGGCATGACGGGCCGAGGATCGTCGGCGACGAGGACCATCGTCGGGTGGACGGTCCTCTGCGCCGGTTCGGTACTGGCCGGGTTGTTGGCGCAGGGCGTAAGTCTACCCGCATCCTGGCTGGTCGGGCCGATGCTCGTCGCGGTGGCGATTGCGCTCGCGTGGCCGGAGCGTCCGACGGTGCCGCGTTGGATGCGGCGAGCGTCACTGGCGGTCGTCGGCGGCGTGCTCGCCGCGGCCTTCAGGCCCTCGGTAATTCCCCTGATCGCCGCGAACTGGCTCCCCGTGTGCCTGGTTGTGGGAGGCACCCTGCTCTTGAGCCTGGCGACCGGGCTCCTGCTCGCCCGGCTCGCCGGTCTGGACGGCAAGACCGCCGCTCTGGGGACGTTGCCGGGGGCCGCCTCGGGCATGCTGGCGATGAGCGGCCCTCTTGGCGCCGATCCGCGGCTGGTGGCCCTGATGCAGTACACGCGCGTGCTCGTGGTCGTCGTCTCGGCTGCGTTGGTGGCCCGCTACGGCTCGGCGACAGGAGGAACGGCCCAGCAGTTGCAGACGACCTCCCAGGGTGCGGCCTTCGGTTCCCCCGACGCCTGGCTGGCCTACGGCCTTACGGTGCTCGTCGCGGCGCTCGGGGCCTGGGCGGGAACGCGCCTCCGGCTGCCCGCCGGGGCGCTCTTGGGACCGCTCATCCTCGGCGTCCTCCTGGAGGAGCTGGGCGTTACGCATCTCGCCTGGCCCCCGGGCGTGCCGCAGGCGGCCTACCTCGTCCTCGGTGTCTACGTGGGTCTCCTCTTCGACCGGGACTCCATAGGGAGGGCGGGACGCCTGTTTCCCTTCGTGCTGGCGTCCACCGCGGGGCTGGTGGTCGCCTGCGCCGGTCTGGGTTGGGTGCTCACCGCGCTCACCGGCATCGACGGGCTGACGGCCTACCTCGCCACGACCCCCGGAGGGATAGACTCGGTCGCGATCATGGCCCTGGGGAGCGGTGCCGACGCGCCGCTGGTCCTGGCGATCCAGATGCTCAGGCTCTTCGCCGTGGTGCTCGCCGCTTCACTCCTGGGCCAATGGTTGTCTCAGTAGCCCTCGAGAACCTAGCAGGAGCCATATCTCAGACCGGCTTGTCCACCCACTCCGGTTCGGGTGTGATCTCCGGCTGGGGTTTCGGCCCGGGGCCGTCGAGGCCGGTGGAGCTCACCGTCATCAGCACCCGCACCTTAATGTCGTGGTCGCATAAAGCCTGGCACGAGAGCCGGACCTGGCCGAGGAGGTCCCGGCTATCGAGCACCTCGACCTCGGCCTTCGTCATCATCTCGGGCTCGCCCTCGAGGTACTCGATGCGGCAGGTGGTGCACCTGGCGAAAGAACCGCAGCGGTGCAAGATATCTACCCCCGCGTCCTCCTCTATCGCCAGAACCAGCCGCTTATTCTCGGGAACGTCGAACGTCCCGATGTCTTCGACCTCGAGCCTCGGCATGGTGCCTCCTTCTACAGATATCTGCGATTTCGTATCAGATTGCCATAGCGGCCACCCCTCCACAAGCAGGGTAGGATAGTCTAAACTGCCTCAGTCCAGATCAAGGGGGTTGCGCTTGGATCACCGGCCGCCTTCGGTAAGGGTGGAGAAGCCCTGGGGAAGGTTCGAGCAGTACACACACAACCTGCCCTGCACGGTCAAGATCATCACGGTCGCGCCGGGCGGCATCCTCTCGCGCCAGTACCACCACCGGCGTGACGAGCTCTGGGTCGTCCTGGACCCCGGGGCCTGCGTCGAGCTCGGCGAGGAGGTCCTCTATCCGGAGCGCGAGGAGAAGCTCTTCATACCCCGCGAGACGGTCCACAGGCTCTCGTCGGTCGGCGAGGGGGAGGTCAGGGTACTGGAGATCTCCTTCGGCGAGTTCGACGAGGACGACATCGTTCGCCTGGAGGACGTCTACGGCCGTGTGGGGCCGTGATGTTTCCGGCGTCCCCGTCCTCGTGGCCCACAGGTGAGCTTTAGAGACGAAGACGAGCAGCGTCGCCACGAGCGCGCAGAGACACCCGGCGCGCCCTTTCCCGCCGGGGCGGGACAGCGCGCCTCACGCCTCCCCCCTCTCCTCCTTCTCCTCGCCGTGGTGCTGCTGGCGATCCTGGTGGTGGCGGTGTTCTTCTTGTGGAGGTCCCTCGGCGACACCCTCTCGGGTACCAGCGTCGAGGAAGACTCGATAGACTCCGGCCCGAAACCGCGCCTCCGTCTCACCAACGGCCCGGGGCAGGTCAGCGTAGAAGGCGAGGACGGGCTGACCTCCGTCGAGTACGAGGTGACGAAGCACGCCGTCGCCTCCGACCCGGCCGCCGCCAAAAAGAGGGCTTCGGAGGTGTCGGTGAACATCTCCCGCGAGGACTCTGCCTTCGTCCTGGAGACGGAGGGCGGCCGTAACACGGGGGCGGACTACGCGCTCAGGGTTCCCTCCGACACCGACGTCGAGATCGAGTCGGAGGCGGGGGACGTCGAGGTCACTGGCCTCTCAGGCGATGTGACGGTCCGCGCTGAGGCGGGGGATGTAACGCTGCGGAATGTGGGCGGCTCCTCGACCATCGAGGCTCCCCAGGGCGACGTCGCCATCAGCGGCGCCAGCACCGACACCGGCCAGATGGAGCTCGTGGTCGGCTCGGGGGACGTCACCTTGCAGGACGTGGTCGTCGGCACGCTCGAGGCCCGGGTCGAGGCGGGTGACGTCGCCCTCTCCGGACGCTTCTCCGGCGGCGGCCGGGTCTTCGTCGAGACGGGCGACATAACCGCGAACCTCCCTCCCGAAGACACCAGGGAGCTGACCCTCGAAGCCCGCGTCGGCGAGGTTTTCCGCAAGGCCCCGCCCGAGGAGCGCCCCGAACGGGGCACCGAGCAGGGCACCGAAGGAGATACCGGGCGGCAGGAAGGCTCCTAGTGTTCCGGCGGCGACGTTACGTGGAGTCCGTCCATTATTCTTCGGAGGATTTCTGGGGCGCCCTTCGGGAGGTCTGGCTCGCCCCGGGCCGCTTCTTCCAGAGGCTCGACCCGGCGGGCGGCGTGATCCGGCCGGCGCTCTTCGCCTCGATCATCCTCTACCTGAATCTGCTCCTCGAGGCTGCGCTCCAGGCTATCTGGCTGAGGGAGTTCAACTACGCCCTCATCTACGCGCCTTTCCTGGGGCTCGTCGTCGCCCTCGTGCTCGCGCCGCTCCTGGTCGCCGGCCTCGCGGTCCTCGTCCTCGTCGTCCTCGAAGGCGGCCCCTCTCGCCGGAGCTTCGGCTCAGTCTTCCGCGCTTTAGGCTACGCCACCGGGATAGGGGTCGTCTTCTGGATCCCCTTCGCCCCACTACTCGCCCTCCCCTACGGCGCCGTGGTCGCCACCATAGCCGTAAAGGAGACGTTGAACATAGGCTGGAGCCGGGCCGCAATGGCGACCCTGATACCGCTCGGCGCCGTGCTCGTGATCCTGCTCCTCTTGACCGGCCCCGCCGAAGCCGTAGGCTTCCTCATCAACCCACCGGGGAGCTAGAAAAATAAAGAATATGGCCACCTGACATATTTACATCGGCTAGACCTTCCCCCACCATCAGATCCAGAACTGGAATCCATTTGAGATAGCGACAGGACGCTGACTTCCGGACTTCGAAAGGCGATCAGGCGATGCTCGAAAGGATCTGGAGACTGGTAGGCGGTGCGGCCCTGGTCCTCGCGCTCTCTCTAGGGTGCAGCGCGGGTGCGGAGCCGCAACCGGCCAACGACTTCGTCTATCAGTTACAGAACATCAACCTCAGGGACATCGGGGAGACGAAGTTCGACCTCGTCATCATCGACTACTCCCGCGACGGCTCCGACGAGCGCCGGTTCACCGCGAGCCAGATCAGGGCCCTGAAACACAGCCCCGGCGGCCCCAAGCGCGTCCTCGCCTACATGAGCATCGGCGAGGCCGAGGACTATCGTTGGTATTGGAAGCGTAGCTGGGACGCGAACGGGGACGGTAGGCCCGACGCAGGAGCACCGGCGTGGCTCGGACCCTCGAACCCCGACTGGCCGGGCAACTACAAGGTCCGCTACTGGAAGCTGGCCTGGCAACGGATAGTCTACGACTACCTGGACAAAGTTCTCGCCGCCGGCTACGACGGCGCCTACCTGGACATCGTGGACGCCTACGAGTACTGGGGCCCCGGGGGATCCAGCGGCCTGGATCGCCCCACCACCGAGAGGGAGATGGTGCGGTTCGTCAAAAGCATCGCCGAACACGCCCGCCTCGAGCGGGACCACCCGGGCTTCGAGGTCTTCGTTCAGAACGCCGAGGGCCTCTCCGTCCATCCCGACTACGTGCGGACCGTGAGCGGCATCGGCAAGGAGGACCTCTTCTACAACGGCAACCGCCGCCAGAGCACCTCAGAGACCTCGTACTCCTTCCGTCAGTTAGACCGCTTCAAGCGGGCCGGCAAGCCCGTTCTCGTAATAGACTACGTCACCCGCCGGGCCACGATAGACGACTTCTACAGCAAGGCCCTGTCGCGCGGATACGTTCCCTACGCCACCCGCCGGGATCTGGACGTCCTCACCATAAACCCCGGTCACGCTCCGGATTGATCGGCAGTCGCGGAAGATGTGTGGCGCGCTCGGCAGGACTCGACCCTGCGACCTTCTGATTCGTAGTCAGACGATCAGCAAATCTGACAAGCTGAAGTGCTGAGGGCTATTACGACAGCGACTCCAGCACGAGCGCAGCGAGCAGGGCCGAGCCTAGCGGAAGTATCTCCTCGTCGAAGGCGAAGGTCGGGGTGTGGAGGAACGAGACGTCCTCGCCGACGCCGAGCCAGATGAAGGCGCCGGGGATCTTTTCGAGGAAGAAGGCGAAGTCCTCGCCGCCCATCGAGGGGTTCGGGAGCTCCAGGGTGTTCTCCCCCCCGAAGAGGGCCTCGATCACCCCTAGGGCGCGTCGCGCCACGTTTTCATCGTTCCTCGTCACGGGGTAGGAGAAGCGATACTCGAGCTCGGCGTCGCCGCGCATCCCGCCGGCCACTCCGCGCGCGATCTCCTCGATCCGCCCGGGCATCTGCCGGCGGAGGTCAGCGTTGAGGGTGCGGACGGTGCCTCCCAGCCGCGCCGTCTCCGGGATGATGTTGAAGGCGCTTCCGGCCCCGATCTCCCCCACCGTCACCACCGCAGGCTCGACCGGATCCACCTCCCTGGAGACCAGGGTCTGCAACGCCGTAACTATCTGGGCGGCCATCGCTATAGCATCGACGGTCTGGTGCGGAAAAGCACCGTGTCCACCCCTGCCCCTCACCGTCATCTCGAAGGCGTCGGCGGCGGCCATGATCGGGCCGGCCTTCGTCGCCGCCGTCCCGAACGGGAGACCCGGCCACAGGTGGAGCGCGAAGATGGAGTTGACGTCGTCAGCCACCCCCTCCTCGACCATGACCTTGCCTCCTCCTCCACCCTCCTCCGCCGGCTGGAAGAAGAACTTGACGGAACCGTTCAACCTGTCGCGCATCCCCGATAGCGCATGGGCCGCTCCCACCAGCATGCTCGTGTGCCCGTCGTGGCCGCAGGCGTGCATCTTGCCGCCGACCTCCGAGGCGAACGGCAACCCCGTCTCTTCGTGGATCGGCAAGGCGTCCATGTCTGCCCGGAGGCCGACCGTCGGCCCGTCGTCCGCGCCTCTCAGGGTCGCCACGATCCCGTTCTCGGCCACGCCGGTCTGTACGTCGAGGGGGAGACCTTCGAGAGCCGAAAGCACCTTCTCGGCGGTCTTCGTCGTGTCGAAACCGAGTTCGGGCTCGCGGTGGATGTCGCGCCGCAGGGCGACGATCTTCTCGGCGAAGCCGTCGCGAACCTCTTCTTTCAGGCCATCGAACCTCTGGGCTACGGTCACCTTCTCCTCCTCTCCGGGCATAGCCCTCAGTTTACAGGCTCAGCCGGCTCCGGAGACCAGACCGTCGGCTCGAGCGGCAGACGGGCGGGATCGAAGCGCGCGAGCAGGTCGGCGGGGGTCGGCCTCTCCCCCTGCTCCGCGAGACCGAGAGAGCTGGCCATCCAGGCGAGTATCTCTACCGGGTCCTCACCTAGAGCCCTCCGGTCGGCCAGCGTCACCGCGCCGTGTCGCTTGGCGAGGCGCCTCCCGTCGGGACCGAGCACGAGCGGAACGTGGGCGTAGCTGGGTGCGGATAGCCCGAGCAGGCGGTAGAGCAGGAGCTGCCGAGGGGTCGAGTCCACCAGGTCGGCGCCCCGCACCACCTCTCCTATCCCCTGATCCGCGTCGTCCACGACGACGGCGAGCTGGTACGCGGGAGCACCGTCGTTGCGGCGGACGACGAAGTCGTCCACCTCCTCCTCGCAATGGCCAAGCAAACGGTCCTGGAAAGCCATACGAGCACCCTCCGCCCGCGTGCAGTAACAGGGGTAGAGAAGACCACCGGTATCGAGACGAGATATGGCCTCTCCGTACAATGCCATCCGCTCCGACTGGCGCGCGACGGGTCCGTCCCGATCGAGCCCCAGAGCGCGGAGGTCGGCGAGCTGTTCCTGCTCCGAATCGGGGCGAACCCGCGGGCGGTCGAGATCCTCCATCCGGACGAGGAAGCGCGCCCCTGCCGAGCGGGCGAACAGCCACGCCAGGAGAGCGGTGCGGAGATTTCCGACATGGAGCGGCCCCGTGGGGCAAGGCGCGAAGCGTCCGTCGGCTCTGGGAACGCTCACGGGCTCGCGCGGGCCGTCGGACGACCTGTGGCGTCGTGCAGAAGATGGCGCTCCCCGACCTGACTCCTCTTCCCAGCGCGTTTTCGCGCGACGTTCATGGCTCCTCCGCAGAGCTCCGGTAGATCCATGGCAACCAGGGAGAACTCTACAGCTTCCGGCGGTAGATCAGGTCAAGCGGATCTCGCGCTTTCTATTGCGGTGGCGAGGTTATGGGATCCAGAATCGGCCGGGCGCCTCGTGAGGGAGGGAAGTGAGGACCACCTTTTTGACGCCCATACGCCAGAGTTCGCGGGTGACTACGGAGGCGTTGGACATGCTCCGGCCGGGCTCGACACCGGTGATAAGGACGGCGGGACGGGCCTTTTCGGGGATCCTGTCGAGGGAGCCCTCGGCGAGGGCGAGGGCGAAGGCCCTGGCGGTTATGCTCTGGCCGGGACCGATGCCGGTGAGCTTCGAGAAGAGCTCGGGGCGGTGGACGTGTTCGTCGTCGACCGGCATGCCGAAGGCGCTAATATTGCCCGTACCGACGACGAGCGTGGCGGAGTCGGGTATAGCGGGTTCGTAGTCGGCGGTGCCTTTGATCGGGCGCCGGCGCGACCCGTCGGCCTCCACCAGGACCACGTCGGCGAGCGGGGCGAGGGAGGAGATCCAGGCCGGCTCCACGCCGGCGATGCGGTTCTTGGAGAGAAGACCGCTCCCGACGGCTACCCCAGAGGCTCCCCCGGAGAGCGTCTCCTCGGCCTTCGTGCGGAGCTCGCCCAGGTCCTCAGAGGTGACGAGCGGGCCGACCTTCTCCGCCTCCTTGAGCAACATCTTGGTAGTCGGGGCGACGAGGACCGTCATATCGGCCTCCATGAGCTCTCCAGCGACCGTCAGGATCGCGCTGGACTTGCCGCCAGCTCCGACGAAGGCGACCACGTCACCGGATGAGATGCCGAGCGCCAGATGTAGTTTCAAGCCTGCTCCTTCCCCACCGAGATCACAAAGCTTTTGTGCAACCTCATCCATGTTACATCATTGAGTGGCTTCGCGTGCTTTATGCCATGTTGGATACTATAAATTTGGTGTAGGATGAAGGTGGAGGCGTTACCGGGATTACGCGAGGCGAGGCGGGGGTAACTAAGGCGAGAGCTTCCGGTTCATCGGATGTTGAGAAAGGAGCGTGGGAGATGGATCAGCGAGAACGGGTAGCAGAGTTCGGCAGGGAGTTGAGGGAAGGGCCCGAGCCCTCTGACCGGAGCATCAAGGAGATAATAGACGCTCTAAAGCCGCAGCTCCAGGAGCTGGCGGACAAGCAGATCGAGCTGGCCAAGACGGAGCTGACGCCCGTCGCCAGGCGAGGCGGCATCGCGACGGGTCTCCTCCTGGTCGGGGCGGTCTTACTGCACCTGTTCCTGGTGTTCATATCGGTCACCGGGATCTACCTCCTGAACGAGGTGGCGGGCCTCTCTCTGTGGCTCTCGGCGCTGATCGTCTCTGTTATACTGCTCGTGATCGGGGGGGTACTGGCCGGCGCGGGGGCCGGCATACTCAGGGGGTTGGATCCCACGCCGCACCGCACGATCAGGACCTTCCAGCAGAACATAGAATGGCTCAAGGGGCAGTTTAGGTCATGAGCGAGATACCGGAGCGCATAGAGCGCGAGATGTTCGAGATCCGAAGCCGCATGGCCCCGGACGTGCAGGACCTGAAGAAACACACCGAGCCCCAGGTCATCGCCAAGCAGGTCAGCACCAAGCTCAGGGACCGCATCAAAGGAGCCCTCACCCGCGCGGGGAAGAGCCTCGTCGCGTCGGCCAAGCGCCAGGCCCGTATGGCCGGCAAGGCCGGCAGAGAGAGAAACCCCTCCGCCTTCACCGACGCCGTCAAGAGCGACCCGCGTCCCCTGGCCCTGCTCGCCGTCGTCCTCGCCGTTACCTTGCTCATGGCCCGCAGGATCTCCAACGGACGGGGAGAGTAGAGTAACAGAGCCAACCGTCCGGCCGTCGGGCGCGCCTTGACCCACGTACACTTCCAGCCCGTGGGTGGTGCGGCGGGCGACATGATCCTCGCCAGCCTCGTCGCCGCGGGGGCGTCGCAGAGAGAGATCGTAGGCTCCCTACGAAGCCTCGGCGTTCCCTTCGACCTGTCAACGGAGCGGGTCGAGGTGCACGGAGTCGGGGCGCTGAGGGCGACGATCGGAGAGGCCAGCGAGCGCGTCCACCGCACCTTCGGAGACATCCGCGAGCTCATCACGAACGCCAACCTCCCGGAGGGGGCATCCTCGCGGGCGATCGAGGCATTCCGCCGCCTGGCCGTCGCCGAAGGCGCTATCCACGACCGGGACCCGGAGGAGGTCACCTTTCATGAGGTCGGGGCGGTGGACTCCATCGTGGACGTCGTCGGGAGCTGCGTAGCACTCGAACTTCTTGACGGCGAGACCGTAAGCTGCGGTCCCCTGCCTATGGGGAGCGGCGTCGTGGAGGCTGCCCACGGCTCCCTGCCCGTCCCCGGCCCGGCGACCCTCGAAGTCCTCAAGGGCTCGCTGGTTCGCTGGACGGACGAGCCGCACGAGACGACCACGCCGACCGGGGCGTCCCTCATGAGCACCTTCACCGGCGGCGTGTTCTCGGACGCGGCCCCGCCGATGGAACTGCACGCGATCGGCTACGGCGCCGGGCGGATGCGACTCGAGAACGCCCCGAACCTGCTGCGCGCCGTCGTCGGGGAGCTGGAGGGTCCCGGAGGGGACGTAGAACTCGTGGAGGCAAACGTGGACGACGCGCCGGGCGAGTTCCTCGGTGCGGCTTTGGAGCGGCTTCTAAGGGAGGGCGCTTTAGACGCCTGGCTGGAGCCGATAGTCATGAAGCGCGGCCGCGGGCCCTACAAGGTGTGCGCCCTGATCCAGCGCGACGCTAGGGAGCGCCTGTCCCTGCTCCTCATGCGGGAGACCGGCACTTTGGGCGTGCGCCATCTGGGCGTGGGGCGCACCGTGGCCGAACGCCGCAGCGCCGACGTCGAGCTGCCCTACGGGAGTTGCCGGGTCAAGGTCGGGAGCCTGGACGGAGAGGACTTCGTGGTCGCCCCGGAGTACTCGGACGCCGCCCGGCTCTCCGGAGAGACCGGGCTCCCGCTCCCCCGCGTCTACTCCGACGCCCGGGAAGCCTTCGCCCGGGAGCACCGCTCTAGAGAACGGGCATAGAAAAGGGCTGGGCATCTCGCCCGGCCCTTGCGCCACTCTTCGGTCCCTAGGCGGGAGTGACGTTCACCGCCTGCATGCCCTTCCTACCCTGGGTCGTCTCGTAGGTCACCTTGGTGCCTCTTCCAGGGTCTTGAACCCACCGCCCTCTATGCCGGAGTAATGGACGAAGAGGTCCTCGCCTCCGTCATCCGGGGAGATAAAGCCGTAGCCCTTCTCATCGCTGAACCACTTAACCGTTCCTTGGGCCATGCGTTTGCGCCCACCTTTCTCTTCGTAGGGCCCCAACCGAAGAAGCGCCGCCCAATACATCCAGGCGGCACCCCACCGGTTTCGACCCTCTTCCAGCTTGCGTAATCTACTTTAGTACAAAATTTCGCGGCGTGCACGCAAGCGCGGCGCCGTGGGCGGAGAATGTACCCGGATCAGTCCGGGAAGCCGGACTCGAGCAGGGCGGCGCAGTCCTTGTAGACGCCGGCGGCGCCGGCTTCTTCGAGCTCTTGCCTGCAGAACGCCCCGCCGGTGAGGACGGCCACGGTCCGGATACCGGCGGCGCTCGCCGACTCGATGTCCCAGATGGCGTCCCCCACTGCC
>Ga0126313_10001452_pt1 | contig 12567 bp, 13 predicted proteins | sample Plot105A_FD_89954 | JGI IMG/M metagenome (GOLD analysis project Ga0126313, IMG submission 89954) | Serpentine soil microbial communities from UC McLaughlin Reserve, CA, USA - Plot105A | ecosystem: Environmental > Terrestrial > Soil > Grasslands | place: USA: UC McLaughlin Reserve, Lake County...
CGGCGAAGCCGACGTCGTCTACGGCTACAGCTTCATCCTGACCGATCTCGACGGCGACGCCGCGACCGTCGAGCATCACCACCGCGACCGTGCGCAGATCGAAGAACGCATCAAGGACGCCAAGCTCGGCGTCAGCCTCCGCCGCCTGCCACTGTCCGACCTCGACGCCAGCCGCGTCTGGCTGCACTGCTCAGCCTTGGCGCTGAACCTGCTCGCGCTGCTCAACGACCTCATGTTCGGCCCCGAGCCGCCCGGCCATCTGCCGCGCCGCCGCCAGGCCAAGTTCGTGCGCCGGATGCTGCTCTGCGCTGCTCTGCGTTCCCGCCCGGGTCATCCACCACGCCCGCCAGATCATCCTCCGGCTACCAGCCGGACTGCCGTCCGCGGCTGCGTTCCAGGCCGCCTACAACGCCGCCCGCGGCCTCGGGCCACCGGCACTGGCCTGACGCTCGCGATGAACACACCCCGCCGCGCCCGCCGCGATCGCCCCTGGCCGCATCCGGACGCGATCGGCCCGATCGCGCCCGGCAGCGAGGACATCAAGACCACTCCACCGCCGCTCACCGGCCGCCGGCGCCTTGCCAAGCCCCCAGACGGCCTCAACCCCGACCCAGGAAGGCTTACTCATTAATCACGGTCAGAGTCCGGCTTGCGCCCGACGTGGTCGCGCGATCTGTCTTGAGCGGCACCACTCCATGAGCGTCTTCGATCAACGGGCGCGCGCCCAGGCCAGCTCGAACTGCTCCAGGTCGAGCGGGACCAGCCAGGCCTCCCGGAGGCGCCCGCCTTCGACCCGGTAGACGCCCGCGGTCCGCCAGGACACCTGCTCACCAGCGATCGTGGCGCGTCCATCGGCCAGCCGCACGACAGTGTCGTCGACCGCGATCCCCCCACGATCGACGATCTCGAGCGTTGCGCCGGTGAGCGCGCGCCGGCGCCGGAAGTACTCCATGACGGCTCGCCGTCCGACGTAGTCACCCGCGATTGCGCTGCGGCCAGGGACGTGCCACGTGACGTCGTCGGCGAGGAGGCTCTCGAGCGGCTCGACCGGGCCGCCCGTATACATCCGCCGCTGTAACGCGAAGAAGCGCTCCACGATGGGTCCCGCGCCGTTCACGGTCTCAGCAGGCCGAGGGCGACTCGTTGCGCGATCTGCTCGTCGTCGCCCACGCGGCCGGCGAGCGCGATGACCACGCCCTCGATGGCGGCCATCGACGCGGCCGCGAGCACGGCGGCCGGCGGACCGGGCCCGATGCTGCCGTCCCTGCGGCCGGCGACGATCACGCTTCGCACGCGTGCGAGGAGGTCCTTCGTCTTCACGCGCACGACGTCGCCGACCGGATGGTCGCGGGAGCCCAGCTCGACCCGCAGCGCGACCATCATGCGGGCGTTGTCGCGGCGACAGTAGACGGCGTGCCGGCGCGCGAGCTCGACGAGCGCGTCGACCGGGGGGAAGTCCTCATCGAACACGGACCCGACCTCGGCGTGCCAGGTCTCGTCGACCCACTCCAGCGCGGCGAGCACGAGCGTCTCCTTGTCGCGGAACTGGTGATACAGCGCCCCGCGCGTGTAGCCCGCCTCCGCGGCCACCTCCTCGAGCACGAGGTTCCCGTAGCCGACCCGGGAGATCCCGCGCGCTGTCGCCTCCAACAGCGCCGCGCGCGACCGGGCGCGCCGCTCCGCCTGCGTCCGGCGTACGCGGCCGGACGGGGCAGCCTGCTCAGTCATCGTCGTTCGCTGCGCGGCTGCCACGCGCGCTCAGGAAGCGGAAGGGCGGGATGAGCATCCGATAGACGGGCCGCAGCGGCTCGGGCGGGAGATAGCGGTGGCGCTCCTCCATCCAGACCCGCGCGCGCGGATGCGCCTGAATCAACGGCGTGCGGCCGAAGGTCTTGCTCGGTGCGGCGGTATAGAGGTCGATGCGGCAGAGGTGCTTCGTGCTGATGAAGCCGTACTGCTGCGGGCTGACGAGCCGGGCCGGCGCGCCGTGGTCGCCGTCGAGCGGCCGGCCGTCGAGACGATCGGCGATCAGCACGTCCTCGCCCAGCGCATCCTCGATCGTCACGATCGACCGGTAGCCGTCGAGACCGCGGAAGCCGACGTGCGTGATCGACGCGCCCCGCGCCACCACGGGCTCGATCCTCGCGCGATAGAAGGCCTCGAGCGCGACCCCTTCCCATCGCAGGCTGGTCGCCGTCCACCCGGCGACGCAATGGAAGTCGGCGGTGAGCCCTCGTCGCGGAAGCGTCGCGAGCTCACCCAGCGGCACGGAGAAGGGCTCTGCGACGGCGCCGGTGATCTCGATCGCGGGATCGGGTGGAATTGCGGGAGGCGGCCGGTGCAGGTGCGCGCCGAACCGCGGGAACCCGTCGACACGGCGCTGGCCGGGAGGAAGCGTCATCGCACCATCATACATACACACACGTACGTACGTAACGACGCGACGACTCAGCAGGCGCGTCTGGCCGGGCGTGCCTTATCGACGGCAGATGGTGAGCCTGAACGAGGCGCATCAGTCCGAAGCTGGTCGTCGTCTCGTGTCGTTGCTTAGCTCGGGTCGGTAGCGGGGTGAGCGACGCCGAGTGGGACGTGGGTGCCTTCAACGCGGGCGTCGGGGAGCCAGTGAAGCCATGCGGGCAGGTACCAGTTGCGGTCGCCCAGCAGCCGCATCGCCGCGGGGACGAGCACAAGGCGGACGAGGGTGGCGTCGAGCAGCAGGGCGATGGCGACGCCGAATCCCATCTGCTGGAGCATCACCAGATCGCCGCGGGCGAAGCCGCTGAAGACGGCGATGATGATGAGGGCGGCGCCGGTGATGATGCGGCCGGTCGAGCTGACGCCGTAGGTGATCGCGTCGGTGTTGTCGCCGGTCTCGCGGAAGCGTTCGCGGATGCGGCTGAGCAGGAACACGTGGTAGTCCATCGACAGCCCGAACAGCACCGCGAACAAGAACAGCGGCACCCATGATTCGATCGTGTCGACCTGCGGGAAGCCGAAGAGCTCGTTGCCGATCCCGTGCTGGAAGACGAGCACCGTCAGGCCGTATGCGGCGCCGACGGACAGCAGGTTCATCGTGATGGCCTTGGCCGCGACGACGAGCGAGCGGAAGGCGATCGTCAGCAGCACGAAGCTGAGCCCCAGGACGAAGGCAAGGACGATCGGAAGCCAGTCGCTCATCGTGTCCGATTTGTCGATCGATTCCGCTGTTTCGCCGCCCACGAGCACCTCGACCCCGGGACCCGGGAAGGCGGCGGGGACGTGCTCGCTGCGTAGCTCGCGGACCGCTTCGACGGCGGCCTTGCCGCGCGAGTCGCCCTGGAGTGGGACGGTCAGGACCGTGAGATCGCTGGCCCGGTTGGTTTCCAGCTGCGGGCGGCCGAGGAGATCGTCACTCGCGATCCGCTTGGTCAGGCGCTCGATGCCTCGCTGGACCGCAGGCGAGGCGGCGTCACCGTCGATTACGATCTCCACCGGGTCGGTGGTTTCGCCGGGGAACTCGGCGTTCAGCGCTAGGTATCCCTGCTTGGCGGCGAGCCGATCCGGAAGCGTCTCCACGCCGGCCTCGCCTGATCGCAACGCGAACACGGGCGCGGCCATGGCCAGCAGGATCGCCGTGGCGAGGATGAGACTGAGCAGGGGCCGCCTCGTCACCCCTCGCGCCGCGTGCGACCAGAACGGGCTCTCCTCGCGGTCCGCGGTGCGTCCGAAGAAGGGGATGCGCAGCGCGTTGATGCGATCCCCGAGCAGGCTCACGAGCGCCGGCAACAGCGTCAGCGCGGAGGCGACGGAGACCAGTGCGACGACGATCGCGGCAGCGGCGAGGCTACGCATGACCGTGCTCGGGACGAGCAGCAGCCCGGTCATCGCGAGCGTGAAGGCGATGCCGCTGAACAGCACGGCGCGGCTGGCCGTGGCCCCGGCGGCGGCGATCGCGTCCAGTCGCTCGCGCCCGTGCAGGCGCTCCTCGCGGTAGCGCGACAGCCCGAACAGGGAATAGTCGATGCCGAGCGCCAGTCCGGTCACGGTGAGCATGTTGGTGGCGAAGACGGAGAGCGGAAACGCCTGCCCGACGAGCGCCAGGAGCGCGAGCGCGATCACGATCGAGACGGTCGCCGACAGCAACGGGATCAGTCCCGCCACCACGGAGCCGAAGACGATCAACAGGACGATCAGCGCGGCCGGCAAACGAACCCGAGCTCGCCGGTGCGCAGGTCCTCCTCCGCCAGCGTCGAGAAATCGGCGTCGAGCGTGAATTCGCCCGTGATCGCGGTATCGAACCCGTCGCGCCGGTCGGCGCCCTGCACCGCGTCGACGACGCCCTCGATCTCGTCCTCGGCGTCGCGACCGAGCGCAACCAGCAGCGCCGTCGCATCACGATCGCGGGAGACCAGCCGCCGCTCGCCGGAGTCATAGGCGGTGGTCACCCGAGTCGCGCCCGCTCCACGCAACTCCGCCGCGAGCGCTCGCACCCGCCGCTCGAACCGCGGGTCATCGACGGTCGTCGTCGCGGAACGCACGACGACGACCTCGCTGACGCCACGCTCGCGCGGGCCCCGCTCGTCCGCAAGGCGTTCGAACCTCAGCTCATCGGCGCGTCGAGACTCGGTGTCGCCCGTGACCGCCTCGTCCGCCGACAGCGCGCTCCCGAGCAATCCCGCAGAGATCGCGACCGCCGCCACGAGCGCCACCGCCCAGCCCGCCAGCACCCGCCACGGTCGGCGACTGCTCCAGACCGCCAGTCGCTCGGTCGTCACGCCCGGCTCCGTCTGCTGACCCGCTGGACGAGTGGGGCTCGCGCGTTCGCGCCGATGGCGCAGGTCACCGCCGGGCTCAGCCCGAGAGTCTCGAGCCGGACCCGCGAGAAGCCCGCCCGCTCGAGGGCGGCGGCGATCTCCCTGCCGGCGGCTGCGGAGCTCTCGTCGGTGGCGCCCGGCCCGCGCGGCTGATGCGCGACCGCGATCAGGCCCCCGGTTCGCAACAGGTGGCGAAGCTGCGCCAGGCGTGCCGCGGGCTGAGCCCAGGACAGCACGGTGTTGACGGCCAGGATCTTGTCGAATGGCGCAGCGAAGGCCGGCAGCTCATCGACCGAGCCGAGCTGCAACTCGACGATGCCGCGGCGAACGCCGTCGGCGTTCCGGCTCCGGGCCTGGCGCAGCATCACCTCCGAGTGGTCGAGACCGCAGACATACCCGGCGTGGGCGATGCGGCTGAGCTCGTGTATGGCGAGCCCCGGGCCGCAGCCGACCTCGAGCACGCGATCGTCGGGCCGCACAGTGAGCAGCGACACCGCCCATGCGTTGCGCTTCCGGTTCGACGAGCGGTGGGCCATCAGCATGCCCGCCGCGCGCCCCAGGAGGCCGGTGGGGCGCCCGAACTGTCTGTATGCCCCGTCGATGACCGCTTGTGTCGGCTTCATCTGGTTGATCTCCGGTGCTTGATCGGGCATCGTGCACGTTGAAGCGCACTTCAAGTCAAGGGTGTTTATGGGAGAGAACGGTCTGGTGCCGATTGGCGAGCTGGCTCGCCGCACCGGCGTGGCCACATCGGCACTCCGCTACTACGAGCGAATCGGCCTGCTGCCGCTGGCCGACCGCGTCAGCCGACGAAGGCAGTACCCGGCGGATTGCCTGGAGCGGGTCGCGCTCATTCGCCTGTACCAGAACGCCGGGTTCACACTGGCCGAGATCGACCGGCTGCTCGCAGCGACGAGCCGGCGGCGCGCAGCCTGGAACGACCTGGCCGAGCGCAAGGTCGCCGAGTTGGATGCCCGGATCGCCGATGCCCAGCGAGCGAAGGAGCTGATCGAGCACGCGCTCGACTGCAAGCATCGCGACCTTCTCGCCTGCCCTAACTTCCGCGCCGCACTCGAGGCCCAGCTCGAACCGCGGCGATAGACGGGCCTAGGCCTGGCGACCCTGGCGGCGTCGCACGCCGCCAGGGCCATCCTCTTGCTGCCGTCCGCCGCCGGACTGCGCTGGAACCGGCGCGCGCCCTCCCGCTCGGGCGTTCACCCACCCGGATGCTGCGCGGCTAGTCCTTCTGGACCGGCTTGAAGTAGCGGCTGCGTTCCCAGCGGGCGATCCGCTTGCCGATTCGCGCACCCACCACGTCAGGGGTGCGCCAGTGGATCCCGCCGCACACGCGCGAGTCGATCGCCTCCTCGAGCGCCTGAGAGAAGCTGGTGAAGCTCCGGGTCGTGCCCGAGCTGGAGCTGAATGCGCTGAAGGCCATCCTGTCCGTGCCGAAGAAGCTCTGCAGCGCACCGACAAGCGCGCCGCTAGCAGTCGTGTGTCCGGCTGGATACTCCGGGAACCCGGGCGTCTCGATCAGCGGCGTCCAGTCAGGGTCCGGCGTCGTGGCCGGATTGCCGTCGGAGTCCGCTTCGCGGATCGCGGTGATCGGCCGCCAAGTGTTCCAGTAGTTCTTCTCGTTGACGACGGTGATCTGCGCGTCGGCGCCGGCCAGGCTCACGATCGCCAGCAGGCGCGCGGTGTCGTTGGCGTTCAACTTCTGGCTCTCGGCCAGCGAGACGAGGATCTGGTCCCATGGCGCCCGGTCCCAATACAGCGCGGTATCGGTCTGATCGGCGGTCCGCGTGGCGCTGTCGGCCGCGCCGAGGTCCTTCGTCTCGTTGAAGTCCTTGGCATAGGCCGCGCTGGTGAGCGGGTTCGGGCCACGCGTGCGCAGCCGCTCGGGGCTGGGGATGAGAAACGGCTCGACGTCTCCGATCCAGGCCGAGTCGCTGACCGCAAACGCCGGCGGGGTCGGCCGCCACACGCCTGGCTCGGTGCCGAAGACCGGCTGCCTCGGTCCGTCGCGGCCGTCGTCCTTTCGCGCGGCGAGCATCGCCTCGGCGGCCCTGTTGCCCACCTTGATGCCGCCGGTCTTCGCGGCGCCGTCGCGGATCGCCGCCAGCGACTGCTCATACCGCGGCTCGAGCGCCGGCCGCCGGTCGGGCAGAAGGGCGATCACGACCCGATAGGCCGCCGTGGCTGCGGCGGCGTCCTGGGAGTACCAGCGGCCCGCCCGCGGCGCGATCAGATAGGGCTCGTTGGTGCGCGCGATCGCGTTCACCGCGTCATACACCGCGCCCTGCACCATCGCCATCTCCAGACGCGCGCGTTGCGGTTGGTTGCGCATCTGCGCGGCCTGGTTGAGCTCCTGCCCGGCGTATCCGTACCAGTCCAGGACGACGTCTCCGGACGCCGCCGGCGCCGCAGCCGGCGCCCCCAGTGCGGCCAGTACCACCGCGGTGGCCACGAGGGCCCAAGCCCGCTTCATGACGTTGCCTCGCTGCGCTGTGCGCATCCTGCATGCTCCTTCTGTCGCGTATGGGTTGGGTCGAGGAGAGATCTCGACCGGCCGTGACGTCCCGCCGGCAGGCGATCGGCCGGGCACGGGCACCGGACGGCACCGCACCGACGCAACGGGCGCCAGCGTCCGTCGCTTCAGTCAGGCGAGCGCTGCCGCGGCGGCGGCTGACGACTCGAGCGCCGGCCGTTCGAGGCCGCGTCCTGCGTGTGCGTCTGGTGCGGCGTGTCGGTCGACGGTCACGGCATCAAGCTACGTCTGCTGCGGCCGCCGCGAAACGCCCCGCGGGGCGATCTCGGCCGTCGACGCCGCGCGGAGAGGCGTCATCCGTCCGGGGGATGCGTGGCGGCCCCGGGGCTGCGCTCGCGCGGGTGCCGGTCGCTGGGCGGCCGCTGCGTCGGCGCCGAAGCTACGACCGCGGCGCCAACCGCGGCTCGAGCTCGCGGTGACGTCCGATCAGCTGCGGCGAGGGCCGGTTGATGCCGGTCTCGTAGGCGAAGATCACGGCCTGGACGCGGTCGCGGAGATCGAGCTTCACGAGTATGCGCTTGACGTGTGTCCTGATCGTCGATTCTTCGACGACGAGCGCATCAGCGATCTCGCGGTTCGATAGGCCCCGGGCGAGCAGCTCGAGCACCTCGCGCTCGCGCTGCGTGAGCTCGCTGAGCTTGGCGTTGTCGGCGAGCGCCGGGGTGGGCTGCTGGGCCATGCGGTCGATCACGCGGCGTGTGACCGATGGCGAGAGGAGCGAGTCGCCGTCGGCGATCGTGTGCACGGCGGCGATCAGCTCCTCGGGCCTGGTGCGCTTGAGCAGGAATCCGGACGCCCCGGCGCGCAGAGCCCCGAAGATGTAGTCGTCCTGCTCGAACGTCGTGAGGATCAGCACGCGCGCCCGCACACCGGCGCGCGTCAGCTCGCGTGTCGCCGCAATCCCGTCGAGGTCGGGCATGCGCACGTCCATGAGCACGACGTCGGGATCGAGGCGGCGTGTTCGCTCGAGCGCCTCGCGTCCGCTTGCGGCCTGGCCGACGATCTTGATCGCCGGATCTGCCGAGAGCAGCTCCACGAGGCCGGCGCGCATCAGGTAGTCATCGTCGGCGATCAGCACGCGCGTCATTGCGGCCGGCCTCGGTACGGGAGCCGAGCGTGGAGCCGAAAGGCACCATCGGCGCGGCGGATGTCCAGGCTGCCGCCGAGCAAGGTCGCGCGCTCAAGCATGCCGATGAGCCCGTGGCCGCGTCCATTGCGCTCGGACCCGCGGCCTCGGACCGGGTTGGTGACGGTGAGTTCGAGCGCGGCCGCGGTGAACGAGACCTCGACATCGACGGTGCCGGTTCCGTGGCGCGCCGCGTTGGTGAGCGCCTCCTGAAGGATGCGGTAGGCGGCCTGATCGGTGGCGTGCGCCAGTGTCTGTTCCTCCCCGCTGGTGTGGACCGTCACCACGAGGCCGCCAGACGAGTGCTGCTCCACGAGCGTCGACAGCGACGCGAGCGCCAGCGGCGAGGCCGGCGCGTCGCGCAGCGTGGCGACGATCTGGTCGATGTCCTCGACGGTCTGGCGCGCGACGTCCTCGATCGTCTCGAGTGCCGCCAGGGAGCGATCGGGATCCTGTTGGTGTCGTAGGCGTGCGGCGCCCGCGCGCACGGCGATCACGTTGATCGCGTGTCCGACGGAGTCGTGCAGGTCGCGCGCAATGCGGGCGCGCTCCTCCGCTGCGGCCAGGCGGCGGTCGCGCTCGGCTTCGCGCTCGGCGCGCAGCGCCCGCTCGTGCAGCTCGGCGATGTGCTCGTGGCGCAGGCGCGTGCGCTCGCCCGCAAACCAGGCGACCGCCCAGGCAAGCCCGGTGTGCAGCAGCTGGCTCCCCGGCAGGGCGCCTTCGCCGAGCCCGCACCCGACCAGATAGGCGGCGAGCAGCGCCGCCACCATCGTGCTGTCGCGGAGGGTCCACGGATCGGTGGCGTGGCGGCTTGCCGCGAAGAGGTACAGCGCTGCCGTAGGACCGAGCGGGAACGCGACTCCGTAGCCGAGCCCGGCGAGCAGGACGCTGACCGCGGCGCTGACCGCGAACACGGTGCGCGCGTCCCGGCGCCAGGCGACGAGCGACAGCGTCGCGCACAGCGTCAGCGCGACGCCGAGCCAGTCGAGCTCGTGCGGGCCCGTCTGGAGCGGCCCGCTACCGTCATGCGCGAGCTGCGCGAGCGAGCCGGCGAGCGTGACCGCAGCGATCGTCACGTCGAGCAGTGCTCCGGAGCTGGGCCGGTGCACGACTACGCGGTGGGCCGTGGTCGCTGACGACACTCGGATTCGAGCTTAGCCCCGCGTGTACGTGCCCGAGTCCCCCGCGCGGATGATCGTTGTCCACGAAATGTGGACGCCGGAGTTCGCCCGGCCGGGCGTTTCGGGGCCGCTTCGGCCGGCGTAGCTTGGCCGGCGTGACTTCCAGCCCGCTCAACCTGATCGCCGCCAGCGGCCACGAGCCGCCGCCGGCTGCCCACCTGATCATCGTGGGCGTGGCGGTCGTCGCCGTGCTCGTCGCGCTCGTGACGGCGCGCCGGCGTCGCGAGGCGGCCGACGAGCACCGCGAGCGCGGGCCGGAGGACGCCGCCGACCGCGAACGGAACGAGCCGTGACCGCGCATCAGACGCCCAACGCGCTCAGCGTCCGAGCGTCCCGTGAGGCGGCCGCCGTCACCGCGCGCTCGCTGACCAAGCGCTACGGCGACGTCGTCGCCGTCGACGACCTCTCGTTCTCACTGCGTACAGGCACGGTCACTGGGTTCCTCGGCCCCAACGGGGCGGGCAAGACGACGACGCTACGACTGCTGCTGGGGCTCGCCGAGCCGACATCCGGGGAAGCGCTCGTGTTCGGGGCTCGCTTCCGCGAACTGGAGCGCCCTGCCGATCGCGTGGGAGCCGTCCTGGAGTCCAACGACTTCCACCCCGCGCGCTCCGGACGCGACCACCTGCGCGCCCTGGCGGTCGCCGCCGACCTCGCCCCGGCGAGAGTCGAGGGTGTGCTCGAGGTCGTGGGCCTCGGCGCCGCGGCGCGCCGGCCGGCGCGCACGTACTCGCTCGGCATGCGCCAGCGGCTCGGGCTCGCGGGGGCGCTACTCGGGGAACCCGAGCTGCTGATCCTCGACGAGCCCGCGAACGGCCTCGATCCCGCCGGCATGCACTGGCTGCGCCGCTTCCTGCGCGGGTTCGCTGCCGCGGGCGGCACGGTGCTCGTCTCAAGCCATGGACTCGCCGAGCTCGCGCAGACCGTCGATGAGCTCGTGATCATCGATCGCGGCCGCCTCGTGGCGACCGGGGCCCTCGACGCGCTGACCGCGGGCGGCCAGTCGCTCGAGGACGTCTACCTCGAGCTGACCGGAGGGGTATCGTGACCGCCGAGCTCCGCGCCGAGCTGCTCAAGCAGCGCACGACGCGCACCAACATCGGGCTCGTGGCGGCGATGGCCGCGCTCGTCCTCACCGCTGTGCTCATGCACGGCCTGCTGCTCCCGGCCGACGACCTCGCGGACGCCGACGATCAGCTGCAGATCGTGTTCGGCTGGGGCGAGGTGCTGGGAGCGCTGTTCGCGGCGCTGCTCGGCGCGATGACGTTCACCGGCGAATTTCGCTACGGCACCATCCGGCCGACCCTGATCGTGATGCCGCGGCGCGACCGGCTAGTCGCCGCGAAGTTGCTCGCCGGCGTGCTGATCGGCAGCGCGTTCGGCCTCCTGGCGGGCGGTCTGTCCGCCGTCACCGCCAGCGCGGCCCTCACGGCCCGCGGCATCGACATCGAGATCCAGGCCAGCGACTACGCCGTCCTGGTGCTCGGCAGCGCCGGCGCCGCGGCGCTGTGGGCGGCGATCGGCGTCGGCCTCGGCGCCGCGATCCGCAACCAGGTCCCAGTGCTCGTCGGGATCTGCGCCTGGCTGCTGTTCCTCGAGAGCGCGCTCATCGGCGACGCGAACCTCGTCGGCGACCTCGGGCGCTACACACCCGGCTCCCTGGGAAGGGCGGCGACCGGCCAAGAGCCGCTGGTGGCCCCCGGCGCGGCCCTCATCCTGCTCGCGCTCTACGCGGCCGCGACCGCGACAGGGGGCTGGCTCTCCATGACCCGCCGCGACGTGGACTGACCGAGGGCCACCCCGCGAGCATCCACCTCGGTCCCACGCGACGGCACATCACCGCCCAGTTCCTGACTGAATCGCTGCTGCTCGCGGCCGCCGGCGGGATCGCCGGCGCAGTGCTCGGGGCGCTCGTGACGGTGGCCTACAGCACAGCCGAGGGCCAGCAGACCGTCGTCCCAGCTATCGCGCTGACCGGCGCCGTCGCCGGACGACTACCCGGCTCCACGCGCCGCGCCTCCCACCGACCGAAGCCCCAGTGGACCAGCCGTCAGCTCGATCTCGGGCACAGGATCACTCCGTAGAGTGACCAAGGCGACCAGCCGTTGAGGCCGCGCTGATCAGGCTCACGGAAGACGCGGCGACAAAGACGGCGAACGTGATCAGCCCGGCAAACCGAATGAAGAAGAGCGGCCCGTCGGAGTCGTCGGCGGCGACGAAGGTGGCACCGACGATGTGGAACAGCCCGGACAGGGCGCCTACGGGCGCAAGCCAGCGCGGCAGGACGCCGGTCCGCCAGATGACCGTGGCGGCGGCGATTGCCGTCAGGGCCATGGGCAGCCCGATGGCGGCAATGGCCACCGCATCGAGCTCCAGCAGCAGCCGAATGGTGCTATCGGGAAGATCGGCAGGTGGGCCTCCGAGAGCCAGGGCGTCCAGGAAAGCGGTGGCTGCGTCCCCCACGACCACGGTTGCGATACCGCCAACTAGGACGAGCCGCGAGGCGATCTGCGGAGCTCCTTCCGCAGCGCCGAGCACCGCTTGAAGCCCGACGACGAAGGGCAAGAGGCAGAGAACGAAGGCGAGGCCGGCGATGTAGTCGCCCCACAGATACCGATCGCCGTGGGCGACGAAGAAGTCGCGGATCTCGCCGATCGGCGCGTCATATGCGGGCGGCTGCCCTTGGAGGGCTATCCCTCCGACGGCGAATAGGACGATCCATCCAAGACCAAAGAGACCGGTGATGCGTTGCCACTGGGAACGTGCAAGTGGGGCGAACGGTGCGTGGGGGGCGGGAGCGATCACGATGGTCTTCCGATCTGTCGAGCGGGAAGATTATTCTATCGGATAATTATTACACGTTGTAAGATAGATCGCCACGTCCCGACCGATCGCGAGCGAACCAAAACGTGAGCCGCA
>Ga0126313_10001453_pt1 | contig 12565 bp, 13 predicted proteins | sample Plot105A_FD_89954 | JGI IMG/M metagenome (GOLD analysis project Ga0126313, IMG submission 89954) | Serpentine soil microbial communities from UC McLaughlin Reserve, CA, USA - Plot105A | ecosystem: Environmental > Terrestrial > Soil > Grasslands | place: USA: UC McLaughlin Reserve, Lake County...
CCGTGGCCGCTCCCCTGGCGGTGACGGCCGCGGTCATGCCCCTGAGGGTGTCGAGGTAGGTGGAGCCGATCAGCACCAGGCCGGCCACGCGGGTGCCGAGCTCCTCGGGGAACAGCTCGGCGAACTGCAGGGTGCCCATGCCGCCCATGGAGTGGGCGACCACCACGACCCGCTCCTCCCCGGTCCAGTCCAGCACCGCCCGCAGGTCGTGGGCCAGCGCCTGCAGCGAGTAGTCGTCGCGTCGTGGCCGGTCGGAGCGGCCGTGGCCGCGCTGGTCGAAGAAGACGCAGCGGAACCGCTCCGGCAGGTCGCGGCGCTGGTAGTGCCAGGCGTCCTGGGTCAGCGAGAAGCCGTGGGCGAACACCAGGCACGGTCCGGCACCGAGCTCCTCGACGTGGAGCTTGGTGCCGTCGTGGCTGGTCACGGTCGCCGGCGTGCCGCGGAGCTGGCCGAACCGCTCGCCGGCCTCCGGGTCGTCGCGGCGGCGGTCGCGCCCGACCAGGGTCCGCTCGACGGCGATGCCGGCCCCGACGCCCAGCAGCAGGCCGCCCGCGACCAGCCCGATGCCGCGGACCGTCAGCGGCGGCGACGGGCGGGCTCCGCGGCGCCGGGCGGCACCGTCGCGGCGGTCGGTGGCGGCGGCGCGGCGGGCCGCGGCGGTCCTGCGGCCGCCCCCGCCCCGGGTCGCCTTCGCGCGTGCCACTAGCGTGCCGCCTGGTGGGCTCCGGCCTGGCGGCCGGCCGGGAGGCCGTGGCGGTGGACCCGCGGCAGCCGCATCGACAGCCCGCAGGTCACCTCGTAGTCGATGGTGTCGAGCGCGGCCGCCCACTCGCCGACGCCCGGCTCTCCCTCGGCCGGGTCGCCCAGCAGCGTCGCCACCTGGCCCACCTCGACGTCCGCGTCGTCCACGTCCACCATCATCTGGTCCATTGTGACGGTACCGACCTGTTGCAGGATGCGCCCGCCGAGGCGCACCCGGATGCGGCCGGAGAGCCCCCGTCGCACCCCGTCGGCGTAGCCGACGGGCAGGGTGGCGATGCGGGTGGGCCGCCGCGCCTCCCAGCGGTGCCCGTAGGAGACCCGCTCGCCGGCCTCGACGGTGCGCAGCGCCGACACGGCCGCCCGCAGGGCCAGGGCCGGCCGCAGGCGCGCCCGGACGTGGCCGGCCAGCTCCGCGCTCGGCGCCAGGCCGTACAGCTCGATGCCGACGCGGACCAGGTCGAAGCGGGCGTCGTCGCGGACGGTGGCGCCGGCGCTGTTGGCCAGGTGCCGCCAGCGCGGCCGCAGCCCCGCGGCGGCGGCCGCCGCCAGCGCCTCGTGGAAGCGGGCGAGCTGGGCGTCGGTGGTGGCCGCCTTGGCCGCCTCGTCGGCGACCGCGAAGTGGCTCCAGACGCCCTCGACCTCCAGCCCGGGCTCCGCCAGGGCGGCGGCGACCAGCGCGGGCAGCTCGGCCGGGGCGCAGCCCTGCCGGTGCATGCCGGTGTCGACCTTGAGGTGGACGGCGACCGGGCGGCCGGCCCGCCTGGCGGCCGCGCCGAACGCCCGCACCCCGGCCTGGGTGCAGATGGTGACCGCCAGCCCCTGCGCCGCGCAGGCGTCCGCGGCGGCCGGGTGGGGCTCCGACAGGACCAGCACGGGGGCGGAGACGCCGGCCTCCCGCAGGCCGAGCGCCTCCTCGACCAGGGCCACGCCGAGCCAGGCGGCGCCCGCCCCGATCGCCTTGCGCGCCACCGGCACCGCGCCGTGGCCGTAGGCGTCGGCCTTGACCACCGCCAGCAGCCGCGCGGGGGCGACCTCGCCGGCCAGGGTGCGGACGTTGCCGGCGACGGCGTCCAGGTCGACCTCCACCCACGCCGGCCGCAGCCCCGGCCACGCGCCGCCGGAGCTCACGGCGACTCCCTCGGCCGATTCACCGGGGCACCCCTTCGGGGGGGTTGCGGGGGGCTCCGCCCCCCGCAGTCGCGGGGTTCCCCGGACCCTCCGCGAGCAGCTCGCCGAAGGCGGCGGGGAGGTGCTCGGCCACGTCGCCGGCGGCGACCGAGACCGGGCCGAGCGAGCGGGCGGCCAGGGCGCCGGCCCGCCCGTGCACCCAGGCGCCGAGCCGGGCGGCGTCGAACGGCGCCAGGCCCTGGGCGAGCAGCGCCCCGGCCAGGCCGGTCAGCACGTCGCCGGTGCCGCCGGTGGCCAGCGCCGGCACCCCCGTCGGGTTGACGGCCAGGCGCCCGTCGGGGTCGGCGACGACGCTGTGGTCGCCCTTCAGCAGCACCGTCGCCCGCCAGGCAGCGGCCCGGTCGGCGGCCCGGTCCAGCCGGGTGCCCTCCGCGTCGGGGGCGAGGCGGGCGAACTCGCCGGCGTGGGGGGTGACCAAGGTGGGCGCCGCCCGCTCCGCCAGCGGCCCGCCGGTGCCGAGGGCGAACAGCGCGTCGGCGTCGACCACGGCCGGGCCGCGGTAGGCGGCCAGCAGCCCCCTGACGACCTTCTGGGTGCCGTCGGCGCGGCCAAGGCCCGGCCCGACGCCGATCGCGGTCGCCTCGCCCAGCCAGCGCCTGCAGGCGTTGTCGGCGGCCGCGGCCAGCCCCCCGCCGGACTCCGGCAGGGCGACCGTGAGGGCCTCGGGGACCGCGGCCCCGACCCGGTCGGCGACCGAGGCCGGCACCGCCAGGACCAGCAGCCCGGTCCCCGACCGGCGGGCGGCCAGGCCCATCAGCGTCGGCGCCCCGCCCATCCCCGGGCTGCCCCCCACCAGCAGCAGCACCCCGCGGGAGCGCTTGTGCAGCTCGGCCCGGGGCACGGGGACCAGGCCGGCCAGGTCGGCGGCCTCGCTGACCCACCAGTCGCCCAGCTGCAGCGGCAGGCCGATGTCGGCCACCTCCAGCCGGCCGAGGTGCCCGCTGCCCGGGGCCAGCACGTGGCCCGGCTTGGCCGCCTGGAAGGTGACGGTGACCACGGCGGTGACCGCCTCGCCGGCGACCTCGCCGGTGGCGCCGTCCACCCCGGAGGGGATGTCGACGGCGGCCACCGGCGCGCCGGCGGCGTTGGCGGCGGCGATCGCCTCGGCGGTCGCGCCCCGCGGGGCGCCGCTCGAGCCGGTGCCGAGCAGCCCGTCGACGACCAGGTCGGCGCCGCCCAGCAGCCGGCCGGCGAGCGCGGGGTCGAACCGCCGCACCCGGCCGCCGGCCGCCCGCACCAGGGCCACGCAACGCCGCCCCTGCTCGTCGAGGCCGTCGGGGTCGGCGGTGACCAGCGCCTCGGCGCCCGCGCCGCGCCCGGCCAGCCGGGCCAGCGCCTCCAGCGCGTCGCCGCCGTTGTGCCCCTTGCCGGCGAGGGCGACCACCCGGCGGCCGGCCACCGAGCCCAGCCGCGCGCCGGCGGCGCGGGCCACCGCGGCGCCCGCCCGGCCCATCAGCACGGCGACCGGGATCCCCTCCCGCTGGGCGACGGCGTCGGCGGCCTGCACGGCCGCGACCTGGGCGAGTGGCTTCACCGGGCCACCCGCCGACGACCTCTCCGCCTCATGTCGGCCTGGCGGCGGCTCCCGGTCCGGCGGCGCCGCGCCGGCGGTCCAGCCGCCGCCGCACCCATGGGGGCGGCCCGGGCGGCCGGCGGGGGTAGTCGTCCGGGCCCTCGACGACCACGGTCGCGAAGGCGACCTCCTTGGTGTCGGAGAGCGTCAGGTGCCATCGCAGCGCCCCCAGCTGGTGGGCCCAGTCGGCCAGCTCGCCGGTGAGCCGGATCGTCGGCGCGCCCGACGGCAGGTTGGTGACCTCGATCTCGGTGTAGGAGAAGCCCGAAAACCCGACCCCGAGCGCCTTGGAGGTCGCCTCCTTGGCCGCCCACCGCTTGGCCAGGTAGGCGACCTCCCCGACCCCGCGGCGCACCCCCGCCTCCCGTTCGGCCTTGGTGAAGACCCGCTCGCGGAAGCGCGGGTGACGCTCCAGGGCGCGGCGGACGCGGGCGATCTCGACGGCGTCGATCCCGACCCCGACGATCATCGAACGCCGAACCTGGCCCTCGTCGATGGCCTCGTGAGCAGGAAGATCACCAGCGCGTCGATGAGCAGCCCGATGAGGTTGAACTGCGCCAGGTCGATGAGGGCGGAGAAGCCGACCACCACGATGGCCAGCCACCACGCCCACTGGCGGCCCTGCAGCAGCCCCACCCCGGCCGCGATCAGCCCGACCACCAGCAGCAGCGGCACCAGCGCCGGCGTCCCGCCGGCGATCAGGTTCTGGAGCACGGGGAAGCCGATGAAGGCGGCGTCCAGGAACAGGAAGATGGCGACGATGCTGACGGACTGCTCGGGGTCGATGTCGTAGGCCACGGCTGCTACTCCACGGTCACGCTCTTGGCGAGGTTGCGGGGCTTGTCGATCGGGCAGCCCCTGACCACGGCCACGTGGTAGGCGAGGAGCTGCAGGGGGACCAGGCACACCAGCGGCGCCAGCAGCTGGGCGGTGGCCGGCACCCGCAGGACGTGGGCCGCGTGGGCGGCGACCTCGTTGTCGCCGTCCTCGGCGATCGCGATCACGGCGGCGCCGCGGGAGGCCACCTCCTGGATGTTGGTGAGCATCTTGGCGTAGATGTGGCTGGAGGGGTGGACCACGACCACCGGGGTCCGCTCCTCGACCAGCGCGATCGGGCCGTGCTTGAGCTCGGCGGCGGGGTAGCCCTCGGCGTGGACGTAGGAGATCTCCTTGAGCTTCAGCGCGCCCTCCAGCGCCATCGGGTAGCCGACGTGGCGGCCGAGGAACAGCCAGTCGTGCGCGTCGGCGTAGGCCTCGGCGACCTTGCGGACCTGCTCGCCGCGCTCGAGGCAGAGCTGGATCTTGTCGGGGACCCGCTCCAGGTCGGCCAGGACCGCGGCCACCTCGTCCACGAACATCGTGCCGCGGACCTGGGCGAGGTACAGGCCGACCAGGTACATGGCCGCGAGCTGGGTGGCGAAGGTCTTGGTGGCGGCCACGCACACCTCGGGGCCGGCCCTGGTGTACAGCACCGCGTCGGACTCGCGCGGGATCGAGGCGCCCACCGTGTTGGACACGGTCAGCACGCGGGCCCGTTGCTGGCGGGCGTAGCGGACGGCGGCGAGGGTGTCGGCCGTCTCCCCCGACTGGGAGATGGCGATGACCAGGGTGTTGCGGTCCAGCACGGGGTCCCGGTAGCGGAACTCGCTGGCGATCTCGATCTCGACCGGGAGCCGGGTCCAGTGCTCGATGGCGTACTTGGCGACCAGGCCGGCGTGGTAGGCGGTGCCGCAGGCGACCACGAAGACCTTGTCGACCTCGCGCAGCTCGTCCTCGCTCATGCGCAGCTCGTCGAGCAGCAGGTTGCCGGCCGGGTCGCCGCGGCCCTCCAGGGTCTGCTTGATGGCCAGCGGCTGCTCGTGCATCTCCTTGAGCATGAAGTGCTCGTAGCCGCCCTTCTCGGCCGCCGACAGGTCCCAGTCGACGTGGTGCTCGTACGGCTCGGCCGGCCTGCCGTCCAGGTCGGTGACGTCCAGCCGCTCGGGGGTGACCACCACGACCTGGTCGTCCTCCAGGATGACGCCGTCCTTGGTGCGGTCGAGGAAGGCGGCGAAGTCGCTGGCGACGAAGTTCTCGCCCGCGGCCCGGCCGGCGACCAGCGGCAGGTCGCGCTTGGCCCCGACCACCACGCCGGGGTCGCCGTGGTGCAGGACGGCCAGCGCGAACGAGCCCTCGAGCCGCCGCAGCGCGGCCCGCACCGCGTCGGGGAAGGGGAGCCCTTCGGCCAGGGCGGCCTCGACGAGGTGGGCGACGCACTCGGTGTCGGTCTGGGAGGCGAGCGCGTGGCCCTCGGCCTCCAGCTGGGCCCGCAGGCGGTAGAAGTTCTCGATGATGCCGTTGTGGATGACCGCGACCCGCCCGGTGCAGTCGAGGTGCGGGTGGGCGTTGCGGTCGGTGGGGGCGCCGTGGGTCGCCCAGCGGGTGTGGCCGATGCCGGTGACGCCCTGCAGGACGTCCTCGCCGCCGAGCTCGCCCTCCAGCACCTCCAGCTTGCCGGCCTTGCGGACGACCTGCACCTGGCCGCCGTCGAGCACGGCCACCCCGGCCGAGTCGTAGCCGCGATACTCGAGCCGCCGCAGGCCCGCCAGGAGGACAGGGAGCGCCTGCTGGTGGCCGGCGTAGCCGACGATCCCGCACATGCCAAGGGCTCCCTTCAGGTGACGACCGCCCGGGGCGGCAATCGTATCAGCGGCGCTAACCAAGCTCGACGGCGACGGCGGCGGCCAGGCGGTCGGCGGTGGCCCGGGCGGTCGGCTCGGTCTCGGCCTCGACCATCACCCGGACGAGCGGCTCGGTGCCGGAGGGGCGCACCAGCACCCGGCCACGGTCGCCCAGGCGGGCCTCCTCGGCCTCGACCGCCCGCCACACCCCGGCGGCCTCGGCGAGGCCCTGGCGGTCGGCCACCCGGACGTTGACCAGCACCTGGGGGAGCCGGCGCATCACCGTGGCCAGCTCCGAGAGGGGACGGCCGCTGCGGGCCATGATCGACAGCAGCCGCAGCCCGGTGAGCAGCCCGTCGCCAGTGGTGGCGCGGTCCAGGAAGATGACGTGGCCGGACTGCTCGCCGCCCAGGCTGTGGCCGCCGGCCAGCATCGCCTCGAGCACGTAGCGGTCGCCGACCGCGGTCTGCAGCACCTCGATGCCGTGCTCGGCCATGGCCAGGCGGAAGCCGAGGTTGGTCATGACGGTGGTGACCACCGTGCCGGTCGGGAGGCCGCCGCGGTCCCGCTCGTCGAGGGCGGCGATGGCCAGGATCACGTCGCCGTCGACCAGCTCGCCGCGCTCGTCCACCGCCAGCACGCGGTCGGCGTCGCCGTCGTGGGCGAGGCCGACCGCGGCGCCCGTCCTGACCACGGCCTCCTGGACGTGCTCGGGGTGGGTGGAGCCGACCCCGGCGTTGATGTTGCGGCCGTCCGGGGAGGCGGCGACCGCCGTCACCCTGGCCCCGGCCCGCCGGTAGGCCTCCGGGGCGGTCGCGGTGGCGGCCCCGTTGGCGCAGTCGACCACCACCCGGAGGCCGCCCAGGTCGGGAGCGCCGTCCACCAGGTGGGCGAGGTAGGCGCTGGCCGCGTCCGCGGCCGTCTGGCGCAGGCCGCCGACCTCGGCGCCGACCGGCCGGGGGGCGTCCTGGTCGGCGGCGCCGAGGGCGGTCTCGATGCGCCCCTCGACCGCGTCCGGCAGCTTGAAGCCCTCCGGCCCGAAGAACTTGATGCCGTTGTCGGGCATGGCGTTGTGGGAGGCGGAGATCACCGCGCCCGCCGCGGCACGGTAGTGGCGGGTCAGGAACGCCACCGCCGGGGTCGGCACGACGCCGGCGGCGAGCACCTCCCCGCCCGCGCTCAGGATGCCCGCGACCAGGGCGCTCTCCAGCAGCGCACCGGACGCCCGCGGGTCGCGGCCGACGACCACCGACGGCGGGCCGGCGCCGTCGGCCTGGAGCACGCCGACGACCGCCCGGCCGAGGGCCAGCGCCAGCTCCGGAGTGAGGTCGGCGTTGGCCAGGCCCCGTACCCCGTCGGTTCCGAACAGCTTCCCCACCGGCTCGCTCCGGCGGACCTACGGCACCGGCCGAGTACGCGCGCCGCGCATGTCCGGGGCTTCCTCCTTGTCCGAGGCGCTCGACATGCGGCGCCGACACTCGACCGGCACTGATCAGCGCTTGCTGTACTGGGGCGCCTTGCGGGCCTTCTTGAGGCCGTACTTCTTGCGCTCGACCTCGCGGGCGTCGCGGGTGAGGAAGCCGCGCTTCTTCAGCTCCACCCGCAGCTCCGGGTCGAGGTCGACCAGCGCCCTGGCGATGCCGTGGCGCAGGGCGCCGGCCTGCCCGGAGACCCCGCCGCCGTCGAGGTTGGCGAGGACGTCGTAGCGCTCGAGGGTGTTGGTCACCCGCAGCGGCTCGGTGACGAGCCGGCGGTGCGCCGGGTTGGGGAAGTAGTCCTCCAGGGGCCGGTCGTTCAGCTTGAACTGGCCGGTCCCCTCGAGCAGCCGCACCCGGACCACGGCCTCCTTGCGGCGGCCGGTGCCCCGGGCCAGCAGTGCTGGAGCAGCCAACGGGATGTCCTCCTATCGTTCCTGCCGTGGAGCGGCGACGTCGAGCGGCCGCGGCATCTGGGCGGCGTGCGGGTGGGTCGGGCCGTCGTAGACCTTCAGCTTGGAGAGCATCTGCCGTCCGAGCCGGTTGCGGGGCAGCATGCCCCGCACCGCCCGCTCGACCGCCCTGGACGGCCGCTGGTCCAGCAGCGCCGCGTACGGGGTGGCCTTCAGGCCGCCGGGGTAGCCGGAGTGCCGGTAGGCGACCTTCTGCTCGCGCTTGCGGCCGGTCAGCCGCACCTTGGCGGCGTTCACGACGATCACGTGGTCGCCGGTGTCGACGTGGGGCGCGAAGATCGGCTTGTGCTTGCCGCGCAGGATCCGGGCCACCTGGGCGGCGAGCCGCCCGAGGACCTGGCCGTCGGCGTCGACGACGTACCAGTCGCGGGTGATGTCCCGGGGCCGGGGCGAGAACGTGCGGCTTGCTGGCGAGGGCATGCGGGCAACTCCGTGGCGATCCGAGGGATTCAGCGCCGGGCAATGCGACCGCTGCCGCAGCGACTGTCAAACCGAAGGTCAAGGCTAGCGGTGACCAGTGGATCTGGTCAACCTGCCGGCGGCGCCAGGAGCCGCCAGGCGCCGGGGACGACCGACACCGACCCGGGGGTCGGCGCCGGCTCGCCGTCCATCCGGCACGGCATGCCGGTGACCACCGTGGCCGACGGGCCGCGCAGGCGGGGCAGGTCGTCGGGGAGCCGCCGGTCCATGGCCAGCGCCCGCGCCAGCTTCGCCTTGGAGGCGGCCGCGGGCACGACCAGCACGTCGAGCAGGCCGTCGCCGAGGTCGGCGTCGGGCAGCAGCCACCGCCCGCCGCCGAAGGAGCCGCCGTTGCCGACCACCACGGCCAGCGCCTCGCCGTCGACGACGCGGCCGTCGACCTCCACCCTCGCCGGCCAGGTGGGGGGCCGGATCCCGGCCCGCAGGCCGCCGACGACGTAGGCGGCCGGCCCCAGCGCCCGCTTGGCCCGCCGCGACAGCACGTCGGTGGCGGCGGCCGCGAAGCCGGCGTTGATCCCGTTGGCGGCCCGGCGGGGGCCGCAGTCCAGCAGGTCGACGGGGCGCGGCCGGCCGTCGAGCAGCGCCCGCGCCGCCGCCACCGGATGCGGCGGCAGGCCGAGGGCACGGGCCAGGTCGTTGCCGGTGCCGGCGGGCAGCAGCCCCACGACCGGGCCGTCCTGGCCGCCCGGCAGCGGCAGCCCGTTGACGACCTCGTGGACGGTGCCGTCGCCGCCGAACACCAGCAGCACGTCGACCTGGGCGGCCAGCTCGCCCGCCAGGGTCTCGGCGTCGCCCGGGTCGCCGGCCGGGTGCACGGGCACCCGCCCGAACCGTCCCCGGAGGACGGCCAGGGCCGCCGGCAGGTCCTGCCATGAGGCCGAGCCCACGTGGGCGACGCACGCGACGGTCATGGCGGCCACCCTAGCGCACGCTGTGCCGCGGACCGCCCGAGATGGAACGATTGGGGCCAGGACGGGGCCGCCACGGTCGCCGGGAGGAAGGAGGCAACGGATGTCGGTGCTGGATCGGCTGCTGCTGCGCCTGCTCGCCCGCCCGGTCGACGAGCTGGTCCGCAAGGCCCTCGACGAGGAGCTGTACCGCTACCGGGTCCACGGCGACCCGCGACGGCTCCACATCGACCCCACGGCCATCATCAACAACGCCCTGTTCAACCTCTCGGGAGGGGACGTGACGGTGGGCCGCTACGCGTTCTTCGGCCACGACGTCCACGTGCTGACCGGCACCCACGACGTCACCAAGTTCGGCCGCGAGCGGCAGACCGCGATCCAGCGGAGCGGGCGCGACGTGGTGATCGGCGAGGGGGTGTGGCTGGCCAGCAGCGTGCTGGTCCTCGGACCGTGCCAGATCGGCGCCAACGCCGTGGTGGCCGCCGGGTCGCTGGTCACCAGCGACGTCGCCGCCTACACCGTGGTCGCCGGCCGGCCGGCGACGGTGGTGCGCACCATCGAGCGGGGGGACGTCCCCTCGTGAGGCTGGAGATCGGCGCCGGCGAGCACCCGGACCCTGGCTACGACGTCCACACCGACGTCCTGCCGCTGCCGGGGATCCAGGTGCGGTGCCGGCTGGACCGGCTGCCGTTCGCGGACGCCTCCATCACCGCCCTGCGCGCCAACCACGTGCTGGAGCACCAGAGCTGGCAGCTGGTCGAGCCCACCCTGACCGAGTGGGCCCGGGTGCTGGCGCCTGGCGCTCCGGTCGACATCGGCGTGCCCGACGCCCGCTACATCGCCAGGCAGTGGCTGGCGGGGCGGTACGGGACGCTGGAGGCCAACCACTGGCTCCTCGGCGGCCACGCCGACCGGCCGGCCCACCGCGGCAGCGACGAGCGCGGCGTCCCCCGCTGGATCTGGAACGCCCACTTCGCCCTGTTCGACGAGGCCTGGCTGGCCGAGCTGCTGAAGGCCACCGGCTTCAGCGACGTCGAGATCTCCTGCTACGAGGTCAGGAACCTGCGCTGCCACTGCCGCCGCGCCGGCGGCTGACCGCGGCGCCGCCCGCCGCGCGGAAGGCCCGGCGTCACGGCCGCGACAGTTGCCGGGTCGGGTAGGTGACCGACTCCAGGACCAGGCCGTGGGCGGGGGCGACGGTGCCGACGGCGGCCCGGTCGGCGGCGGCCAGGACCGCGGCGGTGCTGGCGGGGTCGCGGCTGCCCTCGCCCACCCGCAGCAGGTGGCCGACGATGCTGCGGACCATCTGCCAGCAGAAGGCGTCGGCGACCAGCCGGACCTCCACCAGGCCGCGGACCCGCCGGACGCCGGCCGAGCGCAGCCGGCGGGTGGTGGTGGCGCCGGAGCGGCTGCGGCAGAAGGCGGCGAAGTCGTGCTCGCCGAGCAGCGGCCTGGCCGCCTCGCGCATCCGCGGCACCGACAGCGGCCGGGGCCAGGCCAGCACGAAGCCGCGCCGCAGCGGGTCCGGGCTGCCGGAGTCGTCGACCCGGTAGACGTAGGTCCGGCGGCGGGCCGAGAGGCGGGCGTCGAAGCCAGGAGGCGCCCAGTCGGCCTCGCGGACCACGATCGCCGGTCCCAGGGCGCCGTTGAGGGCGCGGCGGACCCGCTCGGGGTCGAGCCGCGCCGGCACGTCGGCGTGGACCACCTGGCCGCGGGCGTGCACGCCGGCGTCGGTGCGGCCGGCGCCCACCGTCTGGACCGGCCGCCTGGCCAGCCGGGACAGCGCGGCCTCCAGCTCGCCCTGGACGCTGTGCCGGTCACGCTGGCGCGCGAACCCCGAGAACGGCGCGCCGTCGTAGGCCAGGACCAGGCGCAACCGCCCCCCGGGCGCCGGCCCGGCCGGGCCGGGGACGGCGCTCATGGCCTACTTGCGGCCCTTGTCCTGGTCCTCGGGGGTGTCGGCCTGCGCGGTCTCGGCCTCGGACGAGGTCTCGGCGCCGGTCTCGGGGGCCTCGCCCTCGTCCTCCCCGGCCTGCTCGGCGTCGGTCTCCGCCTCGCCCTCCTGCTCGGCCTGGACGGCGCGGGCCTCCGCCTCCACGTCGGCGGGCGCCTCGGCCCCCTCGCCTTCGGGAACCTCCGCCGCGAGCTCCTCGGCGTCGGGCTCCACGGGCTCCTCGGCGTCCTCGCCCTCGGCGTCCTCGGCTGCGGCGGCCTCTGCCGCCTCGTCCTCGTCCTCGGTCTCGGGGGCCTCCGACTCGTCGGCGGCGGCCTCGACGTCGGCCTCCTCCGGGCGCTCGTCCTCGTCCGGCTCCTCGCCGGCCAGGGCGGCCTCGGCGGCCTCCGCCTCGCCGGGCGCGCCGCGCCGCCGGGCGGCCGCGCGCCGCTGCGCCCGGTTGGCGCCCTCGGGTGCCGGCTGGGCGCCGCCGGCCCCACGGGCGCGGCGGCCGAACCGGCGGCGGCGCCCCTCGGTGGCGGTGCCGGTGCCCTCGGCGGCCTCGGCCTGCTCCACCAGCTCGATCACGGCCATCGGGGCGGCGTCGCCCGGGCGCGGGCCGAGCTTGAGGATGCGGGTGTAGCCGCCCTGACGGTCGGCGAACCGGGGGGCGATCTCGGCGAACAGCTTGTGCACGACCGCCTTGTCCCGCACCACCGTGAGGACCTGGCGCCTGGCGGCGACGTCCCCCCGCTTGGCGAAGGTGATCAGGCGCTCGGCCTGCGGCCGCAGCCGCTTGGCCTTGGCCTCGGTGGTGCGGATGCGGCCCTCGGCGAACAGCGCCCGTGCCAGGTTGGAAATGAGCATGCGCTGGTGGCTCGGTCCCCCGCCCAGGCGAGGCCCCTTGGTCGGGGTCGGCATCTTTGGACTCCTTTCAGCCGGGGGGCTATCGCTTCGCTGCTTGAGCCCCCCGGACCCCCTATTCCTCCCTCAGCGACAGGCCGAGCTCGTGGAGCTTCTCGCGCACCTCGTCGATCGACTTGGCGCCGAAGTTGCGGATGTCGAGCAGGTCGGCCTCGGACTTGGTGACCAGCTCGCCGACCGTGGTGATGC
>Ga0126313_10001454_pt1 | contig 12560 bp, 10 predicted proteins | sample Plot105A_FD_89954 | JGI IMG/M metagenome (GOLD analysis project Ga0126313, IMG submission 89954) | Serpentine soil microbial communities from UC McLaughlin Reserve, CA, USA - Plot105A | ecosystem: Environmental > Terrestrial > Soil > Grasslands | place: USA: UC McLaughlin Reserve, Lake County...
AAGAAGTCTCTTTGCTAGATTCTAATAGAATCGAATTTGCTGAATAATCTACGTCTATTGCTATTATGACTGGCACAGTTGTTGAATTCTTTGCTTTTTCTAATACTTTGGAAAACTCTTCAGTATTTTTGGCTCTGTAACCTATGGCTCCAAAACTTTCAGCAAGTTTAACAAAATCAGGATTGTTGAATTTAGTATATGCACTTCTTCCAAACTCCATGGATTGTTTTAGAGAAATAATGCCAAAATCATAATCACACCATACAACTATTATTATGGGTAAATTCAAACGAACCGCCGTTTCTACTTCCTGTAAATTCATCAAAAAACTCCCATCTCCACACATTGCTACAACTTTTTGTTTTGGTTTTACAAGCTGTGCTGAAATTGCACCAGGAAGTGCAAACCCCATGGAGCAAAACCCATTTGTAATTAAACAAGTATTTGGAACATAGGTATTGTATACCTTTGCTATCCACAATTTATGAGCTCCAACATCGGATATGACTATATCATGTTCATCAAGAATATTTCTTACATCAGTAATCAATTTTTCAGGCTTGATTGGATATGAAAAGTCATTTCTAAAGTGTTCGATTCTCCAAGTTACTTCTTTTTTTATTTTCTTAAATAAATCCGGAGTCTCCTTATGTGGAAATCCTTCCAAACTTGGATTATTCCTCTTCTCCTCTTCTAATTCATCTAATATTGCTTTTATTGTATATTCAATATCAGCTGCAATTTCAATAGCTGGAGGATAGTATGTATCAACTTCTGCAGTAGTAAAGTCAATATGAATAATATTTTTCTTCAATTTGCCATTCCAATTTTTCGGACTATATTCTACAAGATCATATCCTATTGCAATTACTAAATCAGCTTTTTTTAATGCTGTGAGAGCATAGTCAGCTTCTTTAATTCCAATTGTTTGTAGATGTCTTTCTGATTTGTCTGAGATAACGCCCTTTGCCATAAACGTATTTATCGAACATATGCCTGTTCGTTCAACAAATTCTCTCAAAGAAGCACTAGCATTTTTTCTAATACATCCATTTCCGATAAGAATTATAGGCATTTTTGAATCAGAGATCATCTTTGCTGCTTTTTTTATTAGATCTTTGTTGGGCCTAGGCCTCAATATCTCTTTAATTCCAATTGGTTTAATATCAGATTCCATTTTCGCTACGTCTTGAGGTAGTTCAAGATGTACTGCTCCACCTTTTTCTTCTAATGCTATTTTAAATGCTCTTCTTATAATTTCTGGTATGCTATCGGCATTTCGCATAGACCATCTCCATTTTGTTATGGGTTCGAACATGGTTATGGGATCCATATTCTGATGTGATTCTTTATGCAATTGATCAGTATATGTCTGTCCTGTAATTGCTAACAGAGGAGATCTGTCCATGTTTGCGTTTGCCACCCCAGTAGTTAAATTAGTGGCTCCTGGTCCTAATGTGGAAAGACATACTCCTACCTTTTGGGTCAATCGACCATAAACATCTGCCATAAAAGCTGCTCCTTGCTCATGTCTTGTCAAGATAAATTTTATTTTTGGAGAACCTGCTAGTGAAATAATCAGATCATTAGTCTCCTCACCTGGCAAACCAAAAATATACTCTACTTGTTCTTCTTCCAAACATTTTACAAAGAGATCTGATGCTTTCATTGTTTATTTTCTCATGAGTATTATTCATTGGTTGTTTTATCTCTTGCTACTTGACATGACATTTGACTAGTCATAATAGTCATTACTGACGACGTTATAGTAAGCTCAATTGCATCCTCTAAAAATGAATACTTAGGTTAAGATCTGGAATGAGTCGGCCATCCTTTGGAAAGTAGGTAATTCTAAATTTAACAACATGTCCAGTTCCTCTTTTTCAGTACTTGATACTTGGTAGGCAACGCTGTATCCAGTATTATTTATCATGGCAAAGTAACTTACTGTCTTAGAAAAAGCAGCGTCTTGATATGGTATAATCAAGGTAACCTTATGTGCTTGCAGCCCTGCTAATGTTGCTCCTTTATCATACTCCATTAATTCAAAACCAGGGACCTCCCTAAAAGGAGCTACTCCTGCGCGAACAAACTGGTCTAGGGTCATTATTTTAGGTTCTAAAGTATCAACAGTCGCGGTAAAAATAAAAATAGCAGGTGTATTTGAAACATCTGTTTTACTAAAACTCACAGATTTGTCTGTGACATCTTGTTGCCAGTCCGAAGGATAATGTAGTCTTATTCCTAGAAGAGGATCCTCATATAATGAAAATCCTCCAGAGTTTTGAGAAATTGGTTCTTGTGTATTTTGAATATATGTATAGTGAGAAAAGCTTTCATGCCCAAATATCTTTTCATATAACAATACTGCTGAGGTTTGATTATTTACAGTTCCTGAAAAGGAAAAATGGGGTAACAATAAGAGCAGCAAAAGTGCAACTATAGGATAGTAAGAAATATTTGTCTTCAATCTACTCACATTTCTTATGAGACGAAGATATAGAATTTACTATGTAACTAGTACTAGTAGTGAATAGCTAGCCGCTATCATGAGTATACTCTCTGGGCTTTAGATCAGTTGATGGTATTAGTTCAATTGAAACTTCCTGTTCTTCTCCTTCGTCTATTGGAATTGATGGAGGCTTAGTAAGGTGATTTGGTTTCCAATAGAGTTTCAATCACCCAACACAATCATCATTAGGAAAACATCCACTTGAACAACAATTTAACTTATCAATATAGTATATCTATCGGAACAGCATGCACCTGAATTTACAATATATGCACAAGAGCAGTCTAGAAAAAGTGTAATAAGATTAGATAACCCCATGATAAAGACAAAGGTGTGCCTTTTGTCCTTCCCTTGATTTACAAGATGTCACATCAAGTAATTAGACTAGCCTGTGAGGAGTATAGAGAGCGATCTTACTGATACATTATAGTAAAAGTCAATACAATAGAACTTCAATCATTCAATTTGTAAATCAAATAGTTTATGAATGAGTTAATCATGTGTTAATATATTACATTGCCTATCCCACGTAATTTAGAAAATTTTGCTGATGGATTTAGCGAACCTAAAAAGAAGCTGCTTTACTATCTTAAGATTATGCAACAGGCAGGACTTGAGGAATTGGCAAATGTCATGAAGATATCTAGGATGGCTGTTCACAAGCACCTTGCTCTTTTGCAACAGAGGGGTTTAGTGGAAGGTATAGAAACTAGAGGACATGTTGGTAGGCCAAGAATGGTATACCAACTAACGAATCAAAGCAAAACTATTTTCCCAAAATCATATAGTGCAATCGCATCACATGCACTTGATTTCATTGAGAGAAATATGGGCAAAGAAGCTGTTGAAAAGGTTCTACGTGAACGTCAGAGTGAGCTTTTCGATCAATATTATACGCGTCTTAAAGATTTGGATTTTGATAAAAAAGTCAAGGAATTAGCTAGAATTAGAGATGAGGAGGGATACATTGCTGAATCCAAGAAGTTAAAAAGTGATGGAAAACATATTCTTTTAGAATATAACTGCCCAATTATACATATAGCTGAAAAGCATTGGGAAGCATGTTCAACTGAAACCGAATTATTTGAAAAACTTCTTGAAGCTAAAATAGAAACAACACATAGAGCTGCCAAGGGCGACTTGATTTGTAAGTTTGCAATTAAGGAAAGAAAAGAAGGTTATTTATAACAAGAAGAAAAATAGGCATGTAATGACGTAATGTTCATTTGTATAATTGTAAACTCACACATATTGCCTTATGAGTTTTGAGTTTTGATAACAAGAAATCCTTGCCTACCTTTTGACGTGACTGGATCTTTTGCCTGTTCTTTTTTTATCTTCAGAGCTTCTTCTCTCCTTCTTCTTTCTCTTCTTTACTAAGTTATGTAATTTATTTTAACTAAAAGTAAGTTAGACAATATAAAGTGAAAGAAACCAAGGCATTACTAATAGACATCCTAGTTATAACAATGTAGGACAGTATATATCATATGTCATTGAGAGAGAAACAAAACAATTTACAATTTGGATTAACAATACCTCAAGGATGGAGAGGCGGTGATCTTCCATTAGAGGAGGAAAACAATCCTGCTAAACAATACGAATTCTCAAAATCTGTTGCTGTAGCAGCTGATAACCTTGGCTTTCATTCTATTTATGCTTATGATCATCTTATACCGCATTATAAGGACGATGTAGGGAAGAATATTTTTGAGTGCTTTACATTACTGTCATCTACTGCAGTAATTACAAATAAGATAAAAATAGGTCAGATAGTGGCATGCAACTCTTATCGTAGTCCATCATTATTAGCAAAAATGCTCTCAACTTTAGATATAATAAGCAATGGCAGAATAGAATTAGGAATAGGTGCAGGATGGTATGAACAAGAATATATTGCATATGGTTATGATTTTCGATCAAATATATCAAGAATTAAACAATTAGATGAATCTTTGAGCATAATCAAAGCAATGTGGACAGCAAAAAAAGCTTCTTTTGAAGGCAAATATTATACAATAAAAGAAGCAATATGTAATCCCAAACCAATCCAAAAACCACATCCAACAATAATGATTGGTGGTTCGGGAGAAAAATATTTGCTAAAGGTTGTAGCAAGACATGCAGATAGATACAACCTTTTCTTTGGCTCTCCCGATCAAATGAAGAGAAAAATTTCTATTTTAAAAGAATATTGTAATTCTATTGGGAGAGATGATAACGAAATACAATATTCAGTAGTACTACCATGCTTAATTGGAGAATCAGAAGATGAGGTTTACCAAAGCCTTATAAAAAATAAAAGAAAGGATAAAGTATTAGAGCAATACCTCCAGTATCTTGTTGGCGGCATAACAACAGGAACCCCTGAAAGAATAATTAAAGGATTAAATGAATACATTGATGTTGGAGTAAGTCATTTTATTATGCATTTTATTGAGTTGAATATACAAAGTCTAAAATTGTTTGAATCTAAGGTTATCAGCAAAATATAGTGATAATAATGCAAAGAAGGAATCTCCAATACAGTTGAGTAGAAGATCATACCTTTTCCTCTATTGTCGCCTTGGATAGTAGAGGAGAGCCACAGGAATGATTCAGCGATTCATACCTCGTCATGAATGAAAAGGTAGCGCGCTGAGTATTGTGGGCTCACCTTTAGATATATTGTCATTCATTCAGTCCTCGCCTAACCTACCCAACAAATAAAGAAAAAGGATTACCGGTAATAAAACCCTCTGATAGCGCACACAGACCATTTTTCCATAATATCAATAAGGTCTATGAATTATGCTCCCTACTACTAATGACTGATGAAAAGATGAATGAGTAATGAGGCAAAGATTCATCGTTTATCGTATCCTTTTTGTAATAAGATTTTTAATGTTAAATAGGAGGATATAGTAGCATATGAATAGATTTAAATAATACTAAAAAAATCTGGGTCTTTTGAAAGATATTAGACTTGCCGAAGCCACCTTAATGATTTGATTTGATTTCTCCATATGGAAGTTTGTTCCCAGAATCCTTGTTTATAGGTTTAATATTTATTTCAGTAACAGAAAAAGATGATTATTTTTTAATGCAACTACTAAAGGTTAAATAAAAAGAAAGTGTTATCAATATCAAAAACTATAAGACCTACAATAATTATGATAACCAGCAAGTCAAAAATAGCAGTGCATAATAAAGAATCAGACCAACGTAGATATGATAAAGATATTACTACAAATGATGGAAAAACATTTGTTAGGACTACTCATAAGTTTATTGACAACAAGTTAAAGCTTAATGAACCAATCCTTATAGCTGGATTTCCAGGCCCCGGTCTCGTAGGATCAATAAGTACAAACTATATTATTGACAAGCTTAATATGCATCAAATAGCATGTATTGAATCTCCTTTTATTATTCCAGGTGTTATCTACACTGGAGGAAAGCTAAGACATCCATTTAGATTATATGCAAATCAACAAGGGAATGTATGTATTCTTGTATGTGAAGCTCCAATACTAATACATGGTATTTATTCTGTTTTAGATACTGTAATGAAATGGTCAGTAAATAACAGTATAAAAGAGGTTCTTGTTCTGGAAGGAATACCTTTTCAAGGTATCCCTATGGCTGACAGGCAACCAATTGTACTATCTTCTGACAGTAATGGTAATGAAATACAAAGAGGAATTGATACCATTAGCACTGACCAACAGCAGCAGAAGCAAGATAAAAATAATAAGATACTAAAGTATTTCAAACAAAATACTTTCATTGGTGGCATATCTGGAGGTCTGCTATCAGCTTGTTTATCTAATGAAATTCGGTGTACTGTTCTTCTTATCCCTACATCCAGTGGCATACCTGACCCTGAGGGAGCTGCAGTTATAGTTGAATCAATTGGCAAAGTTACCAGAAATAAGGATTTAGATACGGATGCAAGACAACTCAGAGAACAAGGGGCAGAACTTAAGAAACGTATGGAAGAAATAATTAGATCGATTCGCGAGCAGCAACTGCAACAGCAAGGAGTCGGAGTAGGACAGGAGCAACAGCAATTGATGTATGGTTAGTAATGCCTAGGATAGGTACTTCCTGTTATAGCATGCATCTGCCTATTATGGGAAAATCATTAAAATCACTTTTCAATGGAACTGTTAATAGGGTTTATGCAGAAAACGACACAGTGGCAGACGAGATATTTAACAATACCACCGTTTGATCTGGTGACTGGAAAGGCTATGAAGCATGAACCACCCTTGGGCAATGGAAAATGGCAGTTGTACAATATTGTAAATGACCCTGGTGAAAATGTTAACTTGGCGGATCAGCATCCTGACATATTGCAGAGGCTAATTTCTGCTTACGAAACATACGCAAAAGATGTTGGCATTGTAATTACTCGTGGAGAATCATATTATGAGGCACTAACGACCGCGGCCCCACCTCTTAACCAGTCACAAATGACCATCAGTTCTGAAGACATAACACCAGTACAATTTAGCCAAGCAAACAGGACTTTCCTGTAGCCAAATAAACAGGAAAGACAGGAAAGTTTTTGTTTTGGCAAAGAATTCAATAATAGTATTGTTTGCAGCAGAGTTATAGGCAATCTCTGTCACAGACCAGTTAGAGGGATATTGTATTCTTATTCCAACAACAGGATTGCTGTATATTGAGTAACCGCTGCTAGTGGCATTTGATACGTTCGCTGAAGACGTTCCCTTAGAAATGGTTTTATTACTATTGCTATCACTTTTATTTCTAATTACGAAATACCTTTTCCAAGAGTATATCGTAAGACTGATTCCAAAGATGGAAAACGAAATTTATATCCGATTTTGAGAAAACGCATTGGCAAAACACGTGAGCTTGATAGGATTGCAGAATTAGCTAGTTCCTCTCCTAATACAGATTTTATTATAAATCTAGGAATAGAAAAGATCGTAGGTCGTGACAAAACCTTCCCTAATGTCTTTGTAAAATCAGCATTTGTGATAGGATTAGGTGATACTGCATTTATCGGACCGCTAATAGATTTGTCTACAATAGCATATAAAACTAGCGCAAGTAAATCATCTAGTCCAATCCAACTCATATACTGATTACCGTTTCCAATACTTCCACCCAAACCTATTTTAAAAGGAGGAAGGATTTTTGCCAGTATTCCACCAGAAGATGACAAAACTGTGCCTATTCTCATATTTACTACTCGGATGCCAGATTCTTTGGCTATTTGGGTAGATTCTTCCCAATTCCTACAAACATTCGATAAAAAATCAATGGAAGGTGAAATAGAGAAAGAAAGAGAAGAAGGAGAAGTAGATGAGGACGGACTTTCTTCTGTTAATATCTCATCACCTCTGTCCCCATAATATCCTGTTGCGGATGCAGAAACAAGTACTTTAGGTGGTTTATCAACTGAAGATAGAAGCTTACATAGAGACTTGGTAGTATTTACTCTGCTATCAAAAATCCTCTTTTTCTTTTCTTTTGTCCATCTTCCAAATATGTTTTCGCCGGCAAGATTAACTACAGCATCGATATTGTCATTATCATTTAAAGAGGATGTATGGGCATGAGTTGATAAAGGATTCCATTGGATAGATTTGACATTTTTTAGACTGCGATCATTATCAGGACTTGTAGGACTTCTCATCAACCGTACTACTCTATGACCTCCGGTAGTAAGAAATGGTATTAATGAAGAACCAATAAATCCACTAGAGCCAGTAATTGCAATAGTCATAGGCTTGTCATCTCCTCTTACTCTATTTACAGCAGCGTGAATGCGAAGATCCTCTCTAGTAAGACGGTGTCTATAGTCAAATATTTGATTTAGTTTTTTATTAATTAAGCGTGAAGTAATCATTCTGCCTATTGCACCACCAGGTAAAGAGTATTCTATACGATCTTCCAATATGCATGAAGATAATCCAAACGGCTTAAACAAATGAGTATGTGTCCATGATGAAAAAAGTCCTGTAATCTGAGTATCTCTAAATTGTTCACCTTCTATATAATCAGAATGCTTTACCAGCCATGTGGTATGGAAAGGACCACCAATATTCATCTTTATCTTGACTGTGCCATTACTTTGGATGCTTCCTTTTCGTTCAATTACAAATTGCTGCCAAGGTGGATTGATCCGCTCAAATGCACCTTCTCTTATATGCCATGAAAATGCTTCATTTGAAGATATATCATCAATGCGGGTCGTACGGATAAATGATTTCACTATTAGTATATGTGATGGGTTCTAATTATAGATAAAGAGAATAGGTTCAACTTTCCCTTCACTATCTTCTATAAACAAAAGCTCAACTTATAGGACTAATAATACATTAAAATACTGCATCATCATTATCATTTTCTAATTTGAATCTCTTTTTCTAATTTGCATTCGTTACAAAATCCACACAACTCAAATCTCCTGCCAAAAATCTCATGGTTGGATTTTTCAGTAAATCTCCATTTATATTTTCTAAATCTTGCATTAGAATACGGACTAAGTATACTTATTTCACTCAATCTAATAGCTGTATGACTACCTCCTCCCTCTCCCTATTGATAGCCACTACTTATATCGTTAGCAACGTTTAAGCTAGCTTCCCATGGTATGTCGTAATATATGTGAGAAAATAAGCTCCAAAATAGTGGTTGGTGAATCTCATTATTCTATTGGCAAGAGATATTGCAGAAGATGTGAAAGTTATTTTGTTACTAAAAGGGTCTTCTGTGAATGCTGTGGAATGCAGTTGAGAACTACTCCTATGGAAAGCTACTTAAAACAAAAGATGAGAGAGAATCTGATTACTCTAACTAAAAAGAAAGCCGCAGGAAGACCCAACAGGTAGGAGTAGATGGTTAAATCTATGTATACTTCGGTCTATGAGCCTGCATGTAACAGAAGTTGAAAAGAAGTTGAAAGATTTACTACTCCTACGAGATTATCTATCTACCTATAAATCTCGACGCAGATTTTACTGTAACTCTATACTGAAAAATGATATGGTTAAAGCTACTTGTCTTTCTTCTTAAGTTGATATAAAGGCGAAATACCAAGTATTGACAGAGAAGGTAGCTCACAAAGGAATGGCGGCAATGGCTGTCAGAGCTATATGGAAAGGGAATGTATATTTTTGGCCAGTCAATATTGTTCCAATTCAGGTTTCTATAGCGGGACAAAAAGCAAACCCCCCATACATAAGAGAAGTAAGTAGAGACGGTGGCAGTTGACAGATATGTTTTCAGCCACAGAATCAAAATCAGAAACCAGAACACCACATGAATACATCAGAGATACCATATCTTTCAGATTTAGAGATTGTAAATTCTGTGGAGCCAGAACTGAACTTACCTGCATAAAATGTGGCTTTTGCTACAGCTGTCACTGGAAGAAAGAGCAAGCAGAAAAGCGTCTCCTTGACAATAAACTTAGTGAGATTTTTCCTCCATCATTATTATCTACAGAAAAAAGTAGATTAATAGACAGAGAAGCGGAACAATCATCACCATCACCGCAACATCAGCAGAAACTAATAGTTGATGTACATGGTAGGATAGCTGAACCGGTATGTACTTACTACAGATGTAATCACAAGTTTTCAGTTCATGGTTCTAGAGGATGTGGATGTAAGCATCCTACAAACAAGACATTAGGAATATTCGTGAGGTCCAATTGAAAGAAAATCACATTATCAATGCTACTCCAACATAATATGAACAGGAGATAAATGTATGAAAGAGAGATTAGCAAAATGTCTGCAACTCTTAAAGATAAATCCTGACGACCAAATAAGTAAAACTGCTTTTGAGCTAATCGAAAAGTCTAATGATCAGACAATAAAGACACAACATGAGAAATGGATTATTGCTCTAAATGCAATAGCTGGTTCCTGTGTTCTAAATCAACAGGCACTTTCTCATTCAGGAGTATATGATTTTCTTACAGTAGCCATCACAACTAGTCTAGAGGCTAGAACCAAAGCGATTGACGAGATAATATTTACAATTTATAGAGACACTATGGCAAATTATGAAAGCGTAGATAATAAATTAAAGATAGCCTATCCAAAAATTATTGTTGATGTAGTAGCTATTCTTGCTAAAGGAGTAGATGCAAGTGGTAAGAGAATTCCTATACATAATGTAGAAGCTTACTATCAAAAGCGAAAGTCAGATATTAGTACAACTTCTTCTGTCTCTGTAGCGGTACCTACCACCACATCTGCTACGGCCACAAGTATTAAGAACGTAAATAGGAAGGGAGAAGAGCCTGTTGACTATGAAGAAAAGCGTCCAAATAAAGACGAGGAAACTGAGATTGTTGAAAGTCTTAATAAAATAACAGATAGAAGCAAAAAAGACATTCAAGCGTCAGTTGCCAAACTGGAGAGAAGAGACATTGAGCGAATAAAAGACCTTTGCAAAAACTATAACAAGTTACAGAAATACAGCAAGCTAATAACAGATGCAGACAACCTGCAAAAGTTTAAAATGGCTCTTCAAAATGAAACAGGAAAGAAGTTATCTGACCATCAGCTTCACCATGCAGCAAACTCAATAAGAAAAGCAAAACTGTATCTAGAAAATGTTTTGGATGGCAAATTTGTACCACATGGCCCTTATGGGATTAATCATACCAAGCATAATCTGGAATACGGATATCTTATTGTTGGGTTAATGCAGCCAAGTAAAAGAAGAACAATAACGAAAGAAGGAAGGACATGAAAGAAATCACAATAAAACTAACAGACAGAGAATATTACCAATATGTAAAGAAGGGCCAGTCAGAATATTACATACGCATGAAAAAAGCTATAAAGGATGAAGCGCATGTTAAGCCTAACAATTTCTTTCTTCTAAGTCTTCATCATTTCGGCTCATCAGTCTCTACCCTCTCTCCCCTATTGATGTCCAACTGTTATAAAGAAAATCGTCCACCGAGATATCATGGCTAAGAGGCAGCAGGAGACACGATATGAACCAGAAATCTTAGAGTATGGTGACATTTACTTCTTTTACAGACCCAAAGTAGGTTCCCAAGAGGTTAAGAGTATCGATGATGTTAGACGCTTTTTCATGGTTACTGCACCTGAAAAGACAACCACAAAAAGTAAGGGTAGTGATGAAAAAGAAAAAAAGGCTCACAGGCAACTTTACCGGCTATTTGTGATAGGCAAAAAATCTTTACCTGAAATAAGAAAGAGTGAAGCACGTAGTTCTGAAAGGTATTGGGCCAGAGTTGGAGGCATATTTGAAAAACCTGAGGAACTTACAAAAGAGCTCTTGTCCAATGAATTTAGAAAAGGAGATTTGGCAAGGCCTGTAGGAGAAGGAAAATATGCTATTGTAAAGTATCAAAACCATGCTGAGCTTGCATACATTCTTGAACTTCCAAAAGAACCTGGCGAAGCACAGAAGGAACTTGGTATAGAAAAAGAAGCAAGCTACATAGTGACTGTTATCAATCCTGTTAAACCTGTTCCAGAAGGCTATCCTAGTGCAGATCAATCTCCACAGTATCCCGATTCTATACAGAAGGAATTCAAAGAAGGCGAGAACTTTATTCCACTAACAAGAAATTTGGAACTTGTCAATTATCAGAATGCTCAAATAATACTGATTGGTGCAAGAGGAGGAAGAGATGTAATCAAACAGGATATAGGAATAGAGATAAAAGATGAACCGAGTTCAGCAGATATTTTCTCTGAACTAAAAGTGCGAAAGGAACAGGTTCCAGTAAGACCAATAATCGAAGGAAAACTTGAATAATAGAGATAGATTGGAGCAAAAACCAAGCCTTGTGGCTCTATATTATGCAAAGCTAGTGAAAACTAAACTAAAGTACTACGGCTTCTTTTGGGTCACATTGGGACTCTTTATAATGAGTATATCCCTTCATTGGATATTTGCATGGTATTCATATGTCCAAGAACAAACTGACCATAACCAACCGATTCAGTTTGATGGCTACTTCAATGAGACTCTTAGAGATACAATGGAAAACTGGCAGTCTGAATTCCTGCAATTAATGTGGCAAGTAGCAGGT